>Ga0209491_10005299_pt1 | contig 18992 bp, 16 predicted proteins | sample BON02_FD_187213 | JGI IMG/M metagenome (GOLD analysis project Ga0209491, IMG submission 187213) | Freshwater microbial communities from Lake Bonney liftoff mats and glacier meltwater in Antarctica - BON-02 (SPAdes) (version 2) | ecosystem: Environmental > Aquatic > Freshwater > Ice > Glacier... | reverse complement strand
AGCTGAAGCATACGGCGAGTGTTTGCGGTATGGCCCGTCAATTGACACTCAGATCCCAACCGAAGGCACTTTCATGGATATCGCCCGCACCCCCTCCACCACCGGCGGAAACCCTGAAATGGCCGATGCCGCTGCCGAGCCAAAAAGCCCGGCGATCATCAAGCGCGCCGATTATCGGCCCTTTGCCTGGCTCGTGCCGGAAACGAAGCTGTCGTTCAAACTGGGCGCAGAGCGGACAACGGTCACCGCTACTCTGACCGTCACGCGCAACCCTGCTGCGGAAAAATCCCCCACGATCTTTCTAAACGGTGATGGCCTGGTGCCCTTGTCGGTGATGATCGACGGCGAGCCGAGCCCCAGCTGGACAGTGCAGGACGGCAATCTAATCGTCTCTCTGCCGGGCGACAGCCATGAGATCACTGTCGTGAATGAAGTGAACCCATCGGCCAACACCCAGCTTATGGGCCTGTTTGCATCTGGCGGAATGCTGTGCACCCAGTGCGAGGCGGAGGGGTTTCGCCGGATCACTTTCTTCCCCGATCGGCCAGATGTCTTATCGACCTATTCAGTGCGGATGGAGGGATCAAAGGAAAGGTTCCCTGTCCTTTTGTCCAATGGCAACATGATTGCCAGCGGTGATAGTGAAGACGGCAATCATTGGGCGGAATGGCATGATCCATGGCCCAAGCCTGCTTATCTGTTTGCGCTGGTTGCCGGCGATCTGGTGGTTAATTCCGGCAGTTTTACCACTATGTCTGGCCGCGAAGTCACGCTTAATATCTACGTTCGGGACGGCGATTTGCCGCGCACCCACCATGCGCTGGCATCGCTGAAGGCGTCGATGAAGTGGGACGAGGAAACCTTTGGCCGGGAATATGATCTCGACCTGTTCAACATCGTCGCGGTCAGCGATTTCAACATGGGCGCGATGGAGAACAAGGGCCTCAACATCTTCAACACCAAATATGTGCTGGCCGATACTGAAACCGCGACCGACGGGGATTATGACGCGGTCGAAGGCGTCATCGGGCATGAATATTTCCACAATTGGTCCGGCAACCGGATCACCTGCCGCGATTGGTTCCAGCTGAGCCTCAAAGAAGGCTTCACTGTCCTGCGCGATCAATTGTTCAGCCGGGATATGCAGGGCGAAGCGGTCAAGCGGATCGAGGATGTGCGGGTCTTGCGCTCAGTCCAGTTCCCCGAGGATTCAGGGCCGTTGGCACATCCGATCCGGCCTGACAGTTTTCAGGAAATCTCCAATTTTTATACCTCGACGATCTATAATAAGGGTGCCGAAGTTATCGGTATGATCCGAACAATGGCCGGCCCGGAATTGTTCCGGAAGGGCTCGGATATCTACTTTTACCGCCATGATGGCGAGGCCGCGACTTGCGAAGATTTCGTGGCCGCGATGGAGGAAGGCACTGGGCTGGATCTTACTCAGTTCCGGCTCTGGTATAGTCAGGCGGGCACCCCGCGCATTGATGTCCAGCTGACCCATGATGGCGAGACAGCGACGCTGCATCTGAAGCAAACCGTTCCCGCGACACCGGGCCAGCCGGACAAGCAGGCCATGCCTATCCCGCTGCGAATTGCTTTGTTTGACAAGGTTTCCGGCAAGCATTCTGGCGAACATCTGGTGGTCTTGGACAAGGACGAAGCTAGCTTCACTTTCGCAGGCTTCACCGAAAAGCCGATCCTGTCGATCAACCGCGGATTTTCTGCTCCGGTGACCATCCATCGCCCGATCAGCCGCGAAGAATTGGTATTCCTCGCCGCGCGTGATGATGATCCATTTGCCCGCTATGAAGCGATGCAGGATTTGGTGGTGGGTCATCTGACACTTGCAGCTGGCGAGGGGCTGGACGACGGCGACCGCGATGCGGCGAGGGCCGATATCACAACGGCGTTGCTCGCTATCCTGACCGATCCGGCCATCGACGATTCAATGCGCGGCGAACTGATGATGCTGCCGGGCCAGACCTATCTGTCAGAACAGTTGGAAATTTCTGACCCCGCCCGCATTCACGCTGAGCGCGAAGGTTTGAAGACGTGGCTTGGCAGGCAATTGGCAGCCGAATTGTCAGACCTTCACGCCCGTGTCAGCGCCGTGCCGACATCGCTTGATGCTGCGGCCCGCGGTGCGCGCAAGGTCAAGACACAGGCGCTGGTCTATCTGGCCGCTGGTGATGTGGCGGCAGCTTCGGAGTTGGCGGAAGCGCAATATGATGCAGCCGAGACGATGACCGATCGGCAGGGCGCGCTGATGGTATTGGCAGGTTTGGAAACAGCCGCCCGGACTGACAAATTGATCGATTTCTATCGCCGTTATCAGGGCAATGATCTGGTCATCGACAAATGGTTCGCGATGCAGGCATCGTCTTTGCATCCGGCCGCGTTAACGCATGTGAAGGCGCTCGCAGATCATCCCGACTTTACTTTGCTCAACCCCAACCGGGTGCGGTCGCTGTACATGGCCTTTGCCGGCAATCCACACGCGTTTCATGCCGCGAACGGAGAAGGGTACCGGATGATCACCGATTTGATCCTGGCGCTTGATCCGGTCAATCCGCAGACGGCAGCGCGGTTTGTCACGCCGCTGGGCCGCTGGCGCAGGCTGGAGCCTGTCCGCAGCGGTTTGATGCGGGCGGAACTGGAGCGGATTGCAGCGGCACCGGCATTGTCGCGCGATACTTTCGAACAAGTGACCCGCAGCCTTGGCTGAACCAGTTGAGGTCATTCGCGCGCACGCCTTGGAAGGGGCAGCACACGGCTTTCTCGGGCGCCGCGGCGGGATCTCGACGGGTTTGGTCTCGGGCCTCAATGCCGGGCTGGGCGCTGGGGATGAAGATTCGGCGGTTGCCGAGAACCGGCGCCGGGCAGCAGACGCTGTTCTACCTGGTGCAACGTTGGTGACCCCTTATCAGGTGCATTCGGCGGATGCCGTAATTCTGCAAGAACCTTGGAATATGGCGGACCGCCCGCACGCCGATGCGTTGGTGACGGACCGGCCCGGTATACTGCTGGGTATCGTCACCGCAGATTGCGCGCCGGTTCTGCTCGCAGATATGCAGGCCGGAGTTATTGGCGCGGCCCATGCCGGGTGGCGCGGCGCGCACGACGGAATTATTGCCGCCACAGTGGCGGCCATGGAAAGCCTTGGTGCCCGCCCAGCGCGAATATCTGCCGCCATTGGCCCATGCATTGCGCAGGCCAGCTACGAAGTGAACGCGGGTTTCCGGGCGCAGTTCGGCACCGATTCGGATAGGCTCTTTGTCCTGGGCAAGCCCGGACACTTCCAATTTGATCTGGAGGCCTATGTCGCATCACGATTGGCAGAATGCGGTGTGGGCGGCGTGCAACCTCTTGGGCTCGATACTTATGCTGACAAGGGACGCTTTTTCTCTTACCGCCGGTCGACCCATCGGTCTGAGGATACATACGGCCGGCAGCTGAGTGTCATCGGCCTCGCCCCAAAATCACCCGCCCCATAATCAGGCACGGCAATCGACCTTGCCGTTACGGGTTTCAGCGCCTGCGGCCCATTGATTTGTCGCGGCTGTTGCCTCATCAGCCGCCAATCCATGGCTGTAACTGTGCCTGCAGCACGAACCCTATTGCAAAAAACCGAACGGATCGTACCAAAAAGGCGGTTGGCAGGGCGCCTAATCGCGGCTATCAGCGCGCCCAAACCGGTGTTAGGCAGCGCCTGCTTGGCATCTGCCTGAATAGCTGCAAAACAGGGCATTATCCTGAAGATGATGTTCCGCAGAAGCGGCCGTTTGGTAAATACCGCGTTCTGTATAATACGCAGTGCGCTTAGAAGACTTAACAAGGCACGTTTAACAAGGCTGGATGAATGGCTGATACGACTGGCACCGCAAAACCGGAAAACATCGAGGTCGCTACGGGCGTCGATGGAGAAGACGGCGTACGGCGGCGCGACTTTATCAATATTGCGGCGGTCAGTTTCGCCGGAGTCGGCGGCGTCGCCGTGCTTTTGCCGCTGATTAGCCAGATGTCGCCATCTGCCGATGTGCTGGCAGAAAGCAGCACTGAAGTAGACGTGGGCTCGATTGAACCTGGCCAGGCGATCAAGACGATATTTCGCAAGCAGCCATTGTTTGTCCGGCGCCTGACCCCGGCTGAAGTCGCCCAAGCTGAAAAGGTCGACATTTCCAGCCTGCGTGACCCGCAGACGCTGGCCGAACGGACCAAGGAAGGCCATGGCGACATGCTGGTGACCATGGGCGTCTGCACCCATCTGGGCTGTGTTCCGCTGGGCGCTGCCGAAGGCGAAAACAAGGGCGAATTCGGCGGCTATTTCTGCCCGTGCCACGGATCGCATTACGATACCGCAGCCCGGATCCGCAAAGGGCCCGCGCCAACCAATTTGCTCGTCCCGGAATATGAATTCACGTCCGACACTGTAATTCAGGTCGGCTGAAGCTAAAGAGGCAAGATATGAGTTTTCCCTGGGCCCGCCAATATGAACCGACCAACGGTTTTACGAAGTTTCTCGACGAGAGACTGCCGCTGCCGCGATTGATGTATGGCGCAATTGGCGCCGGTTATCCGGTGCCGCGCAACCTTAGTTATATGTGGAACTTCGGCGTTTTGGCCGGTTTCTGCCTCGTGATGCAAATTGTTACAGGCGTTGTTTTGGCAATGCATTACGCGCCAAATGCGCTGGTTGCATTTGCCACGACAGAGCACATCATGCGCGATGTAAACTGGGGCTGGATGATGCGTTATGCGCATGCCAACGGCGCCAGCTTCTTCTTTGTGGTAGTATATCTGCATATCTTCCGCGGATTTTTCTACTCTTCGTACAAAGCGCCGCGAGAAATGATCTGGCTGCTGGGCGTGGCTATCTTCTTGTTGATGATGGCAACCGCATTCCTGGGTTACGTGCTGCCGTGGGGCCAAATGAGCTTCTGGGGCGCGAAAGTGATTACCGGCTTGTTCGGCGCAATCCCGCTCGTGGGTGAACCAATCCAGGTCTGGCTGCTCGGCGGATTTGCGCCGGACAATGCTGCGCTGAACCGCTTTTTCAGCTTGCACTTCCTGCTTCCTTTCGTAACCGCAGGTGTCATAATTCTTCACATTTGGGCGTTGCATATCCCCGGTTCATCCAACCCCACGGGCGTGGAAATCAAGACAGAAGCCGATACACTGCCGTTCCATCCCTATTATACAGCCAAGGATGGTTTCGGGCTGGGCGTGTTCCTGCTAATTTTCTTGGCGATGGTATTCTTCTTGCCTAATTATCTGGGCCATCCAGACAATTACATCGAAGCAAACCCGCTTTCGACACCGGCGCACATTGTGCCTGAATGGTATTTCTGGCCATTCTACGCCATCCTGCGCGCCTTCACGGTCGACTTCTTCTTCATCCCGGCGAAGTTGATGGGTGTGCTGGCGATGTTTGCCGCGATCCTCGTGTGGTTCTTCCTGCCTTGGCTGGATAAATCGCCGGTTCGTTCAGGTCACTATCGTCCGATCTTCCGGGTCTTCTTCTGGATCTTGGTGGTCGATATGGCGATCTTGTTCTGGCTTGGCGGAGCAGCAGCCGAAGAACCATTCGTAATGTTCAGCCAGCTGGCGACAGCGTATTACTTCCTGCATTTCCTGGTGATCCTTCCTATCGTCTCCTCGATTGAGAAGCCTAAACCGCTCCCTTATTCGATTACAGAATCGGTATTGGGGGCAGACAAGGATGCGGCGATTGGCGCAGCTCCTGCAATCCCAGCAGCCGCGAAGTGAACGCGCTGGCATTCGGCAAAATTAGTAGAAAGCGACTGACATGATCCGCCTCTTCGGAATTCTGACTGGTTTGTTCTTCGCCTTGGCGGTGATGTGGTCCTTTGCGAACGGCGCATTCGTTGCCGCGACCGAAGGCGTGGGTGAAAAAACCGCCGAGAAAGTTTTTTACGAGCATCCGGAAAAGCTGAGCCTGAAGACTGATGGCATTTTCGGCACCTTTGACGAAGCACAGCTGCAGCGCGGGTATCAGGTTTATAAAGAAGTCTGCGCGGCCTGCCATTCGCTGAAATTCGTCGCCATTCGCGATCTTGCGCAGCTTGGGTATGACGAAGGTCAGGTCAAGGCCGAAGCAGCCAGCCTGGTGGTGCCTGGGATTGATCCAAACACCGGTGAAGCCAGCACCCGGCCCGGGCTTCCAACTGACTATTTCCCATCACCCTATCCCAACAGCGTTGCCGCCGCTGCCGCGAACAACAATGCGATCCCGCCTGATTTGTCGCTGATCACAAAGGCCCGGCATGACGGCACGGCCTATGTGCATTCGCTACTAACCGGTTATTCCGGCGTGCCTGCTGAAGTTACCAAGGAGTTTCCTGACTTCAGCACCCCCCCGGGCCTGCATTACAATCAGTACTTTCCTAACCTCAACATCGCGATGGCGCCTCCGCTGACGGCTGACGGTCAAGTGACGTATGCACCGGGCAATCCCGAACCAACCATCGAGCAGATGTCGACCGACGTGGCCGCATTCCTGCAGTGGACTGCCGAGCCAACATTGGTGAAGCGCCGGCAAACCGGTTTTGCGGTTCTTGGCTTCGTGCTGTTTGCGACCATTCTCGCATACTTTGCCAAGCAGCAAGTCTGGTCGGCAGTAAAGCCTAAGAAAGCGGCCAAGTCGAAGGACTAGTCGCGTCACGATAATTTAGATGTGCTTTGCATTTAGGCCCCTTGCATCATAGCGATGCGAGGGGCCTTTCTAATTTGCGGCCAATCTAACTTGGGACCAATCTAATCTAGGAAAAGACACCATGGACGCCGATGCGTTGAAAGCTCTGATCCGCACGGTGCCGGATTTCCCCGAGCCGGGTATCCAGTTTCGCGACATCACCACTTTGATCGGACATGGTCCGGGTTTGGCCGCGACGGTTGAAAATCTGGCTCAGCGCGCGGAAGCAGTTGGTGCGCAGGCAATCGCCGGCATGGAAGCCCGCGGATTCATTTTCGGCGCCGCAGTGGCAGTAAGGCTCGGGATCGGATTTGTACCAGTTCGTAAACCCGGAAAATTGCCGGTCGAGACAATTGGCGTGGATTACGCATTGGAATATGGGACCGATAGGTTGGAGATTGATCCCGGCGCGATCGCCAGTGATCAGAATGTCGTGATCGTGGATGATCTGATTGCCACTGGCGGCACAGCCTTGGCGGCGGCTGAATTGCTGCGAATGGCAGGTGCCCGGATTGATCATGCACTGTTTGTCATCGACTTGCCTGACCTTGGCGGCGCGGAGAGCTTGCGCTCCGCCGGGGTGACAGTAGAAGCAATCATGCATTTCGCGGGTGATTGAGGTCACTGGTGATGTAAACGCCGACCTTCGGGACAAGAATCCTGTTTCGTGCGTTTATCGGTCCAAGTAGTCTTTCCTGGCATCAGGGAAACTGAACAAGGGAATGATTTGGAAGAACAGGCACTCGTAATCGTTTTAGTGGGCGTTCTGGGCATCGGAGCCCAATGGGTCGCCTGGCGCACCGGCTGGCCCGCGATCGTATTGATGTTGGCAGCCGGCTTCATCGCCGGGCCGGGTCTTGGCTATTTTGGCATGGGCCTGATCGACCCCGAACATGCATTTGGCGATTTGCTGGAACCGATGATTGCCATCGGCGTGGCATTGATCCTGTTCGAAGGCGGACTTAGCCTTGATCTGCGCGAACTGCGTCACGCAGGTGACGGCGTGTTGCGATTGGTCATCCTTGGCGTGCCTTTTGGGTGGGCCATAGGCGCGGCCGCCGCGTATTTTATTGGCGGGCTGGCTTTGCCGGTTGCTGTCTTGTTTGGCGGCATTCTGGTGGTGACTGGCCCCACCGTTGTGCTGCCCTTGCTGCGTCAATCAAGCATCCAGACCCGCCCCGCAGCCATTCTCAAATGGGAATCTATCGTCAACGATCCAGCCGGCGCGCTGTGTGCGGTCATTGCCTATGAATATTTTCGCAAAGTTGCCGAGACGCCGGATGCGACATTGATCGAAGTCGTCCCGCCGATGATTATCGCGGCGGGTCTGGCCGGATTGCTTGGCTATTTAGCGGCGGCTGCGATTGCCTGGGCATTCCCTCGCGGGGCAGTTCCTGAATATCTGAAAGTGCCGGTTCTACTAACCGCAGTTATCGGCGTTTTCGTGGTATCGAACAAGATTGAGCACGAGGCCGGTTTGGTCGCGGTGACGGTGATGGGCATCGCGCTGGCCAATATGAATGTCTCCAGCCTGCGCAGCATTCATCCGTTCAAGCAGAATATCGCGGTCTTGCTGGTCTCTGGCATATTTATCCTGTTGTCTGCATCGCTAGACCTCAGCCAGCTAAGCTATCTCAACTGGCGATTTGGCCTGTTTCTGCTGGCATTGCTGTTTATCGTCCGACCGGCGACCATATTGCTTGGCCTGATGTTCAGTTCGGTGCCTTGGAATGAACGGTTGTTCCTGGCGTGGATCGCCCCACGCGGTATCGTTTTGGTTGCAATCTCGGGCCTTTTTGCGCTGCGTCTGACAGAACTTGGCTACGCTGACGGCAGCGTGCTGATCAGCCTGAGTTTTGCGGTGGTCGTGGTCACCATCGTGGCGCATGGCTTCACCATCGATCTGGTGGCCCGCTGGCTGAAAGTTAAGGGCGAGACTCGCCCTGGATTGTTAATCGTCGGCAGCACCCCGTGGACGATTGCATTGGCCCAGCAATTGCACAAATTGAAGACCCCGGTGATGGTGGTCGATTCGAGTTGGCAACGCCTCTCGGCAGCGCGGCAAAAGGGGCTACCTTTCTATCACGGCGAAATTCTGAACGAGGCGACCGAGCATAATCTCGATCTCACGCCATTTCAGGTGCTGGTCGCAGCAACTGAGAACGAGGCCTATAACGCGCTCGTTTGTAACGAATTCGCGCATGAGATCGGCCGTGATGCGGTGTACCAATTGGGCGAAGCAGTTGGGCTCGACGATCACAGGAAATTGCCAGATTCCTTGCGTGGCCGTGCATTATTCCAGTCCGGTTTCGGGGTGGAGGATGTCAATCAGCGCCAGTCTGACGGCTGGATTTTCCGTCAGACCAAATTGTCCGCCGCTTTTGATTTTGAAGACGCTCAGGAAAAGCTGCCTGAATCGACTCATATGCTGCTGTTGGTCCGGGAATCCGGCCGGATGCGGTTTTTCACGCACGCTTCCCGGCCTGACCCGCGCGCCGGTGATACGATAATTTCCTTCTCCCCGCCCCAGACAGTAACCGCCGAACAGGCGGCGGCGAAGAATGCGGAGAAGCGCGGGACAAAGGCTCAACCTGTATGATGATGATGAAAAAGAGACTTCGCGCTACCCCGGCATTCGCTGCGATTTCGCTGCTCGCCCTGAGTGGGTGTAATTCAGCCGAGCCGGAAGCAGTTGCAACGCCGGAGCCATCCGCACCGGTGTCGATCTTCCGGCCTGAAGCCGAAGTCGTACCAGTCGAGGCTCCGCTGACCCCGCTTGACGTGAGCGTATCCTTTGCTGGCGGCGGCGATGCATTGACGGAGGCGGCGAAGGGCCAGTTGGCGGAGATATTGGGATCACCGCAAATGGAGCTTGGCACGGGCATTATCCTACGCGGCCATACCGATTCGTCAGGCTTTGACGAGGCCAATCTGCGCGCTTCCAAACGCCGCGCAGAAGCAGTCCAGAACTATCTGATTGAGAACGGCATTGCCGAGAACCGGATTAAAATCATTGCATTGGGTGAGATGCGGCCCGTAGCGCCAAACGCTAAATTAGACGGAACACCGGACGAAGAAGGCCGCGCTGCGAACCGCCGGGTGGATGTGACGATCGCGGTGCCGGGTGCGCCTGCAACCGCTCCAACGCCTGCCGCCGCCGCGCCTACTCCTACGGCCACCTCAAGTACATTAGTCGAAGTGATTACGGCTTCAGACTAAGCTGCGCTTGCTGCCTTTTGGCGGACCAGCTCGAGCACTTGTTTAGCCCATTCGGGGCGGCAGATCAGCAGGTCGGGCAGATAGGTGTCCTGGCAATTATAGATCAGCGGCGATCCGTCTATTCTCGAACAATGCAGGCCATGTGCAGCGGCAACTGCAACCGGTGCGCAGCTATCCCATTCATATTGCCCGCCGGAATGAAGGTAGATTTCGGCTTGTCCTTGCACGACCGCCATGGTCTTCGCGCCGGCAGAGCCCATGGGGACCAATTCGCCGCTCAGCGCTTCTGCCACTGCCACAGCCTCGGCAGCGGGCCTGGTCCGGCTGACTACCAATCGGGGCGCGCCGTCATAGCTGGGCGTCCGCAGCGGTTGGTCAGACCGGATGACTATCCCGCCATCCACGCCGGGCAATGCCACAGCGCCAACTGCGGCTTTGCCATCGATTGAAAGGCCGACGTGAACCGCCCAGTCTGCGCGCGCTTCGCCATATTCGCGTGTGCCATCTACCGGGTCGATGATCCACACGCGCGATTCGCTGAGTCGCTCCTTCGTATCGGCGCTTTCTTCGGACAACAGCCCGTCGTTTGGCCGCCGGGTCCGCAGTGCATGCATCAGAAACTGATTGGCGGCGGCGTCCCCTGCCTTGCCAAGAGCCTTGCCGTCAGCAGGAAGGGAGAACACACCGCTATTCCGCAATTGCAACAGGATCTGGCCGGCAGCCTTGGCTAGCTCAGCTGCTAGCGCTGCGTCATCCCGTTCGTTATCCTGCCCGTTCATGGGATCAGCCGGGCGAGAATGTAATCCGCCGCTTCGTCCGGCGTCATCACAGTCGTGTCGATCCGAATCTCTGGATTTTCCGGAGCTTCGTAGGGGCTGTCGATACCAGTGAAGTTCTTCAGCTCGCCGCTGCGGGCTTTCTTGTACAGGCCTTTCACATCGCGTTCTTCGGCCACGCTCAGCGGGGTATCGATATGTATCTCGATAAATTCACCATCGGGCAGCATTTCGCGCACCATTTGCCGTTCGGCGCGGAACGGGCTGATGAAGGCGGTGACCACGATCAATCCAGAATCGGCCATTAATCGCGCCACTTCGCCCACGCGGCGGATGTTTTCGATCCGGTCCGCTTCGGTAAAGCCGAGATCCTTGTTCAGGCCGTGACGGACATTGTCGCCATCGAGCAGGAAGCTATGCCGGTTCATCCGGTACAGCTTCTTCGCCACCGCATTGGCAATCGTGGATTTTCCTGCGCCGGACAGGCCGGTAAACCACAATACTGCCGGTTTCTGGTTCTTCATCGCCGCATGATCTTCGCGGGCGATTTCCAAAGCCTGCCAATGAACATTCTGTGCCCGGCGGAGGCTGAAATGCAGCATCCCAGCGCCAACAGTGGCGTTAGTTACCTTGTCCACCAAAATGAACCCGCCCAATGCTTTGCTGTCGGCATATGCTTCGAACGTAATCGGCTTATCGGTTTGTATCTCGGCGACGCCGATCGAATTCAATTCCAGCGTTTTGGCAGCCATATGCTGCATTGTGTTCACGTTGACTTCGTATTTCGGCTCCTGAACCGTCGCGGTCACGGTTTGGGACGCGAGCTTGAGCCAATAGCCCCGGCCGGGTTTCAGTGCCTCGTCGCTCATCCATACCAGAGTGGATTCGAACTGGTCGGATGCTTCGGGCGGATTATCGGCAACCGCGATAACATCGCCCCGGCTGCAATCGACCTCGTCTGTCAATGTCAGAGTAACTGATTGGCCCGACACTGCTTCGTCCAGATCACCATCAAACGTAACAATGCTCTTGATCGTGCTGGTCTTGCCCGATGGAACAATCCGCACAGCATCACCGGGCTTTATGGTCCCGCTGGAAATCAATCCTGAAAAGCCGCGAAAATCGAGGTTTGGCCGATTGACCCACTGCACCGGCATCCGGAAAGGCTGTTCCTGCGCTGCTACATTGGCCAATTCTACCGATTCAAGATGTTCGATCAATGCAGGGCCGCTATACCACGGCGTGTGCTCGGATGGCGCGGCGGTGATGTTGTCGCCTTTGAAGCCGGACAGCGGGATCGCCGTAAATTCCTTGATCCCGATCGTTTCGGCAAAAGCGCGGTAATCTGCAACAATATCGTCAAAGATCTGCTGGTCGTAATTTACCAGATCCATCTTGTTCACCGCCAGAACAATATGCCGTGTTCCCAGCAAATGCGCGAGATAGGAATGTCGCCGGGTCTGGACCAGCATGCCTTTTCGGGCATCGACCAGGATCACCGCCAGATCGGCGGTTGAGGCACCGGTTACCATATTACGGGTATATTGTTCATGCCCCGGCGTATCTGCGACGATGAATTTGCGTTTTTCAGTCGCGAAGAAGCGGTAAGCGACATCGATAGTGATGCCCTGTTCGCGTTCCGCTGCCAGCCCGTCGACCAGCAGGGCAAAATCTATTTCTTGGCCTTGTGTGCCTACACGCTTGCTGTCGGCCTCCAGCGCGGCCAGCTGATCTTCAAAGATCATCTTGGAATCGTACAACAGCCGCCCGATCAGAGTCGACTTACCGTCATCCACGCTGCCGCAGGTGATAAAGCGCAGTAGGCCCTTATTCTGGTGCTGTTCCAGATAGGCGTCGATATCCTGACCGATCAGTGCATCGGTTTCATAGGCCTGGCTGGGGGGTGTCGGGTTGGGGGCCGTCTGCTTGGTCATCAGAAATAGCCCTCCTGTTTCTTCTTCTCCATACCGGCACCGCCTTCATCCTGATCGATTACTCTGCCTTGCCTTTCGCTGGTTGTGGTCAGCAGCATTTCCTGCACCACTTCGGCCAGGGTAGAGGCTTCGCTTTCCACCGCGCCGGTCAGCGGGAAACAGCCCAGCGTCCGGAAACGAACTGACCTTTCCGTGATCTCAGGGCGGCTACCCATCACCCGCTCCAGCCGCTCGATATCGTCGGCCATAAACAGGCCGCCTTCATATTCAAATGTTGGCCGTTTGGCCGCAAAATACAGCGGTACGATCTCGATGTTTTCAGCCATGATATATTGCCAGATATCCAGCTCGGTCCAATTGCTGATCGGGAACACCCGGATACTCTCGCCCTTAGACTTGCGGGCATTATACAGGTTCCACAATTCGGGCCGCTGGTTTTTCGGGTCCCAGCCATGACTGGCAGTCCGGAAGGAGAAAACGCGTTCCTTCGCGCGGCTTTTCTCCTCGTCGCGGCGTGCGCCGCCGAAGGCAACGTCGAAACCGTAATGATCAAGGGCCTGCTTGAGGCCCTGCGTTTTCCATATATCGGTATGCAGCGAACCATGATCGAACGGATTGATACCCCGCTCAATCGCCTCGGGGTTTTGCCAGGCGAGCAATTTCATGCCCGCATCCTCTGCCGCCTTTTCGCGCAAGGCATACATATCCTTGAACTTCCAGGTTGTGTCGACGTGCAGCAGCGGGAAAGGCGGCGGCGAAGGGTAAAACGCCTTGCGCGCCAGATGCAGCATCACCGCGCTATCCTTGCCGACGGAATACATCATGACCGGATTGGCCGCCTCAGCAACCACCTCGCGCATTATATGAATGCTTTCAGCTTCAAGCCGCTGCAGGTGGGTGAGGCGAGCCATAAGGGTCCGTTCCAGTATTGGGGAAGTCATAGGACCGCTAGTCAATATTCCGAAAAAAAGGAACCAAGAATTGCTTCTTATTCGCCAAGTACAATGGCGGTAGTTGACGAATCTGCGCAGATGGTGCCAAGCGCGCGAAACGCTTGCACAGGCCAATTGCCCGGCGTAATAGCGCTTTGAGCGGGCGGGTATAGCTTAGTGGTAAAGCCCTAGCCTTCCAAGCTAGTGATGCGGGTTCGATTCCCGCTACCCGCTCCACTCTACTGATCGCCGAAATCCGTCAGTGGGTTTGCAAACCTCAGAAATCATAGGTATAATCGAGAATATCAAGCCGCAAGCGTCCGCTTGTGTTTGCCGATGTTCACCCTGAATTGGGGGCCTTATTGGGGCCTTTTGATTCGAGGGCTTATAAAAGGCCCCCAGCTATGGCGCTGTCTGATACTGCAATTCGAAATGCAAAGCCCCAAGACCGTGAATTCAAGCTCGCCGATAGTGGCGGCTTGTATTTGCTGATTACGCCTTCTGGCGGAAAACTCTGGCGGCAGAAATTTCGGGTTGATGGCAAGGAGCGAAAGCTCTCTATCGGGCGTTATCCAGAAATAAGCCTAAGCGATGCGAGAAAGCGCAGGGATGATGCGCGTGAGCAATTGGCGGCTGGCAAAGACCCGGCTAGGGAGAAGCGGCGGGAGAAGATACGTTCGCAGCAACAGGCCGAAAATACATTTGCTGGCATTGCCAAGGAATATTGCTCGAAGCGCAAGCGTGACGGAGACAAAGCGTGGGCTCCGGCTACAGCCGTGCGAAGTGAGTATCTGTTACGCCTGCTGAGCGACACAATTGGTCCAATGCCCATCACCGAGATTGAGCCCGCTGATGTGTTGGCGGCTCTTCGCAAGGTGGAATCTAAGGGCAACCTCGAAAGTGCGAAGCGGATGCAGCAATTGGCCAGTTCAGTGTTTCGCTACGCAGTGGCCACCACTCGGCTCAAGTCCGACCCCACGCGTGACTTACGTGGCGCGCTAACTGCACCGAGTGTCACCCACTACGGCGCCATCACCAAAGCTAGCGGGGTAGGTGAATTGTTGCGCGCGATTGATGGCTACGAGGGACAGGGCATCACCAAGTTTGCACTGCAACTCGCGCCGCACGTCTTTGTGCGTCCTGGAGAGCTGCGCCACGCGGAATGGTTGGAGATTGATCTTGAAGCCGCATTATGGACAATTCCAGCCAGCAAAACGAAGATGCGCAAAGAGCATAAGGTGCCATTATCGCGGCAATCAATTGATGTGCTTAAGCAAGTCTTCGAAATCACTGGGCCATCGGGCTACGTGTTCCCATCGATACGGACTCGGTTGCGACCAATGAGTGAGAACACAATCAACGGCGCATTACGGCGGCTGGGATAGGCTTGCAGGTGCGGATACGAGCAAGCGGGACATCAGACCTTGCTGTTGTAAGGTTGCGTTGGCCAGGAGTCCGTCTGAGATCCCCGGCTGTACCATGAGGTGCAATGATAGGCGGCGCCCCCTCAACGATATAGTGCCATCGCCGCCACGAACACGTTTGATGGGTTTGCCATCCCACATATCCGAAAGGCCCGAGCCGGTGCGAAGGCGCGCTTCATCCGACATGCCATAGCCGCCGATGAACGTGCCTCCTTCGTCACTGAACAATCCCATGGACGGCTCGCCAATAGCGAACAGTTTGTGCAGCCCTTCAAGCGTCGGGTCAGGCGCTGTGAGCACCGGCATTAAAGGGGCAGGTGGTACCGTCAGCGCTGCTAGTTTCTTGGTGGCATCAGACTGGCTAGAATTCTTGCCTTTGATAATCGCGTCACGAGCCTTTTCATAAATCGCTTGCGCATCTCGATAGGCGCGCTGTGCTGGTTCATGCGTGGCGTTCAGCTCAGCCTCCCGGTCCTTAATAGGCTCGGTCGCACGCCCGTCCGCCGCGCTCTTGCGCTCGCCTGAGGCAGCGACCGTTACGAGGAACAGCGAAAGGGGGCGGGGCTCACCAGTCGCTGGATGCTTTACGTTTGCGTGGGCTTGGGTGGCCAGTGCTGCGGCCGCCAATACTGATTGAGCTGCAATTGCGTCAGGGCATTTGACTATGTCGACAATGGCATTGACTGCTCCTCCCAGTATCTTTCCAAGTTCCTTGATCGGGTATGACCGCGCTGGGGAGGTTTCACGCCGAAGCGGCAGCGGCGTTGGTCGCTCGACCTTTTCGGCATTTTCGAACTGCTTTTTGATATTACTTGGCATTGGCTTTTCCTTGAAATTCGTCGTTAAAATCTTTGAAGGCAGCACTGGGCCGCATAATTTTTACGGTACGACCCTGTCTCTGGTGGGAATCTGCGGCGCGTATTGCGGCTTGCTCGCCGGCGGGGTCGTTGTCCGCGGCGATGGTCAGGGATCGCACGCAATCCGGTATGGCCATGGCAGCTAGGAAGCTGGCACCGCCAGCCACCCAAACAGGCACACGCCCGCCAAGCTCTTGAAATAGCGTCAGGCCGTCTTCCAACCCTTCGCAAATGATTAGTTCTTCCGTGGCATCGCCAAGCCGTATCGCGCTGCCCCGCACTTGACCCAGCGATAATCGAGGGCTCGGAACATCCAATTTGCCACCACTTTGGGTTAGGTACGTGCGGTGTAGTCCGACCAGCGAGCCATTGAGAGTCACCAGAGGGGCAATTAGCGCAGGGTGGCTGCCCATGCGCGGGTAGGGCAGTATTGATGCCCTGAGACTGTCCCAAGCGGCATTTGGCGTCAAACCCCTGCTTTTTAGGTAATTGGCTGCGGGGCTGCCCTCCAATTTGCCGCTAGAAGCGTACAGGCTTTTGACCCGTGCAAGTTTGGCCGCTGAGGTGTTAGCAGTTTTAGCGGGTTTAGCAGGGGGTGCCACTGCACCAGTAGTTAAAGTTGCCCTCACGGTCGGATCAATCGCCAGCGATTTTATTGCGGCACGATAATCGCCTCCCGTGCTGAGATAAGCATAGAGCGATATAGCGTCGCTACCGCCTTTCCCAATGGCGTGATCTTTCCACCTTCCTGAGCGGGTGCAAATACGGAATGACCCTAGATTCCGATCATTCCTGTTCGGATTAAGCGCAACATATTCATCGCCGTGCTGCTCTCCGGTTGGAAGCCATTCTTGCAGTAGAACCGGAAAGGCTGCCAAGATGGCTGCCTTTAGCTGCGTAAGATTACTCGCCAGCCGCACGCTCATGAGTGTGGCTCCAGTAACCGCTTGATTGAATCCACCTTGATAAGCCGTCTTCGGCCAATCTTTACGGTCTCAAGACGCCCCTCATTGATGAGTGCGTAAATCGACGTCCGGCCCAAGCTAAGCGCTTTGGCCGCTTCGTTGATAGATGTTGTAAAATTGAGCATCGGTATCTCCAAACTTGGCGGCCAAATCGATTCGGCCGCTGGAGATGCCAACTTTCCATCAAAAAAATGCGCAGGCTAAATAAGCATTTGCGCACCTATATGCTAATTTCCCTGCTTATTCTTCTGCGGTCTACCTCGCGGGGAAACTGCGCTGTATAATCCCCTTGCCCGGGTATTCGTTACTCCTTCAAATTCGGCTTCTTCACGAATTAACTTTGTTATGTCGTCCCTGCTCAAATTCCTCTCTTTCATTTCCTTCATTTTTTCTATTACTTCATTATCGGTTTTTTGCGGTACATTAAGAGGGGGTTTCGCTCTGTCCGGGACGGTCACGTTGGAGGTTTGGCTGGCAGGTGGAAGCGTAGCAACAAGCATGGCTTGAATGCCCCGCTGCTCGAAGGCTACGCCCAAGGCTTTTCGTACCAGTCCTTCCTCACTCGAAGTGCTGAAGTCACCAGAAGTCCAGTTCTGGCGCAAGCCGTTACCAGCTTCCGCCAACCAAAAATCTCTCGGCAACGTAGCGTTGGAAAATCGATGCGCTGCTTTATCACCTTCGGGCGTTTTAATCTCAAACGAAGCAAACTCAGCCCGCGTACGAACGAGACCTACAGAGGCGCGCTCAACAATTGTAATGGCAGCCAATTCAGGCCCGACATGGGCACAGACGAGCTCATATGCATTATTCGCAGTTAGCCAAAGATCATCTGGCGACTGTTCGCCTGAGCAATCTATAATCATGATCTCTCTCGCAGGTTGTAAGGTGCCTCTATCTTAAAGTGGTAAGAATTGCGTGATTTCGTGATTATGTAGGACCGGCGAATTATCATCTCCACCAACAAGGTCGTATGGTACCTGACAATGCGATAGCGCATCATGCCGCAACCTACCCCCCCCCCAGTAGTGGCAGTGATATCCGCTCTTGGAGGGTTGACGGCGCATGCGGCGCCGAAATACTCCTACTTGAGTGAGTTTAAGAATTTCATACTCGGCGATGATCGCCAGCAACCAGAACTAATGGGGGGCCTTTTTGGGGGCTTAATGAAAACCTCATTAGCGAAGAAGCACGCTAATCAGCCATTCTCATATAGCAATGGGGCGCACTTCACCCGTTTGGCCTCGTGCCCCTCTTGGATTGACTGTCATTCTGCTTACATGAATGATGGATATTCGGGCATCTGCCCACAGTCTTCCGGAGTCGCAGCTTGAACCACCTTGCCGCCACAGATCGCCGCCGCTTCCTGTCAGCCACCGGCACCGCCTTTGCCGCATTGTTGGCCAGCGGGTGTACTGCTCGTTCGGGCGCAACAATGTCCAGTATGGCACCGGCCGGATGCGGACCGTTAGTATCTGATCCCAAGGGATTGCTCGATCTGCCCAAGGGCTTTTCCTACCGCGTCATTTCCAAATTGGGCGATGCGATGGACGATGGGCTGACAGTGCCGGACCGTGCGAACGGGATGGGCTGTTTCGATCTGGGCAATGGTAAGCTTGCGCTGGTCCGCAACCATGAATTGATGCCGGACAAGGATCCGGGCGGGGATATTCCTTTCGGTTATGACCGGATCGACGGCGACAAGGTGATGCCCGGCGGCACGACTACTTTGGTTTTGGATGCAGCGACATTGGAGCTGGAGCAGGAATATCGCTCGCTCGCCGGAACGATCCGCAATTGCGCGGGCGGCGTTACGCCGTGGGGCAGCTGGCTGACCTGTGAAGAAGCCGTGGCACCGGCGTCCGACCGCAATGAGAAATCTCATGGCTGGGTGTTCGAGGTGCCCGCCGATGCCGGAGAACTGATCAATCCGGAACCGCTGACGGCGATGGGGCGATTTAATCATGAGGCCGCCGCTGTCGATCCGAAGACCGGATATGTCTATCTGACCGAAGATCGCGGAGACAGTCTGCTGTACCGCTTCATTCCCAACCTGCCGGGCAAGTTGGCCGAAGGCGGCAAGTTGCAGGCGCTGGTCATGGCCGATGGCACAGCGGACAGCCGCAATTGGGAGGGCGCGGCTGTAAGAGCCCGATTCAAAAGTTTTTCAAGC
>Ga0209491_10005298_pt1 | contig 18996 bp, 18 predicted proteins | sample BON02_FD_187213 | JGI IMG/M metagenome (GOLD analysis project Ga0209491, IMG submission 187213) | Freshwater microbial communities from Lake Bonney liftoff mats and glacier meltwater in Antarctica - BON-02 (SPAdes) (version 2) | ecosystem: Environmental > Aquatic > Freshwater > Ice > Glacier... | reverse complement strand
CGAGACTCAAAAATTAGCAACTCTCTTTGGGTCGGAGCGGCTCCTTCCAAATTGGGATCGTGGTACATTCGAAGGGTACTGAAAATGACCCGTTTTTCACTTTTGACTGTGAGTAAGAAGGAACAGCGATCAATCGGGAGCAAGTTTTACTCCAATCATGTACCCGAATTTGTTCAAATCCCTCCAGAAATGCTGAATGAAATCGCAAGTGAAATTACTTCACTTGTCTTGAGTGGAAGTCGACTTTATCTTCACTGTAGAGAGGGTGTGGGCCGAGCGCCTACGGTGGCGATAGCACATGAACTCATCATGGGACTTTCACTCGATGAGGCAAAAAGGAAGGTGCTCGCAGGGAGAAGGTTCGCTCGGCTGACAGAACAGCAGGAAAGCTCGCTAGACAAGTTCGTCAAATACATACATTAATCTCAAGGCAGTTCACAGATGAGGAAGTCGCCGCTTTCCTGACGCCGCAAGAGAAGACCACTGACGAATCCAGTACAATTGGGAAATGCACCTTAAGTCATCAGTGCTTTCCATTGCACCTGAGGTTGATACGTTTCTTGGATGCGGTCCTGCAGAGACCGTACCAGGCGATCCGGGGGCAGCCTTGGAAGCCAACCTGCTTCTACTTAAAAGCGGTTACAGTCAGATTCTAATAATTTCCCTTGATGCACTCTACCCTGGAGCTCGGCTGAGGTCAGATATTATTGAGGGACTCAAGGGGATTGTGAATGACGAGAGCCTTTTCCTCTCAAGTTCACATACCCATAATGCTCCAATGTTGGATGAATCAAAGCCTTTTCTCGGTTCCGTGGTGGAGTCTCACTATCTAATGGTCGCGCGAAAAATAATTGTTGCCTCGAAGAAACTTCTCACAGAAGGACCTTGGGCGCCAGTTGACTTGAAGCACGTAAGTTATCAACTAAACGGTGTTGCGTCAAGACGAAGGCAGGCCCCAAGGGTTCTGAGGGCTCTGAACATCTTTTCAGAGGACGCAATGATGCTCCCGAACCCAACAGAGGTTTCATCCACCACGGCAGAGGTGCTGCTTTTTTCTGAGAATGATAAAATTTTGGCTACATTGTTAGTAGGCGCGTGTCACCCAGTAACGACCATGGAATCATCTGCTCTTTCGGCTGATTATGTTGGAGCCATCAGAGAATTCTGCCGGGAGAAAATTGCTCATCACGACTCTATGACTTTTGTTTTTCTTCAGGGAGCCTCCGGAGAAGTGAGGCCGAATGTAGTCTCCAAGGGTCCCAGTACGCTAAAACCAAGAGACATCCTTTTCTCAGCCCTTATTGGGCAAACTTTTGGGAAATTTGACTCCAATTCCCTTGAAGGGTGGTTAGTGAGGCGCTGTAACGAATTTCAAGACGCGGTAGCCCAAGCCGTTCCGTGTGCAGATACGAATTTTTCAATTGCCAGAGTGGTTTTCCCACTTGAAGAGTTTTTTGAGTACTCAGGTCCCCAAAAACGGTTTGTCTCAGTTCACGCTGTCCGTCTAGGGGCATTAACTCTTTTGGGCATATCAGCGGAACCCACTTGGGAATTTGCGCGGGCTTTAGACGATCATAATTTTTCGGGCGCGCGGCTTAGCATTGTCGGATGCATTGACGATACTTGGGGTTATTTGGCGTCTCGCAACCAATGCAAACTAGGGGGGTACGAGGTTGGCGGATATCTGAAATTCTTTTCTTTGGCCAAGAACAGAACATCTAGCAATACTTCAACAAAAATTGAAGCTGCTTGTCGAGCGCTTTTATCTGAGCTGTGAGGCATCCCTACTAAGGACAACAAGATTTCTCGCGTTTCCAGTTTTAGTTCTTAACACCGTGCACTTCGGACTGAATTTCTTTGGCAGGCTCGCAATTTCAAACGACTTGTCTGTCTGTCCTGATTCCTCTCTAGAATTGAACTGAAGTTTTTATAGTCGTTCTTGCAAGGCGCCGGTATCTATGGCTGCCTTAAAGTGGGGTGAGGTTTTTAAAGGAGCAGTTTGATAGCTTGGCGAATCACCTCATCTAGCCTGATGTGCTTGTAATTACAGGCGGATGTTCGGAGAATGAACCTGACACAACAGTAGGTGGCTTATCTAAGACAGCACCTTATGCAGGGTGTGTCTTCAAAAAACGAAGCGTCGTCAGGCTCAGCACTCAATTTTAGTTCAGTATTAATGCTGAAGTCGGGCGACCTAGTTTTCCTAAGTATCAAGGATGACATTTGGTTCCCGAAAAAAATACAGCACATGCTCGATTTGGCAACCGTGAACGGTAGTGCTTTAATTTTCATGAGTCACGCAGCTTTGAATGATTCTGAATTCCATATAGAAAACTTGACCGCATCGTTCAAATTGCCTCTGCTGGCATGGACATGGAGGTTTTGTGATGGAGTGCTGTTGCGAAATCGGAGTGAGGTTCTAACTGTTTGACTTCCCGTCCCTGTGGACGTGTGGCAAGATGACTGGTTGGTTGAAGCCCCCCAACGCCTTAGGTGAGAACTACGGGCCAGCCCGTGATGGCGGATGAGTTTCTGGGTGCATAGAAGATAGATAGTTCCGTGAAGGGCACCGGAAAATGGGATACTACCGACAGTAAAATACTACCCTCTTATTGAAAAGAAATCGTTAGTCGGTATTTCTATGAAAATCGAGGATGGTTACGTCTAATCTTTAGCCGCAGAACAAGTGGGAGGAGTCCTGTATAAAGAAGCCCCCCTGTCGTCTGCCAGATAATTTGAAATGATCGAGGAGGGTCAGTTTTCCACCAACTTCACGACATCATCTACTGCCGGGGAAAAGTACCCACCTCTTGGACTGGGTGGCAGACTGTCAATTTTGTTAGCCAAATCTTTACCATTCAACACTCTCTGCATTTCACCTCGCTGAACTATATGCCTAAAGAAGCTCGGCAACTCGGAATTCCACAAAATTACTGCGCTGCATCCGGCCTCGATCGCCTCGAAGATGGCGGTTGAATTTGATCCAAACACCACACTAGCCTCACCAGTCGCCTCAGCTAGGGTCTGTAATGAATCAACCTTGATGGACTGTGAATGGTTGGGGTCTATGGATCGGATTTCTCCCATGAAGTCGACACTTTTTTCAGTTGGGTGAGGTCTTATCTTCACAGTCCAATCTGGACGAAGATTTGCGAATTCCACAGCTGCAGCCAGGAGCTTCTTGCGCACAGTGCCCTGAGACAGGACAAGCATCATTTTGGGTTGCCTTGATATCCTCATACGGGCCTCATTGATAGCTTCAACAATGTGAGGTGCCCCGACCAAATGAATTCTGCAGCGACCAGGAAAGGATGTCGTTCTGAACCAGTCTTGACCCCAAGCCAAGATGTGATCTGGAAAGTAAGGAACATTGCCCCAGCCCTTGAAATCGTATCCCAAGTGGCCCCGACCCATGGTTCCGTGCTGAAATTCCACCGTTTTAATTCCCAAAGTCTGGGCTGCCGAAATGGCCGCCTCATGGTCGTAACCGCAGACGAAGTAAATGGCTTTTGGCCGTGTCAATCGAAATAATGCTTTGTATGCTCTAGTTCCACCCTGGAAGCCCTGCATCCGACGAGGCAAATAATTTTCGAGGCTAAGTCCGCCTATGTGTAAATCTTCAGACAGAGTTGCTTGAATTTTTCGGATCTTAAAAAGATCACCCTCGCTCAGTGGGAAATTGCGCAGTTTCCCCAATAACCATCCCAATGCCAGCAAAACCTCCCCACTCGGCTTGTTTTTCAGTTGGTACGGTTCAAGCGGAGAGGTTGCGTCGAGAACCAGGCTGTTGGTCTCGAGGTTTCCCTCCCATGCCCTAAGCGATATTTGGTCCGCGAATCGCCCCTTGCGCATCTGTTTTTTGCTTTGAGTGATCACAATGCGCGCCACCTTTTTGGGCCGAAGCAGGAAGGGATTCCGAACTACCAGTCTCGAGATAACTCTTGCAAGTATTTTTAATCGAGATTCTTTCTTAGCCGTATCTGGATGGGCTAAATCCTCTAAGTCGTGAGTCTTGAGGTAGGTGCTGAAAACTTCAAATCGCAGCAATTTCCAAACCCAGATTCCATCGATACTCCAAGATGGGAGTCCCAGTTCGCGCTCCATGGTCTCGAAACGAAGGAGAGCTTCCGAGAATGACGATGGACGCAATGAGCTTTTTTCCACGATTTGTCTCCTTACTATTGTCTAGCACCATAACGACGAGTGCTTTCACTAGGAACAATATAAACCTTGAATCCACTTGGTTTTAAATTAGTGTGTCTCGAGTTTTGACTTGAGAATAAAGGCCCACCTCCGAATTCCAGGCTGGATTGAACGGTACCTAGTCACGCCCTTTAATTTAGTTTTGCTTTTGAGGTACTCACCTGGCTGCGACCAAGCGGGATTTGTCAGTTTCTGAATCACAGCTGATCCAAGGTCAACTCTGAACCGTAATTATTTAGACTGCCTGGGGTAACCCAATCCCTGGTGAGCGCGCAACTGTGCAAATAGATTCATCGAGACATTTCGGCTGCGCTAAAGCCTGAGCTTAGTGGCCAGGTGAAAACTTTCAGGGCAAGTAGCCTAAATGCATTGGAGAAGTCCCGTTTTGAAAAAACGCCCCCCTAAAAACCGAGAAACTAAGTAAGTCTTGGAGCGGCAGGGATTCATCTGGCACTTTTCGTTGACTATGAGCACAGGCCGAGGCACCTTAAGGTAAAAGTCCGGCGCTGCCGTAGCTACTTTTTCACTGAACGTACAAAACCGGAATGCGATAAAGACTTTTTTCAAGCAAGAGATGCTCAGTCGGGGATTATTAGCAAATTTAGCATTATATTCCACTGCTGCCCACGCCGAAGAGCTTATGGCTGAGCACTTTAACGTTTTCGATGAAGTTTTTGAAGAGGCCGCACTCATGGTTACGGAGGGAAAAAGCGAATTCCGTCTTCTTGGGCCAGCTCCCCACCAGGGATCCAGGTGGTAATTTAGCGACACTGGATTCATGCCATTCCGTCGGAAAGTGTTACAGCAGGCTTTACCAATCTAGATGAAGTGAGCAAGTGGAAAATAACTATTTCAGTACCTTAATTGGAGAAGTTGTCTGAAGCATAACCCTCGGACAAGAAGCTGTCATTCTCGCCGGAAGGCTCTGTCCAATTGATCGCACTACGTTGTCTGGATTTATGCCAGCCATAATTATGTGACCCGATTCAAGTGCCTCCGGCCTTTCCATGGAATCCCTTAGTGTCACCGCTGAAAACCCCATCAATGAAGATTCCTCACTAATGGTACCGGAGTCTAAAATAACGCACTTCGCGTCTAGCTGAAGCTTGTTGTAGTCAAGGTAGCCAAACGGTTCATGGAATGTAATCCCACCCAGGTCGTCACGATATAGTGCCTCTAGCCTGATGCGTGTCCCAGAGTGGGTCGCCACCATTATTGGCAAGCCCCACTTCTCACGGACTGCAACTAGGCAATCAAGTACTTTTTCGAGCCTCTCAGGCAGATCTACGTTTTCCTGTCTGTGTACCGATACGAGAAAGTAGCTGCCGGGAGTTAGTCCCAGGTCTGAGACGGCAGTAGAGGCAGCAATCTTGTCCTTGTAGTGCTCGTAAATCTCGCGGATCGGAGACCCGGTTTTCTGGATAAAGCGCGGGTGAATGCCCTCAGCCAGAAGATTCCTCATCGAGTAGTCGTTATATGGAAGGTTGAAGCTCGCAACATGGTCAACCATCTTGCGGTTGAGCTCTTCTGGCACGTTGTTATCGAATGAACGGTTGCCCGCCTCCATGTGGTACACGGGAATGTGCATTCGTTCTGCGACGATGGCAGCAATGGAGGAATTAGTGTCTCCCAGGATCATAACGGCATCTGGCTTTTCCTTGAGAAAAACCTCCTCAGATTTTTTTAGAACATCTCCCATGACCGAGCCCATTGACGAAGTATCAACGTTTAGGAAATAGTCAGGCTGTCGCAGTTCTAGGTCTTCAAAGAAAACTTCGTTGAGCTTGGGGTCGCTGTTTTGGCCAGTGTGGACAAGCGTGTGGTCGGTATATTCGTCTAGCTTAGGGATGAGCCTTGAAAGGCGAATGATTTCAGGTCTAGTTCCAACGATTGTGACAACCTTTAGTTTTTTCACAGCCCTAGCTCCTGTCGAAGCTCTGGGATAGTCAGGAGAAGCTGTTTGGTTGCTTCGACATCCAGTCGCTCGGTGTTGTGGGACGTATAGGACTCGAGACGCACCTATAAACTTTTATGCTGGAGTTATGATTGGGGGATGGATATTTGTGTCACTGGCGCCGAAGGTTTTATTGGATCTCATTTAGTTGAAAGGCTCCTAGAGTCTGGAAAGCGAGTCAGGGCCCTGGTTCAGTACAATTCTTTCAACTCCGCCGGGTGGCTAGAGGAGATCAAGAAGGTCGAGGGCCTTGAAATAGTGTTTGGTGATGTTCGAGACTCTGAGCAAATGAATACCTTCGTCGAAGGTTCCGAGTCTGTCCTGCACTTGGCTGCTCTAATTGCAATTCCACACTCTTATCAGGCGCCGAACTCCTACGTGCAGACGAACGTGGTGGGAACCCTGAACATGCTCAATGCAGCTAAGAGGGCAGGCGTTAGAAGGTTTGTCCACACTTCGACGTCTGAGGTTTACGGAACTGCGCGGCATGTGCCAATCTCGGAAGATCACCCGCTGCAGGGACAGTCTCCATATTCGGCTTCTAAAATCGGCGCTGACGCGCTCGTCCAATCATATTGGTCTTCCTTTGACCTACCTGTAGTGACATTGAGGCCTTTCAACACTTTCGGGCCAAGACAGTCCTTGAGAGCGGTGATACCAACATTATTGGCACAAGTCATCGAAGGGGCGGAATCGATTTCGCTTGGCTCCACACTTCCGACTAGAGATTTCACCTACATTGACGACACTGTGGCGGGTTTTGTTGCGGCGATGAATTCGGAAGGGATTGATGGCCAAACAATCAACCTCGGCACAGGTTTTGAGATTTCAATCGGTGACTTGGTTCGGCTGGTTGAGGAAGTCGTAGGTAGGCGAATAGAAGTGAACGTTGATTCCGAGAGGCTTAGACCCGCGGGCTCTGAGGTTGAAAGACTACTCAGTGACAATAGAAAAGCCCAAGCGCTTTTGAGTTGGACGCCTGAATTATCCGGCGTCGAAGGCCTGAAGAAGGGCTTGAGTCTAACCATGGACTGGCTAAGACCGTTGGTCGAGGATGGTCGATTCCAAGCAGGGACGTATGTCAAGTAAGTTGAGAGAATCCGAGCTTGCCCAGGAGATTCTCGATTGTATGTTGTCAGCTCTAGGCCCTTCTATCCACAAGAGGCCCATGCCTCTTCACGAACCATTCTTGGAGGAAAACGCGCGAAGGGAAGTCGGCCTAACACTGGAGTCAGGATTTGTAAGCTCTGTGGGGCCGACCGTCCAAGAATTTGAACGCTTACTGTGCGAGTTGTCGGGGGTAAAGAATTCTGTAAGCACTTCTTCTGGAACAAGCGCTCTCCAGTTGGCGTTAAAAGTAGTTGGTGTTGAGCCCGGGGATCACGTCGTGGTGCCCGCAATGAGTTTTATGGCTACCGCGAATGCTGTGTCTTTTCTCGGTGCGGCACCAGTGTTTGTTGACAGCGTGAAGCTCAGAGCAGGCCCTTCACTTGGAATATGTCCGGAATCCCTTGAAGAGCTGTTAAGGGACTACTCGAAGGGTCCCGAAGGACCGCTTCACAAGGGCACGGGCGCGAAGATTTCGGCTATTGTACCGATGCACGCTCTGGGTCGACTTTGCGATTTGAGGGTTATTCGACGGATGGCTGCAGACTGGAAAATTCCCATCGTTGAAGACGCTGCAGAAGCATTGGGCAGCTTTTCTACCGACGGTGCTCACCCTGGCTTTAGCGATGTTGCAATTTTGAGCTTCAACGGGAACAAGACCATTACCACGGGTGGAGGTGGAGCCTTGCTCACCAATTCCGATGAGTTTGCAGATAAAGCGAGGCACCTCTCAACAACCGCGAAGATTGCGCATCCCTGGAGATTCAGCCACGACGCGGTTGGCTGGAATTTCCGTATGCCAGCGTTGAATGCAGCCCTTGGCGTGGCTCAAATGCAGTCCTTGCCCAAGATCCTTGATGCAAAGCGTCTTCTCTATGACCGCTACAAGGAAGCTTTTTCAAACTCTAAGTTCTTCGAATTTTTGGACAATCCAGCGGATCAGCAGCCAAACAATTGGCTCATAGCTGTCAAGTTAAGGAGCCCAGACTTAGGTTCACTGGACCAGGCGCTGGATGGGACTCACTCAATCGGTATTCAGTGCAGACCGGTGTGGGATTTGCTACCAGACCAGCTACCGTATCGACACAACACTGCCGTCGCTCTTCCGAACGCAAGAGAAATTCGCAATTCAGTTCTTTGCCTGCCATCGTCTCCCGGTCTAATCTTGAACCAATGAAAATAGTTATTTTCACATCAACACGAGCTGACTCCGGAATCATGGCTCCTATAGCGCGCGAGCTAACGAATCAAGAAGAGTTCGAAGTCCACGCCTTGGTCACTGGAACTCATTTGAGCGATAGCTTTGGTCACACTGTCAAGCAAGAGTTGTCCAAATGGGGTCCGGTTGTTATCCATGAGGTACCGATGAATCAAATTGAATTTTCGGAGTTGGGAACCGCCATTGCCCTTGGGAATCTTCAAGCTGAACTTGCGGGTGTCATACATGCGCTGAAACCTGATTTAGCTCTGGTTCTGGGGGACAGATCGGAGGCTGTTACTTTTGCCTTCACCTGCAGCATGCTTGGGGTCCCAATTGGCCACTTCCACGGCGGAGAGATTTCTCTTGGGGCTCTTGATGAACTCCATAGACACGCGATCTCAAAATTAAGCTCGTTGCACTTCCCGGCAGACGAATCCGCGGTAAAGAGGCTTACTCAGATGGGAGAGCAGCCGGACTTGATCTTCTTTTTTGGCCCGCTGATAGCGGACCGCCTTACTTTGGACAGATCTGTTTCCAAGGAATTTCTTGCGGAGAAGTTCTCTTTCGAATGGGGAGAAAAAACTGCTCTAATAACAATGCATGGCGCGAAATTTGACAACCCATCAACGGGGAAGCACCTAGAAGCACTCTTAGAGGCATGTGACGAAATTGAGGGTCTTAACTTAATTTTCACTGGCCCAAATGCGGACCCTGAATCTCAAGACTTAAGGATTGGCATTCTCCAATACTGCTTCATGAACCCTGCTAAGGCGTTCTTCGTTGAGTCCTTTGGCTCAGAGAGTTATTTGGAGATGTTGACTGTATGCGACGTTGCAATTGGTAATTCCTCGAGCCTTGTCCACGAGGCGCCGTTTATGGGGATCCCGATTGTTACTCTAGGCTCACGTCAGGAAGGCAGGGGAGGATTCTTTTCAGCTGGTATCGGTCCAAATCCGATTGCAATAGAACGAGGAATCAGAGCGATGCTAGAAGCTACAGGAGAGAGGACTGGAGTAGTGTTCGATAGCTCTTCCGTTTCTGAAAAAATAGTGGACGCAATCTTTGCTACGTTGCCAATAACCAGCAAAAAAATCTTTTGGAGTGACAATGAGTAGCACAGTTGACATAATTGCGGAAATAGGTGTAAATCACAATGGTGACCTTAAACTCGCAAAAGAGTTGTTGCTGGCAGCCTTCGAAGCCGGTGCGACACATGTCAAGATACAAATGTTTGATCCCAAGTTCCTAGTTAGTGGAGATGCCCCTCTTGCTGATTATCAGGTGGAAAATGGAATTGTGACTCAGTCTCAAATGGAGATGCTGGAGTCTCTGACTCTAAGTCGTGAAGATGTATTCGAGCTTGATCGAATGTCTCAAAGGCTAGGGGTACCACTTCTTGCCACACCTTTTGACCTTGAATCCCTTTTGTTTATAACGTCCGAACTACAGCACCAAACTGTAAAAATTGGATCTGGGGACCTGACATTCCACCAGTTGATATTCGAAACAGCCAGATCAGGTGTAGGAGTAATAATTTCCACGGGCATGTCTTACTTGGATGAGGTGGCAAGAGCTGTGCTTATTGCCAGAGCAGGCCGCGAGGTATTTTTGGGAAATCTTCCAATCGACTTCTCGCCTACCCAAGTCCATATGAAGAACTTGGTTCCCGAGGCGTCAGAGGAGACGAGTGGCTGGTTGACAGTGCTGCACTGCACGTCTACCTACCCGGCCCCTATCGATCAATTGAACATTTCGGCTATTCAAGAGCTCAAAACGTTTGGCGCGAGGCTCGGATATTCGGATCATTCTCAGTCGTCGTATGGTGCCATAATGGCAGTCGCTCTGGGTGCAAGCGTTTTTGAAAAGCACTTGACCCTATCGAGGACAGGAATTGGTCCAGATCACGCCGCTTCTCTGGAGCCAAAGGAGTTTGCATCTTACGTTTCCGACATTCGGTCGGCACGCATGGCACTTGGGGATGGGGTGAAACGCCCGCAGTTGTCAGAGCAGAACGTAAGATCTGTGGCCAGGAGGAGTATTTTTGCTTCTCGAGACATTGAGGTAGGCGATGTATACAGCGACTCGAATCTACTAGCCTTGCGTCCTGGTAATGGTGTCTCGACCGAAGGCTACTATGAGCTTCTAGGAGCTACTGCAACTAAAAGGGCTTCCATTGGGAATCCACTCATTGGCTAGGGCCGTGATTCTTGGATCGGGCGGGCATGCCCGAGCAGTCGCGGCGCTCGCGCTAAGTTCAATAATCCGAGTAAAGGTTGATAGATATGTCTCCAATCAGCGCGAAGATGAGGGTGTTTTCAGCCTCATTGAATTTGTGACTGAAGACACCATAGGAAATTCTGAATGGAATGATGTGTCGTTATTGAACGGACTTGGTGTGTCAATGAGTACAAGACACCGACACGCTACGTTCGCGAGGCTGCTTGAAAGCGGATTCATTGCTACGAATCTAGTCTCGACCCATGCCTATGTTGATTCAGCTGCGGATCTGGGAGCTGGTGTGCAGGTTTTTCCTAAAGCGGTAATACAGGCGGGATGTGTCATCGGGGACGACGTTGTAGTGGGTGCGGGCGTTATTGTAGAGCATGATTCTGCTGTCGGCAGCGGCTCCTTTTTGGCTCCTGGGGCCCTGATTATGGGTGGAGTGGTAATCGAGGAGGAGGCGACAGTTTTCGCTGGAGCCATCATCTTGCCTGGTATACGGGTCGGCAGTAGCGCAATTGTTGGAGCAGGGGCAGTAGTCATAAGGGATGTCCCCCCATTTGAAACTCACGCCGGAAACCCTGCAGTGAAAATAGCGAGAGTCACTCGGATTAGCTAATTCGCGTCGTTCTCTTGGCAAGTAGAATCCTCGTGACAGGCGGGGTGTGTGAAATGAATCCGATAAAAGACTCGCGTTCTAAGCCGCTCCAAACGTTGATAAACACAGTACAGATAAGAATGCCTTTGAATCGTAATTCGATATGTTGAAGAACCTCGAACTATCCTTCGAATGTCACGCGGGGCTCCAGGCTGACTCAAAAGGCTTATGCATCGAATTATATCCACAGCTTTTGATCTTGAGAGCTCGGCTTTTTTGAAACACTGGACCTCTCTTTTTACAAAACACCCTCGGGGGAAATTACGAACGGGCCACTCCTGCTAGCTTTCGCGCAGACGGGAAAGAGAATTATTTTGTCCACTGGGATGGCGAATCTTGGAGAGGTGGAACAGGCTCTTGCTGTCCTCTCTTGGGGTTATGCCCACAGTCGCAAACCTACTTCGCTGAAAGAGATTTGGCGTTATTGGTCCGGAAGTTAAGATCCTGGAATTTTACAAGGGAAAGTATCTCTTCTTCACTGCACGTCTAAATACCCGACTCCCATGGAAGAGATGAACTTAAGGGTGATGAAGACCCTATCGCAAAGCTTTGGGTTGCCTGTTGGATATTCAGATCACACTGAGGGATTACTGATTCCGATAGCGGCAGTGGCCTTGGGGCTGAAATTGTTGAGAAGTGCTCTACTTTGCAAGGGTCTTTGCCCGTTCCGGATCACAAAGCTTCTTTTGAACCTGAACAGCTATGTCAAATGGTTCGTGACATCAGAAGGACCGAGGTCGCTCTTTGGGACGGCCAAAAGAGAACTCAACCCAGCGAGTGGAATACGAGAACCGCAGCCATACAGCAAATAATTGCGAGTCGTGACATAGTCTGTGGAGAGCTTTTTTCCGCAGACAACTTAGGAACTGCAAGGGCAGGCAGCGGCGAATCCCCTTTTCACATTTGGGACCTCTATGGAGAGAAGACTCTCCGGGGCTACGAAAAGGAGAGTCCGATTTCCCGGGAGTAACGTGGATAGGATCTCTTTACTTATTTAAGAATCTCGCCTGATCTGTGAAAATATTTCTCAGCACTGATATCAATAGCCAGCGTTGGCAGCTCGTGATGACGCTTTGACTAACACTCTCCGATGCAACAATAAACAACTAAGTCTCCACTTGACTGGGTTTATTTCCGCTGTTCGATGATGGGTGTGGCTGGGCAGGTCGGCAAATTGGTGTCGAGGCTGAAAGCGTTCGAATTGCTTCGAAATTGCAAAACCAGAAGCCAAGGTCCGTGTTTCCGCTTCGCATTGTTGGCCTAGTGGCTCTCGCCGCATAAATTAGGAGGGTGGTAATTCTCGGTCTTATTTGGGGTACCATTCGTCAAGATGAACCATTAGAACCTACATAGTCACGACCGGTAACCTAGTTGCTCTGAGAGAGGCTCATTATGAAACTGATTAAGCGACTCGACAAACTAGTGGTTTGCGAAGATTCGCTCACCTTCAGAGAAGCCATGGAGGTGATTGGCCGAGGATCGCTGCAGATTGCAATCATTGTCGACCAAGACGATAATCTAACGGGAATTTTAACGGACGGCGACGTGCGAAGGGCGCTTCTACTTGGGGCAAGTTTGGGTGACTTCGCCTACGCTGCTATCAATCGCGAGCCGACCTGCGTGTTAGATGACTCTCCAGACAGAGCGAGGATGGCGGCGGCTAGGAACGAAGTAAACCAAATCATATTAGGGTCGATAGGAGCTCCTCCACTCGGCGTTTACGTGTCGGAAGCAAAATCTACCGACTCAGAAATGCCTCCAGTTCTGCTGATGGCCGGGGGCAAAGGGGTTCGGTTAAGGCCTTTGACTCTAGATACACCCAAGCCTTTGATAGAAGTTGCCGGGACACCAATACTTCACAGAGTGCTGACTGCCCTGTCGAGTAGCGGTTTTACAAAAGTGTTTGTGAGCATAAATTACCTTGGTGATCAAATAGAAAAATCAATCGGTGATGGGAACGAATTTGGTCTGGAGGTTGAGTATGTTCGCGAACAGGAGCCAATGGGAACTGCCGGCTCAATAGGGCTTTTGCCGGATTTCGCAACTTTCCAAGACTTGCTAGTCATGAACGCCGATTTACTGGCAGAAATAGATTTCTCTGGACTTCTAAAGGAGCACAGGACGAGTAAAAATGACTTCACTGTGGCTGTGCGGGAACATGTGACGCCCGTTCCCTTTGGCGTAATTCGAATGAATAACGGCATTGTTGCCGGAGTTCAAGAAAAGCCAAACTACAGTGATTTGGTAAGTGCAGGTATTTACTGCCTCTCAAGTAACCTCGCGTCTCTTATTACCAATGGCCCACTGGACATGCCGGATCTCATTAACTCAGCGATTTCCAATGGCAGGAGAGTGGGAGCGTTTCCTATCCACCGAAGCTGGATTGACATTGGTTCACACGGCGACCTTGAACGCGCCAACCTCATGTTGAAGGGTAAGTCTTGATAGCCCTGATTCCAGCAAGGCAAAATTCAAAAAGATTCCCTGGCAAGAATAGGGCTTCATTCAATGGCACGAGCTTGCTTGAGCTGGCCTATGCAGGTGCGGTCTCCTCAAACGTCATAAGTGAAGTGTACATATCCTCTGACGACGAAGAGCTTCTTGAGACAGCCAAGGATCTAGGGATTTTTGTCCCTTTCATTAGACAGACTGAACTGGCCCAGGACGAAACTTCCACCTGGGAAGTGGTGCTGGACTTCTTAGACCGCAGTGGTTATGTAGGCGACGTCTGTATTCTTCAACTGACCTCCCCTAAGCGCCTTCCGGAGGACATCAGAATGCTTCACACTATATTTTCACAGGCGGATTGTGATTTCGCACTAACTGTCAAGAAGTCGGGCGAAGAGAATAATGCGTCTTTGGGGTGGTTATGTAGCTGCAATGCCAAAATCACCGAGACTATGGAGTGCGATGACGCGATATCAGTAATCCCCAACGGAAGTGCCTACATGCTGCACTCGTCTTCGGTAGGTCGTCATGCATTTTCTAACTTGGTCGGGGTGGGAGCGCACCTGATGCCAGGGGGCCGCTCTGTAGACATAGACTATGAGCACCAGTTAATGGACGCGCAAAAAAAGGAAGATTTGTGATCGAAGACAAGGAACAAGCACTTTTTGGGCTTCCTGCTGACGTCAGGTTTTGCACGAGATGCGTGATATCAAACCAAAGGCCGAACTCTGCAGTTGAATTTAAGCACACTAAGGATTCGAAAAAAACAACAATCAGGTTTAATTCTGAAGGTGTATGTGACGCATGTTTGATGGCAGAGCAGAAGAATATTCTTATTGATTGGGAATCACGAGAGACGCAATTGTGGGAGTTGTGTGACCGTTATCGTCGTGATGATGGAGCTTATGATTGCGTTGTGCCAGGCTCTGGCGGCAAGGATAGCTTCTACGCGGCCCATGTCCTTAGGTATAAATATGGAATGAATCCCCTCACGGTTACTTGGGCTCCAAATATCTACACAGATGTGGGGCTTAGAAATTTTACACATTGGATTCAAGCAGGCTTTGATAACGAACTTTATACCCCCAGTGGCCTCACCCACAGAATTCTGACTCGTGTGGCAGTTGAAAAATTATTTCATCCATTTCAAGCCTTCATGTTCGGGCAAAAAGCCCTCGCACCGAAGGTGGCGGCAAAGTACGACATTCCCCTAGTGTTTTACGGCGAGAACGAGGCCGAGTATGGAAACCCGATTGAAGACACGAGCTCTTCGCAGAGAGACTGGTCTTTCTTCACCGAATCAAATCCCGATGACATCTTTCTCGGAGGTGCGTCACTCTCCGAGTTAAAGGAGAATTTTGGAATCTCGGGCCGAGACCTCAATCCATACTTCCCGGCGGACTCTGAGCTTATTCGTAGGAAAAAGGTTGAAGTTCACTATCTCGGCTACTACTTGAAGTGGCATCCTCAGTCAGCATATTACTACTCTGTAAAAAATGGTAATTTCGAGGCCGCGCAGGAGAGGTCCCCGGGCACGTACTCAAAGTACAATAGTCTCGACGATAAAATTGACGATTTTCATTACTACACGACGTTCGTAAAGTTTGGAATCGGCAGAGCGACTTACGATGCCGCTCAAGAAATCAGGTCTGGCGACATCTCTCGAGAAGAAGGCGTGGCTCTAGTAAGAAAGTTTGACGGAGAGTACCCAAGTCGGTTCGAAAAAGAAATTTTTGATTACCTGACTCTTAATCACCCACAAATGAAAATATCCAGCTCTGCACTAGAACGGGTAGTAATGGATCGTGACTATTTCGAGCAGTTAGCGGATAAATTTAGATCACCGCATCTTTGGAAAAAAGTTGGATCGACATGGTCCTTGAGGAATCCCGTTACGTGAAGCGTATTGTTGCCAGACTGGACGTAAAGTCGAATTTTTTAATAAAAGGAGTTCGATTCGAAGGTCTCCGCAAAATTGGAGACCCGGCGTCGGCCGCATTGAAATATTACGAGGATGGCATTGACGAAATTTTCCTGGTGGACAATGTGGCCAGTCTGTATGGAAGAAACCATCTCGGCTCATTGCTCGAAGAGGTAGCCAGGGATGTCTTTGTCCCACTTACGGTCGGGGGCGGCATCCGCAACCTTGGTGATGCGGAAGAGTTATTTGGATTAGGAGCCGACAAAATCGCCATAAACACGGCTAGTTTTTCTAATCCCAGCCTCATAACTGAGGTGGCCAACAAGTTCGGGTCTCAGGCAGTGGTGGGCTCAGTACAGGCTCAACGAACCCTAGGGGGGTGGGAGTGCCTCGTGGAACAAGGTAGAGACAGGACAGGCGTGTCTGTGATTGAACGAGTACAGCAACTGACAAACTTGGGGGCCGGTGAGCTTTTGGTTACGTCAGTAGATAATGATGGTGTGCAACGCGGATTCGATGCTGAGTTAGCTGAGGTTGTTGCAGCCACATCTACTCTGCCCGTTGTCATAGGCGGAGGGTGCGGAGGCATCGATGACGTATTAGAAATGGTGAAAATAGAAAAATTGAGCGGACTCGCCTTGGCAAGTGCTTTGCATTTCGACATCGTAAACCTAGGAGAACTGAAGGCAAAGATGAAACAGCAGCATCAGAAGCCTATGATTGAGGGCAACTTTGCGTAGGCGTACTGTGTCTGTTATTGATCACGGAATCGGGAACATTGGGAGCATAACTAATGCGTTGAGGGTTTGTGGCTATGATTCGACGCTTATTCGAGATCCTGATGAGCTGAATGACGCTTCGATTGTTGTTCTGCCCGGAGTCGGAAACTTTGGGGGGGTCATGAGCGCCATACAGGAAGCGGGACTCCACGAAGCCATCAGAGGTTACGTCTTTGAGGACAGACCCTTGTTGGGAATCTGTGTCGGAATGCAGGTGTTGTTTCAAGGCAGTACGGAATCACCTGATTCGAATGGTTTCGGGTTCTTCAGCGGGAAACTTAATCATTTGTCCTCTTTGGATTCGACTAAGGTCACTCCAAGTGTTGGTTGGAAAGAATTAATCCATGTCACTACTACCGACGAACTATCGCTCAAAGAGGCGTACTTCGTTCACAGCTACTTTGCAGCGGGGATTGATTCTGCCGATTTGATATCGAGCTATGTTTGGGAAGGGCATCTCGTGCCCAGTCACGTTGGCCGAGGTCGTGTACAGGGAGTTCAGTTTCACCCGGAAAAGAGCAGACTTGAGGGGCTGCGATTCCTGCACGGCGTTTTACAGGACATATCAAAATAACCAATTTTGGACCTCCGAAAAACATGAAGGGAAAGATTCAGAGAGAGAACCAGTTCATCTTCAAGAAAACTGTGCTTGCACAATCTCTGAAAAATCAACCAAGCGCATTGAAATAGCTGCTTGCCCGACAATCGAGTCCGCTAGCACTTTAAAGGCCGGGTCGTTCATGGAGACGGCCTGGACTATCTGAGATTTCCACGATCTTAAATCCTCGTTCCTCAGGTGTAATGGGGAATTAGCAAATTCCAAGTTAGACGGATATCCAAGTGGAGCAAGGTTCCCCCCTCCAGACGACGAATCTAGGAACATTACTCGCTTCAGCCCTGACAGAACCTCGTATCCGAGGGTATAAACTACGCAAAATAGAATCGGGTAGAGGCGAACCTTACTGTAACTTCTCTCTTTGCCGATTCTGGGGAAAAAGGACCAACCTTCTTTCCCTAGAATTGACTCATAAGCACTCTTCGGAGCTGTCATTGGAAGGACTTCCAATTATCTAGAGTGTCATGAGCAGAGATCGGATTGACTGAAGCAGAGATCGCAGAAGGCTAATTTCAGGTTTATAGAACTTGGAATGGAGGACATCGGCGCCCTGAGCGTCGGTAACCCACAGCTCGCCCTTTAGCATATACCCCTAATGCCAATTGGAGATGTAGCCTGCTGTACTGCTTTGCGAAATCGGGAGGTCATGGATTTTGTGCAACTTAGAAGCTAGGCTGCCGCTTGGAATTACAAGGGCATCCTCAGCCAAAGATCCTCTTAGCGGCTCCACATACGCACTGGTTAGACAAAAGAATATATCTCCAGGCAGAAGGGACTTTTTACTCGGACGTTCAGAGAGGAATTTTTTTCCATTCTGAAATATAGCAAAACGAGCCTCCTCGTCGGCACTAGCCATGCCTGCGGTGTAAAGGTTCCTGTTGTTGTCAATGATAGTTAGTAAGATTTTAGGTCGAGTCGACGCTAGGAAGCTGAGGAAATAGTGGTGGGTTAAAGTGAACGCAAGCCCACTGCGAATCCATCGGAATGTCCCTCTTATGAGGGTAGGTAAATAATTTGTCTCGTATCTGGGGTCGAAGACTTCGGCGGTCACATCTTCCAGCAATGCATTTATGTCGTCCTGCAAATCGAGGATCACAACGTCAGACCTCGACGGCTGCCTCAGCAAAACGTTCTTTGATCCTGTAATGATCCTCTACAGTTGTAGCGGGCAACTGAGGGCAACTGAGGGCAACTTTATTCAAATTTTCCTTGCCAATTTTTTTCAGAGCTGCAAGTCGAAAAAAGATACTTAAGGACCTTGGAAGAAAACTCGTTAGAGTCGTATCCCGCTGGCGGACAAGATGCGGAATCAAGCGCCGTGTTAAGAGCTATGCAGCGCACTAGATTTTCTGGATTTAATCCAGTCATCATTATCGAACCTGTCTCAAGGGCCTCTGGCCTTTCCATCGAGTCCCTGAGGGTTACTGCAGGAAAGCCTAATATGGAGGATTCCTCGCTTATCGTTCCTGAGTCCGAAATCACGCATTTTGATTCCAGCTGCAGCTTGTTGTAGTCGAGGTAGCCGAATGCTTCGTGAAAAGTGATGCCTTCAAGATTTTTTCTTGCAAGATTCTCGAGACGAGCCCTGGTTCTTGGGTGGGTCGACACTATTACTGGCAAGCCCCACTTCTCACGGACTGCAACTAGGCAATCAAGTACTTTTTCGAGCCTCTCAGGCAGATCTACGTTTTCCTGTCTGTGTACCGAGACTAGGAAGTATCCACCGGGCGTAAGATCCAAATCTTCAACTGCAGTTGATGCGGCAATCTTGTCCTTGTAGTGCTCGTAAATCTCGCGGATCGGAGACCCGGTTTTCTGGATAAAGCGCGGGTGAATGCCCTCAGCCAGAAGATTCCTCATCGAGTAGTCGTTATATGGAAGGTTGAAGC
>Ga0209491_10005296_pt1 | contig 18998 bp, 14 predicted proteins | sample BON02_FD_187213 | JGI IMG/M metagenome (GOLD analysis project Ga0209491, IMG submission 187213) | Freshwater microbial communities from Lake Bonney liftoff mats and glacier meltwater in Antarctica - BON-02 (SPAdes) (version 2) | ecosystem: Environmental > Aquatic > Freshwater > Ice > Glacier... | reverse complement strand
GGTTCGATGCCGTTCTTCTTGGTTGAGCACGTCGTCACGGACTTTTTCTAATCCCGGCGACCCGACGGTAAAAGCCCCGTATCCCTTTTGCCATGCGAAGGCAGAACGCCTGATCGTTTCCTTGATCCATCATTTCTCGCGCCCCTGCCGGGGTGCCCATCCCTTCCGAACCGAAAACCGTGGGCTTCACCCACGGCTACCTTCTGTCCCCCCTGCCGGGGATTGACCCGCTTTGCGGGAAGCTGTGGGTCTCCTTGACGCGTATGCCCTGCGGGGCACGTCACTTCGTTCCTGTCCAAAGGTCCTACAATCCTTCGGGCCTGTTGCGCCACCCTCCGGCCCGGACGGCATCGGGATCGTTCCTCACCCCATGCCTTTTCCCGCCATGCTCCGCACCGCGCCTCCCGGCATCACGATCGTTCCTCGCGTCATGCCTCCGGCCCTCCACCGGCATCGAACCGGCGAAGAGCGCGCATCGGGTGAGCGTTTTGGCGAGTTCGGGGTGAGGTGGCTCGCACTGCCGCCGGTCGGGTCCGGCCTCAAGTGGTACTTTTTCGACGTCCGACCTCTATTCCGCTTGACCCCGGCCCGTCCTCGGCGGCTGTGGTCGTTACGAACTTTATCCCAAAGTCCTTCGCCAACGAAGGCCCGGACCATCGGCCCCACCCGGTGAGGGGAATTTTGGAAGACTGACGTGCCGAGCACCGTGGTCTTCGATATCCCGAACGTTTTTTTTGGGGGGGAGAAGCGGTCAGGCGCTTTGAAGAATCAGGGGAAATTGGAGCTGTGGGATCTTGAAGTGGTGGCTTGTCCGACCAGAAAGGGGCGAGGTCGTTTTCGGTGAGGGGGCGGTGGGTGATGCGTGAGCTGCCTGCGCACCTTCGGAGCTTTCTGAAGCGATGGTGCTTGGGACCGCCAGCCCAGGCTGGCGGCTATATGCCTGCGTCCCTTCGGGACTATGGTGCGTTTAATTCCCGTGCGTTTAATTCCCGGACTAATGATAAGAATCCCTTTGCTAGGGTTGTTTTTGGTTTTCAAGGCTATTCCATGCTACGGCCACGACTGATTATTTTGCACGGTTTGAGGTGGAATTCTGTCTGATGTCGCTTGCGACCATGGCACTCCGCGGGTTGGGCCGTTCCTCTTTCAGGACGCCGAATCGGGCGGAGCGAGTGAGCCTCCCGGGCCGCTCAGAGGGACCCGGAGGAGCCTTCGCTCTTCTCCGGCAACCCCGGGTTCAAGGACAGAACGCCGTTCGCGTTGGAAAGGATTCAAAACATGCTTTCCTGATATGGATCATTGTGACTTGAAGTGAACTAGTCCCCACATCCTCCACAGCGGCCGCCCCCTCCTCCTCCGCAACTGCTGTCGCCCCCTCCGCATCCCTGACTGCCGGAGTGGGTTGGGGTCATGGTGTTGAGTTCCTTGATCATGCTCGGGTCAATCTCAGGCATGCCGGCATAGGCGGTAGCCCCGGCGATGCCAAAGAGGGCGACGCTGGTGAGGCCGGGTTGGGGAGTGGAGTGGCGACCGGCTCGCATTTGGTCCAGGAGGCTTTGGCCCGCTGGAGTGAGCTTGTTGATATTGCATTTGACCATAAGCATCACGAAGAAAGTGACGATGAGAAAAGCGACGAGGAAGCCGATGGGCCTGTCCCGCCCGAAGCCGACGAGGAGCTTGATGCCGCCTACAACGAGCAGGGCGACGAGGGGGAGGATGGCGGAGAATCCTTTGCCGGAGAGTTCGGACGTGGTGGGTCGTAGACCGAGTTTGGCAAGGCGGCCCTCGAGAGAGGGTGCGAATTGTCGAACGGTGTGCGAGAGTTCCGAGAGTGCCAGGCCGGAGCCGCCTTTTGCGGTGGCTGCCGAATAAAGGGTCCGTTCAAACCAGTGACAATCGGCAAGGAGGGGGGCCACTCACGGAGAGGGTTCCTTTGCTGAGAAGTCCACCCTTCTTCCAGGTGAGCGTTCCTTTTTCGATGAGGTTGACCAAGGCGACCTCGGTGCAGCGGGCCGGGCCTCCGGCGAGGTAGGCGATCTCGATGGGGTCATCGAGAGTGGGTCGTGAGCCGGGCGGTGGGTTGAGTGGTTTGAGGACACTCTTGCGACGTGAGATTGACCAGATCACGGCAATCAAGAACGCGATGCTGTAAAAGGCGAGGAACTGTGGTCCTTGCCAATCAAAGATTGAGGCGATGGGGGGAATGATCATTTACGGAAGAGCTTTTGCCATAAACGGGGGCGGGGAAGGAGCCAGAATTTTGAGGAATCGACCCAGCGTCCAGCCCCGGCATGGGCGAAACGGTCGGTGGGGGGCGGCCAGATCTCGGTGGGGGGATTTTCTTCGAAAATGAGGCGGTAGCTCTCGAGGGTCTTGGAATACCAGTCGTGGAATTTCGCGCCCTCTTCGCGACCTCCTTTTGTCGGTCCGTGGTGGAGGTCCTTGCCGAGGACAACGCGGCAGAGATCGTGCCAATAGCTGCGAGTGTAAACGAGGTGGAGGTGCCAGGCTTGATCGACTTCTTCCGATGGGGTGACGGGGTGTCCGGCGACCATGGCGAGGGCGAGGAAGCGTTTGTATTCCTCGATGACCCGCGCGGAGAAGACGTGCGTCCAGGCTTGCTCACGGGCGAGGCGGCCGGTGAAGGAGAGGGCGGCGCCGGGGTCATCGAGTTCAAAAGCGAGGATGCGCTGGAGGAGGTCGCGCTCATCGGCTGTCAGAGAATTTGCCATTGCGGGGAGCTTTTACAAAGATGGCTGGAAACGCCAGTCTGTAGGGATGGAGTTGCCAGGAAGCGGGCGGAGGTTTGAGGCTCCATTCGGCGGGGGCCTTGGTGAGATCTTATTTCCCTGACTTGATCGCTCCGCAGCCGGTCGTGCGATTTAGGCTCTCGCGATTGCGGGACGAGCGGCTACAGTTGCAGGGTGATCGAAGATGAACCCCAGTATGATGTCGTGCTCAAGATGGTCCTCTGGGACGAGGGGCGTGAGGCGATTTTCCATCGACTCAAGGTGAATGGTGTTGAAGGGGAGAGGGCCGAGGGAATTTACAAGGCTGCGCGCCGCGAGCGGGTGGCCGCGATTCGGAGCGGGGGACGTCGGGATCTCTTGATCGGGCTCATCCTGATCGCGGTTTGCGCCGCGACGACCTACGGTCTGGGACTCGACAAACTGAGCTTCACTCACTTTAGCGAGGGGTTTGGAGAGGTCCTGTTGCTGCCTTGGTTGATCACCTTGTTGGTGGTGATCTGCTTCGCCTTTGGATTGTGGAGGTGCCTTCGCGGCGTGACTGAAATTCTCTTGGCACCTTCCAAAAGCGGATCGATCGCAGATTGATTTACAATCCTGATTCGGAGACCTCGCCGGAGCGGTAGGCTTGGAGGAGGTTGTTGAGGGAGCAGAGCTGAGCTTCGATGTCCTGCGCTTCGTGAGTCCCGGCAAGCGTACGGGGTTTGGCATACTGGCGAAGGACGCGGAGTTTAGGGATCATGTCATCATCGTTTTCGAGGAAGTGGGTGACGGACTCAAAGTGGGAGTGTTCGGCAAGCCGGATGGCGTTGGGACCCATGACGAGGGTGTATCCGTGGTCGCCGTAGGATTCGGAGAAGGCCCCATCGATGGTCACGGCGTTGCCGCCCCTTTTGACGGGGTCCTCGCCCTTCTCGACCTTGACGGGGACGTGGCCGTTCACGATGAGGACGTCGTCATCCATGCCGAAGGCGCGACCGACGGATTTACAGAATTCGGCGTCGTGAATCTTGCTGAAATAGGGATCCTTTTCTTCGAGGTGGGTGGCGGGGTCTTCGATGAAATAGCGCTCGAAGGTGGTCATGCGGGTTTTGCCGAAGAGCGGGGAATCGCCGTTGGCCCACATCCAGTAGTAATAATCGACATCGTTGGAAGCCATGTGGGCGCCCTCGCGATAAGTGCGGCGGACGATTTGCTCGAGTTCGTAAAAAAGTTCGCCACCGCTGAAGCTTCCGTGGGTGAGTTCAACTTCGCGGAAGGTGCCGTCTTCGTTGGTCGGAACGCAGGCATGGAAGATGAGGGCTTCGTCTCGCTTGAGAGACATCCCGCCCTGGCGGACGACGAAGAGCATGTGTTCCCAGAGGCGTTGGCTGGAGACGAAGGATTGGCGGAGGCGATCGAGGCAGAGCGATTCTTCGGGAGAGAGGGCGTAGGGATTGGCCGTATCGACGGTGGGGAAGTGGGTGTCGGTGAGCGGGTAGGTGGTGCCGTTGAGTTCGATGGTGCCCTTCTCGTAATCGATGCGATGGAGCATGCGGCGGTCGTCCATTTTCCACTCGGGGTGACGTTCGATGACCGGCCCCATGAGTTTGAGCTCAAGGATGGCGATGGCCTTGTGCATCCGGGCGACGAGCTGGTCTTCGGTGAATCCGGAGACTCGTTTGGGGAAGAAGTTGGTGGCGGGATCGTCGGCATAGCGATTGTTGGCCAACATCGTGAGCGGGGAGAGGAGGATGCCGTATCCTTCTTCGAGCTGCCAGAGGCGCAGGTAGCGCAGGGAGATGCGCAGGACGGTGGCGATGAGGAGATCCGACCCGAGGGTCGCGCCCATCCAGATGACGTCGTGGTTTCCCCAGGTGAAGCTCACCTTGGGTTGGTTGCGGAGGTAGTGGATGACGCGGTCGCCTCGTTCTCCCCGGTCGAAGAGGTCGCCGGCCACCACGACTTCGGAGACCACGATATTGCGGACGAGGCGGGAGGCTTCGTGGAGGGCCACGATGTCTTGATCATAATCGGCGAGGGCCTCGATCATGGAATCGACATAGCGGGGGTCGCGCTCGAAGGAGACTTCATCGAGCAAGGCGATGTAGAGGACTTTGAATTCGGCTTTGACGAGTTTGAGGAGGTCGTCTTTGGAAATGGTCTTGGCGAGGAAGCGGACGAGGCGGAATTGCAGGCGCATGATCTGCTTCACCTTGCGGAGCCGCCACTCGCGGTCTTGCAGGCGCGCCTTGTAGCGGCGCATTTTTTCGACCGGGTAATAAAGGAAGGCGAGGAAGGTTCGTTTTTCCTCTGCGGTGACTTCGTCGCCGAGGACTTCGTCGATGAGGTTGCTCAGGCCACCCGAGGCGTTGTTGACGACGTGACGGAGCTTGCGGTCGTCGCCGTGGACGTCGCTGATGATGTGAATGCGACGTTTGGGCAGGGTGAGTTTGGCCTGCAGGAGGGCAATTTCCGACATCACCGCAGAGGCGGTCGGAAATTGTCGCGCGAGCAGGCTGAGGGTGGGACTACAGCTCCAATTCATGGAGGACAGTGAGCATCACTTGGGCCAGCTTGGCCAATTTTTAAATCCCAACCACGTCGCGCCAGGTTTGGGCCATGAGGGAGTGACCTGCGAAGGACGGGTGGACGCCATCGTGGGCCCAGTATTCGGGTTTGGTGCCGGCGGCGACAGGCTCATCGAACATGGTTTGGAAGGGAACCCAGAGGGTGCCGTTGGCTTCGGCGACTTCCTTGGCGGCAGCCCGGAATTCGTCGAACTCCGGGAACCAGGTGTCTTTCACGGCCCCGCAGCGGAGAACGAAGGGTTCGCAGATCACGATGGTGGTGTTAGGGAGGGCCTTTTTGGTTTCCTTGATGAGGCCATCATAGCCGGCTTTGTAGGACTCGACGGTGCCCTCGTATTTTCCGTTGATCTTGTGCCAGATGTCGTTGACGCCGATGAGGATGCTGAGGACGGCGGGGCTGAGATCGAGGGTGTCTTTCTGCCAACGATTTTGAAGGTCGGGCACTTTGTGGCCACTGATGCCGCGATTGTGAATACGGAGTCCGAGGTCCGGGTGGCTGCCGAGGATGCCGCTTCCGGCGAGAAGGGGATAGCCGCGGCCGAGGGCGGCCTGGTGGTTGGGGTGTCCCTCGTTCTTTTTATCACGACCGGCATCGGTGATGGAGTCACCTTGAAAGAGGATGGTATCGTTTTTTTGGAGAGCGGGCTTGGTGGCTGCAGCCTGGGCGGAGGTCGTGTTGAAGAGAGAGGCACCAGCGGCGAGCGCGGAGGTGCCGATGAGTTGGCGTCGGTTGAGTGAAGGGCGTTTCATGGAGTACCCCGAGGGTGCCATAAACTTGCGGACGAGTGCAGGGGAAAATTGGATAAAGAAGGGCGATTTTGACGCGCGGCTATGAAGCAAAACGCTTCTTTCCCCAATAGGCGAGTGATCCCAAGAGGAGGAGCACTGCTGCAATCAGAGGCCATGAAACTTTGGATGTCTCATCTGTGGGATTTGCATTTTCTTCAGTCGGAGATTTGGACTGGCTGGAAATCCTTTTCGTTGAGGAATTGGCGGCAAGGATGGCGGGGACGTTCTGATCTGAGAGGGTGAAGTTCTCGCATCCCGGCCAGTTGGCGATGAGCCACTTTGCGAGATGGTCGACTTGTTGTTCATGGGGAATTCCAAGAGTTCCGTCTTGATTAAGAGGACGATAATCCGCTTTCACCTTTTCCAATGTCGACGTAATGATTGAGTAGGCGAACTTTGAAACATCGTCTGCGAAGGAAGGTGTATACTCAAACTCTTCTTTGGAAGTTCTCCCATCACGAAAGAGGGAGTTGAATAGGAGGGGGATGAGCTCAGCGCCTTTCCCTTCGGTGGGGCTAAATGCTGACGCGAGTCGGTAGATGAGAAAAACTCCACGAGAATTTTTCTCGCTTCCCAAAATGCGCCTAATTTCTGATTGATCGGATACCAAGTCCTTATTGCTTGAGATGCCACGGACAATGAGCTTCCCCGATACTGCGCGATTGCCATTTACGGGATCCTTGTCCTCATCGGACAGTAAAGTAGCAAATCCCCTTATAAGCTCTGCATCAGAAAATTGTTGAAGAGTATTTTTTAGATTGGCGATAATTCATAGTTCCGAATTGCGAAATTTCGCGGTGTGACTAAAACTTCTAAAATACCTTTTGCCACCTCATGATCGCGAGAAGTGGACGTGAAGGCATATGTTGACTGAATAAGAAATTCGTTAATTATTAAAAATATGAAAACCATAATAGTCAAAATCGTTATTTAATCCCCCGAGGTCTTCTGTGTCATTCATGATTTGTGTAATGGATTCAGCATCCCGTCCGTCGATTATATTTTCCACAAATACCCATGTAGATTCTGTGACGAAGCATGTATCCGTAGTGTAAACAAAATGCCCGTGTTGGAAGTTTTGGATGTAGTCGTTCCCTGAGTCACAGGCGTTTATTCGGATGGCGTTGTGAGCGCGGGCAATGGTTTATCCTCTTGTCGCCAAAATCTCAGGGTGAGGGTTTTTTGTTGGAGGGCATCCTGCTCTTTGGCAGCGGCTTTTTCCTGATGCTCGATGAGTTTTTGTTGATGGGTTTGAAGAATGTCGTTTTTTTTTAAATCGTAGTGAAGATGGAGGTGTTCGAGGAAATCCAAATCGGACGATTTGAGATCTTGCTCTCCGGCACTTTGAAAATAGGCTCCACTTTTGAGCAGGTCTGGGAGAGTGGTTGGGAGAGGTGGTGATTCGGAGGTGACTTGAGATGAGATGCCACGAAGTGTTCGTCCGGTTTCTCGGTTAAGGCGTAGATTCCCCAATATTGGCCGTTGAGAAAGAGGTTGAATTTGCAAAGGTTTCGTGTGGTATCCTCGCTCGACTGAGAAGTTGAGTTTTTCAACCTCGGGTTTCTGGGGTTCGGCAAGGAGTGGGTGGGACGCGCCGATGAGGAGAAGGAGGGCTTGGAGGGATGACATGGTGGAAGGCTTGTTGATTGGGGGAGAGGAGTTTTTTACATTCCAAGCATGCTGAGGGTGGCGAGGCCATTGTTGAGGGCGTGCATCCAGATGGGGACCCAGAGGCTGCCTGTTTTTTCGCGGGCGATGCCAAGGACGAGGCCGAGGGTGAAGATGTAGCCGATGGTTACGAAAGGATATTGCAGGTGAAGGGCGGCCCAGCAAAATGAGGTGAGGAGGATGGTGCCCCAAAGGCCGAGGCGGGATTCGCGCCAGCCGCGGTAGAGGACGCCACGGAACATGAATTCCTCCACGAGGGGAGCGGCGATTCCGACCCCGAGATAGAGGAGGATGGGGAACTGGGTGGAGTCCGCCATTTGGGTCATGGAGGGGTCGGGTCCCTCGATGCCGAGGTAGGGGGCAATCAAGCTGAAGACGATGGAGCAGGCGATGGTGATGACGCCCCAGAGTGGCCACTGCCACCATCGGACTTTGGCCTGTCCAAGATATTCCCAGCCGGTCCAGCCGTTGCGGAGATGCCCGATGAGCCAGCAGAGAGGGCAGATGAAGAAGATGGTGGAGAAGGCAAGAACTCCCACGACATCGCCATCCATCGCGATGTCCATGGCTGCTTTGGCGAGTTCGCGGGTGCCGTCACCGACCTTGACAGCACCCGTCGCAAAGAGCGCGATGATCATTCCCACGGTGAGCACAATTTGCCAGAGGAGGAAGAGCGAGATGGCCCAGAGCCAGGTCCACCAGGCATTCCAGGCGGTCCTTTCCTCAAGCGGGAGAGGCGGGGGGATCGGAGCGGTGAAAGTGGGATGGTAGGGATCCTCGGTCATCGGTGAGGGGAACTTAAACAGGGTGGAGGCGAGTCTTGCAGTAAAAACGGTTGGCGTTTTGGGGTGGCATGGTCAAGGGTTGGTCATGCTTCGAGTGAATGGCGAACTGGTGGATCCGGATTTGGTGGAAGAAACCTTTTCCCGGATCAAGGCGGAGGCGGAACAACGGCTGCAAATTTCCTGTTGCGAGCGCGATCCCGAGTTCTATGCGCAGGCCGAGGAAGAGGTGGGAGATTCCATTCTCATTGCGCAGGAAGCCGAGAAGCGCTTTGAGGAGATTCCCGAGGAGGAGATCAAGCCGCAGCTGAAGGAGATGATCGATACCTACCGTTCCCACGGTGCCTCCTGGGAAATGCTGGAGGCCCAGCGCGACATGATGCGTCATGAAATCGCGGCGTCGATGCGCATGGACAAGTTGATTTCTGATATTCTGGGGGGCGATGAGACGGTGAGCGAAGAGGAGGTTGAGGCTTTTTATCAGGAGTTTCTCGAGGATTACCGGACCCCTGCGGAAGCGAGCAGCCTTCATCTCATGAAGACGCTCAATGAGAACACCACCCCGGGTGAGGTCTTCAATCTGATGTGCCGGCTTCGGGAAGAAGCGCTGGACGGGGGGGACTTCGAGGAAATCGCCAAGCGTGAGACCGAGAAGTCGACGGGTGAACTCGATCTGGGCTGGATTTCACTTGATCGCCCCACCAATCCTTTTGAGGCGACTCTCTTTTCGATGCGTGAAGGCGAAGTTTCGCCGGTCATCGTTTACGAGCACGCCCTTCATTTGATCAAGGTGACGGGCCGCAAGGAGGAGCATCTCGTTCCCAAGGAGGAAATCCACGACGAGCTTTCCCAACGTGCCCTCGCCCGGAAGAAGCGGCTGGCCTTGCAGGCCCTCGCCAAGGATCTGCGGAAAACTGCCGTGATTGAAAAGATCGACAACGAGGGTGACGAGGTGTCAGGATGACTGGGTTGCTGGGTGAGGTTGCGTCTTGCCCATCTTCCTGTTTTTGTCGTCGCGCCCGGCTATGGTCAAGACGCCTTGCGTTACCGTTTCCAACTCTATGACGAGGATGACGGGCGGATCGATGTCGAGTCGCATTATCTCGACTACAAGCACCAGTGGGGGGCGACCAATTTCAGTCTTCGACTCGCGATTGACAGCCTTTCGGGGATGACTCCCAAGGGCCTATTCACGCCCGTGCCGATGAAAATGAGTGGCTCTTTCAGGAAATCGACGACGAACGCCGGGTTGCGGTGGCGGCAATCGAGCACGAACTCAACGACTACACCCTCACCTTTGAATATGCCCACAGCAAGGAAGAGGACTACCGGTCGAACGCGTTGACGGCGAAGGTCAGTCGCGAATTTAACCAGAAGAACACGACGGTGACAGCGGGGGTTTCCCATGCATTTGATAAGGTGCTGGCGACTGATTTCACCAATATCTTCGAGGATGAGGGCAAGGATACTTTGGACTTCAGTGTTGGTGTCTCCCAGATTCTAAGCCGGAATACGATTTTTGATTTCAATTTTGGCTATGGCTACACGGAAGGCTACCTCGCCGATCCATACCGCCGTATCAGTCAGATTCAATCCTTTGTGATCGATACTCCGTTCGGGCCATTTCCGGTGATGGATACTTTCGACTATGCTGAAAACCGCCCGGATGAACTTCATCGCTTCGTGGCCAAGGCGTCGGTGCGCCATTATTTCCAGCGTGCAGATGCGGCGCTCAAGGCCTCGTATCGCTTCTATGCCAACATCGATCGTTTGGAAGGGCACACTTTTGCATTGAAGTGGATTCAGCAGATTACACCACAAGTGAGCGCGACGCCTTATGTGCGATATTATCAACAATCTTCGGCGGATTATTACTATTCCACGCTGACCGATTCGGGAATCAATGGTTCCGAATTGAATGATGGAACGTCACCCCATTATTCCTCCGACTATCGCCTCTCGGCTTTCGATGCCTTCACTTACGGAGTTCGTTTGGCATGGGAAGTTCGTCCGGAACTCACGCTGGATTTACAATTGGAGCGCTACGAAATGACCGGGCGGGATTCGGAGACTCCTGATATTTTCTTCCCTTCGGCGAACGTCGTTTCGGTGGGAGTGCAGTGGAATTTCTAATAGCTTGAAACGATGCCCGTAGAAACCCTCACCTCTGGAATTTTCAAGCTTCGCTTCAAGGCGCTTGGGACAGAGTGTGAAGTGCAGTTTCGGACTCCTTCAGTCGAAGCGGCCAAGGAATTTCGGGCGGCGGCTCTGGCGTGGCTTCGTAATTTTGAGAAAACGTGGTCGCGCTTTCTTCCCGAGAGTTTGCTCTGCCGCATCAATGCGGAAGCGGGGCGGAATCGAATTGAGCTGACTGCGGAGCAGGAGGAAGTGGTGCGACTTTGTGAGCGCACTTTTCGAGCGACGGATGGTTTGGTGGATGCCACCTCGTTCTCGCTGACGAGCTTGTGGGATGAAGCCGCGAAGGCTGACCGGCTTCCTTCCGAGGAGGAGGTTGGCGAAACGTTGCGGCGGGTTTCCTGGCCCTCGGTGGAGTGGGGGAACGGTTCGGTCTTTTTTGAGGAGAGCACCACGGGAAATCCCGCCGACTGGACTCCGGTTCCAGAGGAGCAAGCGGTCCGCACGGATACCAAAATCGTCCTCACCACACCGCGTGGTCCGGGGCAAAAGCTCTTTCGCCTGAAGGTGGTCTTGTAGGACCGGTCCGGGAACGGGGAAATCGTGCTTCCAAGGTTCGACTTTCCCTTGAGTGGCACCCAAGGGCATGTCACCCGCCATACAAAGGAACATCGGCATCGGTGACAGAACCGATCTCTTCGCGTAAACAAGCGATTCATTCCCTCGCCGTTCCTGATCTGTTACCTCGCCTCTATTCCGGCAGAGGCACCGCAATCCCGGTCGTTTTGTCCACCGGCATCGTGGCATCGACCGAGTGCAGGTATTCCGCCAGCTCGCGGGCCAGCGTTGAGCGCACCATCGGCTTCTCCCCGGCGAGGTTCTTGGCCTCGCCAAGATCGTTGGAGAGATGGAACAGTTCGTAGCGTTCCGCGCGTCCCGGATCGTGGTAGTAGATGAGCTTCCAGTCGCCCTTGCGGATCGTGCTCGACGCTCCGATGCCCGGACCACTTGGCCCCCAATTGTTGGGATAGTGCCAAAAGAGCGCCCGTTCGGGATTCATAGCCGGACCTCCCTTGAGGAGCGGTATGAAACTGCGCCCGTCGATCTTCCCCCCAATCTGGTTGAACTCCCTGACGCCGGCGATCTCCAACACCGTCGGGAAAAAGTCCTCGATGATCAGCGGGACGTCGCAGACGCTGCCTGCCTTCGTCACCCCGGGCCAAGCCACCAGCATCGGCACCCGCACGCCGCCCTCGTGCGCCGATCCCTTGCCACTCGAGAGCGGTTTGTTATGCGTGTTCGCCTTGCCACCGCGACCTTCGGCGCTGAACCCGCCGTTATCGCTCATGAACATCACCACCGTATTTTCGGTGAGGCCCTGTCGCTCCACGTTCGCCATGATGTCGCCTAGGCTCTTGTCCATCCCCTCGATCATCGCGGCATACATCGCCTCCGTCGGATCGAGACCCGCCTGCTTGTAGCGCTCGATGAAACGCGAATCTTCCGCGAAGGGCACATGCACCGCGTAGTGCGACATGTAGAGGTAGAACGGTTTGTCATCCGACACCGCCGCATCGACCGCCAGGTTCGCCTCGCGGGTGAGGGCCTCGGTCAGAAAAATGTCCTGGCCGTGATATTTCTCTAGCCCGGGCACATCCCAAATGCGGCTCGCGTTGCGAAAGGCCGCCGAAAAATTTTGTTTCCCGAGGAAGCTTCCTGGCCCGCCCGCCGCATGGCCGGCGATGTTGACGTCGAAACCAAGCCTCGTCGGATCCTCACCCGGAGTGCCGGTCGCCCCGAAGTGGGCCTTTCCGACATGGATTGTGCGATAGCCGGCCTGGCGGAGAAATGACGGGAGGGTTTTCGCGTGTACCGTGTCTTCGACCCCTGCCACCGGACTCAGTCCGTTGACGTTCCATCCCGGAAAGGCCAGCCGCGGGTGTTGGCGATCGTTGGAGGCGTTCTTCTTCAAGGTCCAATTGGTCACCCGATGCCGCGCCGCGTTGAGGCCGGTCATTAACGACACTCGCGACGGCGAACACACCGCACAGGCGTAGGCCTGGGTGAACTTCATGCCGCGCTTCGCCAACGCCTCCATGTTCGGGGTGCGGTAGCGCTGGTTGAACGGCGTGACAAAGTCAGCGAACGGAACCGAGGTGTCCTGCCAGCCCATATCGTCCACCAGGAAGAGGACGATGTTGGGCTGACGGACCGCCGGGGCCGCAATCAACCCCGGCATTAGAATCACCATCGAAAGCAGGAAAAGAAATCTCGTTTTCATGATCGGTATATTTGCTCTCTCCTACGCCTCCTGCCTCTATTTCCAAATCAATCGCGTAGCCCTCAAGCTAGTTCTTTTGCACCCGGAAGAACAACCTCTCGCTTCGCGGCCCCGGGACGAGTGTCGGATTTGAAAACGGAGGATCGGCCAGCGGGGGATAGATGGTGAGTTCCCCCTGGGAGTCGATGCTGTCATTGATATCGGTTGCGAAGGATTGGAGGTCGGTGGAATAGAAGAGCCCGTAGGTCGCCCCGGGAATCGATCTCCAGGTAATCCGAAAGGTGTTTTCCTCCGTGTCATGGTCGATCATCGTGATTTCCAAAGGGTTCATGTCTCCCCCTGGGAGCACATCTGCCGCAGTATCGCCGAAAACGACATTGTCATACTGGGTAATGCCCGCATCGCCGCCGATTTGTGGGTTGTGAATGCCGAAACCCCGATGTGTTGTCGCATCGAAGAGATCCACCAACCCGCTGCCGGAAGGGTTGATGCCGGCGACAAGGTCCGAGAAGGAATCCGGATTATACCAAACTTTCACCGTCTCGTCGCCCGCGCGGTCGGGTCCTGACATTTCGATCCTAAACACGACCAAGGTCGTCCCGGTCGGGGCCGGATCGATATCGAGATTTGGAACCGGGACCCCCGCAGTATTGAACAAGCGCACCCGCGTCCCTCCCTGGTCGGCATTATTATCGCTGTGGAAACTGATCCTGCCCCCACCCACGGTGGTCGAGAAGTTGATGTAATCGGGGGGGTTGCCGGGAGCCCAGAGAAAGCGGCCGTAAAATACATTTGCGGCGTTCGAACCCACCAGCCCACCACCGGTGTCAGTGATGATAAGATTTCCGGTATTGCCGTTTCCATATCCATTGCCGCTCCCGTCTTCCGGCACAACGATAGTTCCGCCGTCGTAGCTGAGATCGACGTCTCCCGTCTCTCCTCCTAAATCCGTGAAAAGCACGTCTCCGCAGGCCCAAGCGGCCAGAATTGCGTGGATTGAAAATGACAAGAGGGGCTTCATTGATTTGCGAGTTTTCATTATTGGGATCATTGTTGGTTCAAAGTGAATTGTGCGCTATCGCCCGACCACCCGGGTTCGGAAGAAGAATCTGGAGGCGGATGGCGCAGCCGGGGAAGCATCGTAGCGAATCTGAGCGACGCCATTTTGTTGTGTCTCAGAGATCCATTCGAAATGGGTCTCCAAGGGGGTCCATTCCGACAAGTCGGTGGAGCACTCCGAGACAAGCACGACATCGTCGGCACCGAGCTTCCGCGAGACCAGAATCTCACCGCCGACAAATTGTAAAGCGGTGCCTCCGGTGGCGTGATCGATAAGATCCGGCACTCCGTTGCCGTCGAGATCGGAGTTCGGGTCTCCCGCGAAAGCAGGTATTTCGTCACCCGAACCCGGATTGCCGCCACGGGCGGTGCTCGACCGCCAGCTTGTCGGCAAATCGGGATCAAGATTCAGCGCTGGGGCAATTCGCACCAGGCTGTATCCCCCGCCGTCAGGAGTCTCGGGCCAGGGGTGCTTGTCGTCGTAAGCGAAGCTCTCGATAGGGTTGCCACCTGCGTCGGTTAAAGTGATCTGCTCGCCGCCGTTGTCGAGCTGTCCCCCATAGGTGCTCGAAGCGACGATGCTTCTCCCGCCCGCCGCCAAAACGGTGTTATTTGGAAAGGTGAAAGAGATCCCTGCGGTAAAGGCCACACCGGTCAGATCGACCGAGCCGCCCGAGACATTCATCACCTCGATAAACTCACTTTCCTCGCTGGCTCCGGGCGGGTTGTAATAGATTTCACTCACCACTAAATCGCCCGCCATCGCGGGAGCACCCACGATAAAGGTGGACTCGCTCAGGGCCGACCATTCCGCTCCGTTAAAGACACGCGCCTTCACCAGACCCGAAACCGCGAGATCGACCGGGGAGAGGTAAGTCTCCGCTGTCGGTGAGTCCATGGGTTCGCTGCCGTCGGTGGTGAAAACGATACTGCCGCTGGCGTTGGGGTTACCGATCTCTAGGGTGCCGGACACCGGACCGCTGCCGGGCGTAAAGATGGGCGCGTTGATCGAGGGGTAGAGATTCTTGGCGCGCAGTTGGGCAATGACGATGGCGCGTCGCGCCGGGAAGTAGCTTTCGACGAGGTAGTCGCTGACCGGGCGCGTGGTGTTCTCGACGGTGTAGAGATTGAAGTCGCTGCTCTGATGTCCCTGCCAGCTTGGGTTGACATCGCGCCGGTGGTCGCCCCAGCGCGCGGACTCGGCGACCAGCGCGGACTCGAGGACATCGGCCCGCAGTTGCCACAGTTCGGAGGCATCCGTGGGGCTGAGGGGGCCCTCTCCGAAACAGAGCTTCTGCACGCGGTCGGCAAAACGCGTCCGGTAGGCTGCGTTTCTACTTAGACGCTGGTGGACGTGATTGGGAGCGGGTGAATAATCAAAGCTGGAGATATTAGTGCTGAGCGCCTGGGTCATCGACGAACCCGGAGGGAGATCGGGACTCATCGAGAACTCCATATCCCACGTCAGCATGTGGAAGGGCGCACCTGCCGTCCTCTTCCGCGAGACCATCCAGTTCTGGGAGCCCCAATCGCGGTTGCCAAGATAAACATTGAGCAGGACGTAGTCGATGAAGGCATCGATATCGAGGTAGTTGTCGACTTGCGCGTAACCCGCCGCCGAGCTGATGCCGCTCGAATCGACGATCCCTCTCAGGGTGGTCCACGCGGCCGTCGTGCCATTGAGGGGACGGTTCTCCTTCAGCGTATCGTAATCCTCGGGTTCGCCACCGAAATAGTTGGCCATGTGGTCGCCATCGCCCCGCTCGTGCAGGTTGAAGACCCCCCAGTAGAGACCGTTAATATACAAGTGCACCCAGCGCCCGTGAGTGCCGTGGTGCCCCATTCTCAAATAGAGATCGCGGGCGAAACCGTCGCGGTTGGGGTGAGCCGCGTTGGTCTGATAATAATGCCAGTGGTGGAAGGAGAAATTGGAGACCGCTCGCAGCTGGAGAAAGTCGAAGCGGTCGGTGGCACCATCGCCGAGCGGGTCGTCCTTGAAGATAGGAAATTTCAGTTTACCCGGTCCGTATTCCTTGCGGAAACGAAGGCTCAACGAGTGCTTGGGAGTCTGGTCCGTCCGGCTCGATTTACCCTGGATGCGCACCCCGCAGTTGACCCCGAAACCCGCTTGCGAGGCCTCCGGGAAAATCAGCTCCGCCGAGGCCGCCCGCTCCCAAGTCGACCCTTCGCCCATCGGGTTGGCGTAGATGCCACCGGCACCGAAGATATCGTCCACGTCCATTGCCAAAGAGATCGCGGGCAGTGATTTTAGGCTCTCTACCAAGAGTGCGGGCGAACCGGCATCGGCATTGACGACCTCGGGATCCATCTCGTAATCTGCTGTCCCACTCCCCCATCTCGCCGGGTAGCCGACGGGGCTATTTCCTTGGGAGCCGACCTGATCGACAAAAATGTAGCTTTGGCTGTCCGAATCGCTCGGTTGGTAATCGCCGAAAAAGGCCGCTGCGCGGAGAACCGTCGTCGCAGCGATTGGGACTGGAGCGAGATAAAGAGTTCCGTTGGTCGGCGACGGCTTCGAGCCATCGGTGGTATAAAAGATTGAGGCACCCGGGGTCGCGGTGGTGATCGCCACCTCGATAGGATTCGTGTAGTAGCCACGATCGGGTGCGAACTTGGTATCGGCGACGAAACCCGTCACTGTTGACCCGACGTTTGCGGCGCCCGGGGTCGGCTTCAGATGAAACCCTGCCGACGAGTAGGAAACGTCCTCCTGCTGCGGGGGATAGGCTGGCGCAAACTCCTGGATGATCGTGACCCCATCCGGGGCGACCAACGCGAGGTATTCGCCACCGGCACGCAGCGAAAAATTGCTGTGCAAACTGCCACCGGGATCCGGCAGCGCGCTGCCCGATGCGAAGACGACGAAATATTCGCCCCCCGCCAAGACGGTCCCTGCCGGAAATGCCCATTTGAAAAGATTCGTCAGGTCGTCAGTCAGGTGGAATCCGGACAGATCGAGGGAGTGCAGATTCGGATTGTGGATCTCGATCCAGTCGGAGGCCAGGCCGTTGCCATCGAGAAGGCTATCAACATTGTCGGCCATGAATTCCGTAATTGCAGGAGCAAATGCCATTCCATCGACCGTGATCTGCACTTGCGCGCCCACCTCACCTCCAAGGCTGGTGGCGAGCAGCGAATAGATCGTCGTCTGCGAGACCGGGACACTTTGCGAATCGAGAGGGTTTGCGACGACTCCGACACCGGGTGAAATCTCGATGGTATCGGCACCGCTCACGTCCCAAGACAGAGTCACTTCCGCGCCCGCCGTCACCTCGGTCTCGCTGACAGTAAAACTGTTCACGACCGGTGGCGGCAACAGGGACGTGAGGACATCGGCAGCGCTGTCGCCGAAAACGATATTGTCATACTGCGTCCGCCCCCCGTCGCCACTAATCTGGGGGTTGCCAACGCCGAACCCTCGGTTCGTGGAATCGAAGATATCAACGCTTCCGATGCCGGACGGGTTCAAGCCCGCAGCCACATCGCCAAACGAAGTGGGGTTATACCAAATTTTCACGACCTCGTCGCCCGCCCGATCGGGTCCGGACATCTCAACGCGGAACACCACCAGCGTGACCCCGGTGGGAGAGGGCGACAGATTGATATTTGGGACTGCCGCGCCGTTGGTGTCGAAAAGCCGCACGCGGGTCCCCCCCGTATCGCTATGGAAACTCAAGCGCCCACCACCGGAGATCGCCGAGTAGTTGATGTAGTCACTGGGATTCCCCGGTGCCCAGAGGAATCGCCCGTAGAACACCTCGGCAGCATGGGACCCGACGCTGCCCCCACCGGCATCGAACATCGCAAGGTTCCCGGGGTTGCCATTGCCGTAGCCGTTTCCGCTCCCGTCCGCCGGGACCGCGATATTGCCCAACTCGTAGCTGAGGTCGGTACTTCCGTTGTTTCCACCGGAATCGGTGAATAGCACCCCGGCCTGGGCTACCGGGAGGGCAGCGGCCACGATATTTCCAACCATCAGAAGAATCCTGACGTGACACCTGGGAATCATAAACACGGGGTTCACAAGAGAGACGGGTCATCCGGGCGGTGGGTTCATGGGGAACCCACCGCCTTCTCTGACACTCATTGAACTACCGCCTGCGGCGCAGGAGGAATCCGGCACCAGCCGCGAAGAAAAGGACGGTGGTAGCCGGTTCGGGGATGGCCTCAGTGATGCTCATTGCGTTGAGGACGATGCCTACCCCGCTGAAATCCCCGGTCGGTCCTTCGGTGATCGTGAAGGCTGCCACGCCGAAATCATCTGAAATGATGCTGAAAGACGTCAGGGCATCTTTCGGAGTGACGAGCGCAGAAGGCCCCGTCCCAACCGTCGTGTTGATCTCGCCGTTGGCAGGAGACCAACTGGTGGCTCGGTCGGTGTAGACCACAAAGTCATAGGTTGTGTTGGCACTCAAGTTACTCAGGGTGATGATGCCCAATCCGTCAGCGCCGGGACTGGAGGAGTAGAGCCCGTCAATGATCGCGAAGGACTGATCGAAAGGGGCGGCGGCGCCGTCTCCATTGATGCCGTTGCCACCATACCCCACCCGGGCGCTGGCGGAGGTGTTCGTCGTGATGACCCATCCCGTATTAGAGCCATCGGTCGTGTCGAGGAGATTGGTGGCAGCGTCCGAGCCTACTTCAGTCCAGAAGTTTCCTCCTTGAGCAGTTCCAGGTGTCGGCGTAGCGGATGAAAAATCCACCAGAGTTGTCACTGCGTGGCTCGTTCCCATCAATGCTGATAGCGTCAGGATTGTCGTGTATTTCGTTTTCATTTTGTATTTTGTATTTTGTTGTCTTGGTGATGGTTGTCTTGCTAGACCCTATTCGAAAAGCCATCGACTTGCCGGAAAAATCGCAAACAGCGCAGGAAAAAAGTTTGGAAAAAGTGGATCCAAAGACTTGAAGAAAGTGTCACAACATGCTAGTGCTCAATCGCTTAACT
>Ga0209491_10005292_pt1 | contig 19008 bp, 13 predicted proteins | sample BON02_FD_187213 | JGI IMG/M metagenome (GOLD analysis project Ga0209491, IMG submission 187213) | Freshwater microbial communities from Lake Bonney liftoff mats and glacier meltwater in Antarctica - BON-02 (SPAdes) (version 2) | ecosystem: Environmental > Aquatic > Freshwater > Ice > Glacier... | reverse complement strand
AGGGTGAGTGTGGGTGGGTGGATGGGGGGAAGGGGGCGCCGATAGGGTATGTCTCATCGCGGTGGAAGAGAGGACGTCTGTTGTGAAACCTAGATGGGGGGGAGGAGTATTACAAAGTCATCAAGTACCTGCGTAATAAAGGTAAATAAATGTGGCAGGCAGGTGGTGGTCTCCCTCCTGCCCCGCCCACGGGTGCCATCTGGTGGGTAGAGAGGATGAGCACCACGCAAAGCTCCACCCAATCATCCACCCTGCGCATCCAGACAGAGGTCAAATACACATACTCATGGCCACAATAGCCAAACCAAACAGTGCGTACATATAGCGCCTTGTCTTTCCACGCGCAGCACACTCTCTTCGCATCCATTCCCCTCCTCCCCGCCCTCCTTCAACCTAGACATCACCCTTAGTTACTAACCTGGGCAGAGTAAGGGCGCGCCGTCCGGGCAAAGCGGGGGTTGCGAAAGAAGCGCTCGGTGGCCGCCACATCCTCGTGGTAGAGGCGTGTCTCCTCCATGCTTGCTGGTGGTGGTTGGTGGAAGGGTGTCGAAGGTCTGTGTTGATTGGAAAAGGGAAAGGGCGCGTTGAGTGACTTATGTTCGAGGTCGAGAAGGAGCCTTTTTTGAGAGGGCAAACACGCGGCGCCTCGCCTTTGGCCATAGCCCTGCGGCTTGTGTACACGTGCTGCTGCTCCTGCTGGACATGTCTGTGTGTGGGGGGCGGGACAGAGGGCTGTGTGTTTGGTCTCCTAGTTGAAGTCTCGAGGACGAAGGCGAGAAGAAGCAAGAACAGCACTCCACCCTCCATTCACGCCCTCCCCTTTGGCCCAGGAAAGCACAAGGCTCAAAGCCACAGGCCCAAGCAGCTTGTCCTGGACTTTATCCACCAACTGGAGCAGAAGAACGCGGCCCTGACTGGGTAAAAGGGTGTGCAATCGCCTTCCGCCAGCCTTCCAAATTTTTTGCTTGGTTGGTGGGAATACCACCCCCCACCTCGATGAGATCAGACCAGCTGCTACGGCAACCTCAAGTGCGAAAGGAGGACGTCGCATATGGTGGCACTTGCATGCGCTGCTGCTCGAGCGTCTTGTGCTGCTGCTGCTCGTGGTGGTGGTCTTGTTGTTGCATCTAGGTTTTGCTGTAAGCGTGGCACGAGCCTTTGTCAAAGCATCAGTCTGTCAATCGAAGGAATGGCGGCGCCCTCCTCCTTCTTCCCCCTCTTTCGTTCTTTCACAAGCATCAATCAATCACTCACGAGACTCACTCCCCCTTACAAACAAAACAGGCGTTCTTCCCCTGCGTGCTGCGTGCGGGCACTTGATTGACGACCCGCGCTACCAGCTAGCTAGCCCTTCCCTCCAAGCACCACCACCAGCAACCATGGCTCCCTCTACCAGCACCGCCATCACCCCTGACACCCCCACGGCCACCCCCACGCCCACGCAAAAAGCCACGTCCCCCCCCAAGAAGAAGACCATGCTCCACCACCTCGTCGCAGGCGGCGCCGCCGGCTTCGTCGAGTCCTCCATCTGCCACCCCCTGGACACCATCAAAACCCGCATGCAGCTCCGGCAAGCCGGCGGCTCCACCCACGGCCTCTTTATGACGGGCGCGCGCATCATCCAAAAAGAATCCTTCCTCGCCCTCTACAAAGGCTTGACGGCCGTCTACATGGGCATTGTCCCCAAAATGGCCGTCCGCTTCTCCTCCTTCGAGTCCTACAAAGGCTACCTAGCAGACGCCGACGGCAAAGTCTCGCAAAGCGCCACCTTCCTCGCCGGCCTCGGCAGCGGGGTGACAGAAGCCATCCTCGTCGTCACCCCCGCCGAAGTGTGTAAAATCCGTCTCCAAGCTCAATTTCACTCCATGGCGGACCCTGCTCAGTTGGCGACACGAAAGTACCGAAATGTGTTGCAGACGGCTTTGTTGGTGGCGAGGGAGGAGGGGGTCTCTGCTCTGTATAAGGGGGTGGTGCCCACGGTGATGCGACAGGGGATCAATCAAGCGGTAAATTTTACGACCTACCAGGCAGTCAAGACTTATTGGTTGGAGAAGCAGCAGAAGAGTGAGCTGTTGCCGTGGGAGAGTATGTTGTTTGGGGGTTTGAGTGGTGGGTTGGGTCCGTTGGTGAATAACCCCTTGGATGTTGTCAAGACGCGCTTGCAGAAGCAGAGGATCGTGGAGGGGCAGGTGCCGAAGTATAGGGGAATCGGGCATGCAATTCCGGTGATTGTGAAGGAGGAGGGGGTGCTTGCGTTGTGGAAGGGGATTACTCCGCGGTTGATGCGCATTATGCCCGGGCAGGCGATTACGTTTATGACGTATGAGTTTGTGAGTAAGAATATGTCGGGGTTGGAAGGGATGGTGGATGAGTTGGTGAAGAAGACGGCGGCGTTGGCCAGCAGGTGACCCGCAGAGAAGGTAGGGAAGGAGGGAGGGAAGGAGGACGAATGATAATGAGCTTTTTGATGTTTGACTCACAAGCAGTGATAGATTTGCATGCATGTGGATAATTGATTGAAATGATCTCATTTGAAGGAAGGAGGGAAAAGAGGGAAGGAGGGATAGGTAGCGTGACAGCAAGAATATCGAAGTCGAAAGAATGTCGGGTACCATATACACACTTGACCGAGACGGCGAGGGAGGGAAAGGAATTTTATATATCTGAGCGCGGAAAGTTTGAAGAGGAACGGCCAAAGGGGGGAAAAGAAGGCCCATTTTTGCGGGCCGTGGGGAAAAGAAAAGAGCGAAAAGACAAAGAGAAACAACCAGGAGAAGAAGCAGAAGAAAAAGAAAGAGAATGAAAAGAAGAAAAGAACAAAGGAGAAGAGATAATTGACTTTTGTGGGATTTGGCTATTTACGTATCTAAGCCACCTCCCCTGTCTTCCAAGCCCGTCCTTCCCTCACCCTGCTTTACCCATTCCTGTCTCTAACCGCACTGCAGCAACGCCGCCTCAACTTCATCAAGTTTCATTGCTGCCTCTTGGCGCTCGCGCGCAAACTTTTCGCGTTTATACATGACAGGGCACGTCTCGTTAGGACACAACACCTCCCAATGCCGACTTCCACGCTGGCAACCGCTGCAGTGGCTGTAGGCGCGCTGATGCTCCGTTTCGCAGGCGCGCAGTCTCTCGTGAAGAGGAATCAGGGACTTGAGCGGAAACGCGTTGCAGGACGCGCACAAGGGCACCACTGGCTTGGCCGAAGCCGCCCCGCCACCACTACGACCACCGCCACCACCGCGGCCCTTCCCCCCACTCGCAGGATCCGCAGGCAAAAACACCCGGCAATTGATACATTGCGTGCCCGTGCTGCGCGCAAAGAACCGGCTAATGGACGACGCGGTCGAGATCTTTCCCGCCGGAGCGGCGCGAAAAGCCGGCTTGAAAAGTTCCTCGGCCTCGGCCACGGGCATGACGAGTAGCAACATCCGCACCATGGGCATTTGCACCTGCTTCAAGTACTCCGTCAGGTCCAACGTCATATTCTGCGCCAGCGCCAAGGGTGGATACTCGGCCTTCTTGTACAATGGTGCATCCGCCTCTCGCTGCACAAACACGTAGCCCACACGCTCTCCGACTCGAAACTGTCGCCGGGGATCTTGCTGCTCCAGCTTCTCAATCAGGTGCACGTGCGGTAGTTTCGCGTCGTACTCTCCCAGCCGCCACAATCCCTTCGTCCAAGTCAAACTGTACAGGTCCGGCTTGTTCGTCATAAGCGCCATCACTTGCTGTCGCACGTAGTCCTTGACGCCCTCCACGTCCACTTGGCCGTTGGCACTCACCGAGTCCAAAATTAGAGTTAGCGTGCTCCTCATCAAGTCGACCAGAAAGGGCATGCTGTTCCGCGCCACCGCCTCCTGTAATTATAAGTGTATGTAGTTTGTGCGCGTGTCGTGAGTTTCTAATCGCGCCTCTTTCAAACTCGCCCCATAAATCTCTCCTGAATTATATCCTCTCTGTGCTATCTTACTATATCTCTCCCTCGCTCTAACCACTCACCATGCCCTTGATCTCCAAACGATCTTGTTGCTGAACCGTGCCGCAACCAGCCGCGCCGTCGTCGTCCAGGTTCTCGTAGCCCGCGTACCGCCGAATGTGCTGCAGCAAGAGCGGCGCCAAGACCTTCTCGTGCTTGATCTGGACGCGCGCAGGCAGTTGAGCGTTGAGCGCGGGCGTCAAGACTTCTCGGGAGTGCGCCTTGGCTGCCTTGGGAGTCCAGCCTGGGTATTCGACAAAGACAGAGTCCGTGTCCCCGTACACCACCTTGAGCTGCGGGTAGTCCTTGCCCACCAAGTCAATTACGCGCGTCATGTACTCTCGGCCCAAAGCCAATATGGAGTCGCCCAGCTCCCGCGAAAAGAGGCTGTTAACCGAAGCGCCCGTGAAGCCGTACACAGCGTTCGCCGCAAGCTTGAACGCCTTCTGCCGTGCATCCAACACGCGTTTCTCGCCCTCGCTAGTGCTGGGGTCTTGAAGCATCTGCTGGGCGTGGCGCCGTGCGCCCAGAAGATCGGCCAAGAGGCTGGGCACGACGCCGCGCCGCACTTCCGGCTTCACAAACTGCGCGCCAAGGGGGGTCGTGAACGCTTCCTCCTCCTCTTTGCCTTTCTGCAGCTGCGTGGGGTCGTTAGCTAGCGTACTGTAGCACAGATTATGCTGGACCATGATGGAAGGATAAAGGCTTCGGAAATCAATGACGGCGATGGGGCTTGTGTGCAGGCCGACGGTGCTGATGCCCTCGGGGTTCGATGGAGACAGGACAGAAGGATCGAGCAACAAGGCGCACTTGGCGAGCGCCGCCTTGTCCAGAAGCCCTTCGGTGGTGGTGGGAATGACGACACCTTGGCGCGTGGCGTGGATTTGGAGCAGGCTGGTCACGCGCGCCATTTGGCCTCGAATATACACGTATGCCAGCGGCATGCCGGTAACGCGCGCGACCTCTACCAACTCGGCGACCGCATTCTTCTTGCTGAGCACATCCAACGCTAGCACTGCGGTACTCAACCCGGACTGAATCGCGCGGCTCCAGCCCAGGCGGTCTTGTTCCACAAACAACGACTCCAATTGCGCTGTACTCAGCACTTCAAACGTTCGCCCCAGCACGTGCATCGAAATATCCCCCAACGAATAGAGACGCAGAGCTTCGCCCATCTGAACCACGCGCATGATGTCCAGCACAACGCGCCCCGGGCAGTGCACTTCGGTGCCTTCTTGGTTCGTAGTCGCGCTCATTCTAGCCTTGTCCTTGACCCATTTGGCGCCATAGCTTTGCTGACTCTTGACCGACACTTTGTCGCCTCGGCGCCGGGAAAAGGCCCCAAACTGCCGCATCTTGAGCGTTTCCGCCCGCCCGAGCAGCACGCGCAAAGCTTCCCCGACCTCGAAGCCCGTGAGCAGGCTCGGATCTTCTAGTAACACTAAATCTTCGAAAGCCTGCAACAAGTCCTTTTCATTGCCGTACAATCGCGTCACCCAGCCTCCGCCCACTCCCAAGTTCCTCGACGTTGCCGCTCCCTTCTGAGCTGCCGCCCTTTCCAGCTTGTCCAATCCTGCCGTGTTGAGCAGCAGAACCTTGGTGCGCGAGTGCGGCACGGTCCCGCCATTTTCGTAGGTCAAGACAACGCCAATCATGCGGACAGGGTCCGGGCAGTCCTCGCCCTTTGGCGCCCACGCGGAATCAGGGAGCGAGGTAGGGTAGCGATCCACTGACAAAGACAACACTTTCAGAGGTGGCAGGCCGCTCCATTGCGGCTCGGCAAAGGAATGGAGTTGGATTGACTGGCCTTCGCAACGCACTTGATTTTCCGCGGCGTCCCAGTTACAGACAAATTCGACGTCACAGATGGATCGGCGGCTTTGCGCTTGTTCTTCCTCGTCGTCCTCCTCGCCGTCGGCGCCATCACCGGCAGGCACTTCCAGCCAGTCCCCGCATCGGATTCCAATGTCTAACGAAAAGCGCGTCAGGACATCAACCTGCGTCTCGTAGAGCACCACATTATGCTTGCCCACCACGGCTTGGAACGCCGCGACGATGCGGTTCGTGGCACTGCGCGTGGTCGGGTAGATGCGCAACATGAGCGTGTCCGGCTCGCGCTGGTACAAAACCAGGCTGCGTCGAGTCACCACCTCGCTCGTAAAATCCACGTGTCCCCGAATGCGCGCCCGGATGTCGTGCTCCGCCTCGGGGTTGAGGCCATTCTCCGTAATGTTTCCCCCTGGGACGTCGAGGAAGAAGCTATAGCGAAAGCCGGCCACGCGCAGCAGCACGCTCTGGCGCTCGGCCGTGCAGCCATAGATGAGAATTTCACCACCGCCATTCACCTCTTCCATGTCGAGCACAAAGATTGGAAGGCTGTGGGGTGCATGTGTAGCTGCTACGCTGGTGCGCGCCCGCTTCTTCTTGCTGGGAGTGCGAGGTGGCGGGCTTTCGCCTCGGCTGGCCATGGCTTGGAATAGAGATGGAGAGGACAGCAAGTGTTTGGGGTGCCTAAGTTGGTGTGTGTTGGGACTTTATTGGAAAGTTAAAGCCATTACTTCTGTTGTGATACATGCTACTCCCACCTGCATAAAGCACGGCGCCCAGGAAGAATACTGGAAAGAAGGGAGCGAGTCCAGGAGGATGGACTTCCTTGCGAAGGGAGGAGGTCTGGCAAACCCAGACGCAAATAATGCGACATCCCCAACATATCGAACCCATATGTTAGTGCATGAATGGTGTCCTCAGATAGAATCCTACAAACTGAGAGCGTTTGTCCCGCTTTCTGTCGAGCCAGTCTTGCTGCAGGTGGTATTTCTGGCGCTCTGCCAGGGCGCCAGTACAATGGCGGCGGCACGTAGCTAAACGACCTCCTGGCCTCGCAACCACTTTTGCACACGCTTCTCATTTGCCACCTCATTTCCATGAAAGTAGGTACGTAATAGCGCGGAAACAATGCAGAATTAAGTGAGTCGCGCCTGCATTTGGCTTGTGTGTAGCTTCTGTTGAAAGTAAAGTAAGAGGAAGCGAGGCGCCAGGCTTTACGCTCCAAAGCAATACCTAGCCAGCAAGCACCATTCCTCACCTAGTTCGTACCCCCGCTCATCAAAAGCTCTGTTTTTACGTTCTTTGCTTTATTGTTCAACCAAATCCTTGGCCCAAAAGGTCTCTTCACTATACATACAACCTCTCACTTCTTTCCTTCCTCCGGCCGCCACTCACCACCAACACCTCACCACTAACACCTAATCTAATCCTCCATCTCCCACGCCTCCTTGGCCTTGGGTCCCCCCCCCGCTTCCTCTTCCTCTTCCGCTTCCGCCGCTGCCTTCCCCCTCTCCACCTTGTCTAAAAACGCAATCATCGTCCTAATCCATCTCCTTATACGATACACGAAACTGATCGCCCCCTCTTTCGCGGCTGTGTGGGTACGTTGCAAGTCCTCCACAGAAGCCAAATTAGTCACAACCATCACACTCAGTATCCGCCAAAACGTCCCCCGCCACGCCGGAACTGTGTACCAGCTCCAATAAAATGTATAAGGGATCAAAAGAACGGCAACCAAGGCCAAAATCACCGCGCGATTCAAGCCATCTCTTCCTTCTTGCCACCAGGCATCTAGTCCATCCCTCCATTTAGGGCAGCGTGACAAGAGCTTGCCATGCACGAGTTTCCAAGAAAAAGAGAGACCAAACCCAACCAGGAAATATACACTGGACAGGACGAGGACAAAGGCCGTGGGGAAATAGTAGAAACCCACCGTGAGGAACGCGACGTAGCTTGGGTAAGCAAGGAGGAGGAGGAGGAACTTCTGCAGGTGCAACAAAAGCTGCCTCGTAGTAATCAAACCCTTAGAATCGGCCGTCTTAGACTGAGGGGACGCGGACTGATAGTCCAGAAAGAGCGCCGCTGCTGTGAGGAGGATGGAGAGGTAATTCCAGCGTTTTCGCTCTCGAGAGGACATGACGATACTGAGGGCAGCAACCATGTAGGCCTCGACCTTCCACCGAACATAAGGCTGCCACCGCCTCCGCCCACAAAACCCATGCCACATCCCTTCCCATATCCAGGCCCGCACGGTTCTGCACCACTTGTTCTCCAGCAGCAACAGGAGGAGGGAGGGGATAAACCCCCACAACCACCACGACTGCCGCCAGAGCAACAGCGAGAAAACCATCGCCGCCTGATTCTTAATATTCTCCTCCTCCATCGACATCAACAAATTCGTCTCCAAACACGCAAAAAAACCCACAAACTCCAATGTCGGCGCATGCGGAAACTTGAAGATCCCATCCTTCACCTCCATAGCATGCAAAAATTGCTCCGCCACCACCCGTGCAGTCTCCTCCCTCGGCTCCCCCTCCACAGGATACTGCGTCGTTATCTCGACCTCCCTCAAGCTATCGTACACATTCTCCCTTGACACCCCACTCAACAGCTTCGCCTTCCTCGCCACAGTCAACCCCCGCCAATGCTCCAAAGCCGCCTCGGTATAGCTCCTTCCAATTGAATGCTCATTATCCTCAAATAACCCCGCAATGCCCTCATACAAATGCAACTTAATCGCCTCGGGCGTACCCCAATCTGCCACCTTACCAGCCGGCCCGGGTGGACGGTTCTTGCCGCCGCCGCTTTTGGCGTCATTGCTGCTGCTGCTGCTGCTGCTACCCTTGCTCCGGCTGTCGCTGCGGTTGGGACCACCTGCGCTCGCGTTCGCCTTCCCACCACTCCCTCCATGGCCTCCACCACCAACGCCACCGCCATTGCCGACACCACCGCTGCCGCTGCTGCTCCGATGGCGAGGGGCGTTGGCCGCGCGCGGAAAGTCAAAGTCGTAGGCATCGTCGTCACACCTGGGTGGAGCAGTCCCCTCACAGCTACAGGCGGGGGAAGACGCGGAGCAGGGCGACGAGGTGGGGAAGCCGTCGTCGTCCGTGGGGGTTTCGCAGCGTTCGGACCGCCGCCGCTTTTGCTTGCCCTTCTGGTGCTTCTTCGTCATGGTAATGAGCCGTAGAAGCTAGAGCGCGAGGCGTAGCGCTTGTGGTGGTGGTGGGACGGGCAGTGGTGGTTCAATTGAAGAGGGCTGGTTGGAGTGTGATGATGATGGGCGAGTCCTCCGACTGAAGGACGCCCCCTGCTGGTCCTTTAGGATGCCTGTGTCGTTGTGTGTGGGGTAAAGAGTGGGCGTGGTGAGGACGTGGGAGTGCGTGGTCCAGGGCTGGCTGCAGCCTGGGTATGGAAGCGGCCGTGATGATGATGGCTGCCAGGTCGATCGCCAGAGGATGATATTCCACGCTCCCAAATGCCCCTCTTTGGTCCCTTGTCCAGCCCTCCCCTACGCCAACAGTCACGCCTTAGACTTAACAGACACCTCACCACGTCCAATTTACCCCTTATTTCGCACAGGCACGTTTTCCTGCGGACCTGGGGCAAGTAGAGGATGGCGTCTTCAGGAGGCATGCCAGGCCCGCTTTCGATGAGCGACAGAGGCCCGCCGCCACCACCACCGCCACTACCGCCACAACAGCAGCAGCAGCAGCAGCAGCAATCGCAGCCCAGCAGCAGCAGCACGGCCAACCCCGAGATCTTTGTGCGGCGGCTGTTCAAGCCGCGGTTGTACGACCAGGTCAGCATTGGGGCCGGCGTGGGGACGCAGCTCGCCTCTCTCAACCGACGCATGAGCGCCGGCAGCGGCAGCAGCAGCAGCGGTGGGGGCAACGGGACTTCGACACCGAAGGTCCTGGCTGCTGAAGTGGTGCAGTCCGACTTTCTGCTGCAACCATGCCTGGCCCTGCCCGAGGAGTTTGGGAAAATTTACCTGGGCGAGACCTTTTGTGCCTACGTCTCTATTGTCAATACCTTGCCTTGTTCCATCTTTCTCCTCGAAGCCCACGCCTCCCTCAAGAGCTCCCGAAGCACCGAGGTGCCTTTACAGAATATGGCCGCTACACGACAAGCGGATTTGGAGGGACTCGACCCCCCACCACTTCCTTTACCAGGGCAATGGGGTGGGTTGGGCGTGAGTCGTGATCGGCCTCGAGAGCTCCGGCCAGGGGAGAATCTAGACGTGGTGGTGGAGCATGTACTACAGGAATTGGACTGGCATTATTTGGCGATCAAGCTCGAGTATCTGACGACGGTCATGAATGCGGGTGCTGGAGGAGAGGGGCCACGGCCGATGATGAAACGATTTAAATTCAAGGTGTACAATCCTGTGGCATTGACGACGACTCAGAAAGCCTTGCCTTCGGGGGAAGTGCTGTTGCAGGCCCAGGTGAAGAACATCACGGAGCGACACACGAGTTTGTTGTTAGAGGACGTGGTGTTTCTGGCGGAGGAGGGGTTGAGGGCAGAGACGGTGGTGGTGCCGTCGGCGGCTGCAGTGAGAAGAAGAGGAGGAGGAGAGGGAAAGGAGAATGGGAATGATGAGGATAGTGAAGAGGAGGAGGACCTTTTGGATTGTGTGGCGGCTTTTGATCGACACGTATATTTACAACCAGAGGACATCGTCCAGTACCTGTATCGCCTCTGTCCCGACACCCAGCAGCAGCAGCAGCAGCAGCAGCAGCAGCAGCAGCAGCAGCAGAATGACGACGGCAATCCAGCTTACCAATACCAACAGCAGCAGCAACAACTAATACTCACTGCTGGTGCTCCACTAGGACAGCTTCGAGTCTCCTGGCGGACCACCTTGGGGGAGGCAGGCACCTTGTTAAGCCCCCGTGTGCACTGCTCATCAGACTCAGCAACAGCATTGCGACCTGTAGAACTACGACTAGCCCGACCCTTGACTGCCTCCATGGGAGGAGAAAAGGAGGAGCAGCAGCAGCAGGAGGAGGGAGAGGGAGAAGGAGCGGGGGTGTTGGTTCAGGGGCAGGTGTACACGGCGGAGTGCGTGCTGCACAATAACAGTGAGAAGGACCTGTGGCTCCAGGTGCAATTTCATTTGGATGCCATGCAAGGCGTGTATGTGACGGGGAAGTCGTTTCAGAACGCTGGGCTTGTCCCGGCCCGTGGGACGCAGAGACTGACTTTTCAATTGTTGCCGCTGATGGCGGGTTTGCATGATGTTAAGGGGGTGACTATTCTTGATTTGGTTACTGCTCAGGAGTTCCAGCAGGAGAGGTTATGTGAAGTGATGGTCGTGCGGAGGCCTGCCTCCTCGGTGGGGGGTGGGAAGCAGGGGCAAGGGGGGGGGCAGCAGCAAACTGGGGGATTGGAGCGCCTTTTGGGAAGCAATTAGGTAGAGGATGCTAGGGTGAATTGATGTTTTGGAAAAATAAAATAAAAATGTAACATAAATGGTTAATGTTTTAAACGGGTTGGATTACGTCCTGCTTTTCTTTAGAATTTGTATTTTCTTTTTGGGTTTCATCTTTGTTCTTACACCGATGATTACAATTTGTTTTCTAGCTCTATTCCTTTCCACCTCATCTTCCTTTTTTGCTCGTCCCCCCCGGCCGCTGCGTCACACCAAGGCCTCACTTGCCCCTTTTCCCCCTCGAGGCCCGCCGCTGCGCCAAATGCAAGCTCCACTCCTTCTCCATCTATTCAATATAATCCCTCACCACAGTCCGGAGGTTGTGATTCGGCATATACATCCCACTGACCAATGGCTCGACGGTCAATGGCGAGGTCAGTGGCTGCACCTTGGCCGCGCAATGCGCAATATGCTCGTCGAGCGAAGATTTCTGATACGAGAAGCCATCCATCGCCAACACTGCTTCAGTCATGAGGCAAAACCCGACCGAGCATTTCAGTCCATCCGGGGCGCCGTCGAAAAAGGAATCGTGCTTCTCCTCTTCCAACTCCTTCTCGCTGACTGAGTCTTCCTTGCGCATGGCCGTAGCAGTGCTAGGGCTGCCGGCTGCCTTCTCCTCTCAGCTCAGGTCATCCATGCTGACCGCTGCCATTTCTAATCCGTCAGCTGCGTCTTGTGCTGCTTCTTGCCGTTGCTGCTCCTGTCCGTCCTCCATCTCCAAAGGCGGCCGCGGCGCGAGCTTCTTGTCGTCCGCCTTGCACTCCTCTGCCGCTACGTCGACCATGCCCCTTGCGACAGCCGCGCCGTCAGGCGATGCCGACGCCGTTTGCTGCTGCTGTGTTCCTGCCCCCTTGTTGTTGTTGCTGCCCTTTTTCTTGGATTTTTATTTAGCCGCCGCCGCTGCTGCCTGTCGGTCCTCCGCGTCCAGCTCAGCAAGCAACGCGGCGGTCGCCTCCTTGGCCTTCGCTTCCTGCTCGTCAAACAAGGCTTTTGCCTCTCTGCCTCTTTCGCCTTTTTGGCCATGGCTGCCTCGTTTGCCATATTGTCATTCGCTACCTGAGCGTCCAACACAGCTTTCGCCTGTGCCTCCTCCGCCTTCTTGGCCTGTGCCTCCCGCTCCTTCAAGATGTTTATCGCTATTATCTCCCTCAACTTGTCAGCCGCAATTAAGGCCGTATAAAATTCCTGTTCTTGCGTTTCTGGCGAGCCCCATTCATCCGAAAGGGCCAGTCCATTCACGTGTCTGGGCAATCGGGCCTCATGGCAGACGAAATAAGTAAGGAAGCATTCTTGGATTTTCCAGCCAACTCCAGGGGATCTATTCCTTCAGCATTTTTGAGGCTGATATCCGCGCCCTTTTCCTCCACCAGATACTTGAGCAAGCGAACAGCATCTCTTTTGCTCGGGGGCCTGCTGCTTATTAATGTGTGCAGGACTGTATCCTTTGTTCGGGGCGTCGTCATGTTGACGTCTATGCCGCATTCATCCAGGAAAAAAGCAACGAAATTGTGAGCCCCTCGCATAGCGGCGAGTTGAATAGAATAAAACTCACATTGACAATCGGCCGAGAAAATTCACCGGCACGCCCCGTTCCTCGCAAAAATACCTCACGACAGCCATGTTGCCGTAATTTGCCGGCTTTGTGGCTACGAGGCGAAGCATGGACCGGTAGCTAGGGCCGCATAGATCGGTGGGCCTGAGTGCGGCCTCCCAAAGCCTCAAGAGAGCTTTCACCTCGAGGACGGACCCCGAAACGAGCAGCGGGTCGAGATTTCGCAAAACGTCCATTTCCGTAAGCTGAAGTGATTGAGAAGCGTGCCGTCTTGAGCGTGGTGTGCGTGGGCGGCGTCACAGGAGGGTGAATGAAGCACAGAGGACCTGCGGGCTGTTTCGATGTGTGTTTGTAGGAGAATAGACTAGATTAGCACGGGATCGACTGGAGAAGAGACATGACCTGCATTACAACCTTCAGTCCCCCACAGACCAGCAGGGGTACCCGCTTGCCTTGCTGTGCAGTGCCTTGATGTGTGTTGGGACAGGCAAGACGCGGGGAGTGATGGTCCAAGCCACAGCTTAGCCGTTGCCCGGGCCGTCTGAATCCAACCTCCTGCCTCTTTTCCCCCTATTTTCCTTTTTGGAGTAGAAAGGTTGGGGTAATGTAAAGCATGCTTATGCTTGTGTGAAAGCGAGGATGGTGCAGAATAGAGCTCCGCAAGAAAAAGAAGCGCGCATGCGACAATAGAAAGCGGATGCGGCGCGCAGATGTCCGTAGTCTGGGAGCGTATGGAGGAGGCACAACGTGTGTGTGCGGCCTTGCTTTTGGTGCGATTTGTACTTTCTTTGTTCTTTTGTTTTCACCTTTACATCATTTACATCTTTCTGTCCCTCGCCTCCCGACTCATTTGCCTTTTTCCCTCTCCGCCGCCGCTGCGCCAAATGCAAAGTCCATTCCTTCTCCCGCTGATCAATGTACTCTTTCACAAAGGTTCGGAAACTCTGATTCGGCAAATACATCCCATCCATCGGCTCTCTAGTCAGCGGCGAGGTGAGCGGCTGCCCTTTGGCCGCGCAATGTGCAATGTGCTCGTCCAGCGAGGACATCTGATACGAAAATCCATCCATGGCCACCACCGCCTCGGTCATGAGGCAAAATCCGACCGAGCACCTCAGTCCATCCGGGGCGCCATCGAAAAAGAATTCATGCTTCTCCTCCTCCAAGCGGTCCTCTTCTTCTTTGCTGCTAGCCGCCCCGGCTACCCTCTCCTCCTCTAAGCTCAGGTCGCCCATGCTGACCGCTACCACCGCTGCTCCGTCCGCCGCGCCTTGTGGCCCTGCTTGCCGTTGCTGCTCCGGCCCGTCCTTAATCTGCAAAGAGATCTGCGACGGCCAGTTGACCTTGCGCGTCCCTCGCCAGCAGGTTGACACCATGGCCCAAAAGTGCTTCGACCACTCTCACCATACCTGCTCTGACAGCCAGCGTGAGCAGCGAGGAGGTGTTGCGAACCGTCCGCCATTCTAAATTGAGACTTCGAGGATCTTCATCCCCGAGGGACAGCAAGTACAAGGCTATGTCCTCGTGGTCATTCTCGAGAGCCAGCATGAGGGGCGTGACGTCTCCGAAGTCAGGGGCTTCAGCTATTTTCTCCGGCGGCACAGAATTCACGGGCACTTCCTGTTCCTCGCACAAACACCTCACCACGGCCATATTACCTGCAATGGCCGCCCTCGTGGCTGCGGCGCGAAGCAAGGACCGATGGCCAAGAGCTGCATAGAAATGGGGGCGGGAGCTTTGCGTCGAGGAGGGCTTTCATTACGAGGGCAGTGCCCGTCATAAGCAGCGGTGTCAGAATTCGCCACATACCCCCGCCACTTTCCGACATGACCTTATCGAGAAGCTGGCTTGGGGCGTAGGGGGGCTATTAGCGGCGTCGCAGGAGGAGCGATGGATGAAATGCAAGAGGCCCGGGCTGCGGGATTCGCGGCTGTGTCGATGCGTGTTGGTGATGATAAGGCTAGATGAGCATGGGCTCGATTGGAAGCTTGAGATGCGTTGAGATCACAGGCAAAAGGGTGGTCTCATTGTTGGCGTGGATCTTGCAATCTGCCTGAAGGCTTGTGTGTGGTTGGACAGTCTTACACATTGAGACCCGTGATGGTCCAATCGTCATCGAAAGCCGTTGTTGTGCCAAAGTTCTGGGCACGTACTTTTTTGTAGAAGTTTCCTTCCCGTCGTGCGCGCTTTATGCTCCCTTTCTAAGCCATACAAGTGCTGCTTCTCATATCCCAGATGCTTATCACAATCATTTCTTCACCCGCATCACAGATTCAGATGCTGCTTCGTCGAGCGTTGGGCCTTGGCCGAGTCCTTCCCAGGCGCGCGCTGACCGCCTCCAGCACGGGCACCACCACCGACACCACTCCCACACCGCCACCGCAATCGTGCGACCAGAAGGACGACACCGTAGAGGGGAGGGCCGTCACACCAGAGCAAGACAAGCAGCACTACATGCCGGAAGGAATGGGGCAGGACCCTGCGGATCAAGGGCCGTCGTGGCTCAAACCAGGAGAAAGTGGCTACGAGTCCAAGGAGGAGCGCATCCCCTTTGTCGAAGATAAGCTCACGGGCGAGAAGGTGAGTGCCCGCTCACATATATTTGAGTGCCCATCTCCATTTCTGGATTAATCCACATGCTTGATCTTTGCTCTACCAAACGTTTTTTCATTCTCACATTCCTCTCCATCCCTTTACAACTTGGAAGTTGCGGGACACAGACGTCCTTGCAGATCGGCGCTCCGGTTGAAGACACATACATACTGGCCAGTCTCCAACGAATTCCTCGACCTAGCCGCAGGCATCCTCTACTACTGCCCGCCGCTCTTGCACCATCAGATATGGGCAAGCTCCAAGACTCATCTCAAAAGACGCAAAAACACTTTTGCAAAAAGGCAACACAAACAAAGCAATTCCGCGAGCATAATATCTCGACGGCCCCTTCTTGTTGTTATTCTTTGATTTGCCTTCTAAATTACTTTCCTATGTTTCCTGTTTCCTAATAATTGTACATACGCATACACCCATCCTTAGTTGTCCTAAATGCTTTACTGTGTGGCGCTCAGGAGGGAGGCGGCATCCAGGTTGCGCTCGTCGTAGAGGCGGTGAGCCTGAGGGGGCAAGGGCAGGACCCACCCACGCGCCTGCATCAGCTCCACCAATTCACAAGTAGTCGCGGCCTTGGCAAGCGTGGTAGCCGAGCCGACGATAATAAGCTTCTTCTTCGCGCGCGACACCGCCACATTGATGCGGCGCCGGTCCTGGAGCAAATGCCCAATCACACCTTCGGCGTTCGAACGGACCATGGAAATTATCACACAGTCCCGATCCATCCCCTGCAGCTTATCCACCGTGTTGACCTCCAACCGCTTGACATGCTGAAGCTGCCGGCGCAAAAGCTTGAGTTGGGAGCGCAAAGGGCTAATGACAGCGACGCGCTCCGCGCGCACGCCGCCGAGCACCAAGGCCGTCACCAGCTGAGCCACCAGGCGGGCCTCGGTTGGATTGGTCAGGTTGGACGGACTCTCCCGATCCCGCTTCCGCTTGCGCCGCTTCTCCTCCCGCGCAACCTCGTCACCTTCAATCTCCTCCTCCGCCTCCTCCTCTTCCTTCTTCGAGACCAGCCCATCTTCCAACGGAGCAGGACTGATGCCATCCGTATCCAAAAACAACACAGAGCGATGCGGCACAAAACACTCCTCCAACCACCCCATCCCATTCCCCTCCCCCGCACCCAAGCCCTCAGCCCGCAGAATCTTGAGCCGATCAAAACGGGGCAAAGTCAGCGTCGCGTCCGCCACGCGGTCATCGCCGCACTGCAGCTGGTTCGCATACACCAAAGTGTTACACACAGACATGATATCCCGATTCATCCGATACTGAAACGTCAAGCGCTGCACAGCCTGCGGGTGGGCTTGGGCAAGGCGCAAAAACAGACTTTCCCCCATCCCCTCCTCCGCCGCCTGCGGACTAACCACCAAAGGCGGAAGCTGATTATGGTCCCCAACCAACACAAACGACGATGCCAAGCGCAAAGGGCCCAAACAAACAGGCTCGAGAATCTGGCCCGCCTCATCCACAATACACACATCAAAGCGCCGAGAAGCCAGCGCGGCATGGCGCATGCCTAGACAGGTTGTCGCGACCACTTGCGCGGTTCCGAGCTTGGCGTCCAGCGCGGCCATGGAGCGAAGGCCATCGCCGGCTTCGAGCAACGAGTCGTGCAGCGCCGGTTGGACTTGCGTGGCCCGGCCGAGGCGGACAAAAGGCACTTGGAACTCGCGGAGCTTGAGCAGGACGGTGTCGACGGCCGTGTGGGTGTACGAAGTGATGAGGACGCTTTTCCCCGTCAGGACCAGCGCGCGCACAACAAAGGCGATCGTCCAAGTCTTGCCCGTGCCAGGCATCCCGAGCAACAACGCAAAATTTTGGGCCGTCAGCACTTTCTCCACCGCCCGCTGTTGGTCATGGTTCAGGCGCACAAACTCCGTCTGCAACTGCGCTTCCCCACAGCCTGAGACTTCTCGCTCCCCACGCTGCCGCAGCAATGCCACCGCATCAGCGGGGTTAGGGTAGGGCTCTTGCGTGTAGACAGGTCGCTGCAGATGCACCACCAACCGACGGCGCTTTTCGTCCCCAGCCGTGGGAGCCAAGCGCAGGCCGTCCTTCTTCCGAGGTTCCTTATTCCGGGTGCTCCCGCTGGCGGTGCTGCTCGTGCTGCTGTTGGCGTTCTGCGCGGGGCCAGAGAAGAGACCGACGACGTTGGACCGCATGGTAGTAAAATTCATCGAGGTATTATCGCGATCAATCCGAAAGACCACCACGTCCTTCCCGGAAAGCTCTCGTCGCTGCCGCGTCGCGCTCTGCTGCTGCTCTCCCTCCTCCTTTTCCTCGTCCTCGTCCTCCTCGTACGCCAAGACCAATCCCCCCGCTCCTCCCCCGCGACTGCTGCTGCTCTTCCCACCCACACCACTGCCACCACCGGCGGCAACAAAAGAGGTAGAGGTAAAAGACGAGAAGGAGAAATCCGCATACCCAGGAACAGCAATAGCCTTGGAGCAAATGATGTCCACCATCGTCTCAGTCACCGCACTCACATTCCCACCCGTCAAATTGATATGCTGAAAAGGCAGCAAGTCCAACCGCCGATCCGAGGCATGGGCAGGAAGCAAGCTCTCAGTGCTCACCAGCACGCGGTCCCCCACCAAAATGGCCATCTCGTGCAGGGAGCGAGGGATCTCATCCCCTCCTCCCCCCCCTCCTCGTCCTCCTCCACCACCAGTACTAGCAACAAGCGCCGCATCCTCCCACTTCCGCCGCGCAAACCGATAAAGATAAGCAGGCCCATCCATTCCCCTCAATGCCCTCGCCTCCTTACACACCATATCACTAAAACACCTCGCCGTCCTCTCCTCCTCCGCCGCCGCCCGACGATGCCACAAATCCTTCCCCGCCCTCACAGATGCACTCCCCTCCATCCCAATCCACCGATCCCATTTTCGCAAATACACACGATCCGCCTCCTGCAAATGCCCCGTAATCTCATCAAATAACCCCCCCACCGCACTACTCTGCGCCGTCCCCCCCTCGAACGCCTGATGGTAAATCATACACTCGGCCACCTGAAAACACTTAGAACACTCACTAGGATGCGCCAAGATAGGGGGCAAAGGCCGATCAGGGTTTATACCAGCACGCATAAAAGCTTGCGCGACGCGGTTCCGCACCATCAGCAGCTGCCGGAGCTCGGAGTCGCGTCCGATGACAGGGCGGGCCTCCACGCCTGTTGTTCGGAGGTAGGCCAAGACACCTGAGCGGCTCGCGCCCATTTCCAACGGTCCTGGGGTAGGAAGAGCGCCGCCGCTGCTGCTGCTGTTGCTGTTGGTGGCGTTGCTGGTGGTGGTGGTGGCCTTGTTGTTGGGGTGCGCCGCCCGGCCGCCGCCGTGGCCGTACCGGTCTTGAAGGAGGAGGGAGTAAAGCATGACTTGCCCTCGGTGCTCCGTCTCGTTCATCGCCGACCCACTCTTGATCTCCAACGGAAACAACTGCTGCTGCTGCTGCTGCTGCTGCTGCTGCCGCTGCGGCTGCTGGTGCATGCTAGGCTCCACAGGCCGCGCCACAAGAGTAGCATCAATATTCCCCTTAAGCCCATACGCAGCCGACCAAATATTCTCCTCAATGTGCTGCGTCCGTTCCACCACCACCAACCCCGCCGTC
>Ga0209491_10005291_pt1 | contig 19010 bp, 5 predicted proteins | sample BON02_FD_187213 | JGI IMG/M metagenome (GOLD analysis project Ga0209491, IMG submission 187213) | Freshwater microbial communities from Lake Bonney liftoff mats and glacier meltwater in Antarctica - BON-02 (SPAdes) (version 2) | ecosystem: Environmental > Aquatic > Freshwater > Ice > Glacier... | reverse complement strand
GGGGGGGGGGGGGGGGGGGGGGCGAGGAAAAAGCGAGGGCGCAGCAGCAGTGTGTAAGCGGGCGGGGAAGCGGCGCCCCGCCCCCATCATGCCTCCTTGGGCCGCACCTGGTCGACCTCCAGCAGGATCTTCTCGACCACGTCGTGCCGCACGAGCTCAAAGTTGCTCTTGGGGAGCAGGTGGGCGACGTTCTCCTTGCTGCCCGTGAAGAAGTTGTCGATGCAGATGACCTGTCGGTTCAGGGCGAGGGGGAGTTTTTTTTGCGGGCGAGAGCAGGATGAGAAACAAGGGGCGGCGGCGGCGGCGGCGGGCGAGAACAAAACGCGAAGGAAAAACAAAGAAACGTACGTGGTCGCCGCGGTTGACGAGAAACTCGCACAGGTGGCTGCCGACAAAGCCGGCGCCGCCCGTGACGAGGACGCGGTTGCTCTCGACGCGCGGCTTGGTCTTGACGAGCGTGGGGCCGCCGCCGTTGCCGTTCTGCTGTTCGTTTTTTTTATGTGCGGGGGCGGGGGTTGGCGGGGCGAGAGGAACGGGCGGGCGGGCGGGCGCGGCGTCGGCGGCGGTCGACCGCGCGTTGCCTTTTTTGCGCTCTTTTGCAACCGTGCGTCGATGTATCGCTCGGTTCTCCACGCGTTTGCATGCGGCGCGGTCGCATGAGCTCGTCGCGCCCCTCGGGGTGGTGTCGGGCCGCGGTCGGCCGCGCGTCGCATGTCCTTGCGTTTCGGGCCCGAGAGCTGTCTGAGCTGCGCGCGACGACAGAGGGTCGCGCAGAGATGGGCCAGCCACCCCCGGAACCGAGCGCGTCGATTGCGCTTTGCCCCGCGCGCAAGGGCGCCCGAGGTCCGCGCGCGCGTCCGCGAAGGGCGCCTCTCAAGGGGCCGAGGGGTTTCTAAAGTCGCAAGGACCTGCCCCTCTTTCTTCTCGCGCTCCGCGGCTCACCTCGCCGTTGGGCATGGCGCTTGGCGGTGGGGGTGAGAGCGTGTGTCGGTCGGGGTGGTGGTCGGGTTGCTGTCAGGCAATGCGATGGACAAAAAGAGCGCGAATGGCATTGATTTTGGCGCGGGCATCGTTACTTCATCGCTCGCCTCGCGCCGCCGCCGCCGCCTGCCTCTTCCCGCCGCCCCTCCTCCCTCTCGCCCTCCCCCGCGGCCATGCCCGCGGCCGCCGCCATGGCCCCCTCCAGCGACAGGCCCGCGCCGTCGTCCTCGCCGTCCGCCACAAACAGCCCCAGGAATTCGGTGTTGCCCCCCTTCTCGCCCTTCAAAGGGGACTCGATCACCCCCCGGCACGAAAAGCCGCAGCGCGCGACGGCGGCGGAGACCCTCTCGACCACCGCCCTGTGCACGGCAGGGTCGCGCACGACGCCGCCCGAGCCGACCTGCCGGCGGCCGGCCTCGAACTGGGGCTTGATGAGCACGACCACGGCGGGCCGGGGGAGGGCGTCGCGCAGCGAGGGAGGAGGGGGGGGAGGGAGCGGTCCGGGCGCCGCCGCCGCCGTCTCGCCGGCCGTCGGCCCCGGCGCTGCTGCCTCCGCTTGCGCCTCTGCCGCCCGCCTCTCGGCCACGCCGACGCCGCGCGCGCCCTCGCGCAGCAGGGCCTGCTGGCGCCGCAGCTCTTGGCGCCCGGCCAAGAGCACACCGACCACCGCGGGGAGCACCTTGAGCACCGAGATGAACGACAGGTCGAGCGTCACGAGAGAGACGGGCGGCGGCGACGACGGGGGCGGAGGCGCGGGCGCGGGCGCGCTGGCGCCGCCGCCGCCGTCGCCGCCGCGGACCGTGGCCGCCGCCGCCCCGTCATCAGCCCCCTCAGCGGCGGCCACCGCGTCAAACGCCCAGCATCCGGGCTTCAGGTCCTCGGGCCGCAGGTGCCGCAAGTTGGTGCGCTCCAGGATGGCCAGGCGAGGCAGCATCGCCGCGCCCGCCGCTCCCGCCGCCCCCGTCCCCGTCCCCACCCCCGCCGCCCCCGTGCTCTGTCCGTCGGCCTCAGACCGCAGCTTGCCCGCCACCTGCCCGTACCCGACGTCCACGCCGTAGACCATCCTGGCCCCGCGCTGCATCAGGCAGTCCGAGAACCCGCCCGTGCTCAGCCCGGCGTCCAAGCACACCCGCCCGCGCACGTCGAGCAAAAAATGATCGAGCGCGCGCTCGAGCTTGTACCCCGCGCGGCACACGAACCGCTCCTCGCGCGCGTCGACGACCACGACAGCCCGCCGGGGGACGGCCTGCCCGGCCTTTGTGGCGGGCCTGCCGTCGACGGTGACGCGGCCCTGGGCGATCCAGGACTGGACCTGGTTGCGGCTGAGAGCGGGGTGCTGCTCGAGGCAGGCCTCGTCGAGCCGGCGGCGGCCGGCGCTGGCGCCGTTGGCGCCGCCGGGCTTTTGGGGAGCTTTTGGTGGCGCCGGCGTCGCTGCTGCCGGGGCTGCTGCCGGCATGTCGCCCCCCGTTGTTCCTATCGCGGCCGTGGAGAAGCCAGGCCGGGCGAAGAGAGATCGGCGGGACCACGGCCCAGCGGCGTGCGAGCGCAGCAACGACGACATTGCCGACGGGTCGACGCCGCGGGCGCCAGCCGCCGCCGCTGCCGACGGCGAGGCCGCCTCCGCGGCTAGCTTTGAAAGTCGCCGCAGGCGCTGCCACCGCATGGCGTGAGGGGTCGCGATTGATGCGCACTGCTGACTGTGGATGGAGCGCGAGAGAGCCGGCGGGTGGCGGAGGAGGCGAAAGGATGGTGGTGTCGACGGCGAAAGTGATTGGGATTGGGTTCCGCCCGCGGCGCCGCGCCACGCCGAGTGCATGGTGGTCTGTGTTATGTGGTCCGACGGGTGGAGGTGAGCGTCATGGTTGAGTTTGATGATCGGTGTGGGCGATGGATTGGGAGTGGGCAAAGGGAATGCGGCGATCGACCACGGTGAAAGAGGGCGAGCGACGGCGGGCAGCGCGGTGGGCGACACAGGAGGCGGCCGGCGCTTTCAAAACCGCTCAGCAGCGGGGGGTGTGCTCGTGACCCGCACAATCCTCTTGGCCGTCACAATATCCTCGAAAACACACCCGCTTGACATCGATCCCTAGCGCCACGGACACACACAAGAGAGACAAAGAACCGCTCCTTGTGCTCGTCGTCGTCGCCGGCGCCGACCCGCCGACAGCTCGGAACGAAGGGACAAAAAGAGGCGCCCCCACAAGAAGAGGCAGGAAAACGATGAGCGACGACGCCCCCAACACCGCCAGAGACGCGGCCAGCAACGTCGCGGGCGACGCGGGCAGCGACCCCTCTGTCACAGCCATCGACGCCGGCGCGGTCGACGCGCTCGTGCGCGCCGCCTGCAACGCCGCCGCCGGAAGCAGCGCCACGGGCGCCGCCTCGTCGCCGCAAAAGATGGACGCCGCCTCGTCCGCCATCGCCGAGGGCGTGGTGAAGCGGCTGGCGGCGCTGGGCGGCAAAGGCGGGGCGTGCCACAAGTTTGTGGTGTCGGTGCACCTGAGCCAGACGTCGGGCGCCGGACTGCACGTGGCGGCGGCGCACCGCCTCGACCCGCGAACCGACGGGCGCGTCGTCGTCGCCTGGAGCGGCGGGGGCGGCGGCGGCGGCGGCAGCGGCGGGGGAGGGGTTGGCGTCGTTGCGGGCGGGGGCAGCAGCCTCGACGCGCCGCCTGCGCCGCCTGTGCTGGAGGCGCTAGTGACCGTGTACTACGTGGCGATCTGATGGACAGGGGAAGGCGGCGATGGCCTGCTGTTGCTAGGTTGTTCGTGTTACTGTTGAAACTGTTGAAAGCGGCGGCGGCGCGCCCTGTTGTCGGGCGCGGGACGCCATGGCAAAGAAAAAAAAAAAATTAAGAGAACGACAAGAGCTGTATCGTAAACCGTCTCTTTCTCTCTCTCCACAAGCGACGAGCAAATGTCAAGGGTAGAAGCGGTTGGTGGCGGCCAACGAACGAGCGCCCCCCCCTACCTGTCCGCCGCCGCCGCCGCCGCCGCCGTCACAAACGCGACGGCCGCCTCGCGCACGCGCCGCACGCCCGCGGCGTCGCCGTGCGCGCGCTCGAACTCGAGCCAGCGGCGGAAGAGGAACTTCATCTTGCGCGGGGGCAGGGGCAGGGCGGTTGCGCGCTCGAACAGGGCGCGCGCGCGCTGGCGGGAGGCCTGGGCCGCGGCGCGCGCGGCCTGCAGCTCCTGTTCGCGGCGCTGCTTGCCCTGTTTGCCGCCGCCCTTCTTGCCAGCCGCCGCCGCCGCCGCCGCCGCGTGCTCGAGCAAAGCCGCTGCCTTGGCGTCGCGCCGCAGCTGCCCGAGCTCCTGGTCGGCGTAGACCGACCACAGGTCGAGGCGCTTGGGCGCCGCGCCCAGCACCGCCTCGAACAGCGAGCGGCCGCGCTCGGCCGAGCCGACGCGGAACTCGAGCAGGGCCGCGCGCGTGAGCAGCTTGGCGTGCTTGCGCTTGGGCAGCGAGGCCGTCGCGCGCTCGAGCAGGCGGCGCACCGCGTCGGCGCCCGTCGTGTTGGCCGCCGCCGCCGCCGCCGCCGCAGCAGCAGCAGCCGCCGCCGCCTTCGCCGCGTCCTCGCCGTCCTCGCCGTCCTCGCCGTCCTCGCCCTCGTCGCGGCGCCGCTGGTCCTGCAGCGCGCGCTCGACGGCGGCCAGCCACACCTTGCAGCTGCCGCCGTACTTCTTGAGCGCGGCCTTGAGCACGCCGTCGGCCAGCTCGCGCCGCGCGGCCGCCGACGGCGGCACGCCGCCGCCGCCGCCGCCGCCGCCGCCGCCCGCGACCGCCGGCGGCGGCCGGTCGAGCACCTGCAGCAGCGCCAGGTGCAGCCGCTTGGCGTCCGTGGCCGGGCACGCGCGACGGAACAGCGCCGCCACGGCCTCCTCGGGCGTGGGCGAGCCGTACGCCGCCTCCAGGTTGAGCAGCGCCATCCACACGTTGAACTTCTCCCCCTGCTCGCGGAACGGGATCGCCTCGAGCGCGCGCTCGCCGACGCGGCGGGCGGCGGCGGGCTCGCCCGCGGCGACCAGGTGCGCCATGTAGCGCACCCACAGCAGTGACGCGGCGGGCGACGCGAGCAGCAGGCGCTCGAAGTCCTGGGGGGCCTGCGGCGCGGCGCCGGCGGGCCCCTGCGCGGCGCGCTGCGCCTCGGCCGCGCGGACGGCGAGCTCGCGGTCCTGGCGCGCGCGCCTCTTGGCGCGCTTGGCGGCGCTGCTGTGCTGGCTCTTGTCGCCGGCGCCGTCGGCGCCGTCGGCGGGGCGGCCGTCCTCGTCGTTGTCGTCGACGTCGTCGTCGTCCTCCGAGTCGGAGCCCGAGTCGGCGGCGCCGGGTTGGCGGCCGGCGGCGGTGGCAGCGGCGGCGATGCGGGCGGCCGCGGCGACGGCCGCAGAGACGGGGTCCTCCTCCTCCTGCTCCTCCTGCTCCGCGTCGCTGCTGCCCTCCTCCTCGTCCTCCTCGTCGTCGTCGTCGTCGGAGCCGGAAGAAAAGCCCAGGCCGTCGTCATCGGCGCCCTGCTCCTCCTCCTCCTCCTCCTCCTCGATGCCGCTCTCGTCCTCGTCCTCGTCGCCGTCGCTGCCGTCCTCCTCGCTGTCGTCCTCCTCGTCGCTCTCTGCGGCCGCCAGCATGAGGTCGTCCAGGTCGCCGGTTGCGGCGCGCTTCTTGCTGGCGCGCTTCTTGCCGGCGCGCCCGTCGTCGAGCTCCATGGCGTCGTCGGCCTCGCCGCCCTCCTCCGCCTCGTCGTCGTCACCGTCCTCGCTGCCGCTGCCGCTGCCGCTGCCGCCCACGTCCTCCCGCCGCAGCGAGAGCGCCACGCGGCCCTTGGCGGCGTCGACGGCGGTCACGCGCGCCTTGACGGCCTGGCCCGGCTTGAAGCGGCGCGCGAGGTCGTCGGGGGACAGGTCGCCCGACGCGATGGCCGAGACGTGCGCGAGGCCGCACAGGGGCCCCGGCGCCTTGGCCGCCGGCGAGGTTGCGGCCGCAGCGACAGCCGCCGCCTCGGCGCGGGGAGGGGCCGCCCCGATCGCCACGAACACGCCGTACTTCTCGACGCGGCGGATGAAGCCGCGGAGGACCTCGCCCACCTCGAGGTCGGCGGCCGTGCGCACGGGCAGGCCCGCGCCGGACGACGCGAGCCGGTCGGCCGGGGCCACGCGAGGGGGGCGGAGCGTCATGCGCAGCAGCTGCTGCTGCTGCTGCTGCTGCTGCGGCTGCTGCTTGGTCTTTCCGCCCGCGACCGCCGCGGCGGCAGCCGACGCGACGGGCGGCGAGCGCAGCAGCCGGCCCGTCACCAGCGCGCCCTCGGGGAAGGCGGCCGCCGGGTCCTCAACGAAGCCGTCGCCCAGGTCGCGGAGCCGGACGTGCGCGACGAGGCCGCGGCCGAGCGCCAGGAACGCGCCCTTGGGGCCGACCGCGCGCACGTAGCCCCGCGCGGGCTGGCCCGGCGCGAGCGCGCCGTCTGGAAGCACGGCGGGGGCCTCGGGAGCGGCGGCGGCGGCGGAGGCGGAGGCGGGAGCGGCGGCGGGGGCGGGCGCGCCGATCACGCGGCCGCCGTCCGACGGGCGCAGCGACAGGGGCACGCGCCCCTGGGCGTCGCGCGGGCCGGCGAGCACCTTGGCGCGCACGAGGCTGCCGGCGGACAGGCCCTCCAGGGCGTTGGCGACCCAGCGGTCGTGCAGGTCGGTGACCGCGACGACGCCGGCCTCGCCGCGGCGTGGGCCGAAGACGACCAGCACGCCCGAGCCGCGCGGCGGCGCCGCCACGCGCCCGAGCACGAGCGCGCCGGCGGGCGGCGCTGGCGCGGGCGCCCCGTCCTGCTCCTCGTCGTCCGCGTCCGCGTCCTCGTCCTCGTCCAGGGCGCGCAACGTCACGTCGAGCACGTACAAAGCGCCGCCGCCGCCGCCAGAACCGGTCTGCTGCTGCTGCTGGCGGGTCAGCGCCAGAACGCGCGCCTCGACGCGCGCGCCCAGCGGGAAGCGCTCGGTGAGCGGCCGGGCGGCCAGCTCGGCCTCGGACGTCTCGTCGCCGGGCTCGGCCGTCTGCGCGGCCTCGAGGCGGGCGCGGGCGGCGGGGCCCAGGGAGAGCCACACGGCGGCCGGGACGGCGGCGGTGCCGCAGCCCGCGACGGACGCCACCCACCCGACCACGCGCGCGCCGCGCGCCAGCGCGTCGGGCGCGTGCGCGTCAAAGGCGGGCGCGGGCTTGCCGCCGGCCTCGGCCGCGGCGAGCGCCTCGGGCCTCAGCGACAGCTCGACGCCGTGGTGGCGGCGCGAGTGCTGCGGCGGGGCGGCGGAGGCCGCGGGCGCCGGGGCGCGCAGCGCGGGCAGCACGGCGCAGCGCAGCCGCTGCCCGACCGAGTAAGGCAGGTGGAGCGAGGAGGGCGAGGGCGCGGGCGCCGGCGCAGAGAGCGCCTGGGCATCCCCGGGCGGCAGCTCGCTCACGTGGACGTGCGCGCGGCGGGGCTCGGCCCCGCCGCCGTAGGTAACGGCCAGGCCCGTGGGCAGGACCTCGACCACCGTGGCCGTGATGACGCCGCCGGCGTGCGCGCCCCCGTCGGCGCCCGCGTCGCCGTCCAGCCGCGCCGCCTTGGCGCCGCCGGCGGGCCCGCCCTCGTCGCGGCGGCGCTTGCCGGCGCCCGCGGCCGGCAGGCGCAGCAGCAGGCGCCCGCCCGTCGCGGCGCCGGGCAGGGCCGCAATCACGGCGCCGCGGACCACCGCGCCCGCGTGCAGCTGCAGCCTCTGGCCGCCCTCGTCGGCCGAGGCGCTGCCGCCGCCGCTGCCGCCGCCGAGGGTGTTGTAATCTGCGAGCGCGGCAAACGCAATGGCGACGCCGCCGCCGCCCTCGCCGCCGCCCGCCGCGGGCAGCGGCACCGAGAGGATGGCGTAGTGCGGCTTGGCCATGATCACGGTCGCGGCCTCGACGACGGCGCCCTCGGGCAGCGCGGCCGCGGTCGCGGCGGCCAGCGCTGCGACAGGGCTGGCGGCGCCGCCCGTGGCCGCCGCCGCCGCCGCCGCCCCCGCCGCCCCCCTGGTCTTTTTCGCCTTGATGCTCTTCTTGCCCTTGTCCTCCTGAGGCTCCGGCGCGGCGAGCAGCTCGGGGCGCGCGGACAGCTCGACGACGCCCTGGGCGCGGTCGACGTCCAGCACGCGAACCGTCAGCAACGCGCCGACGGCCAGCTGCGGCCTCTGCTTGCCCTTGCCGCCGCCGCCGCCGCCGCCGCCGCCCGCCCCGGCGTTGCCGTCGTGGCCGGGCAGCAGCACGCCGACCGCGTCCTCGTGCGCCTCGAGGTCGCACAGCACGCCGTAGGGCTTGTGCTCGTGCACCGTCGCGCGGACGAGCGAGCCCGGCGCCAGCTCGGCCGACCACGGCACCTCCTCCTGGCCGCCGGCGACCGCAGACGGCGGCGGCGGCGCCGCCGACGCCTGCTCCTGCAGCATCGCGGCCGCCTCGCCGTCCGCCAGCAGCGACTCGAGCAGCTCGGCCGCGTGGTCGCCCGTGAGGCTCGGCCTCAGCGAGAGCGCGAACCGCCGCTTGGCCGCGTCGACCTGCACCACGCGCGCGAAGACCGTCTGCCCGGCCGAAAAGAGGCGCGCGGGCGACGCCACAAACACGTCCGCGAGCTGCGCCAGGCCGGCGCGCCCCGTCACGCCGCCGCAGAAGCGCACGTAGGCGGCGTCGGCCGTCACGCTGGCGACGTATCCTGGCAGCACCGCGCCCTCGGCGACGGAGGCAAAGTCGCGGGGAATGCCGGCGGCGCGCGAGAGCATGGCGCGCTTGCGCGTGAGCAGGAGGTAGGGGGCGGCCGGCGCCGCGGCGGGAGCGCCGCCGCCGCCGCCACTGCCGGCGCGCACCTCGAGCACGAGCGCGCGCGCGGCCGGGCAGGAAGCCGAGGCCGGCAGGCGCGGGTAGCTCGGCTCGCCGCCCGCGGCCGCGGCGATGGTCTCGGCCGCGGCGACGGCCGCGTGCAGCGCGTCGGCCAGCGCGGCGGCGGCGGCCGGGTGGTCGGCCAGGTGCTCGCGCGGCACCCTGCCGGCGGCGCCGCCCGGCATCAGCAGCACGCGCACGCCCGACACGGCGACGGGCGCGGGGGCGTGGTGGCCGTTGCCGCTTGCGGCAGCAGCGGCAGCCCCCGACGCAGGCGACAGGTCGACGGCCACGACCACGACCTCGGTGTCGGCGCCCACCACGTCGCCCGCCTGCCAGCGCCCCAGCGCCGCGTGCGCGCGGGCGGCCGCCTCGGTCTCGGCTCCTGCCGCCGCCGCCGCGCCCGCCGCCGCCGCCCCGCTCCCGTCGCCGCCGCCGTCGCCGCCGCCGGCGGCCGTCGCCAGCCGCAGCCGCCGCTTGAGCGGCTCCACGCCCGTCACGCGCACGCGCACGACCTGGCCGACGGCCAGCACGTCCGCGGGCTCCTGCCCGGCCGCCAGGCCCATCGCCGCCGACGGGACCAGGCCGCTCAGCCCCCCGTACAGCTGCACGTAGGCGCCAAAAGGGGCGACGCCGGTGACCGTGCCGTGCGCCTTGACGGCGCCGCCGCTTGACGAAGAGGCAAAAGGGGGCCCGCCGTCGCCGCCGTCGCCGTCGCCGTCGCCGTCGCCGCCGCCGCCGCCGTTGCCGGCCGAGGCCGCGAGCGCGGCCGAGGCGGACGCGAGGTCGGCCAGCGGCGGCAGGCGCCCCTTCACGAGCGTGGGCTTGAGCGTGAGCATCACGCGGCGCGTGGCCGGGTCCACGGACAGCACGCGGCCCGTGACCGCGGCGCCGGGCTCGAGCGGGCGGCCGCCGCTGCCGGGGACGCCGCGCTTGGCGGCGCGGCGCAGCGCCTTGCGCGCGGCGGCCGGGTCGCGCGGGTCGCAGCCGGCGTCCGTCAGGTGCGCCACGGGCACAAAGGCGCGCACCCCGGGGGCCAGCTCCACCAGCACGCCGGGCTGCCGCCCCCGGCCGCTGCCGCCGCCCTTCTTGCCGCTGGCGCCGCCCCCTGCCGCCAACCCGCCGCCCTCCTCGACGCGGAGGACGGCGCCCGTCACGAGCTGCGCCGGCCGCAGCTCCGCGGCGCTCATCACCGGCGCGTCGACGACCGAGGGGCGCAGCGACACGACCGCGATGCCGTCGAGCAGGCGGTAGCCGATCACGCGCGCGCGCCGCGCCTGCCCGACCTTGAAGTCGGCGCGCAGCCGCCGCGCCTCGGCCTGCGCGCGGCGCGCGGCGGCGGCGTCGTCGTCGTCGCCGCCCTTGTCGCAGGCGCCGGCCTTGCCGGCCTTCTTGTCGCCCTTCTTGTCGGCGGCGGCCCCGGCGGCGTCCGCGGGCTCGAGGGCGTTGGACACGTGGCAGAAGGCGCGGATGGGGGCGGCGGCGGCCGCCTCTGCGGCGGCGGCGGCGGCGGCGGCGCGCCCATTGCGGCCCGACGAGGCGGGCGTCGGCGTCGGCGGCGAGGGGTCTGCCCCCGTCGGCGGCGCCAGCGGGGGCAGGTCGAGGGTGAGGCCGAGGCCCGCGTCCACGCGCCGCACGACCGCGCCCTCGAGCACGTCGCCCAGGCGCGGCAGGGGCCCGGACGGCAGCGACCGGCCCACCACGTGCGGCAGCGCCGACAGGCCCACGCGCCGGGTCGACATGTCGACAAAGAGCACTCGCGCCAGCAGCGCGCTGCCGACGGCCGGCAGCAGCAGCGCGGCGGCCGCGCGCTGCGCGCCCGCGCCCTGCTGCTGCTGCTTCTTGCCCCCCGCCTCCTCCGCCCTGGTCTCCTTCTCCTCCTCTTCCTCCGCGACCTCGGCGCCGTCCTCCACTCCGCCTGCGCCCTTCTTGCCCCTCTTTTTTGCGGCGGCGGCGGCGGTCGCGGCGGCGGCGGCGGCGGTCGCAGCAGCGGCGCCGGCGGCGGCCGCAGGGGGCAGGTGGTCGCGGTCGATTGTGCCGTGGAAGTGGCGCAGGAAGCTGACGACGACGCCCGAGTCGCCCAAGCGCTCGCGCACGCGCGCCTGGACCAAGGTGCCCGGGCTCAAGGACGCGAGGGTGAGGCCGTCGGCGGCGTCGTCCGGCAGGGGCGCCTCGGGCGCGCCGGCGGGGATCGGCGCCAGCGCCAGGCGCGAGGCGCCGCCGGCCGCAGAGGTGACGACGGCGTCGGCCAGCGCGCCCGGCAGCAGCGCGGGCAGCAGCGGGGGGTCGGCCCCGTCGCCGCCCTTGGCGGCCAGGAGGAAGCCGCCGACGCCCTTGACGCCGCACTTGACGGTGTAGCCGTGGTCCTCGACACTGCGGACGCAGCAGGGGACGACCACGGGCGGGCAGGGGTGGCCGGCGGCGCCGCCGCCGCCAGCGCCGCCCTCGCCGCCCTCGCCTTGCGCCGCCGCCGCCGCCTTGAGCGCGAGGCCGAGCAGCGCGGCCGCGGTCGTGCCCGACATGGCCTTGTTGAGCCGCAGCGACAGCTCGACCTCCTTGCGGCGGCCCGCGCCGCCCTTGCGGCCCGCCGGCTCTGCCTCCTCGGGCGCGTTGTCGTCGTTGTCGTTGCCGCCGTCGTCAGCGCCCTTGCCGCCGCCCTTTTTGTTGCCCGGCTTTTGTTCCCCGCCGCCGCCGCCGCCCTTGACCGACAGCACCGCGCAGCGGACGTACTGCCCGACCGAGAACAGTCGCGTGAGCTCGGGCGCCTTGCCCCCGGGCAGGGCGCGCGTCAGCGCGTCCGCCTCCTCCTGCCGCTTGCGGCTGACGCCGCCGCCGCCGCCGCGGCGCGAAGCCGCCGCCGCCGCCGCTGCGCGCAGCCTCGACAGCTCGTGCAGCGCGTCGGACGCCTCCTCGGGCCGCACGCTGCCGCGCAGGCCGTGCGGCAGCGACACGAGCAGGCGGCGCGGGGTGACCTCGAGCACGGCGCCCCAGAGGCGCAGGCCGGGGGACAGGTGGCGGAACTTGAGCAGCTCGACGTACTTGGCCGTCTTTCCGGCCGCGCGCTCGCGCGAGAAAAAGGCGCCCTCCTGGTCGTCGCCGCCGGCGTTGGCATTGGCGGCGGCGGCGCTGGCGGCGGCGGCGGCGGCGGCGCGGCGCTGCGAGGGCTGCTTGTTGCCGGTGGCGGCGGGGGTGACGGCGGCCTCGTCGGCGTCCGGCGCTGCTGCCTGCTGCTGCTGGATGATTTGTTGTTTGTGAGGGGGGTTGTGTTTTTTGTCGTGGGCGAGACGGGGGAGCGGAGCGACGGCGGCGGCGACGGGCATCGCGAGCGCGGCCGGCCGACGCCAAATGACCCCCCCGATAACACAGGGGTCCGTCTTCTCCCACCTTTTTGGGACGCTTGCGCGAGGCGCTGATGCCGCCCTCGCTGGCCGCCTCGCGCGCCGCGTCCGCCTTGGCGCGCGCGTTGAGCTGCCGCTTCTCCAGGGGCGAGAGCAGGTCGGCACCGCCTCGGGGGAAGACCTCCTCCTCCGCCGGCAGCGTCATGCTTGCGTCGGGGCGGTGTGACGATGGGTACTGTGTATCAAAGCGTGCAAGGATCGATCTGACGGCTGCGTGGGTTGTCGAGTCGATGGGAGAAAGAGGGGATGCCTCCACTTTTTGTCGCGATGAGAGGCGGCGCAAGGATTGCAACTCGACTTGGGCGCCCGTCGCGAGCTGAGATGTTGACGTGGGGGCTGAGCTAGCGTGAGGTCTCCTTGTACGATTGGGTGTCGTGATAAAGCATTGCACGAGCCAGCCGAGCGACGTGCAATGTTTCGTGAAGCGAAGCGGCAACGGCAACGGCGGCGGCGGCGGCGGCGGCGGCGGCGGCGGGACGGGGCGGCGAGTCCGAGTGCCACGCCGGCGAGAGAGACACACACTCGAAACCGACTTGTCGCTGCAACGTTTCGCGAACCAAACAACTAGATCCCCACCACTGCAGGCGCGCGCGAGGGCGGCGGCGACGGCGCGCGCCCACGGAGCGCCCCCATCGCCCCGTCGTCGTCAAATCGCACGGGGCGCGGACCCGCGCCGCCGCAAGCCTCCTCCTCACCCACAGCGGCAGCGGCGGCCGCCCCCCCGCGGTCCTTCTTGCGGCAGGCGACCCACATGGCCGCCAGCGCCGAGCGGAGGCGCCTGCGCCGGAGGCGCTCGGGCCCAGCCGCGGACGCCTCCGGCGCCGGCCCCCCCGAATCGTCCCCCCGCTGCCGCCGCCGCCGCCGCCCCTCCTCGTCCGCCTGCTCCGCCTCGAGCGCGCCGCGGGCAAAGCGCGCGACCGTGCCCTCGCTGACGAGCGGCGCGAGCGCCCTGAGCGCGCGCAGGAGGCGCGCCTGCTGCTGCTCCTGCTGCTTTAGGGCCAGACCAGGAAAGCTGCTCGACGAGGCAAGGGAGGAGGAGGAGGGACCCCCCTCGGCGCCGGCGCCCGCGACCCGCGCGCTGCCCGCGAGCTCTCCCCAGCGCCGCCCGGCGGTCCGGAGGGCCTGCGCCGCGAGCGCCCGCGGCGGCTCCAGGCCCGGGGCGGCGCGCAAGGCCGCCAGGGCGGCGACCGCCTCGACCATGTCGCCGATGCGGGCCGGGGGGGGTGGGGGCAAGGGCGCGGGCGCGGGCGCATGGGGCGCCTCGTCAGCCGCGGCCGCTGTCGCTGCCGCTGCCGCCGCCGCTGCCGCCGGTGACAGATACTCCTCGTCCAGCGGCCGCCGCACGGCGAGCGACAGGCGCTGCCACAGCGCGGGCGCAAACCACTCGGGTGCCACGAGGTCCTCGTAGAAGCGGGCGGCGGCGTGCGCGAGGCGCGCCGCCTGGCGCGGCGAGAGGGCGCGCATGCCGCCGGCCGCCGCCGCGCGCAGCAGGCCCGCCGCCGCCTCGGGCGCTGGAGCGCGGCCGAGCGCCGCAAAGGCGGTCAGCACTGCCGCGGCCGCGGGCGCGGACAAGCCGCGCGGCGAGCGGGAGAGGCGCGGCGGGGCTGGCGCTTCGTCCTGCTTCCCCTCTTGTGGCTGCGGCTCTTGCCGCCCCGCGTCCCGCCGCCGCTCGGGCCGCTCGAGCAGGAGCAGCAGCGGACGCGGCAGCGCGTCGCGCCGCCGCTCTTCTTCTTGCTGCTGCTGCTGCTGCTGCCCCTGCTGCGGATCCTGCTCGCGTTGCTGATGCGGCGCGCAGTCAAGCGCATCAGCGCCGTCCGCAGCCGACGCGGCCGCCTGGTCGAGGACGGCGGCGCACGGCAGCAGCTCCGCAAGGCGCGCCTCGGCGGCGTCGAGCAGGGCGGCCACGAGCGGGGCCCATTCTTGCTGCTGCTGCTGCTGGTGCTGCTGTTGCTGCTGCAAGTGCTGCTGCTGCTGCTGGACGGCCGCCTGCAGCAGGCGCGCGAGCTCGTCGAAAGAGGCACCACGCATCGCCGCCCCGTCCGCGTCCGCCGCCGCGCGCACCACGGCGTCGAGCACGGTGGCAGAGGCGGCAGGAGACGCCGCCGAGACGGCGGCGGCGGCGGCAGCGGCGGCGGCGGCCAGGTCGCGCGCGCCAAGCGGCAGCGACGACGGTGACGCCCGCGCGGCCTCGAGCTGCGCGGCCAGCTGCGCCGCCAGGATTTCGGCGGCCGAGGCGCAGCGCGCGGTGAAAATGCCAGCGTCGCGGGTCGCGGAAGAGGCGCGGTGCAAGCGCCCGACCACGGCCAGCGCGGCGGCGACGTCGGCGATCGGGGGCGAGGAGGGGGCGGCGGGCGAGGAGGGAGCGGGGCTCCCGGTTGCTGCTGCTGCTGCTGCTGCTGCTGCCGCTGGTGCTGGTGCTGGTGCTGGTGCTGGTGCTGGTGCTGGTGCTGGTGCTGGTGCTGGTGCTGGTGCTGGTGCTGGTGCTGCCGCTGCCGCCAGCGCGCCCGACGCGTCCGCGGCCCACTCGGGGTCGAACGCAGCAGCGGCGCCCCCTGCGTGAGGCGACGCGCGGGACAGGCGCGCCGCGGGCAGCGTCAGGTGCAGCAGCTCGCGCAGGGCCAGCGGCTCGCCCTTGCCCTTGCCGCCGCCGCCGCCGCCGCCGCCGCCGCCGCCGCCGCCGCCGCTGGACGCCGCCGCAGAGGAGGCGAGGGCTGGCTGCGCCGCCGCGAGCAGCGCGCGCGCGCAGCGCGCGCCCGCGGGCGAGGACGCGCCCACGATCACGGGCACCGCGCGCAGCAGGGCCGCCGCCTCGGCGGCGCCCACGCCGCCCGCGCCCGCGGCGGCCGTCGCCGCCGCCGCGAACTCGCCGCCAAAGCCGGGCGAGAGCTCCTCGAGCCGCCGCGGCGACAGGCCCCACGACGGGTGCGCCAGCGCCCAGGCCGCGTGCGCCAGGGGACGCGCGAGCGTGCGCGCGCCGGCGGGCCCGGAACCGCCTGAAGCCACTAGGGGGTGCAGCAGCTGCGCGCGCAGGGCCGCCAGGTAGGCGCCAAGCCAAGCGCCGAGCGGCCGCTGGCCCATGCGCGCGACGGCCCAGCCCGCCATGGCCAGGTCTCGCGCGCCGAGGGCGCAGCGCGAGGGCGGCAGGAGGAGCGGAAGCGTGGCCTCGAACAGGGGCAGGAACCACTGCCAACCCACGACGGCGACGGCGGAGGAAGAAGGAGAAGAAGAAGAGGGGGCGGCGGACGCGTCGGCCCCGCCCGCAGAGGCCGCGGCCTCTGGCAACGACGGCGGCGACGGCTGCGACGCCCGACCGTTTTTGGCGCGGCCGGGCGGCTGCAGGCGCGCCAGGCCCACCAGCGCCACGGCCACCGCGCGCGGGTCCGACGGGAGAGACGAGGCTGACGTCAGCAGGCGGCGCGTCGCCGACAGCAGCGGCGCCCGCGCGGCAGCGATGGCGGCGATGGCCGAGCCGCCGCCAGCCGGCCGGAGCGACGAGAGCGCCCAGGCGAGGTCGGCGACGTCGCGCAGGCCCGCGCGCGGCAGCAGGCGCGGCAAGCCGCGCGCCACGGTCGCGGCAGCCGCCTCGACGGCGTCGTCGTCGCCGCCGCCGGCCGAGGACTCCCGCTGGAGGCCGACGAGCGCGCGCAGCGCCTGCGCCGCCGCCGCCGCCGGCACCGCCACCGCCGACGCCGCCGCTGCCTCGCGGCCGTTACCGCCGCCGCCGCTTCTTCTGCTGCTTGCGCTCTCCTCCAGCAGCTCGGCCAGCCGGCGCGCGAGCGCGTCGCGCAGCGCGCGCACGGGCGGGGGGAGGGGCGAGAGTGCGACGTCGCCGCCAGATGCGGCAAAGGCGCGTTCGAGCGCCCACGCCAGCTCGGCCACGTCGCGCGCGCCCATCCCGCCGCGGCGTGTTTGGCGGCCGCCGCGGCCGCCGCCGCCGCCGCCGTCGTCGCGGCCGCCGCCCTCTTCCTCCTCCTCCTGCCAAGACGGCCGCAGCGCCAGCAGCGCCTCGGGCGCCAAGTCGGACGCCAGCCACTGCCGCAGCGCCCCGGACCCCGCGCCGAGCTTGTGCAGCGCCCCGGGCACCGACGCCAGGGCGCGCGCGTCGAGCGCCGCCAGGCCGCCTCGGCCGCCTCGGCCGCCGCCGCCGCCGCCGCGCAGCGCCGGCGACGCGGCCGCCGCGCGCTCGGCCCACTCGCCCAGCGGGGCCGCGCCGCCGCCCGGCGCGGGCGGCAGGTTGGCCAGGCCCAGCAGGAGCGTGGACAGCGACTGCGAGCCGATCCAGCCGCCGCCCGCGGCGCCTGCTGCCGCCGGGCGAAACAGCCACGGGTCTGCCGCCGCGCACAAGGCGCGAAGCCACGCCGCCGACGGGCGCTGGCGCAGGCGGGCGAGCGCCCACGCCACGTTGGACAGGTCGCGCGCGCTGAAGAGCGCCAGTCGCGAGGGCGGGGCCGCGGAGGCAAAGAACCCGTCCCAGAGCCGCGGCTCGGGGGACCAGCCCATGCGCGCGACCGCCCACAGGGCCAGCGCGGCCGAGCGGGGGGAGGGCGGCGGCGGCAGCAAAGGCAGGGGCGGCGGCGGCGGGGGCAGGGGCAGCGCCGAGTGTTGCTGCAAATGCTGCTGCAGGCTGCTGCTGTTGTTGATGCTGCCGCTGATGCTGCCGCTGCTGCCGCTGCTGCCGCCGCTGCTGCTGTTGTTGTTGCGGGCCACCACGCGCGCCATCAGCGCCTCCAGCACGCCCGCGTCGGCCGCGGCTGCCGCCACCGCCGCGGCTTGGCCGCCGCCCGCTCTGCCGGCGGCGCCGGCGCCGGCGCCGGCGCCGCTGCTGCTGCTGCTGCTGCTCAGTTTGGCCAGCGACCACAGCACGGTGGCCGCATCGTCCGCCGACAGCTGGCGCGCCTGCTGCCTCGTGACGGCCAGCAGGCGGCGCAGCGGGGGCGTTCCCGCGACAGAGGAAGACGACACGAGCGGCGGCGGCGGCGGCGGCGCTCGCGCGCCGTTGCTGCTGTTGCTGCTGTTGCTGCTGCTGCTGCTGCTGCTGCTAGTGCTGCTGCTGCTGTCGCCCTGGCCTTCGCCGCCGCGATAGTAGCCTCGCCGCTCAGGCTGCTGGCGCGCGAGCTGCACCCACGCGTCCACCACGAGCGCCGCGAAGGGCTGCGCGCGCGGAGGCTGGGCGTGAGGCTGGAATAAGGCCGGCGCCGGCAGGGCGGTCGCCGACGCGCGCGCGACCGCCGGTCGCCGCCGCGCCGTCGCCGCCGCCGCCGCTGCGCCGCCGCCGCTGGCGGCAGCCCGTGGGCCGGTCGACGGCACCCGTAGCCGCTGCATTGCGCCGCGACTCCGATCCCGACGCCCGGGACTCGGAGACCGACGCGCCGCCTACCGCTGCCGCATCTGGCGCGAGAGAGAGGCGGTGTTGTTGCTTGGCCGGGAGAGAGAACCACGCCCCCGTCCTGACAGAGGAGTCTCTCCCCCGCCCGGTCAATGCGAAATCGGACGCAGCGGGGATGGACCAGAGAGTATGCCAGCGGTGGCGCGCGGCAATGCGGGCTCAGAAGGGGGAGGGAGCTTGTGTGTTGGAGCTTGGTTTCCGGCGCGCGGGGGCGCTGTGAAACACGAACGCCGGTGCCTTGGCGGAGTTGTCCGATTTGATGCTGCGATGCGAGATGAGGGGCGATAGGGTGTTGATGCTGGGGGCGCAGGGATTGCGCGCCCGCGCGACCGCGCTCGCTTTTCAAAAGCGCCGGCGAATCGCGGCGGCGGCGGCGGGAGCGGCGTCGCGATCGCTCGTCGCGCTCCTCGCTCGCGCGCTCCGCCCGCCCTTCCCCCTCATTGACGCCCGGTGAGAGCGCGCCGACCATCCAAACGCCTGGTAACGCACACTGCATCGCGCTCGTTGACCGGGACATGGCACGAGTAGCGCTCAACTTGGCGCGCCGACGACCGACTGCTCGACCGGGGCCGACGACGCCGCCGACGCCGGAGGAGGCGTGCTTCTCTTGTGGCGACCGAGCGCCCCCGCACCTGCTCTCCGCACAGCAGCGAGTTGCGAGTCGCGACCCCCCCCCCCCGGAGGGGGCCCTTGGCAGCCCCTGTTGTCTGTGTGTATCTGGTGCGCATAAGCGCAGCGCAACGTGCACATCTCTCTCTTGTGAAAAGAGACCCTCTTTCGACTTTTGGGAGCGGCGCGGTAGAGTGAGCGACCCGAGGGGTTTAGCTAATCGGTGCGCGGCGCCGTTGTCATCTCTGATTGCAGTCATCTCTCTTCGCCTCTCCCCTTACTTAAACCCCGCCGCCCCTCCCCCGAACTAATCCTAATTCATCCACGCAAGCACAAAACCAGCAACCACCGCAGCACACCCTCCTTCTCGCATCTCCCAAGCCGCGCGCTCGAACATCACCTTCTTCTGACTCTCTTCGTCCATCGTCCTCTTTTTGTTCCATCGCCGCCCGCCACCGACCCAACCCCGCCCCTCCCTCAATAGTCATGGGTCGCCAATCAACCGTCGCCCTCGCGTGTGCCGTGCTGCTCGCGACGAGCACTGCCGGTGAGTCGTTTTGGGGAATGGGACCACCTCATGCAAAATCTCCTTCGCTTTGCGCGGCGTCCAGGTCGGGAGGCGCCCCAACGTGTTCGTCATCCATTGCTCATTCGATCTCTCCCGCGCCCCGCTCCCCCCCCCCCCCCCCCCCCCCCCCCCCCCCCCCCCCCCCCCCCCCCCCCCCCCCCCCCCCCCCCCCCACCCCCCCCCCACCCCCCCCGCCCCCCCCCACCACCCCCCC
>Ga0209491_10005288_pt1 | contig 19020 bp, 19 predicted proteins | sample BON02_FD_187213 | JGI IMG/M metagenome (GOLD analysis project Ga0209491, IMG submission 187213) | Freshwater microbial communities from Lake Bonney liftoff mats and glacier meltwater in Antarctica - BON-02 (SPAdes) (version 2) | ecosystem: Environmental > Aquatic > Freshwater > Ice > Glacier... | reverse complement strand
CGTGTCGGCACACATGTGGGATGTCTTGGTGAGATCGCCACTATTTAAAGGCCCTTTTGCGACCAAAATTCTATTTCCGGCAAAAACACCCTACCCCTGCCGACCACCCACCCACATACCCGCGTGTCCGGACGTTGGTCCGGGTGTATCCCGGCCTTGGCATATGTTACTTGGAGCGTTATTTTCTCTTACAAGTCGTAATGTCACATTCGGAATCGGTGAAACTATCACATTCTTCTAACCCCGCGACAATGTTGTCGCCGCATATGGTACTGCATGCCGGGTCTGCGTAGTAGCCCTCGAGCAGCAGGCACGTGGAGTCTGTACAGCACAACGAGGTTTTTGAGTATTTTGCGGAAGCGTCGCACTGCTCGCCAAAATCGACAAAATTGTTATTGCAGAAGGAGTTTGATGCTTGCACTGAGACCGACAGACAGTGTGCATCTTTTGTGGCTGTACACGCAACGCGAGTAACTTTGTCGGCGCAGTCCAAATCGTCCAACGGCGTGCATCTGACGCACTCTTGGGTCTGTACGCTGCGGAATTCCATACCAAGCATACAATATCGGCATAGGAGCGGGGCCTGTAGCATGCTGTACGATGGCACCTGGAGCGTCCCTGGCACCATGAGGCTGTGTGGATTGTAATGTGAGTATACGCACGAGCATTTTCACACACCACCACACAAGAGCACCAATAAAAAATGACTGCAATGCACGAAGTCAACGCAATGGACCGTGGCACCGCACGGCCAATCTACACAACAAGTGCCTGAAATAGCAAACCCACAAAAGCTCGGCATTTCGAACTAGTTTATTTATGTTGGTTGCAATCTGTGTTCCACAGAAAACCCCAACACAATTCTATCTACCATTCAATCCATCAACATGTACTTGGTGTACAACACGATGTTGAAACCATCTCTTGTGGTGTTCATCTGGACTATGACGCTGCTGCTTGTTCCCGCTACGTGCTGTCCTTTTCTTTTAAAACCCACCATTCTTGGTTTCGGTCATGGCATCATGATGGGGGGACTGCACATTATGATTGCAAAGAGTGTCCCTGAGAAGAAGGTTGTGCCTGTGAAAAATGGCGAGGGGCACCTCGTGCTTCGCGGTGATGATTTTTCGTGTCCTGGATCGTCTACCTCGTCTATCTCGCCCACATTGTCGAATTCCAAGAACTTCAAGTAACTATAGTTATCAAATAAAAATTCAAACTCTCCGTGTGTGCAAACAGAAGAATGATTGTCATGCAACCTGTGTAAACAAGTGTTTCATCACCCGGACACAGCCTCCATCCCAAAACAGACAGAGTAGTGTGGACAAGAAAGACCTGATCGAATCCGCACAGTCTCCCAGCGCGTTTGTGATTGGTGCCTCTCGGAGATTGATGATGCCCAGGCGTGCCGCAATGCGTGTCCGGCTGTTGGCCGTCAGGACCCGCTGCGCAAAATTAGAAGGGTCGGCCGGCCACAACACGGCAATGGCGTTTGTGGCCGGTATTGTGTGCAGAATGGTATGCATGATCAATGTTTGGTAGGTGTGGCCCATGATTTCTGCCACGCTGTCGTAAAAGAGGCGAATATTGACATCCTGGATGACATTGGCACTAGGAACCTCGGCCCGGAAATTCGCCGGAAAAATCGACGAAATGTGCAGGGCGAACGCCTCTCGTGCCTGGTCGAGTAGACTCAGTGGTTGACGGAATGCCGTGGTCTTGATATTGTCTGCACAACACCATGACTTGTCAAAAAAGCACACCGCCAGACCATTGCCATGTGTCTTGCAGGTGCGACAGTGTGTGGTGGCAAAAACAACACAAATCAGCAAGTCACACCTATGGTTGTCATGCGATCCATCGGCATATAGCACACTGAGATGTCGACGTTGTTGCCGTAAATGTCGTTTGCGATTTGCTGCACAGTGTCACAAAAAATGTAGCGCAGAACCGAGACATACATGGTGGGATTTTGCAGCGAACCCGCCCGTATTATCGCCCAAATCGCGTCGATCCGCGACATGGCGAGCAGAATCGCCACCGAAAACTCGGCCGACAGTGTAACACTAAACTGGATCCGTCCGAGAGACGACACCACGTCCACCGACGCAAGTCTGTGGTTGAAGATGCGGTCGAGCCCTGCAATCAGCTCTTGTTTTCGGACACGGTTGGAAAGTATTACAAAAACAAACGAACAAAGCTCGAGATCAAGCTCGCGACTGGTGTAGATTGGCGTGTACGACGAGAAACAGTCTAACACCCCCCCCTGTAATGCCCGCGGGCTGAGAGCGGATTGTCGTTCCACACTGTATATGCTGGCAACGTTGGTATTGGTGGTCTTGTTTTTGTAGGAATGGTTGGTGTGGGATTGTGGGTCGATTTGCTGGCTGTCCTCGTTTTTTTCGACAACGACAGCAGCAACAGGGCACTGCAGGCATCCCCGCTCGTTGGTTTGTCCAATCGCAGGACCAAACGTACCATACGGACATGCAACCGGTCCTGTGTCCGTCTGACCCGCCGTGCAATAGTGGCCTACCGGGCAAATGGCACATTCCATGGCACCAGTGTTATCGCCAGACAACACGCTCGTTGGGTAAAATCCCGAAACACACGAACACAGTGGTGATTGCCGTTTCGTGGTGAACAGCATCGACTGTATCGACACAAACATATTGAGCGGACACGGTGTGCATGCGCCATTGGATCCTGTCTCGTAGTGCGAGCTTGGACACAAGCATTGCAGGGCAAATGGAGGCACTGGGCTGGCCATCAGGTTCCGGTCCGATTGCTGGCAAAAACACCCTGCTTCGCTTGGTGTTCCGGGGTGCGAGGTGGTTGAGTATGGGCACTTGTGAATTGTGGGCAATACCTTGGTGTTCCGTTCCTGTGGGCAGTAAAACCCTGCAGGACACGCGATGCACTGCATTGCACCAAGCTGTGTGGCCATTGCGTCATAGAATCCAGCCTCGCATACGCATGCATCGTTTTTCTGATTGACAATTTGCTTGTATCGTATGCATTGGCCCACGGCACCCCGCAACGCGGTGGAGCACATCTCGTCTCGTGTGCAAGGCTCGCACACCACCGTATCGAGCACGGTCTTGGATTTGAATCCACCAGCACACACGCATTGTGTCTTGGAAACGCTTCCCGTGCCGTAGGTGGTGGTCGACGCAGGGCACTGTACAAGTTCTTTCCGCACGCTGTCGGTGAAATATCCAATGGGAACCTCGCGACACTGCGCTGCCCCAGAAACATTGTGCTGGAAAAATCCCTCCTGGCACTCGCAGAGCGCATAACTGTGAGCTTTTGGCACATTCGTGCCCATATGCTGCGGGCATTCATACTGCACCGAATCAGAGCAATAAAAAGGGCGTGCGCACGGCTGGCACGCAACCGGCGCGGAATTGGTCGCAGCGACTCTGTAATACCCGGGTTTACACACACAGGTTAAGGAATCCACCGCACCTTTTACTCCCGCGGTCCATGAGTTTAGGGGACATGCATGTCCTTGTCCGTGAAAACAGTACTCATTTGCGCCACACAAGACACAGTGAGACCTGTACAATTTGTAACCAGCAGAACATTTCGATGCGTTGGAGGCCGCTGCATATTCAGAGACACACGACTCCAGCAAAGAGCACTCGACACAAGCCCCGTCTCCTTGTTTTTTCCGCTCCGCTGGTTCTAGCTTGTATCCTGGCCGGCAAACGCACTGGAAAAACGAGTCAGCGCTGGCCTGTGTCCCATGCAAACACGTTTTGAACTCTAGTTTCACGATTTCCAACACTATACCGTTTGTGTGTTGTGCGAGCACCGACGCCCCGTGAAACAAGCCCTTGTATGCCACTAGCGTGCTCGGCAAAAGCATTACTGTGTTGTAGTCCCACTCCACCCCCGAGACGTGTGTTTGGAAGTGCGGTGTGTGTGGAGATATGGATGGCAAAGTGGCAGGAATGCTTGCAGATGGCTGCCATGTGGCAAAATCCAGCCGGATAATGTCGTTTGGGACGAGTGGGTCTCTGAACGAAATAAACTGGCGAGTACGGTCCATTGACAGCACGGGGGGGTTCTGTGTATCGAGCGGGACGGCGCTCTTGAAGCTAGTAATTGTGATGTCGGCACGCAACAAATCGAAGCGAATCATGTCGTAGTGATTGTCCACAAGAGGATCCTCGTTGCCGGTTCCGAGCAGGAGCTGCTCGGCGGCAACCACCGCACTGTTCCGAGTCTGGCACGCTGCAAATGAATAGTGCGAGGGCACACTCAATGTTGTGTAGAAGACCATGTTTCCAAACTGAAAAAGTTGATTCCAATCCTGTGAATACAATGACAAGTGGTGTGTGTCGGCATGTAGTCTTGTTTCCAACACGCCATGATACACCAGACCCTGCAAAGTATCCATCAACATAACAAGCAAGGTGACAGCCCCGGTTTCGCCCGCCTCCGTGAAATCCACCGAACCCACCAGCAGCACCGTATTGAAAAGTTGCAGGGTTTCTGCGACGGCTGTCGACACCAGCGTCAGGTTCGAAGACACGATGCGAACTCCAGCGACATCGTTCACAAACAAGTGCACCACAATGCTCGACGACGAGCTGTTCAGCACCATGATTGTGTGTGTAATAGCTCCAGCAGGTCGATGTTCCAAACGCAGTTTGGAGTAGCCCGCATCCACCGTCAACTGTGTTTGCTCATGGCTTCTTCCGCCGTTTACGGAGATACTTTGTATTGTGGTATTGGGTAGATCGAGCATGGTCATTTGGCACACGAAACCCTGCGCGGTTCCGGCAACGGGAGTGGCGACAAACGGTACAACGCAAAAGCAATCTGTTGAGTCGATGCTGCGTGTGAAAGACGTAGTGGAACCCGGGGGACACTGCTGCATGCTAACGCCGTCAACACAGTAAAATCCGACGGGACACGAGACACACTTTTGCAGCCCATGATGCATGATTTCGCCCCCCCGGCACTGCACTGTTAGGATTCCGTCTTCACAGAGCGACTCGCGCGGGCACGGCAATCGTATGCCACATGTCTTATCCGTTGGAGTCAGACACGCTCGGCTGTAATAGTCTGGGGTGGAGATTTTAATACAACCAGCTGCAGTCGTATCGTCGTTTCGCGGTGCCTTGTACGACCCAGCCCCGCATTGACAGGCAGTCTCACTATCATGTCCGACGCCGACGGTGTACTGCAGAGCTTGGCACAGATACCGCACTCCTCCCATGCAAAATGAGTTGACAGGACAAATCGTGCATTCACCGTGCTGGGAAAAGGTTGTGATTGTCTGTCTGGGAAACTCGGACTCTGAAAACTCCCCGGGGGCACACAGTGTCAGGAATTTGGTCTCGAGAGGGGTGTAGTCGCACAGGACGCGCCTGAAACAGTCTTTTCTGCACATGGCGGCTGTGTAAAAATGCACGTCGTCAGCGCTCAGACATGCAAGAATAAGCGCCGTAAGGTCGCGGTGTGCATGTCGCAACACGTAGCCCTGCTGGGCTTTGCAATAGGCTGCCTCGATTCCCAGGTCCACCAAACGCTGCATGCCAGTGGCCACCATGGCCCCAGAGGAGGCGCTATGCACGATCAGCTGCGAGTTGGAGGGGCAGTGGAAAAATCGATTGGTGTGTAGCGGACAGAACGCATTGTCTGGACATGCTACGCACTCGCGGTTGCCACCAATGTCGCTTTTGAAGTAGCCCTCGTCACATCGACATTCGTACTCAGAGTTGGAGGGACTGACAACAAACAGCGGTGTTTCGTGTATTTTTGTGCACAGATTGGCCTTGGCCTGTTGTGTGCATGGACTGTCCATAGTCGGGGTTGCTGTGCTCGAAAGGGGGGATAGCACAGCCCATAGACTGTATCGGGTCTGAGCATGCACTTGCTGTCGTGGTTGTTGATAGGTATTTGGCACTAGCCCAGTTTCGGGGTGGCAATAGTCGGTTGGTGTGGCGACACCCGCGTCTGTGATTGCAAACGACGACTGGAAATATGGCGAGGCACGACACTGTGCTTGCTGTGGTCGATTTTGCACGTAGCTCTGGGTCTCGACGTCACCCTGTGCCACCGCAGGAAGCAGTGAAAACACGCACAAAGCCAGTGCGATTCGCCTCATGTGCACGCCATACACAAAAGTCCGTCCTATATACTCGACAATCGCTGTGCATTTTGTTAGTTTGCAATCGGACACAACGTAGAAACGAATAGCTTGGTGCCATCTTTATTCGAAAACACGGTAAACCACGGCAGCGCCGCGATACGCAATCACGGGGCACTAATCTGGTAAATGTCAACATTATGGCAGTGCAGAAACGTTTCGATAAAGTTCTGGATGTAGAAAGCGCAATCCGTCTTCGGGCATTTGAGACAGCCTTGCGTGTCAAAAGCCAAACTCGAGGCGTGTGGTGAAGAACAGTCGCAATCTAGTGTTTTCTTGTTGGTGTCTGCCTTTCTTTTCTTCGAGTGCACCGTCGGGGTTTCTGCAAGCATAAGGTCTCGTAGATACTCATTGTTCATGGCAAACCTACAGACTCGTGCTCTTACTTGCTTACACTGTAGGTAAAAAGTTTTCTTCCACGGCGCGATGCATGTTGTGTGTGAATGCATCTATTTCGAACTACATGTGCTCGACAAATCCTGGACTCTGGACAAATGTGCGCATTTCGAAAAGAGCGACAGAGTGTATATTATGACGATTGTAGCAACACTTTCCTGCGTATTATACCCGGACAGACGTGGCAATTTTTTTTTATTAATTTCGTTTACTTTAGCAGATGTGTATTGTCTACTTTATTTGCTTATTTCTTGGGTTTTCAACTGTGGATTCGGGTGGATTCGAGGGTTTGAGTGCAGGAAATCCGTCCGGAGTCTTAAGCGCGTGGTCTGGCTTCTTTGATTTTACATTTTGTGCAACCACTTGGGCCGCCGCATTTCCCAAAGTCTGTTTGGTTTTGCCAGCATGTTGTCCAAAAGCACCCAGATCGGCCCTAATGGACGTCAGATGGCCTCCCATTTCCCTGAGGGTGGTCATGAAGTTGTCTCCTCCCGTCACCATCTGCTCTACGAGGTCCACAAAAGTAGACACCTTCTCAAGGAACTGTCGATTCACTTCAACCTTCTCCTCGTTTGCGGCTTTGTGGGTATTATGTAGAGTATCCAGACTTTTCTGGACTTTGGCGGTCTTGCCGACTTCAGTTTGAAGCTCGCTGTTATGTTTGTTCACTTGCGTCGCATGTTTTTCCTTGTGTTTTTCATGCATTGTTTCATTCAGTTTTACGAGCAAACCTGCCGACTTGGACGCCTCGTCTGAAATGCTCGCCTGTTCGAGCACAATTTCAAGTAGCTTCACGTGTAGAGCCTTCATTTCAGCGCCCAAAGCAGGTTGCTCCGATTTCAGCTTCTTCATTAACGTCCATTGTGGGTCCATTTCATTCGGCGTGGCGTTGATTTCCTCGGAAGTGGTCGTGAGCGTAGTGTCGAATTTTCCATGTCGCTCGACATACGTGCCAACAAGCTTTTGCTGAGACTTTGCCCTCTCAAACAGCGATGCAGCTTCGTTCGTCGCGTCGTCCATTCTGGTTGCCAACTCCTCCAGGCTAAGTGCAGCGTCTGCAGCGGCAGACATGATTATACGAATTGGAATGCCAGAACTGGCATGCTTATATAGCCAACGCGACATAACACATGAAGATTTCAACGCTGCTGCAGACGTGCATCGTGGCGTTTCTGGCCGGTATGCATCGAAATATGCTGGCAAAAACCTCAGTTGTCGAGCTGAGGTGTGGCAGGCAGAGTGTCCCCATTCAGCACAATAAGCTTGGGAAAATCGACATAAATGACAGGTATCCATCCATTTCCGTCCGTGTTTTTCACGCGCGTCGAAAACGTAATGTTGGCGTCATCGACGGCAAAGCGGGAGAAATAATGGATGTCTCGGCGCGATCGCACTTGTTCTACGACTTCGATGTTGTCAAACGTGTCGCGGGTTTTTTTGAAGTCAAATGGAGTGTCGTTGCCAAGTTTCCACCAACCAGGCATCACGCCGCGAGCAAAAACCACCTCTGGACGCTTGCCAGAGCACGTGACATTCCTAAAAAACACGCGACACGCCTGCATGATCATAGGCACGTCCTCGACACGGCAGAACTTGATTTCCATCATCGTTCCAGTGCCTTTGGCAAAGGCCCCGAGCGCAATGCCATCCGGAATCGTGTCGCCATCCCCACTTTTTGCCAGAGGTACCACCCCTGTGAAAGTAAAGGGTTTAGGGGGCTGTGTTTGTGTACTTTTGCGGGTAGTGGTGTTGGTTTTGCCACCAGCGTCTTTGCAAACAGGGGGAAACGTATTGCTGGTATCGATTGTGCCGTCGCAGTTGTCGTCTTCCATCATTTGAATTCCCAACACGTACAGAGAATCACTCAGTGGCGACATCGTGCAGTCCGATTTCCACGAATAGCTGGTGTATTGTTTGTATATGTAGCTGTTGATGTGTTTGTGGAGGGCATCCTTGTGCGCCCCAACGATCGCCAATTCCCTTGAAATCCGACCTGTGAGCACAGGGTCCACTTTGCTGCATTTTACAATCATTTTGCGCGGTTCCGTCGTGTCTGCGCTGTGCTCGTAGACGTGCAAGGTCAACATACCGATGCGGTTCTCGCGTTTTTTTGGATGCTGTTCGGTGGAAAATGTCACACCGCCGCCTATGCCTACGTCGGAAGTCGACGCTTGTGAAAAATAGGCCATGTAGTGTTATGGGGCTATGGGCAGGCTTGTGCGGTTATAGTTCTTCCAACGGGCAATTATGTACACGGAAACGGTGTTCTATTTCTGATGCGCGTATTGCCTGTTTCCATGGCTGGTGGGGCCGTTCCAAAAACTAGTATGCTTGGTATTAAAAGGGTATATAAGTGTAACGTGTGGGCATTATCCGTGCATATCGCCGATTCGTCGCATTCTATTTAAACAAAATACATGTCATTACATGTCAAGAAGACGGAGGGGGGTGACGCAAATCAGCTGGATCCGTTTGTCCCATCAGGGACGATCGTGCCTGTAGAACTGGTAAAACATCAGCCAAAATTTCGCGTGGTCATGAGAAATGTGAATCGCGACGATCAAGTGCAGCCGGATGAAAATCGGGCAAATCAGGAGGGGCAGACGAGTGTCTATCAAGGTGAAGATGTTGTCAAAAAAGAGGACGAAGGGTCTGAGGAAGCGTCTGAGGAAGAGTTTGAAGAAGAAAATGATGAAAAGTCTAAGGAAGAGTCTGGGGAAGAGTCTGGGGAAGAGTCTGCGGAAGAGTCTGCGGAAGAGTCTGAGGAAGAGTCTCAGGAAGAGTCTGAGGAAGAGTCTGAGGAAGGCCCAGAGGAGAATCAAGAACACGTCAAAGACAACCACAAAGAAGCGAATGAAGAAGGTGTAGAGGACGAAGACGAGGATGTAGAGGATGAAGATGAAGAAGATGATAAAGATCAGGACGAAGAAGAGGAAGAAGAGGAAGAAGACGAAGAAGAGGAAGAAGAGGAAGAAGACGAAGAAGAGGAAGAAGAGGAAGAAGACGAAGAAGAGGAAGAAGAGGAAGAAGACGAAGAAGACGAAGAAGACGAAGAAGAGGAAGTAGACAATAACATAATCTACGATACGTGTGATCCGAAAAATGGTACGTGCAGTGTTGACTGCACAACGAATGGCAATTGTACAAACGAAAAAATCGATGGCGGAAATTATAATGCCGACGATTCATCGAATGATACTTACGGTACGGAAAAGTGTGACTGCGATGGTGAGTGCAATTGCAGGTCCATGGCCACAGGAAAAACAACAGAAACGTATATGGCGGCCCGAGTTATCTTTTTCCAACACGCTATGCACTCCTTAATCGCAGAAGAACTGCACAATATACATCTGTGTAGAACACCCCGCAAATACAAGGAACTCGTAGCAGAATGGATACAAAAAATCGAAGACCACTGGACATTGTTCGAACAAACCATCACAACGCCTGGCAAACATAAACTGCTGTCTTGTGATCCATAACGCGTCAAAACGAACACAACGTTGTGTATCCGAATGGCCTTGTTTTTTTTGCCTGGATGCACATACATTCCTATAAAAACGCCCAGATGTGTCACAAACGCGGACAATTGAATGCACAAGGGCTTGCACGCTGCACGTGGCCTTTTCGTATGTGCTCTCTATATTCACGCCGCTCTCTCGGAAAGGCCGTGTTCGTATGGACGTTTTAGGCAAACGCCGGGGCTTGCATGCGTCTCATGTCCGGAAAACCATGTGTTCAATGAGATAAAGTCTGGCACCACCCCTGCCAATCCGTGCGTCTGTCGCGGTGGATTCACAGGGTTGAAAAATACAAGCACGGGGAGTGTAACTTGTGTAATGTGTCAGGCTGGCCAGTACTCGGACGAAACAAACACGTGCCAACAGTGTGCGATTGGCACGTATGCGAGCTTCGCAGGCCAAACAGCGTGCACAAGCTGTCAAAGTCCGCAGTTTTGTGATAACGGGGGATGCACAAGGTGTACCAGCCCATCTGCTGTCTCTCTCTTACAATGCGAGGGCCCGCGGCGACAGATTCGAAACACAGACGATTTCTCTCTTTATAAATCGTTTTCAAAAAGCAAGATATAGTATAACATCCACGCCGTCTCTCTACACCACGAGCTGAAGAATAATCAAGTCCAGAACCTCCTCGGACAGCGTATTCATGTATCTACGGTCTAATGTGTGAAGGGGGCCGTCATTTTTGTGGAAATAAACACCAATAAGAAATGCTTGTACCTTGGCAAGCGTGAACACAGCGAGCGACTGTCGGAAGCCAATCACATTAGTTAGCTGGTGCACTTTTTGGAACGTGTTGACGTGACCTTGTTGGGCAATGCCCTGGAAATACCCGAGACCACCAAAGCCACAGTATGGGCTGGAAAGTAGTGTAGCGTCGCTGTCAACGACGTGACTGGACACTGGTATCTGGGATTTCATTTTCCCACATGTTAAGACCACGTTGCCACTTGTAATGATTGCAGAGTGTGTTTTCCCAGCAGCCATAGCCAGCACACGGGTGGGACCGCTGCAATGCTTGCGAGGAGCAGCTGGCAGCACTACTTGTTTAAAGTGACATGCGCAGGCGTCGTGACCGCCATTGATGCCAAGGCCCAACTTGAAACTGCCAGCAGCCCATAGCGAACCAGCCTCGGTCAGGATCAGGGTGTGATGCCCGCCACAGCATACTTTTACGGGCGTGCTGGCGATTGTCAAAGGACTAACTGTGCAGAAAGGCTTGCTCGAACTGCCACTTTTTGTGCCGTTGCCCAGCTTGCCATATGTATTCATTCCCCACGTCCACACTTTGTTGTCAGTTGTAATACACGCGCAGTGCTCATACCCAATCGACATGGAATCCACTAGAAATGCCGCAGCGCCGCTGTTGTCGCGGTCCGCTGTCACATGCACAGGCGTTCGCTGTGGCAGCATTTCCGAGGCATTGGCGGCGGGAACCTGCGAGTTGATGTTGCATCCCCACATGTAAAGAAGGCGATCCTCCTGCACCATCGCACATGTATTTGCACCAGAAGCAATGGATCGAATCCTCTTTTGTACGTTGGTCGTAGATTGCCCCTGATCGGGGGCGTGCAGCACAATAAAACGGCTACACGACTCGGAAAGAGATATGTCACACCTCCCGAGTTGTCCGCGACTATTATCGCCACATGCCATTACGACACCATCGCACGTGAGTGCGAGAGAGTGGTGGTTTCCACACGCCACTTGCAAAATCAGTGGCATATTCGAGATCTTGCGAGTCAATGCGTCCATGTAGAACAAAACGGCTCCCGGTAGCGATGTAACGTCGGCGTCTCCTTGTGCAAGCTGTCCGTGATCGTTATTGCCCCACGAAAAAAGGCGCTGCCCGGGTGTTACTGCAAACGTCGTGCTGCCACACGTGTGCAACGATCGAAAACAAGGAATTCCCTGCGAGTTTTGATGCTGCAGCATTTGGAAATACTCCCGTGACAGCGCCTGGACGCAAGTCCAGCAATGCGGCTTGTCACAGTGTTGTGGGGCATTGGCAAAGCCCAACTGGAGGTTGTAATTCAACCCTGTACACCACACATCGCCTTCGTTATTCAGCACCATTGTCGTGCCAGTTCCACATGCCAGCACATTGGACGCCCTTTTTTGTGCTGTCTGTGTCTGTGGTCCAACTTCCATCCTATGACACACCTGCGCTCGCACTGCTGTATATCACGCACGCCCAATTATATATCACTCTCGCCCGGTTATATAGAACACACGATGCATTTGAGCACTATTTTTGAACACATTGCGACTCTAAGCCGACAGGCTGGATTTCAGGGTCGAGTTGTCCTAGTCATGTGGAAGTCGACACCACTCCCGATCTGTCCCTCCGCGAGGTAATGTGCTTGCAGTGATAATCTCAGTGCCTTGGTCCAGTCCTGTAGAAACTAAATCACCATTGCACCCACACAAATAATAACACAACGATCACATGTCTTATAGCACGAAGTAACTTGAGCCCTCATGCCCTGTGCCCGAAATAGCCAAATTTCTCTTTAAAAGGCAATCCAGACGTGAAAAATCGATATTCTGTACGCGTGCCACGTTTTTCGAAAATGTCGCTAGACACGATTTTGGACTCGCTTTGCGCCGACAAGCCTACCTATGACTGTCCTAGCATTGATCAAAACACGGACGAGCCAATGCAGGAGACCGACGATACGGCCCCTGCGAAGAAGCACAAGAAGGAATTTCTCAACAATCTCGCAAGGGCCAGTACCTTGGCGTTGAGACAAATGCATCAGGTAGCAGTAGAGCATGCCAAAGCCACCACCGTCGTGGATAGCTTTGGGTTTGTAGTCACCAGTGAGGTGATGACGAGTGTCAGGGAAAGGCTGCGGAAAAACTTGGAGGCACAAGGCATTATTGCGACCATCAAGCAAGCTAGCACACTGCCAACGCCAGTCAAGAAGATTCGCAAAAAGCGTGCGACCAACAAGAAAAAGGGTGACATCAAGAAAAAGACATCTTATGTTGGCTCTTCGAGCAATGTCCAGGGCAACAGCGTGCCACATTCGAAAGTAGTGCACTGTGAAAATCAACCACAGCCCCTTGCTGAGGAGACAACCGAGGACGTTGCCGTACACACTGACCATGAGGTTGATGAGGATGTTGCTGTAGACACTGACTATGAGACTGCAGAGGATAAAAGTGAGGAGATTGCCCAGCAGACTCGGCAAGAGCCCCAGCAGAACGACTCGTACACGTGCGGTTCTCCTGCATTTGTCATGTGCGATTTGGATAAGGATTTCGATCCTGACGAGCTAGTGTTCAATCCCATGGACATATATGATTGGGGATTTTGATGGTGGTGTGAGCTTTTGGCAAAAATCGACACCATTTGTTTTTATTAGGGGTTTGTTGTTCAATAAATCGTGCATAATGCCATCCGACGTGTGATTCGTGCATGTGTATTCGATCCGACTCGACTCTCTGTTGCATGACACCTAAATCCCTGACACTCTTACTCGCCGTGCAATTTGTGTCTGTACATTCGATTTGACGTGTCTCCAACATTGGTGTGACGTTCAAGAATACTTGGCCGGATTGCTGACACACTTCAGACTTGTTTGTTTTTCTGTACAATGAGTGCTGCTGCACCTCGACGCCACACACATTGTGTTTCGATGCAGCCGTCTACGTTGCGCCGATTATACGTACTCACGGAGCGTGCGCATCGCGGTAAAAGACAGTGGTATTTCCTGGGAATATACCGGCACAAATTGCCAGCTGGAGGCGATGCGCCGCTCCGTGGCGGAGTAGAACCTCATGTAAACAGAAAAGGCCGACGACACCTGCAGTTGTATGGACTATGTAAAGAAAGATTGTCAACCCCACCGCGCACACCTTTACGTGCGACACAAAGACAAGAGTGTAAGAGAAATGGCACCTTTATGGCAATGTCGTCAATCGCAAGCTGGAATCCTCCGATAAAATCCAGATTCAGCTTTTCACACTCGGACAGGCGAAACCTTACCCAGGACCCTCCAGCGTCCAAGCCCGTATCAACGTGGTCGATGAAAACACGCGTACTGTTCGTAATTTGCAGCGCCGCGGCAAGCTTTTCGCGTACCACGTCCAGGTCCTGCGCTGTAATGCCAGTAGAGCTCGAATCCTCTTGGTGCGAGCTCGCTGTTTCACTTGTTGGGGAGGGTCGGCGGCGCTTGCGTGTGTGTAGCAGCGTTCCAAGTTGAAATTCGACGTTTTTCTGTGGGATTTCTCCAGTGACACTCACTACCTGCAGGGGGTCGTCGTGCAAAAACTCCACGTTCATGGTGTTTTTGATCATCATAGGCCCGTTGATACGAAGAGGGTACATCATACATATCGTATACACCAGCGAGCTATCGACGACGGCTCCACTTTTCAACGTCAAAACTAGCACGTCTCTATCATCGGTCTGAACCAGACTCCACTTGCAAAAATTATGCTCAAATTTATCGTGCAGCAAAATAACTTTGAGAATGTTTGCAATATGTCCAGGTACTTTTTTATGCTCTTTCTTTGGCACGGCAGTGCTCGGAGCGTGCGACAGTATCTTTGACATACTCAATAGCGTAGAGCTGGTCTTTTCATCTGGCAGCATGGGCGCTTTGCTTTTGTCGCTGGCCAGCGCCGTCGGCTGTGAGTTTGCCATCCGGTGAAGGCAACCGCGACACGCTAGACAACGTTGGCGTGTGTGCATATATATACTTTATTCGGGAAAAGACTAGAAACACGCGAAGACGCTGTGTAGAAAACCAATCTCGATCACGGCAACGTCATCCAATTTACAAGGTGCGGCACAGAAACTGTGTTGGTGCGGTGGCAATAAATCCTGGTGATGTACCACACACGCGACTCCTTGGAATGCGCATCATCACCCTCCAACATAGGGTCCCCGCAGCGCCACTGCACTTTTTCCACGTTTGTCCTTGACGAGCATTTTGACGCGAAGAGGGCGTTCAATGTTGAATTTGGGGGGCAGTTTCTTGACCATGTTTTTCGCAGAAACCGCGGGATTGACGCCCCGCTCCCCTGCTTTGAGTTGTTTTGGCATATGTGCACAACATGCCCTCTACCTGCTTTGTCTTATATACCCTCTTATGCTCTGATATCACATTTCCTTGTGTGCAAGATTGTGGACATACCAAGTGCAGGTGGGTTCAAAAATCGCATATACTGGAAATATCAGCGACCCGTCACGCGAGGTTCCACAGACTGAACGCCCGCTCCAGAAGAAAATTAGATGCTTGCCAAAGTCGGTTCCCGACACGCAAGTTGTCTCAACACCAGTGCTGGTTGTGGGGTCGGGATTTGTTTATCATTTGGCGCACAGAGTCGTCAAACTGCGCACACTCGCCATGATTTTCACGATTGCCGCCATCCAGCGCCTGAAACTGTGTTTTTGTGTCGACGCAATCAACGCATGCAGCGCGCAGCTGCTCCTACGCGCAACGCGAGTTCTCCAGCAGATAGTCCGCCCTAAACCCCACGATTACGCGCTGGCAAACGACCTCAAATCGCCGTGCGGCGTGCGGACACAAAACATGCTGTGCACATGGCGCCCCACATTCTGCATGGATATATTCTTGTATTTCGGTCGCGATCAGAGGATTACGGTGGGTCTGCCGATGGAACTCGATAGTCCGGGCCAGCAAACATTGGGCCGGACTTGGCGTCGCTGTTGCTGGGAAAACACCACCGGTCCCCAACAAAACGCCGCGAAGGACCCGGCACAGCGTAACAGACTCGACATCACGATGGGCAACGAAAATCTGAGCAAAGCGTTGCGATATCAGACGATTTTTACAGAATGTGAGTGGGCAGCCTTTGGCATCACAACACTCGGTGCGGACGACTACATTCGATGCGGCGATGTCTGCTTCGAACCAATCTCATGCACGACGCCAGAGCTCGAAATCAAGTATTTTACACCCGAAACGACAGGCAGCGCGGATGGAATACCTGAATGTGTGTGTTTTGCACATCTCACGTGTGACACAGATGCCGACAACAACAACACCATGGTGGCATTAGTGTACGACATACTCCTCGGCGATACCAACGATCTCGAGTCGTTTTCCAACACTCAGCAGCGCTATGAATACCTCCGGTCAATTTCCGAGTTGTTGTCGGGCGTCACGATTGGCGAAGCGTGTGTCCGTGTGCAGTGGGCAGGCGACCCCTGCATGTACGATCGTTTGCAATCGCTCGTCTTGCCGCATGCACATGACCAAATCGTACTCTATGGCGACCACCACCAATATTGTCAGTTTCCATTCGACCTCCAAGCACCACTTTCGGCAAACCAACCCGACTCAGTTTGAGAACACTTGTCTGAGAGATATCAAGTCTATTTTGGGCACATTTGAATGGATATTCTGAGTAGTATTAAATTCCACGTGTTAGCGAGACTCACACGGTGTCTCAAATGGGGGTGTATGACACGGATTTGGCCGTTGCCATCGAACGGAATGATGTTGCGGCCGCTCGGGTGGCGATTGACAAAATCGTCCACATCAATTTTCAGACAAAGCGCGGCAGGACTGCCTTGTATTTGGCCGCCCAACAGAACAACGTTGTCGTGGCTTCCATGCTGCTGTCACGCAAGGCCAAAATGAATGTGCTCCCGAGAACTGCAACGCAGAAGACCATATGCCAAAGCCCTATACTGGCGGCCTTTCGTATGGGCGAGTCGCACGAGGAGATGCAGCTGCTGTTTCTGCGCGAGCTCAAAAGTGTGGCTCATACATGGCTAAACCAGTCGGATCGCTCAATTCTGGGCAACATCCGCCGATACGCGATGGTGTACTCCACGCCGCGCGTGTTTTTCGCCGCCAGCGGTGATGATACTGGCGCACTTTGTGTTTCCAACGAAAACGGACCCAGTCCGCTCATGTTCACGCTCAAAACTGTTGCCATGTTTGAATCCGATCCTGCGACATGCACCCGGGTCGTGAGAAACGTTCTACAGATTCTGAACACTTGCCCGGCCATGGCCTGGGAGCGTCTTGCGGAGGCAGACGAGTGCGGCAAACTGAAGCATACTGCAGGGTCCACTGCGGTGGGCATGTTAGTGTTTGAGATTATGCCGTATCGTCGCAGCCAAAACGAGTATTTCGAGACATTGTCGGCACATCTCAAGTCCTTGCGCGACACGATGGCATCGATTATGCAGGGCTATGTGGACATTTCTGGAGGTCTTTCTGGCATTATGCATCAGAATAACACTGATATACAAAACAATAAGCAGATCGAGACGGACATGCAGACTGTGTTTATTCCCGAGCTCTTTGTACTTATGCTCCAACCCATGCGCCTTGCACTTTGCATGGGGACCCACGCTCGTCTTGGGTCAAATGACATCTGCTTTGCGCGAGGACTGAGCACTGACATCATCGACATGATTTTCAAAAACCTGCTCGACGACATTGGCAACGCCCCCGACCAGCTCAAAACCATGCTATGCTCGTAGCAAAAACACTGGTGGCCTTGTTTGGTTTTGGGTCCACGCACATGTGTGTCATGAGTGTTTTCCATGGTCGCGAGACGATTCTGGGGTGTTGCAAATGACTGTCTTGTTCTTGGTAACACAACATACATGTTCATTTCGGCAACGGTGGGCGTTTTCATGCGTGTTTGCGTTGATTTATTAAAGGTTTCGGGCGATTTTAATCTTAAACAAACACACTGGTGCTAAACAAAATAAGGCATGCTCAACTCACTTGTAACCAGACCGTGTCTGGTCGTCGGTTTCAACCGTGCCCGATGGAAATGCATTCAAATGTGAATGATGGAGATGTCGACACAAGATGGTTGCTGGGTACTAGGCCCAATCATATGAGAATTGACATTGGACACGTCAGAAACGTGCAGTGTATACAGTTTTGGAAAAATGCAGACCAAACTGACAATGTCAAAGTTGGGTGACTAATATTTGACTTGCGAATATAACTGTGTGGTGTTGTCAACTAAACAGGACTGCTCCACGTGTTATTACATGTACTGTGCGCGCTTGGCAAATTTATCAGTGGCCCATCCTGGGGCAAGTCAGCGTCGTTTTTACGTGGTTTTTCGACATCAATACTATATAAGATTTTGACTTGTGTGTGTGATAGGTATGCAAGTCCACTCGTTGCAGACAATTCTGTGTATTGTTGGCTTCATAACGTTGTCACTACTGACGCCTGGCCAATATGCGTCTTTTGTGCCAGTGAGCGAATATTGCTCGGAAGGTATGTGGAGCCCGTCTAAGGAATCCCATTGGGATAAAGCACGTGATGGTCGTTCTATAAGATGTCCAGAATCTTATCTTGAAGTGGAATCCCTGGGCAGGTGTCTATGGCACATTGGTTTTTTTGGTGACGTAACAAAAGAATATGCTGGTACTGTATTGTGTTACAATGCTGGTAGAATAGCTGTACCAAAAACAGAAAGTGAAAATGATGCCATGCGTGATTTTGTAGTATGGTCACAAAACAGATATGATCAAACTACCAGAAGCATCTGGCCTACATGGAGCAATGCAGAGACCGCGTACCATAATGCGTATTGTACCGAGGAGTTCACAGAGGTCTTATGCGAAAGCGACGTTCTATGCGTTGATATGCCTGCTGCATAGCCGAATGTAAGGTGCCAAAAACCAACAGAATTAAAATGCCAAGTGTGTATGGCCTGTCTGTATATAGACAACACATAAACACAATTATCGTGTGCACGAGCCTATCGAGATGTTATGTGACAACAACGTATGAACTTGATTTGTCGAAAATACACTGAAACCGCCCACTTTGACCACAGAGGTTAAAACATAGTGTGTGTACAGTACCGCTAGCAGGATTTTTGGAGACTATATAAATGAAATTTTTGCAGATTCAAAGATGCATGATAAACGCCGCTGTATACAGGTGTATGCAGGTATATTGTGCGTAGTATTTCTGT
>Ga0209491_10005286_pt1 | contig 19022 bp, 19 predicted proteins | sample BON02_FD_187213 | JGI IMG/M metagenome (GOLD analysis project Ga0209491, IMG submission 187213) | Freshwater microbial communities from Lake Bonney liftoff mats and glacier meltwater in Antarctica - BON-02 (SPAdes) (version 2) | ecosystem: Environmental > Aquatic > Freshwater > Ice > Glacier... | reverse complement strand
TAGCGCGATTTCAAATTTAGCGACTGACGACCATTTTTTGTTCTTTGCCATTTTTATCCCCCTAGTTAGAGGCTATTATCTCCTAAATTTTTAAATTTTAATGGTCCAAATTTCGGGGGTCATTATAAATTAGGTGGCGAGACCGCTTCAAAAAGTTGAGGGGTTGTGTTGTAGCTGTATGCGCGGTTAAAACCAATACCTGCGCTTCCACTGAGGTAGGGTAAATTATATTCAGAAAAATATGCGCTTAATGCTTTGCCTTTCATGGCCACGTGTAGGTGCGTCATGTTATATTGATAGATAAAATTATCAAATATAGGGTCCGAAAACTCCCAAATACTGCCTTTTTCGGTTACTGAGCTGGTGGCTGCTACCGCGATACCCAGTTGTCCTAATATAGTGCATGTAAGTGTACGTTGAAATCCTGCAAAAAGTTCAGCATTAGCAAAGACATCGGTATTTTTTTCAGGATTATAGGTGTTGGGAAAATCAGGTTGTATGTACAGTGTTTGCATTTTTCCTGCATGATACCAGGCAGGACCGCCACTTATAGCGAGAATGTGCTTGTTGATGGGGGTTATACGTTCTCCTGCATGCGCAAAACACGTGAGTAATGAGAGCATTAGAAATAATACACGTTTGAATAAGATCGGTTTGTTCATGTGCTGATGTTCCTGGTATTTCTAAAGGATACAAAAAGATACATAATTAAAGTAACAGTTTTGGATAGGTTTGACGAGAAAGTTTTTACCTGCTTGATTAAGTTAGGTAGACTAGGTTTATCTAAATTTATCTATGCATAATGGGGTATACAATCATGTTTGCTAAAAATAAAATTATCACATGCGCGGGGCTTGGAATAATTTTCTTAGGCTTATCTGCGTGCTCATCTGGAAATGAACAAAAATATTCAACGAATCCTAAAGCACTCCAACAAGCGATGAAGCAGTGTCCGGATCATCCGCCTAAAAAAATAAGCTGTGAGCAATTAAGCAATATATCCATGCGAGTGAATCAGCTAGCTTATAAATTACGACTCGATCAACAAGCCTATGGTAAAGATATTTTGGCTTTGCAATCCATGATCACCGAACAACGAAGTGCGCTTGAAAAAAATCCCAATAAAGCTGAGCTAAATAACAGCTTAAAAAACAATCAAAAACTGTTGCAAGAACATCTTGCTGTTGTTCGTTGGCTTGCTTCACCTGAAGGATAAGTATGAGAATTTTAATTAGTAACGATGATGGTGTTTTGGCACCGGGAATTAAAGTGCTTGCCGAAGCGCTTAAAGATTTTGCTGAGATCTATGTCATAGCTCCTGATCGCAATCGTAGTGGCGCAAGTAATTCTTTAACATTGACGAAGCCATTACGTGTTAAACAATTGGATAATGGTTATTACAGTACCGAGGGAACACCGACCGACTGCGTGCATTTGGCGTTGACCGGTTTATTTGATGTTAAATTTGATATGGTTATCTCGGGTATAAACGATGGTGCTAATTTAGGTGATGATGTGCACTACTCCGGTACGGTTGCGGCAGCGATGGAAGGGCGAAATTTAGGCTTTCCAGCGATTGCTGTTTCGCTTGTCGGGCGACCGGTTGAGCATTATGAAACAGCCGCGTCCGTCGTTAAATATTTAGCACAAAAGCTTAAGAAAGACCCGCTTCAATCCCAAACTATTTTAAATGTAAACGTTCCTAATATACCGCTGGATAAAATTCGAGGTATTGAAGTGACGCGTTTAGGTACACGTCATGCGGCTGAGCCTACGGTTAAAACAACCGATCCACGAGGGCGAGATATTTATTGGATTGGACCGCCGGGAGAGGAAGCTGATGCAGGGCCCGGAACGGATTTCTATGCGGTTAGCCAGGGCATGGTATCCATAACTCCGCTACATCTTGATATGACGCATTATCAAGTCTTTGATCACTTAGCAGCTTGGACCGATGGGGCGTCGTTTACGGAATGAAAATTTTTTCTTATCTGTATGACAAAATGTTGGCTTGGTCGGCACACCGGCATGCACCGTATTATTTAGCCGGTGTATCGTTTGCTGAGTCTTCGTTTTTTCCTATTCCACCGGATATCATGCTCCTGACCATGGGCTTCGCTACGCCTAAACGTGCCTGGCATTATGCTTTACTCGCACTCATATTTTCTGTGCTTGGTGGCTGTTTTGGTTATGTTATCGGTATGTTTTTTATGGATATCCTGCAGCCATATATTTTGGTCTCGCCGCATGCTGCTGCCTATGAGCATGTACGCACGTGGTTCGAGCATTGGGGGGTTGGTATTGTACTTGTCGCGGGCTTTACACCGATACCTTATAAATTATTTACAATTGCTGCCGGCGCAATGCAGATGGCATTTATTCCCTTTGTTTTAGCCTCCATCGTTGGGCGAGGGGCACGTTTTTTTTAGTCTCGGCATTGGTTGTTTTGTTTGGTGAGCGTTTTAACAAGCGTTTGCGTCGTTGGATTGATTGGATCGGTTGGTGTCTTGTTATAGCATTGGTCATAGGATTTAGCATAATAAAAATACGGGGTTAATCATCTCATGGTGCGATTTCGCAAGCAGGCGTTGTTTTTAGGGCTTTTTTTAAGTTTACTGATGCAAGGCTGCGGCATGCGTGAAGGCGGCTTAGCACCGGTCGAAGAATCAACGTGGTACGGAAGTAATCCTTCTGTAGACAAGCATGTGGTTAAACAAGGTGAAACGCTTTATGCCATCGCCTTTCGGTATGACCAGGATTATCATCGCTTAGCTGTATTAAACGGCCTTAAACCACCTTATGCGCTTCGTATTGGGCAAGTTATTAAACTTAAATCTTCATCACCGGTTGAAAATTTTGCTTCAAATCTGGTTAAAGCCTTGCCAAACCCACCTAAACTTCCTTTGATTTCGAACAATTCAAGTTGGCATTGGCCGGCACATGGCCGCATCATGAGAACCTTTTCGCCGAAGCATGGGCGTAAAGGTATTGATATTGGCGGCAAACAAGGTTCAAAAATTCGTGCGTCATCAGCTGGGGTTGTCGCTTATGCTGGTGATGGTTTGCCTGGGTATGGTCATTTAATTATTTTAAAACATGATACAGAATACCTTACGGCTTATGGAAATAATCAAAAGAATCTTGTGCGTAGTGGTCAACATGTTAAGCAGGGGCAAGTGATTGCTGAAATGGGTGTGGTTAATCGACATTTTTGGGGCGTTCATTTTGAAATGAGAAGGCGAGGTGAGCCCGTCAATCCATTGAATTATTTAAAGAAAAAAACTTGACATCGAACCCACTTTTGGTGCAAGAATAAGGTTAAGTGCATTTGCGAGGAAGCAATATGACAACTCAGATGGATGTAGAAAGTGGCAGTGAACTTGAGCTTGAACTTGAGCTTGAACTTGAATCTATTGATGAGTCTGATGATCCATCTGCGGAGCAAGCAGACAATACAGTTGATGTTAAAAAACGTAAAAAAAACAGCAAAAAAAATACAGATCTTGATGATGATAAAGTGGCGCTAGCTCCAGGTGGAAAAACACTCGCTAAAGCAATGGATGCTACACAAATATACTTGGGTGAGATTGGGTTTTCGCCATTGCTTACAGCAAAAGAAGAGGTTTATTATTCAACACGCGCATTAAAAGGCGATGACGCTGCTCGTACAAAAATGATTGAGTCAAATTTACGTTTAGTCGTTAAAATTTCACGCCGGTATTTGAATCGTGGTTTGCCACTTTTGGATTTAATCGAAGAAGGTAATTTAGGCTTAATGAAGTCCGTTGAAAAATTTGATCCAACGCGAGGGTTTCGATTTTCAACGTATGCAACGTGGTGGATTCGGCAGACCATCGAACGGGCGATTATGAATCAAACCCGAACCATCCGCTTGCCCATTCATGTGGTGAAAGAACTTAATGTTTATTTGAGGGCTGCGCGTAAGCTAACCCAACAACTTGATCATGAGCCATCAGCGGAAGAAATTGCAGAAATGCTGGATAAGCCACTGGAAGATGTTCGTAAATTATTGGGCTTAAACGATAAAGTTACCTCGATTGATACACCGTTTGGTTTTGATGAAAGTAAATCATTACTGGATACGATTGCCGATGAAAATAGTATCAACCCAGCCGAATGGTTAACCAACGAAGATATACGTGAGCATATTGAGGCGTTTATTGGGGAATTAACGGAAAATCAACAAGAAGTGATCGCACGTCGTTTTGGGTTGCACGGGTATGAAAAAGCAACACTTGAAGATGTCGGGCGTGAAATTAACTTAACGCGTGAACGTGTTAGGCAAATTCAGGTCGAAGCACTCAAAACTTTACGTGGCTTGCTTGTCGAGCGTTTAGGGCTTTCGTCTGAAGATTTGTTTTAAGTTCGCGTATGATTCGCTCCCACTTGAGAGGTGTTAACTATGGCCGTTAATGACAAAAAAGATAATTTAAAGACAGAAATTGAAGTAATGCTTAATAAAATATATGATACTTCTTCTGTGCCCACTTCCGACTCCACTCCTGTTTTATTCAGTACAAACATCAACGTAGATGAAATAAGACAGCGTAGTGTAATAAATTCACAAAAATCGACATGGGAACACATTACTCAGTCTGTTATCAAGGACAGTAATGCAAGCCCAGAACTTAAAATAGAGCTCGCAGAATACGAAGAAAAAATTCAAGGTCTGTTTGATCAACAACTTGAACAATGTGTACTCATGGGGGTTCTTGACCAGCAGTGTGACAAGGAAAAACATATCATTCCAGATAAACAATCTGAAGCTAAAGAGCATTTGCTAGCAATCCAGGCGAAGCTGCATAAAACTGAAATACAACTTGAAGAAGCAAAACAAGAGTACCCCGAAGATGCGGTTTACCATGAAGCGCTTGAGCATCGGATTAAGGATCTTGTGCAAATGGAGTCAGAAACACATAACATCATTAAGCATTTTGAAGAAATAGCAGTTGAACGTGAAGAACTTCATTTAAGTATTCAAGGCTCGAAACGCGAGATTGAATTTTGTACTATTATACCTGATTTTTCGAAAGATCCTGAGGGCTTTCGTGATACTTTAGCTCTCAGGTCTCGTATAATGGAAGAAATGCTACAAGAGAGCGGAGAATTTCTTGACAAAATAAAGGGCGCTTGTAAAAGTATAGCATCATCTTTTTCTTCCGTTTGTTCTTCACTGAGTAAGTCCGTATCAAAATTAATGGATATGGATGAAATAAAACCATCGCCGAGTTTGGATATAAGTCCATCTTGATAGCGAGTAGGTTTATTCACACACGAACACTCGTTACAGAGACCTAAGCCTCTGTAATATTTATCATGTTTTGCAAGGCTATTTTAGCGTTTTGCACAACCCAAGCTTGATCTTGATGAGATAGCCGACCACGTATGCCTGTGAACTCGTTGACCGAGTCACCGGCTTTCACTTCGTTATATTCCATGGATTTACCTTGGCGGAGCAAATCAAGCAAAGCAACAAGATGCGGTGGATCGTTTCGTGACATGGTGGCACAACCGCAGCCTAAATTATTACTGCTGTTCGATGTTGGTGCTTCGGCTAAATTCACAACATGAATACCGAGTTTCTCTGCGTGCTGTTTTAAGTTTTCAACCATATGATTTTCGGTTCCAATGGCATATTTCTTGGTTTTGGCGCGATCGTTGATCACGTGATCCCAAATAAAGGCGGTTGAGCCGGCGTGTTGTGCTACACGGATGACTTCATTACGGCACTCTGGATGTGCGACGGTAGAATAACCTTTGGCTCCCCAATAAGCGCACATTTCAGCCGTATAAAGCGTATGTACGGTGCATTCACTTCCAAAAAGTATAAGCTCGGATTGATCAAATGTTTTTAACGTAGCAGCATCTTGAGCATCAAGACTGTATTGCGCACCAGCTGTACCACCTGGCCAGCGTGCGATATTTTGAATGCCAAGCCAGTGGGCAACGTTTTCGCCCATGTGTTGGTCTGGAATAAATAATATTTTTTTGTTTTTAGCGCGCGCCCATTCAAAAATTTTCTTAACGTTCGAGCTTGTGCATACAGCGCCACCTTGTGCGCCGGTCATGGCTTTAACGCGGCCTGAGGTGTTCATGTAACAAATCGGTAAAATATTCTCTTGACCGTAGCGTGCGTTAAGTTCTGTAAAAGCAGGTTGAACCATGAAATCTTTGGAAAGCATTTCCATGGTGCAACCCGATTTGGGATTGGTGATAAACACTTGCTGGTTATCATGCGCCAAAATACTGATGGATTCAGCCATAAAGTGTACGGCAGATTCCACAATGATTGATTTTTCAGGGTTGTTAGCTGCCATTAAAGCAAGCTGATATGAATCACCGATTTGACCACCGAATTGCTCTATGAGACGTACAATTTCACCACCCATATAATAATGCGCAAGTAAAAGTAAATTTGGACCAAAGTGGCTTTGTACTTTTTTAATATACGGCGTCATCCAATCAAGTACGGTGGTGAGCTTACGATCGGGGAGGGCCAAATACTCTTCGGCATAAGGTATATAATCTTCTTGATACCAATCAAGCGGGTAATCACTTTGACAGATTTGCATGTCTTGCGTGACCTGCATACGTGTTTTTTCTGGGGTATAGCTTGTGTGGGTTGTAAACATGTGAATTACCTCTATGCAATAAATGGAGTTTGTGGTGCATTGAGCCGTGCAATACTTTCTTCTGCGGTTGAATTTTTGTGTGGATAATCATCCCGATAATGCCCACCCCGTGATTCACGTCTGACCAGTGCAGCACTCACAATAAGCTCGGCATTAAGCACGATATTACGTAATTCGATGAAGTCACGCGTGATGGAATGTGTCCAATAATAATCTTCGATAATTTTTTTGCGTTGCTGGATCAGCTGTAAGAGATCGTCCAGTCCCGCTTCGGTACGCACAATGCCGGCATAGGACATCATTTCACCGCGTAAGCCTCGCCAATGCGTATTAATTTGGCCGGCACGTCGGTTATTGACTTCTGTGGGTGAATTCCATGTTGCAATGGTATGTTTTAGCTGCCAGGGTGTTGCAATGCTAGTTTGACTAGCACGCGCGGCGTTTGATGCCATAACAACGGCCTCAAGCAACGAATTACTTGCCAAGCGATTGGCACCATGCAAACCTGTAAAAGCCACTTCACCGATGGCATAGAGGCGTTCTAAATCGGTTTGTCCTGCCGTATTCGTGAGGACACCACCGCATTGGTAGTGCGCAGCAGGCACGACGGGAATAAGATCTTCGGCCATGTTGATATGAATCGAAGCCAGCGTCGCGTAAATTTGAGGAAAGCGTTTTTTTAAAAAATCTTGTGATTGATGCGTAATATCAAGGTACACAAATTGATTTTCGCTTTGCTCAATTTCGTTAAAAATAGCGCGAGCAACGATGTCTCGTGTGGCTAAGTCTTTCTGTTCTGGTGCGTATTTGGCCATAAAAGGTTTATGGGTATCGGCATTTAAAAGCACACCACCTTCACCGCGTACGGCTTCGGATATTAAAAAGTTCGTGACTTCATGATGATGCAGAAGGGTTGGATGAAACTGATAAAATTCCATGTTACCAACACGCGCACCTGCACGGTAGGCCATGGCAACGCCGTCACCGGTTGCAACCATGGAATTACTGGTGTATCGGTAAGTTTTACCCGCTCCGCCGGTTGCAAGAACCACACAGCGTGAAAGATAAGTGTGAATTTTATTATGCGTACTATCAAGTATATAAGCCCCGAGCACTTCACCTTGATGATCGATGCGGTGAGGGTGGTATTGGGTAATTAAATTAACAGCTGTACAGTTCTCAAGGCATTGAATGTGAGGGTGTTCATGAATCAAGGCTAATAAGGTTTGAATAATAGATAAACCTGTTTGATCTCCTGCATGCACAATGCGGCGGTGTGAGTGGCCGCCTTCATGACCTAATGCATATTGGCCTGTATGGGTTTGTGTAAAGGGAACGGCATACTGCCCCAGTTGGTCAATAGCGGCAGGGCCTTGCTGAATCATAGACTCAACATTGGGTGGATAGCATAAACCATCACCGGCTTTTAACGTATCTTCAATATGAGATTCGATGGAGTCGCTTGGATCAAAAGCACTTGCAATGCCGCCTTGAGCGTAGCTACTGTTGCACTCACCTAGAGCGGTCTTGCTGATGAGCGTGATCCTGGTTTTCGGCTTGTGTTTTAAAAGCTCGAGGCAATAGTGGAGGCCCGCAAGCCCACCACCAATCACGAGTACGTCTACTTTAAATGTTTCACCTTGTTGTGACCCGCTGGCATTCATGTAAAGGCTTTGACCAGAGCGCTAGCAAGTCCTGTGTAGCTGTGCGGTGTAAGTGCCAATAGCTCTGTTTTTGCAGCATCAGGAAGTTCCAGTGTTTGAATAAACTGCTGTAATGTTTCTTTATTGACGCGGCGGCCACGCGTAAAATCACGTAGTGCTTCGTAAGCATGAGGCACTTGATGACGGCGCATGACCATTTGGACGGCTTCGGTAATCACTTCCCAGTTAGCATCAAGATCGGCCTTGAGTGCGTCGTGATTAATTTGAAGTTTTTCGTTGCCTTTAGCTATTGCTTGAAAAGCAATTAAAGCATATGAGAATGCGACACCTAGATTTCGAAGTACGGTGGAGTCGGATAAATCACGTTGCAGACGAGATTGCGTGAGTTTATCAGCAAAGTGATTAAACAACGCATTGGCAAGTCCGAGATTACCTTCGGCATTTTCAAAGTCAATCGGATTAACTTTATGTGGCATGGTCGAGGAGCCCACTTCGCCAGCCACGGTTTTTTGTTTAAAATAACCGAGCGAGATATAGGACCAAACATCACGTGTGTAATCGAGCAAAATATTATTGATACGAATCATTAAGTGTGAAACTTCGGCTAGACCATCGTGGGGTTCAATCTGCGTGGTGTAAGCGCTAAAGTCGAGACCTAATTTTGTAATAAATTGGGCGGAATGCTTACGCCAGTCTATATTAGGATAGGCGATGATGTGCGCATTATAATTTCCGACAGCGCCGTTGCATTTTGCAGAAATTAATACTTCGGCCAGTTGTTGCAAGGGGCGTTTTAATCGTGCAGAAAAATTTATAAGCTCTTTACCCATCGTGGTGGGTGTGGCGGGTTGTCCGTGGGTACGGCTTAACATGCTGGCCTCACCATGTTGTTTACCTAAGAGCGTGATACCACCGGTGATTTCAGCAAGGGTGGGTTGAATCACTTGGGCCAGCGCTTCTTTGACCATGAAGGCATAGGCTAAATTATTAATATCTTCCGACGTACAGGCAAAGTGAATAAAACTCGTGATGGGTGCTAATGTTTTTGATGTATTGAGTTTATCGCGAAGATAATACTCGACGGCTTTAACATCATGGTTGGTCTGTTGTTCATAAGCTTTAACGGCTTCAGCTTCTTGTTCGTTAAACTCAGCAAGAATTTTATTTAAAAAATCATGATCAGCTTGATTAAATGCTGAGACTTCTTTGATTTTTGAATTTGCAGCAAGTGATTCGAGCCAACGTACTTCAACCAGTAGGCGATAATAAATTAAACCGAATTCACTGAAGAAAGGGCTAAGCACACGTGTCTTTTTTATGTAACGTCCATCAACCGGTGAGATGGCATTGAGCGATGATAATGTCATGAAAAATAGATGCGTTAAATAAATATGCCTTATGATAGTCGATTATTCCTCACGATAGAAGTTGCACGTGGCATGAATTTCAGTAGAATAAGTTTAATTTTTCGAAGGAATCGAGAGGATTTATGACTGTCATCACGCAAACTGTTCTTTTTCAGAACTTAAGCATGAAAGATCTTGATCGTGTAGGTGGAAAAAATGCCTCGCTAGGTGAAATGATAAGTCAGCTCAGTAGCGCTGATGTACCTGTTCCTGGCGGTTTTGCAACAACAGCCGATGCATTTCGTGAATTTTTAGCCGAAAATAACCTTGGACAAAAAATTCAACAAGCGCTTCTAGGGCTAAACGTTGATGATGTTTCAGAATTGGCCCGTATCGGCTCAAAAATTCGTATCATGATGATGGAAACAGCTTTTTCGTCGGTATTTGAAGCAGCGATACGCGATGCCTATGCCAATTTAGAGCAGTCCATCGGTCATACCGATTTTACCGTTGCTGTGCGATCGTCGGCGACAGCAGAAGATTTGCCTGATGCTTCGTTCGCGGGCCAGCAAGAAACGCTCTTGAATATCCAAGGTGCGGACGCTGTGTTGATTGCGATGAAAGAAGTGTTTGCTTCGCTGTATAACGATCGCGCCATTGCTTATCGTGTCCACCAAAATTTCTCACATGACGATGTAGCTTTGTCTGTTGGTGTACAACAAATGGTGCGTAGTGATTGCGGTGCAAGCGGCGTAATGTTTACGATGGATACCGAATCTGGCTTTGATCACGTGGTGTTTATTACCTCGTCCTATGGTTTAGGCGAAATGGTGGTTCAGGGCGCGGTTAATCCCGATGAATTTTATGTGTACAAACCTGCACTTGCAGAAGATCGTCCTGCCATTATTCGTCGTAATTTAGGTGATAAAGCACTTGAAATGGTGTTCAATAGTGATGAAAGCGCGGATTCTCGTGTCATGATTCAAGATGTTGATAAGGTACGACGTCAGCAATTTTCATTGAATTCCAACGATATTGAACAATTAGCACGACAAGCCATGATTATTGAAGCGCATTATGGTCGCCCTATGGATATTGAGTGGGGTAAAGATGGTGTTGACGGCAAACTCTATATTTTACAAGCACGTCCTGAAACGGTTAAAAGTCGTTCTGCTGCATCAGAAAAACAGGTGCTTGAGCGCTATGCATTAAAAAGCCAAGGTACTGTGATGGTTGAAGGCCGAAGCATTGGTCAGCGTATTGGACAGGGGCGTGTGCGGATCATCAACGATGTGAGTGAAATGCATCGTGTTGAGCCGGGTGATGTACTTGTGTCAGACATGACCGATCCTGATTGGGAGCCGGTGATGAAACGCGCCTCTGCCATTGTCACGAACCGAGGTGGACGCACGTGTCACGCTGCAATTATTGCACGCGAACTCGGTATTCCGGCTGTTGTTGGGTGTGGCGATGCGACCGTACATCTGCGTGATGGTGACGATGCGACCGTGAGTTGTGCCGAAGGTGACACGGGTTATGTGTATGCAGGGCTTGTGCCGTTTGAGCGTTCCGTGATTGATATAGAAAAATTACCTGAATTACCGTTAAAAATCATGCTTAATGTAGGTAATCCCGATCGCGCGTTTTCTTTTCGCTCCATTCCCAATGCAGGTGTTGGTCTTGCCCGATTAGAATTTTTGATTTCAAACTCCATCGGCATTCATCCTAAAGCGTTATTAGATTTTGATGATTTAGACGATCTTGAGCTTAAGCAACAAATTGCAGAAAAAACAGCGGCGTATGCATCACCTGTGGATTATTATGTTGAGCGACTCAAAGAAGGTATTGCGACGATTGCTGCTGCATTTTATCCAAAACCTGTGATTGTTCGATTATCTGATTTTAAATCCAACGAGTATGCAAATCTTTTAGGTGGCCCGTTGTATGAGCCAGACGAAGAAAATCCAATGCTTGGATTCCGTGGTGCTTCACGTTATGTCTCACCTGATTTTGCAGATTGTTTCGCACTTGAATGCTTGGCGGTTAAACAAGTCCGCGAGTCGATGGGATTTGATAATGTCGAAATCATGATTCCGTTTGTTCGTACCGTGCATGAAGCCTCGTCGGTCATTGATGTGCTTAAAGAACATGGGCTCGAACGCGGTCAAGCAGGTTTACGCATTATTATGATGTGTGAACTGCCGTCAAATGCTTTATTAGCGGATGCATTTTTAGAGCATTTTGATGGGTTTTCAATTGGATCAAACGATTTAACTCAGTTAACGTTGGGGCTTGATCGTGACTCGGGGTTGGTTGCTGAGCAATTTGATGAGCGCGACCCTGCGGTTAAAGTATTGCTTCGCATGGCGATCACAGCTTGTAAGCGTGCAGGAAAATATGTAGGTATATGCGGACAAGGCCCCTCCGACCATCCTGATTTAGCGATGTGGCTCATGAATGAAGGCATTGAGAGTGTATCGTTAAATCCAGACTCCGTGATTGAAACCAGTTTAATGCTTGCAAAGCAGAGTTCTGAATCTTTGGATGTGCTGTCATGAGCTTTTCTGAAATTTCAATGAAACGACGTATTGTTTTGTTGTTATTATTTGTATGCGTAGCTATACCTAGCTTTGCCTTTACAAAAGGTAGCAACGGACATACCGATCCAGTGGCTTCGGTGGTGCTTTGGGTCACGCTTATTTTCTTTTTTGGATTAATGGGACGTTATGCAGCGCAATTGGTCCATCAACCCGGCGTTTTAGGTGAGTTACTGATGGGCGTGTTGCTCGGCAATCTGTGTTATTTTTTTGGTTTGCCGCTTGCGATTGTGTTACGAGAGGGTGGCGCAATTTTTGAAATCATGGGTGAGGTATTATCTGGCGCAACGCTTACGGCAGCGGTTACGATGCATTTTCCGACCTTGCCGGAAGCGCAAAAAGTCATTGCTGTTTTGCAGGGGCACAACGGGATAAATCTTATTCGTGTGGCTTATGTTGTGGATAGTTTTTCACGTTACGGTGTTATTTTTCTATTATTTATGGTGGGTTTAGAAACATCGATCGATGAAATCATGCACACGGGAAAAGAGTCGATGCGTGTCGCGTTGTTAGGTGTGTTGGTGCCTATACTGCTAGGGTTTTTGGTGACGTTGTTGCTTATGCCTGAAGGCTCGCTTAAAACAGATTTATTTTTAGCCGCAACGTTATCGGCAACAAGTGTCGGTATTACCGCACGTGTTTTAAAAGAAATGAACAAATTACGCACACGAGAAGCTAAAACCATCTTAGGCGCGGCCATGATTGACGATGTGCTCGGCCTGATTATATTAGCCATTGTCAGTAGTGTGGTGTTGACGGGTGTGATTGAGGTTGGTGTGCTGGTACATGTGGTTATGCAAGTTATTTTGTTTTTTGCTGGTGTGCTTTTGATTGGTCCATGGGTACTACGTCAAATGGTGCATGCATTCCGATTTTTAGAGCCTTGGGAGTCCAAGCTTGCGATTTCGTTTGTATTTGTGATGGCACTCGCTTGGCTTGCAACCTTGGCGCAATTGGCGAGTATTATTGGTGCTTTTGCTGCAGGTTTGATTATTCACGACGGATTTTTTGATGGGCATGCGCTCGATGGTAAATCCGATAAGCAAATTCGAGATCTCGTAGCACCGCTGGAAGCGCTGTTAGCACCGTTGTTTTTTATGTTGATTGGTATTCAGGTCAAATTAGAATCGTTTTTAGATTGGCATGTGCTGCTGATTGCTTTCGGTTTGACGATTGCGGCGGTACTTGGAAAACTTGCGTGCGGTTTGGGTGCAGCCAAAACGGATGATCGTTTACTGATTGGTATTGGTATGCTACCTCGAGGTGAAGTAGGCTTAGTGTTTGCCTCGATTGGACGGACACTCGGCGTGCTTTCAGATGAGCTTTTTTCTGCGATAATTCTTATGGTTATTATCACAACGTTTATGGCGCCACCTTGGATGAAAGCGCGTTACGCGAAACTAAAACAGGTGGAAGCGTGAGTGTTATAGCATGGGATAAAGGTGCTTTGCTTGAAGATGTTGTCAAGGCTTTGGTTGAAGATGTTGGCCAGCGTGACTTAACCGCTGCATTGCTACCAAAGCATGCCATGACGCATGCAGAAATTATTTCTCGTGAACCGATGGTTGTGTGCGGTATTCCCTGGGTTAATCAAGTTTTTTTTGAACTTAACCCAAGGATTAAACTCGATTGGCAGGTCAACGAAGGTGATTTTTTATCTGAACCGTGTGTGCTCGCTAAAATTTATGGTCCTACACGGGCCATATTAACAGGTGAGCGCGCCGCTCTTAATTTTTTACAGACTTTATCTGGCACGGCGACAGAAACGTGGCGTTATGTTAAGTGTTTGGAGGGCTGTCATACGCAGCTTTTAGATACACGTAAAACATTGCCTGGCCTTCGCTTGGCGCAAAAATATGCTGTGCGTTGCGGTGGAGGTGTCAATCATCGTTTTGGATTGTATGATGCGGTGCTTGTCAAAGAAAACCATATCAAAGCATGCGGTTCAATCACCGAAGCTGTAAAGCAAGCTCGGCAGCAGGGCTTAGGTAAATGGATTGAAATTGAAGTTGAGAATCTAGATGAGCTCCGAGAAGCTCTCTTAGCTAAACCGGATCGTATTTTACTTGATAATTTTGATTGCGCTATGCTTGCTGAAGCGGTAGCCATCAATAAAAATACGCATATTATTTTAGAAGCCTCTGGCGGGGTAGAATTAGCGACACTTCGAAAAATTGCTGAAACCGGTGTGGATTATGTATCCGTAGGTGCGATTACTAAATCCGTACGTGCCATTGATTTGAGTTTATTATTAAAAGAGATTGTATGAAATGAGTCAGCATACGTTAGTTTTTACAGGTGGTGGCACGGCTGGGCATGTAACCCCGAATCTTGCTTTAATTCATGAACTCGCGTCGAAGTATGATATTCATTATGTGGGTTCCAATAGCGGTGTTGAACGTCAACTGGTTGAAGCCGATGGCATTGCGTACCACGCGGTGCAATCAGGTAAGCTAAGACGCCATTTTAGTTTAAAAACCGCATTAACACCGTTTAAATTGCTTCTAGGTGTATGGCAGTCGTATTGGCTTCTCCGAAAACTTAAACCTAAATTGGTTTTTTCAAAAGGGGGCTTTGTCGCCTTACCGGTTGTGATAGGTGCTTGGTTAAATCGCGTCCCGGTGATTGCACATGAATCTGACTTAACCCCAGGGCTTGCTAATAAGCTCAGCTTTCCGTTTGTGACGACGGTTTGTGTGACGTTTGATGCCGGTAAAAAATATTTTAAAGATTTAAATAAAGTCCGAGTTACAGGTACGCCTATTCGACCCGAGCTACTGCAAGGCAATCGTGACGCGGGTTTAGCGCGGTGTGGTTTTAATGCGGATAAAAAACCGTGCGTGCTTGTTATTGGCGGGAGCCAAGGCGCCCTGGTATTAAATACAAATATTCGCGAGCAACTCGATGATGTGTGTACGCGTTTTAATATTATACATTTGTGTGGTGCAGGCAAGCTTGATGCTAGCTTGAACGGACGCGAGGGTTATTTCCAATTGGAATACGCTACGCAAGAACTTCCTGATTTGTTCGCTGCAAGTGATATTATTCTATCACGCTCAGGCGCTAATGCATTGTATGAAATTTTAGCGTTAGAAAAACCGCATGTTTTAGTACCGCTTTCACGGCGTTATAGCCGTGGTGATCAAATTGATAACGCGCGCTATTTTGAAAGAAAAGGCGTGAGCGTGGTTTTAGACGAAGAAAAAATGACCTCAAACGATGTACGTGATGCGTTGGATGATGTGTATGCCCGTCGAGATTTAATTACCGCTGAGATTAAAACATTGGGTATTATATCAGCAACAGATGCTTTGGTTAATTTGATTCAAACCACGGTCAACCCTGATGCTCAATAAACTACAGATCGAAGATTACAAGCAGCTTGAGCCCAACATGAACTCGCCTAAGCCGAATGGATTCAAGGCTTTTCCTAAAGGGGATACAGCCTATATTAATCCTATGGAAGACGTAAAATTCACGGGTATTATCGAGTTTGTTCTTGGCGCAGGCGTTCGTGGTAATCATTACCATAAAAACAAGCTTGAAATTTTGTATATTATTTCTGGAGAGATAAAAGCGTATTATTGGGAAATAGAGCGACCCGACGAAATCACTGAGATTATACATGCTAAAGGGGATAAAGTTACGATTCCCCCATATATAGGTCATGGTTTTGAGGCGGTTACTCACGCCATTGCTCTAGAGATGACAACAACAGCGTTTGATATGACAGATACGTTTTATAAACAAGCTTAAATCTTAAATGCCTGTCCCTGCTCTTCGAAGCGCATCGTATCCGGATGCTCAATCAGAAGACTGGCAGCAAGCATGACGTGATTGCTGTTGCCTAGATGACAAAAATCAACTAATTCACCCACTTCACGTGTACCGTCTTCTGTCATGATACGGAGGCCGGGCGTTAAATGCTCAGATGTTTCAATCGTAAACACTTTCATGGCATGCTTGATTTTAGCGCGGTAGTGCGTGCGAGCAATAATCTCTTGGCCTTTATAACAGCCTTTGTCAAAGTTTAAATGCCCTGTATTTTGTAATCCAAGCCGATGCGGTAAAAATAAACCGCGTGATTCAGGATAGATTTGGATTTCACTGTGTTGTAGACGCAGCGCATGCCACGCGTTGGCATCTTGAAGTAAGTTTTGCTGAACATACGGGGCTTTAATTGCCTCAAGTTGGTTTGTATCAACAAGCATCAGATAAAAATTATCGCCCAAATAATATGCACACGCGTTATCATTCACAAGCACAGCATTTTTATCAGAAGGCCAGACGCCTTCGAGCGGTAGTGCTTGTTTAGCATCATGCAGATAAAATCCAAGCATTTGATATTGTGTGGCAGGCTCAAGGGTTACACGCGAGAGCATCGCTGTTGCCGAAAGTGATTTTTGTGTTTTTTCAAGTAAATTTTGAGGCAAAATAAGTTTTAAGCCATGCCAAGATAAAACATCAGGCAGAGCAAGCACACGACCTTTTAGGTTGCATAAAGCACCTTGGCGCATGGTGTTTGCAGTGACTTGGTTCACATCGCAGCTGATTTGACCTTGTAGAAATTCTGAAGCTTGCTCACCTATAAGATTAAGCACGCTAAGATATGATAGATCAAAAAGAGTATTTTCAGTTGGGAGCAGAAGGTTCATTTAAATAGTCTTTAGGTATGTTTGTTGTTTGAAGTAACTCAAAAAATTATCCCATGAATCAGGATTAATTGATAAAATTACGCCGCCTGTTTTTGAGTATTTATGAATAAATACTTCGTTGTGATCCTTAGCCAAACGAATAACCTAAAGAAACGATTCCGTCAAAAGTAGACATTTGATCGGTGAATATGGCGCCAATCGTTGAAGCTATCGTCTTACTTTGGTAGCCGTTATAGATAATGTCACCACGAACGAATAAATTTTGACAAAGCTCGAGCTTGCTACCTAAACCAACTTGATAAGCGCTCACATTAAAATTATTATCCCGTGCATGAAGAGTATCTTGAACATTAAAATTACCGCGCGAATAGCCTGCAATGAAATGGATATTGGATTCTTGACTAACCTGATAGGCTGGCAAGACTCGGATCCCATAACTGTAACGGTATTTGGTATACGTCGTATCCGGAATAGTAGGAATGTACTCAGCCATTGTTGCAGAAAAAAGATTTCCCACAGCTTCTAGGCTCAATTGATATTTTGACATTAAAGGAAATGTGTAGCCAACGTACAGAGTACCAGCTGCACCAAACACGCCATCATCGAATATTCCGGGATCTATCACTGTTTGAGTCGTATGATTAAAAACCCCTGTACCCCCCGCTCCGATCCCGATATAGGCTTCTTGCGCAAATACACCCGTAGTTATTGGTCCTGTGAGGATAGCAGCAGTGAAAGCCAATATTTTTTTTGACATGATGCAATCCTTGTGATTTTTACCCCGCAAACAACCTGCGGGGTTCGTAATGACGAAGTAGTATAGTAATCAATCACGACCTGAGAATGCACCTAAAAGGTTAAGCAAGCTCAAGAACAAGTTATAAATCGATACAAACAACGAAACGGTAGCAACGATGTAATTTCTTTCGCCGCCATGAATAATCGCGCTGGTTTGAAAAAGAATTAATCCTGAAGAAATTAAAACAAACGCGGCAGACACCATGAGTTGCATGGCAGGGATGTTAAACAAGAATCCTGCAATCATACCCAAAAATGCAACCATCATCGCAACAAACAAAAAACCACTTAAGTAGCTAAAGTCTTTACGTGTGGTGAGTGCGTAGCCAGAAAGCGCTAAGAAAATAATCCCTGTTCCACCCAGTGCCGTACCCACTAATTGAGGTCCGTTTGAGAAGGTGCTGATAAAAGAATTTAAAATAGGTCCAATTGAATAACCCATAAATCCAGTAAATGCAAAAACGCTGAGAAGACCGAGCGGACTGTTTTTAAGAGCGTGAGTTAAAAACATTAATCCATAAATACCCCCAATAAGTAGCAGCGGGTGCATTGGAGCTGCGTGTGAAGCAAAGGATAGGTAGGCTGTTAAGGCACTAAACATAAAGCACATGCTGAGCAATAGGTATGTATTTTTAAGTACTTTGTTTGTCGCTAAAATTGACTCGGTTGAGTGAGCCAATGTAGATGTTTTTAGTTTATTCATAAAAAGACACTCCGGTAGATTCTATGATGACGCTTCAGCCTATAAGATATAGGCGATGAAGCGGTTTTTCAAGTCATTTTTAAACCATGTAGCGGCAAAGTAGAAATGTCCGGTTTGGGCAAAGTAGAAATGTCCGGTTTAACAAAATAGAAAGATCCCCTTTCTCTCCAGTAAGTCTACGATTTCAAAGTGACTTACGGATGGGAGAACAATGATGTTAAGGGGGATGTTAACGATGAGCACGGACGAATTAGAACGATTATCAGTGATTCAAAAAATCATTGATAAAAATTTAACGCAAGTACTTGCCGCTAAGCAATTAGACTTAACGGATAGGCACGTCAGACGTTTAGTAAAAAGCTATAAGCTACATGGTGCGGAAGGAATCGTATCAAAACAACGCGGTCAATTGGTAAGTGTTCAGACCCCCACTTAAAACAGCCATCAATAATCCAATAATCGGTTATTAACGCCATAACCAATCGAGTACTCGACCGATTTTATCCAAGGAAAAATGAAAAATAAACAAAAAAAAGCTTGACATAGTTTTTGATGGTCAATTAAGGATTTCCCTTGGTTGTGGCAAAATTTCTTGTATAACACCGC
>Ga0209491_10005284_pt1 | contig 19031 bp, 15 predicted proteins | sample BON02_FD_187213 | JGI IMG/M metagenome (GOLD analysis project Ga0209491, IMG submission 187213) | Freshwater microbial communities from Lake Bonney liftoff mats and glacier meltwater in Antarctica - BON-02 (SPAdes) (version 2) | ecosystem: Environmental > Aquatic > Freshwater > Ice > Glacier... | reverse complement strand
CGCCTTGCACTGAAATCGCGATGCCCTACTTTACCCAGAAATTCAGCATTTCCCCAATTAAATCAATCACTTGGCCTAATGGTTTCCATTAGGCATAGGGGCTAATGGGAAATCTGGGTTGAACTGGGTCTCGTTCCACAGCGCCTGCATGATGAACTCGCGCAGATGCGAATCGAATGGATTGATGAAATAGTAGATCGGCATGTTGACCAGGCTCCAGTACTGGAGTTTGGCGTTCTCACGGACGTCTGGCGTCACGAACGTCGGCGTGCAGACGCCCATCATGTCCTGCGTGAATTTCTCCTCGTCCATCAGCTTCTCACCCGGAACGTCCATGATCTTGACCGCCATGCTGGAGAATCCCACGTCCTGAATGTCCGACGGCACATCGGGGCCAGGGCCGGAAAAGCGCACATAGGCGGGATAACTGCGCTGGGTGGCGAATATGCCGCGCCGCAGATGTTCGGGCAGATCGTCGCGGATCGTCACCGTGGCCCTGACGATGCCGTGCGTCTTGGTGTTCCCGCCTCGCTCGTAGTGGCCGGGCTTGAAGTTCCCGCGCATCTGGTCGGCCATCAGATCGATGATGTCGTCGAGCGCCTGTTCCTCCCACGGAAATATCTTCTCCTCGGCCAGCCCCAGCCCAAGGTCGGGGCGATTCAGGTTGATCAGCACCTGCAACAGATCTGCAATGGGTTCGCGGGTCAGGCGGTTTAACGCCGGCCTGAAGAACGGCTCCACGCGGCGCTCCACACGCAGCATCGCGACAAGCACCCGATGCAGCGCGTCCAATAGCGGATACACCCTTTTGCGCAGCGCCTTGTTCATGATGGAGTCCTTGCCTTGGACGCCGGGGAAGCGGCCAGATATCGCAAGGCCCGGATGCCCGGCATGAAAAAATAGGCGCCGCCCCGGACGGTGACAAACGGCGGTATCGCGTGGGTGCCATGCGCCGGGCCGCGGGGGTCGGGCTGACTGAAGTGATCGGTCGATTTGCCGTCTGCCAGAGGCTGCCGATTGCCCAGCAAGGGATCTGTCTCGTCCTGTACGCCGCCGAATTTGGGCCCCATGGACCAGGCGTTCTGTACGAACTCGAACTGGCGCGAGATATTGGCCACCAGGCAGACAAAATGCAGGCCGCGCTCCGCCTGGGGCGCATCGGGCGCCAGTGCCTGCTCCGGCGACAACGGCTGACCATACACACGACCGCGCCGCAGCAGCCGATGAAAACGGGTCGAGGCGATCAGGTCGTCGCCCGGATGCCGACGCCCGAAGCCAAAAATGCGCAACAGGCGCGACAGCAGTCCGGACACGCCCGGTGGCAGATCACCGGTTCTCGGATTGGCGCGGCGAATGTGCGCGCCCATCGGGCATGACGCGCCATGCGTGTCGTCGTCAAAATCAAACTGGTTCAGCGCCGCTTGGTCACCGTAGCAGTCAATCCCTTCAATGGACTGCCGCGTGCTGCCAACCAGCGGCGTTCCATTGCGCCGGCGACCCACCATGGCGCTGGCGAGCTGCTCGCGCCGCTGCGGATCGCCTTCGGCTTTTTGGTCCATGAACTGCCAGAACGCCGGCACGTCCTGGGCCAGCTGGCGCATCACCAGATAGCTGCCGTTACGCCCCAGATCGCACAGATGCGGCGCGTCGTCCGCCCGTGGCAACAACTGCGCCCGCGCGTCGGTATTCGGGTCGATCAGGGGCCGGCGCGTGTATTGCCCGTATTCGTTGGTGTAGCCAAGCAACAGTTCGCCCAGCGTTAGCAGATTGGAAAAGCGCGCCCGCGCGTGCACATCCGACGTTTGCTGGCCATCCCAATCAATGGCCGGCTGGCTGAGGCCATCGGCAAATCCGAACGGCTCGACACTGCTGGTATCGACCGTGCCCAGTTCGGCGGTGAGACGAAATGCCTGCGTAAACACCTGATCCTCAATCGTCTCGCTCCATGTCTGCAACTGGCCCGCCTTCGCATACAGCATCAACAACAGGTGCGGCGCTTCGTCTGCGTTGCCGCCCCATGCCCACTGATCGGGGGCGTTGTGCGCCACATCTCCGAGGCGTCTGGATCGACTGCTGTCGCCGGACATGCCCCCGATGAACTCCTCGGAGAATCCCTCGAGAACGTTCTCGCTGATACCCAGGGCGCGCAAACCGTTGATGCCAAACGCGATCTGCAGCGCCGTCGACGGGCCAGGTTTGGTCGAATCGGCGCGGCTCACGGGCGCCGTATTGAGCCACTTGCGAGCCGCCTCCACATCGACGATTTCCAGCATCAGGAACCGGGCCTCCGTCAATCCGCCATGCCCGAAACGGACCAGCGCCTGTACGTCCGCGTACTCCGGAACTCTGAGGCTGCTTGTCGTTGGTTTCATGTCAGTCCCGCCCGGCCGTTCCGAAGGGACTGAACGCCCCCCCGGGGGGCAGCGAACGCAGTGAGCGTGGGGGCCACATCCAGTCCCGCCCGGCCGTTCCGAAGGGACTGAACGCCCCCCCGGGGGGCAGCGAACGCAGTGAGCGTGGGGGCCACATCCAGTCCCGCCCGGCCGTTCCGAAGCGACTGAACGCCCCCTCGGGGGGCAGCGAACGCAGTGAGCGTGGATGCCATATCAAGCCTGAATCTGCGCCAGCCACTGGCGAATCTCGTCATCGTCATCCTGGCGCACCTCTACTCCCTCGCGTATGCGACGGTTCCGGTCCAGATCGAACGCCGTCCTGCCGGGGTAGGCCTTGTACCAGACCTGTGTCGGCAGTTGGCGGCGTTGCAGAAAATGTTTGAACTTTTGCTCCTGCCCGGCGCCCTCCTTGATCAACCAGCGCGTGGAGGGATAACCGGCGCCGTTGCTGAAGACCAGGTTCAGGCCCCAGGCGACCTTGTTGATGAAGTCATCCATGTAACTTTCCAGGCTGCCGTCGTAATTACTGGCAAAAAAGAGGCTCCTGTTCCCGTCCATCAGGACCCAGCGGGCAAAATGAATTGTCTGTACCCGCGTCAGATATCCACGGTTGTAAACATGCCGTGCTGCATAGTTGAGCAGCAGCAGAAAAAGGCGAACCGCATGGCGCCGAAACGCCTGGGGCTTGACTTCGCCGAACGCGCTGAACGGGTTCGTGATGTCATGGTCCTCCAATGCGGCAATCTGTCGCATGCGTTCGCGCGGTGGACGTTCGACCGATTCCGGATCGCTGCGCTCCAGAGTGCGCAACCGGTACAGCAGATACGGCGAGAGCAGAAGCACGACGGGCGAGAGTACCAGCAACACCAGCGGCACGCCGAACTTGTGCAACTGGTTCTTCACCCACCAGACAGTCGGTGTCGGGGCCGGCGCGCTCAAGGTCAAGCGCCCGGAATGTTTCTCGCGTTCGACGAACGTCAACAGCTGTTGACGGATGGCGCGCGGGCGGTCGCTACCGATGTCAGCAACGATGCGCACAAGTTGCTCGGACAGTTTCCGCTGCAGAGCCTCGTCCTCACGGACCTGAACGACGGTGCGGCCGAGCCAGTTGATGTAATTCGCCGTGGGTGCGATGTTGTGCGCCTGCATCCAGTTGACCAGGCTGCGTTGCCCGTCGCCAAAAGACAGGCAGTGCGAAAAAACCCTTTGAAGTTGTGGTCCGGCCAGGACCGCCATTTGCGCAATGAATCGGTCCGACGGCCCGTCGCAATCGCCCAGAAACAGCAGTCTCGGTCTGGGCCCGGGCTGGGTCGATATTTCTTCCCTGAGCACGTGACTTCCGAGGATCACGAAGCGGGCAACATGCAGTCGGTCAAATCGGGCAAACGGGAACAGCGCATTGTGCGGGTCGACCACACCCGGCCGGGTGTTCATCTGCTCGAGCAACTCGCCCAACGCACCCTCGTGTCCGTCGATGATGTCGGCGACGATCATGAAGGTGGACTGCGGTGTCATGCAATGGTGCCGGTCTGATGGTGATGGGTCGCTCAGCGCATCGTCATTTGTCTGCAATCCGGGTCAGGGCGAAGTCCAGTATCCGGGTCTTGCCCCACCAGACCTTGCCCAGATAGACACCCGGCTCGATTTCGCGTATTTCATCGCGAATCACCCTGGCAACGAACGATGTTCTGGAATAGTCGATGACGATGGTTTCCTTCCCGTCCATCCAACTTTTGTCGCGGTACACCTTGGCCACGATGAAAGTCAGGCTGAACGGGGAAATCTTGTTGATCAGAATGCCCGATTGGTGATCCGGACCGAACAGGTCGAACACCTTGCCTTGCCAGGCCAATGCGCGCGCGAGGTACGCCACGAACTTGGACAACGGTGACCCGGCCACGATTGCCGTGCCTCGGGTATCGCCCGACGGCATGGTGCCGGCTTCGGCGTTGCGGTAAATCTCGTCGAGTTCCTCGCGTGATTTGTCCAGCCACTTTTCGACCAATGGGTTCATGCTGCCTCCTTGTTGGGATGAGCGGACTGCCTTGGAGCCGGTTGCACCTTGCTTTCCGTTGTCCTGTTTGTGTGCCGATGCACCGTTGTCAGTCTGCCGTCCGGGTTTCTTCCTTGTCAAGCGGCCTGGGCGGCATGGCGTCGCGCAACAGCACGTCAGCCGCCTTTTCTCCGACCATGTAAACCGCGGCAGCCACAAAGAAGCCCGGAATACGCGGAAACACCGACGCATCGACCACGCGCAGCCGCCGCGTGCCATGCACCGAAAAGTCGCTGCCGAGCACACCGCCATCGTGCGCCGCGCCGATCGGGCAGGTACACGAGGCATGGTGGCCCCAGGCGGTGTCGCGCACATAATCGGCAAGGTCCTCGTCGCTTTGCACAGAGCGTCCGGGAGCGCATTCTTCCGCAATGGTTCCGTCGGCCAGCAGCGGCGCCGTGAGCCCACGCACGAATCGGATCGCCTGCACAACCGCCTGCAAGTCGTCGCCGCGTTGATCGTCGCCTTCTCCAAAATAGCGGAAGTTCACCAGCGGCGTATCGCGCGCGTCGCCAGAGCGCAGTGTCACGCTGCCGGCGCGATTGTTCGTGTGCGCCTTGAGCACGGCCCAGGTCAGCCGATCGCCGTGCGCGCGGATCAACTCCGAGAAGCCGTTGAAATACCCTTCGAACAGCGCCGGCAGCGCCATACAGAAGATATCGGGCTCGGGCACCAGGTCATTCGAACGCTGCACCAGTCCGATACAGGCACCATTGCCGCCGTACATGCTCGAGCGCGACCGGCTCCACCGTTGCCAGATCGGGTCTTCGCGCGCGTAACGCGCGCCTTTCAGCACCTGCCAGGGTCGGCCCATTCGATGCGTCACGGCCACTTCGTAACGGTCCTGCAGGTTGCGCCCGACGCCGGGAAGGTCGACCCGGACATCGATGCCATGGCGGCGCAAGTCGGCTGCCGGTCCGATGCCCGACAGCATCAGCAGCTGCGGCGTATTGAACGCGCCGCCGCACAGGATGACCTCGCGCCGCGCCTGCACCTGCCGCAGTTCGCCAGCGGCCTGGCTCGGCACCGCGTGCGCACGGTACAGGTGACGGCCCTTGAGGTACTCGACGCCAGTGGCCGCGCCGTCAGAATCGAAGAGTACGCGCGTTGCAAGCGCATCGAGTTCGATGTGCAGCCGGTCGGGGTGCGTCTTCTTGACCGCCAGCAAGCGTTCGCGGGCCCCCGTGCGCCGGTGCGACGTGGTCGACAGCGGGGTGTAACACAGGCCTTCGAAACTTCCGCGCGACCATGGCGGCGGGAACCGCGAATTGGGGTCGCCGGCGCGGCGCAACCAGTTCCATGTACTGACCAGTGGATTGGGCAGCGTGCCCAGAAAAGCCCGTGTCGTCAGCTTGATCAAGCGCACCATGGCGTCGTCACCCAGGGCCTGCAGTGGAATCGATTTCTCCGTGCGCATCCAGCCATTCCAGCCATGGCCGGTCGGATCCACACCGAAATGGCGCAGCGCGCGCCACAGCGGGCGGTGATGGCAGGCCTCGATCCGTTTCGCGATGCGCTGCATTGACGGCGCGCTCCAGGTCGTATCGCCGGTCAACGTGGCGATATGGTCCCAGTCCGAGTCGTGCGGCAACATGTAGATCATCGCGTTGTGTGCCGTACAGCCGCCCAGCGCGGCGGCACGCGGATAAAGCACGCCTTCACGTGCCACATCGTATTTGGGGTCACGCACCTGTCGGGCCTCGTCGGCGTAGTGACGCACCTGGAAATTCCAGCTCATGGCCGGGTTCTCGCACGCAAATGCATGAAAGGCCGGTACCTGGTAGTCGTCGGGAAACCGGTCGCTTGCCGAACGCACTGGGTCGCCACCGGCCTCGAGTAGAAATACGCGCATGCCTTGTTCGACCAGCCGCGCCGCCAGCGTGCCGCCGCCTGCACCCGAACCGACGACGACATAGTCCCATCCGGGCAAACCGTCTTCGCCAACGAGGGAGGGTTCATCGGCATGCGCCACGTGATAACTAGAACGTCTTGATGAACGCGATCAGCGCACGCTTGTCTGCATCACCGAGCACGGGCTCGGTTCCGAAAGCCTTCTCGTCGGCGCTCAGTCCGTCCTGGTCATTGAACGCCGCGGTGCCGAAATAGTGACCGCGGTTGACAACGAAGTCCGGGCACTTGCTCAATGCCAGCATCGGCTTCCCCAGGTTCGCGAACCGCTCGCGCAGTTCTTCATCGCTCGCGTTCTCCGGTGCCGTCGCTAGGGCGACCTTGAGCTTGAGCAGCAGACCCGCTACGTCCTTGACATGGCCGGCCTTGTCGGACAGGTCGTCGCTTTCGGCGCGCAGTTTCAAGTTCGAGATCAGATTGATTGGCACGTCCTTCGGAATCGGGCCGAGCACTACGTCGCCGCCTTCGGAAACCAGCCACGGCAGCCAGCGGTGCAGCCAGCCCTGCAGCGGCTGCACCGCATCCGGCACGAAACCGACAGGAATGGTGATGCTGCTGCGCTGCGTCGTGCGATCGATCGTGCCTGGCACCTTGTTTCCGAGGATGGAATCGCGCTCCCGCGTCTCAGGCCACAACATCTGCTCGATCGAGGCGTCGAACACCTTGACGCGCGCCGCCACTGACGGATCAATGTCGAACGGGCCAACGCTGTTGTTGAGCAGAAGCGGCGCCTGCGACCAGATGCTGATCAAGGATGGAACGCGCGTGTAGCCGCGGCCACCGCCCGGCATGGCATAAGGCACCAGCTCGCCGGTGAACGGGTCATTGACCGTGATCGTGCCGACCGAGGGCAATTGCTTGTAGGACTGGGATGAGAAGTTGTCCCAGATGTTGCCGGCCAGTGCGTTCGTGCCCAGCGGGCTGCAGGCGTTGGTGCGCAGCAGCGTCACCGGAATGCGCGCTTCGGTCGAGAGGTAGTTGCCCTGCAGGAAATCGGGCGCCTGTACGATGTCGCGCATCTGCGCTTTGTACGCGTCTGTTTGCGTCCAGTCCCAATACCGCTTGAAGCAAGCCGGGTATTTTTCGCCGGCACACTGGGCCGGGTCGAGCGCGAGTTCCGGCGGTGGTTGGGGCCCCTTGCTCGAGTGGCAGCGTGCGCAGGTTTCGGCGAAAACCTGCTTGCCACGCTGCATTGTGTCGTCGTCGGCGTCAAGGTAGCTGGCGCCGCCTGGTGCATCCTTCAGGTAGTCGGGTTGCGCTGCCTTGAGGAAAAACAGCGCCGTGTTGAGGGTGCCGGCCTCGGTGGCCTGCCAGTAAGACGAGTTTTTTTGTGCATCGGCGATCTTGATCGGCGTGATGGTCTTACCGCCCGCGACGGCATTGAAGTGCAGCAGCCATTCCTCGCTGAACAGCCCGATGTTGAGGTAGACGCGATTGAGCGCTCCGAGCAGGCCAACTGAATCGGCGCCGTCCTTGAGCACATGTGGTGTGCGCACGGTTGCGCTGGCCTTGTCGTAGAACTCGGTCAACGGGCCGCTGGAAACGAAATCGTTGAATTGCTTGTTGTCGCGTTCGCCGCCGTCGAGCTTCTCATGCCACAGCTGTTTGGCCACTCCCATGCGGGCCGCGAAGTCGTAGACCGCGTTCATGGTGCGTGGGTTGTTGATGCTGTCGGTGGAGATCAGCGAGGTGTCCATGGCACCGGGCCGGAAGGTGCGCGCCAACTGGTACATGTAGTTCTGCCGGCCTTCGGGCTTATTCGCGTTGTGAATGAACAGTCTGTCGACCCACATGTACTGCGCGCCGACCGAGGAACTCAGGTTGGCGAAGGCCGGGGCCCCGGGATCTGCAGGGGGTTTGACGGGACTGGGGCCGACATGGCAAAAGCCGCAGGACATGCCGACGCGGTACGGGCGCACGAGGTCCTTGCTGTTGTAGTAAACCGGGTCGGTGTAATAACGCTCGACATCCCAGTTCTTGGCGGCTTTCTCGTCGAAGGCCGGATTCGGGAACAGGCGCAGACCCATGATGCCGGTCGCGTACCCGTAGAAGGAGCCGACCGGCAGCGTAGTGCCGTCGCCAAGGGGCTTGCCGCGCGCGCCGTAGGCCACGCCCGGATATTTGGTTTCGTTCTCGAACGGGTCGGGCGCGCAGTCGCTGCTGCGCACGTCGAGCCACAGGCCACGGCGGTTCTGGTCGGGACCCGTGGCGTTTTCGAAGCAGGGTTCGTTGACCAGTCCCAGGTAGCTCCAGCGATTGCTGCGAGAGTATCCCTGGCTGGGATGTGAACTGATGATCTTGAGCAGGTCGAAGGCACCAAACGTATATTCGGTCATCAGGTTCCAGAGGCGGTCGTTGCCGCCGGTCCAGACCAGCCACATATTGCGTCCTGCAACCTCCTGCGGCGTCAGCGCCACTGCGCCGTCCATGTCGCGAAAGTAGTCCTCATCGGCATGCTTGAAACTGTCGGCCGTTCGTCCGGCAAGCCGGGCTTCATCCAGCACTTCACCCGGTTGGGGGCCCTTCGAGCAGCCCGCCAACAGGACGGCCAGTAACAAGGCGGTAAGAGGAAGGATTCGGAGTGGGCCGGTGCGGGTCATTTTTTCTCCCTTTCAATGGTCGCCAGCGATGCAGCTGCACGCAACGCTGGCTTGAACAACCGGCCGGCAGCCACGGTGTTGCCGGGCCCCAGCCAAAACCTCCAGCGCCGCCCCGCACGGATCGCGGAAATTTCTCTGGCACTGCGGCCGGTCGACTTTTACCGGTCTCGATCGGGTTCAATGCTGATGAACACGACCCCTGCCACAGCCAGGGCGGGGGATTGGACAACCACATCGGATGTCGCAGTGTCGAATCATTCTGCGCTCGTGTGGCGCGCGTCGCAACCCCCTAGCTCTTTCCACCCCTCCCCCAATTTCGACTGTCGAACGCCCGATACGCGTAAAGCCCGGACAATCCGGGTCCACCGAGCGGGCTCACGCAACGCAACTGACAGCGAAGACTTTGCCGCATGGACGCGTCGGTACGACACCGTATTTCGCCCAAACGTTGCACACCATCCTGCGATTGCGACACAAGCAACAGGTCGCAACCATTCCAAAGGCAAAATGAGGCCCGAGACATCGCGGACCGGGCAACAACATGCCGGTACGCGCTTGCAGCAAGCGGTCGACCAATAACATTGACATGGAAGACGCGTTGCGAACGATGCATTGAACCAAGAAAGTAATCTGCATATGAAACTTGCCACCTGGAACATCAACTCACTGAAAGTACGCCTGCCCCAGGTCATCGACTGGCTGGCGGCCAACCCGGTCGACGCCCTGTGCCTGCAGGAACTCAAACTCAGTGATGACAAGTATCCGCACGAGGAGTTGCAGCAAGCGGGTTATCACAGCGCCGTGTTCGGGCAAAAGACGTACAACGGCGTCGCCATCCTCAGTCGCGCACCGTTGCGTGATGTTGTCATGAATATCACCGGTTTTGACGACCCGCAGTCGCGTGTGATCGCCGCCACGCTCGACACGCCGCGGGGCCCGTTGCGACTGGTCAACGGCTATTTCGTCAACGGCCAGGAACCGGGCAGCGAAAAATTCGACTACAAGATGCGCTGGCTGCAAGCCCTGCACGACCAGGTGCAGCGGGAACTCGCCGCGCATCCGGACCTCGCACTGCTGGGCGACTTCAATGTGACCGCAGAAGACCGTGACAGCTGGGATCCGGAGGGCCTTCGCGAGACTATCCACCATACGACACAGGAGCGCGACCATTTCCACGCCCTGCTGCAGTTGGGCCTGCACGACAGCTACCGCATGTTCGAACAGGCCGAGAAGACCTACAGCTGGTGGGACTACCGCGATTTCGCATTCCGGCGCAACCGGGGCCTGCGCATCGACTATGTCCTGATCAGCGACACGCTCAAGCCGCGGGTGCGCGCGTGCACCATCGACAAGGCGCCACGCAAGAACGAGCGACCGAGCGACCACACGCCGGTGGTCGTGGAACTGGACGACTGAGCCGACCCACCTGCCGCGTGTCAGGCGCGTGCGACTTCCGCTCGCGCGAAGTTGGAACGGCCACCATCCCGACGCCTCACTCCAGGCCGAGGTCCTGTATCTTGCGCGTGATGGTGTTGCGACCAATGCCGAGTTTTTGCGCCGCCTCGATGCGGCGGCCCCGGGTGCTGGCCAGCGCCGTCAGGATCAGGCGCGACTCGAACTTGCGCGTCAGAGCTTCCCAAACATCGGTCTGTCCCGAGGCCAGCATTTGCCTCGCCTCGAGTTCGACGCCCGACTCCCAGTCCAGGCCATCGGTCGCTGAAGGGACGCTGGTCGCCAGCTCAGGAATATCGTGTGACGCCGGTGGCGACTGCGTCGTATGCCCTGCATGCAACGAAAACACAGGCGGTGCCAACGCTGCGCCATGCGGATCCACCGCAGGCTCTTGCAGCTGATAGGTCACGCCCGTGCTGGTATCTGCCGTTGGGCCACTGCCGCAAGCACCCAGCACCTCTGGCGGAAGATCTTTCGCCTCGATCACCTGCGCCGGCGCCATCACCGTGAGCCAGTGGCAGATGTTCTCCAGTTGCCGCACATTACCAGGAAACGCAAAGCGCGACATCAGGACCAGCGCGGCGTCGGAGATGCGCTTGGGCTCGACCTCCAGCTGTCGCGCGCTTTGCTGCAGAAAATGGCGCGTCAGCGAAGGGATGTCCTCGCGCCGTTCGCGCAGCGGCGGCAGGCGCAACCGGATCACGTTGAGACGGTGGAACAGGTCTTCCCGGAAAACACCCTCCTTGACCCGTTGCTCCAGATTCTGGTGCGTGGCGGCGATCACCCGTACGTTGGTCTTGATCGCATCGTGTCCGCCGACCCGGTAAAAGTTTCCGTCCGACAACACGCGCAACAACCGTGTCTGCAGGTCGAACGGCATGTCACCGATCTCGTCCAGGAACAGGGTGCCACCATCGGCCTGTTCGAACCGACCGCGCCGCATGGTCTGAGCACCGGTGAACGCGCCACGTTCATGGCCGAACAATTCGCTCTCGAGCAGGTCCTTGGGAATCGCTGCGGTATTGATCGCAACGAACGGCGCAGTACCACCACCACCACGCGGCGAGTGCTTGTGCAGCGCACGCGCCACGAGTTCCTTACCGGTCCCCGACTCGCCAGTGATCATCACCGTGACATTGCTCTGGCTCAGCCGTCCGATGGCCCGGAACACGTCCTGCATGGCGGGCGCCTGGCCCAGCATCTCGGGCGCGGCAACGGCACGTTGTTCCGACACCTCTTCACGCTGGCTCTCCTGCATTGCGCGGCGGATCAACTCGACCGCCTTGGGTACATCGAACGGTTTGGGCAGATACTCGAAGGCGCCCCCCTGGAACGCCGATACCGCGCTTTCCAGGTCCGAGAATGCCGTCATGATGATGACCGGCAATGCGGGGTGCGCGCGCTTGACTTTCTCGAGCAAATCCAGGCCCGACCCACCGGGCATGCGGATATCGCTCACCAGTATCTGTGGGCCGTCGTGCTCGCCAGCAGCATCGAGTGCCGACAACACGTCGCGGATATTGGTGAAACTGCGCGTGACCAGGTTCTCCCGCAACAGTGCTTTTTCCAGTACGAACCGTATCGACTGGTCGTCGTCCACAATCCAGATCGGCTTCATGATGCAGTGTGGCGCACTGGGCGCTGATGGGTATGGAGGTAGTTGAACAAGGATCAGGGCAATGGTATGTATATCTTGAAGTCAGTGCGTCCGGGCACGCTATCCACCTCGATCGTCCCGTGGTGCTGCTGGACAAATGTCTGCGCCAGCGTCAACCCCAGTCCGGATCCACCATCGCGCCCCGACACCAGCGGGTAAAAGATGCGATCCTTGATCGAGTCTGGAATTCCAGGCCCGTTGTCGATGACATGCAATTCCAGTGCCAACTTGTAGCGTTGTTTGCCAAAAGTGGTCTGGCGCGCAATACGGGTGCGCAGCGTCAGGCACGCATCGCCTGCGGCGATTCGCCCCGACAAGGCCTGGCATGCGTTGCGCGCAATATTCAGTACGGTCTGGATCAGTTGTTCGCGGTCGGCTCGCAACTCGGGAATCGATATGTCGTAGTCGCGCACGAACCGCAGGCCGCGCGCAAACTCGGCCACCACCAGCGAACGCACGCGCTCGCACACCTCGTGTATGTTGACGTCCTCGACCCGGTGCGGATACCGGTGCGGCTCCAGCAGACGGTCGACCAGCGACTGCAAACGGTCGGCCTCGCGAATGATGACCTGCGTGTATTCGGTCAGTCCGCGATCGGCAATGTCCATCTCGAGCAGTTGCGCCGCGCCGCGGATGCCGCCGAGTGGATTCTTGATCTCATGCGCCAGATTGCGGATCAGTTCCTTGTTGGCCTGCGCCTGGTCGGTCAGGCGTTCTTCGCGATCCTGGCGCGCCTGTTGCTCCTGCGGCAGCAACTCGACGATGATCTCGCCCCGGGACCCTGTCTGGGTGACGATCACGTGGACCGGCCAGGGCTCTTGGTTGAGCCGTTTGAGCCTGGCGTCGTAACGCAGTGACGCGAATTCATTGCCGCCGGCGCCGTGCAAGGCCGCCAGCAGCGCCTCCGGTTCCAGGAAGTTATCGGCCAACTGCGATGCCTCGATGGTTCTGCGCGAGACGCAGAGTGCGTCTTCTAATGCGGAATTCGCAAAAATAACGACGCCATCCTCGCGCACCACCGAGACCAGCGTGGCGAGCAGGTCAAACGGTCGAAAACGCGTGGGGACGATGGCGGATGAATAAGGTGTGGTGGTAGTTTTCAAGGGCTCTATTTTGAGCCAACCAGCCGCCCGATTTCTCGGCGAATGCCATCGATATCACTTTCATTGCGGGCAAGGCTGGACTTGATGCCATCCACCCGATCGAGGTATTTCTGGTAATTGCGGGATTCGCTACCCTGCTTTTCCGGCTCGCCATTGTTGTATTCGCGCGACAACTCAGCATGGCGCTCCTCCGCTTTCTTCAGCTCGGACTCCAGGATGAACCTGGCATCCGAGTCCCGCGCCTTTTGCTGGGCAGCATCCACACGTGCAACGGGCGGCGTGGCTGATGCCAGTCGCACCGGCGACGCGGCGGGTGCCGGGGCGGCTTTGGCCACAGGCGCCTTGAATCCCTCGACCACCGTGACGTTCCCCCCCTCCACCAGCTTGCATTGGCCCTTCTGGGCCTCCGAAATCTTGTTGGTGTATTCGTTGCCGCAACGGTATATCTGTGCCTGCACCGCGCCGGACATGGCGAGCAAGGATGCGATCAGGGGTATCACGGAAAGGGTCTTCATGCGTATCTCCAGTCGTCCCCGAAGGCTGGGACGGTCTATCAGTATGCGTCAATTGATCGGATCGGCAAAACCGCCGAAGTTCCCACAAAAAGAAAAGGGCGGTCAACAAACCGCCCTTTTTCCTGGTGACCGACCTGCGCAACACAGCGCAGGGTCGGCACAGTCTGATTACAAAGAGTAATACATGTCGAACTCGGCGGGATGGGTCGTCATGCGCATGCGGGTGACTTCCTGCATCTTGAGCTCGATGTAACCGTCGAGCATCGTATCAGTGAAAACGCCGCCCTTGGTCAGGAACGCGCGCTCGCGATCGAGATACTCCAGCGCCTGATCCAGACTGTGGCAGACGGTCGGGATCTTTGCGTCTTCTTCCGGCGGCAGATGGTAGAGGTCCTTGGTAGCAGCCTCGCCCGGGTGGATCTTGTTCTCCACGCCGTCCAGACCCGCCATCATCAAGGCGGCGAAACACAGGTAGGGGTTGGCCAGCGGATCCGGGAAACGTGCCTCGATGCGACGACCTTTGGGGTTCGCCACATACGGAATGCGGATCGCCGCGGACCGGTTCTTGGCCGAATAGGCCAATTTCACTGGGGCTTCGAAGTGGGGCACCAGGCGCTTGTAGCTGTTTGTTCCCGGGTTGGTGATCGCGTTGAGCGCACGGGCATGCTTGATGATGCCGCCGATGTAATACAGCGCGAAATCCGACAATCCGGCATAACCATCACCGGCAAACAGGTTCTTGCCGTCTTTCCAGATCGACTGGTGCACGTGCATGCCGGAGCCGTTGTCGCCGACGATCGGCTTGGGCATGAAGGTGGCCGTCTTGCCGTATGAGTTGGCGACGTTGTGCACGACGTATTTCAACAGCTGCGTCCAGTCGGCGCGTTGCACCAACGTGCTGAATCGGGTACCGATCTCGTTCTGGCCGGCGCCCGCCACCTCATGGTGGAAGACTTCGACCGGAATACCGAGCGACTCCAGGATCAGCGAACACTCGGCGCGCAGGTCCTGGGTGCTGTCGACTGGCGGGACCGGGAAATAACCGCCCTTGACGGTCGGGCGATGGCCGCGGTTGCCGCCGTCCATCTTTTTGCCCGAGTTCCAGGGTGCTTCATATTCGTCGATCTTGACGAAACAACCTGACATGTCGATGTTCCAACGCACATCGTCGAAGATGAAAAACTCGGGTTCCGGACCGAAGAAGGCGGTGTCGCCCATACCGGAGGCTTTCAGATAGGCCTCGGCGCGTTTGCCGATCGAGCGCGGATCGCGGTCATAGGCCTTGCCGTCACCCGGCTCGACCACGTCGCAGCTCATGAACAGCGTGGGCTCTTCGAAGAACGGGTCGATATTGGCTGTGTTCGGATCGGGCATCAGCAACATGTCCGACGCTTCGATGCCTTTCCAGCCACCGATCGACGAGCCATCGAAAGCGTGGCCGGACGTAAATTTGTCTTCATCGAAATGCGAAACAGGCACCGTCACGTGCTGCTCCTTGCCTCGGGTGTCGGTAAAGCGGAAGTCAACGAACTTGATTTCGTTCTCTTTCACCATCTTGATCACGTCTGCGACGGTCTTGGCCATCAAATACTCCTATTGGGCTGTTGCTGAAATGTTCTACCTACGTATGAACGCAGTTTCTGTGCCAGGACTTCGGCGCACGCACTGTTTTGCTACAGCACCATTTTGCCCTGTGTTTTCGCGGAATTCCGACTGTTCTCTTGTATCTACGCGGTAAACCGGCCCCTTTATATGCTCTTATTTGGTGCAATATCAGGAAATTGCACCAAATAAGAGCAACTCAGGAGCGCACCATTTCTGGGCCCAGGGGCGTGTTCAAGGAGCGCAGGCCCTCCAGCAGTGCAGCGTAGGCCGGATCGATCACATCGGCCAGCCCCTTGACACCAAGCTCGATGTGCCGCCCATGTACCGGATGGTCGACGCTCGGCAGGCTGAAAACGCGCACCCCCGCAAAGAGGCTCTCCAGGTCTTCCATCAGGGGGGTCAACGCCGCCTCCATGGCACCGTAAACGATCACCGACTTCTCCACCCACATGCTTTGATGAAAAAAGTGTGGGTAGTGGGTGTCCAGCACCCATTCGATCATCGGCCACGCCATAACCGGAAAACCGGGCACGAAATGCACGGCGCCGCCGCCGGGATACTTGCCCAGCGACGCGCTACAGCTGAAACCCGGGATCTTGTTGTACGGGTTCGGGATGATGTCGGCGCCCGCCGGGAACACCCCCATATTGAGCCGGTGCACGTTGTCGGCGCGGTCTGCCTCGAACGGCACACCCTGCTCCCGGGCCACGTCTCGCATGCGGTCTTCGATCAACAGGCGCGCCTGCGGGTGCAGTTGCAGCTCAACACCGAGTGCCTGCGCGGCGCATTGCCGGGTGTGGTCGTCGGGGGTGGCCCCGATGCCGCCACAGGAAAAAACCACGTCGGATGACGCAAAGGCACGTTGCAGTGATGACGTGATCCGCTCCCGTGCGTCGCCAACATAGTCGGCGTAAGTCAATTGCAGGCCGCGCGCATGCAACCGCTCGATGACCGCTGGCAGATGCTTGTCGGCGCGTTTGCCCGACATGATTTCATCGCCGATGATGATCAGACCGAATGCGGGAACCGGGGTGTCGTTGTCCATGGCGTCTTCTCGATGTGTGGCCGGAACCCGTCCGGCCGAATGGCGGTTTGGCAGCATGGCGGCATGGCGTGCCACGACGACACCGCCTGCCACCATGCCAGGTGGGGTCAGGTGCGCCTGTCGCCCAGGATGATGGGCGGCGCGGGCGGTGGCGGCAGTGTAGGCGCCGCAAATGGCGGCTTGCCTGAACCGGAATTCTTGTTGCGCAGCAACTGCAGCGATGCCAGGCTGTAGTGGGCGAACCACAACGACGAGAATGCAAAAACCAGGGTGTAGACCCAGATCGCGACCGGCGCCAGGATCACGAAGGCGACGACAAACAGGGCGCCCGATGCCCATAACAGACTCGGCGCTGCACCCATGAACCCGGTGATCACCCCGATGCCCAGCAACCAGGAGCGTCGCAGTCGCAATATTTCCAGCCGTTCGGCCTTGCTCGCATGTTCGGCCAACGCGTCGAAAGCCATGACCCGATAGGTCAGCCAGCCCCAGATCAATGGCGGCAGCACTAGGATCAGCGGTGGAATCAGCCACAACGGGATCGACACCAGCAAGGCAATGATGGCCAGCAGTGCCGAGCCCAGCGACCACACAACACTGGCCAGCAACGAGCCACCATGCTTGCGTTCGAGTTGCGGGAAACGGCGCTCGGCCACCATGGCCACCAGCGCTGGCGTCATCAGCAATGCCACCAACAACAACGACAGCACCACGATCAACGGCGTGACGGCAAACACCACGATCAGCGGGGCCAGCACGGTTTTAAGGCCCCCTGCACCAATACCCTGCAGCCATTCGAACAGCGTGTTGACCAGTGACGACCCTTCCAGCATGTTGCGCACGCCATCGAGCGCGGCATCCCAGTAGAAATAACCCAACGCCAGCGACAAGGCCACCATGACGATCAGCGGCAACATCGACAGCACGATCACCCGCGGGCGCAGGCAGTCGGCGGCTGCCCGCCAGAACGAATCGAGAAAGAGGTTCATGGCAGCGAGCATAACGCCGCGCGGCCACGACCGACTGTCGCGCTGGTCCGCAACCGCAGGTGGTCAGGCAGCAAGCTGGACCAGATCTTCTGCACTCAGCCAGCGCCATTGACCCGGCAACAGATCCGCCGGCAGCGCCAGTTGACCCATGCGCGACCGGTGCAAACCCTCGACCCGGTTCCCGACGGCCGCCAGCATGCGCTTGACCTGGTGGTATTTGCCTTCGGTCAGTGTCAGGCTCAAATGCAGCGGGTCGTTCAGCACACAGGCTGCTGCCCGCACCGGTTTGGGGTCATCGTCGAGCACCACACCGTCCAGCAACCGGCGTACCTGGGCCTCCTCGAGCGGATGCTTGACCGTCACTTCGTAGACCTTGGGGACATGGTGGCGGGGCGATGCCATGCGGTGAATGAACTTGCCGTCGTCGGTGAGCAGCAGCATGCCGGTGGTGTCCTGGTCGAGCCGGCCCACCGCCTGCACGCCCTGCACGGCCGACTTTTGGGGCCGCATGCGCAGCGGCGACGGCAACAGCGTGTAAATGCTCGGATAAGTGGACGGCTTCTGGGAACACTCGGTGCCGGCCGGCTTGTGCAGCATCAAGTAGGCTTTTTCGTGGTACGGCCACGCGACGCCCTGCGCCAGGAAACGCAGGCCGACCGGGTCGTAATCAGCGCTCGCGTCCCGGATGATCGTCGGCGCGGCATCCGGCCCGTCGATAAACACCTGGACCAGGCCTTGTTGCACCAGGCCGGCACACACGCGACGGGTACCAAAACCCTGAGAGTAGAGAATTTCCTGCAGTTCCATGCACCGAGTATCGCAAGGTCAGGGATGCACGGCGGCGGCACGGCCGCCAGGGCCATGGGTGAGGGGTGAACCGCACCCCAATCGACAACCCTGCCCGGCGTGGCCACGCCAGCCTTGGCGGAGTCCCCAGTCATGCCGACTGACCGTGACGGCACGGCCAGTCGGCGAACACCCAAACTCAAGGCCGGCGCAGCGCAATCGAAGTCGGTAGTGACTTGATCACCGCGTCACTGCCGTTCGAGCAAGCGCAGCGATGGTGCGGTCTTCGCCGACACGGCAATCGTCAACTGCAGAGCGTCGTTGGGGTTCGGCACATCCGCACGGCCCACGCGGTTGACGAAGTTCGATACCCAGTCACGCCGCTCACCACCCGTGCGGTCCGGCCCTGCGGCCTTGCCAGCAAGGCGTTCACCACCAACCGACCCGGGCCGTGTCGTCCAGTCCAGCAGTGGTGCCTGCACCGCGGCTGGCGGATCGGCCAGCACGTCGATGACCGGTACGCTCGCCGCCGCAATCGAGACGCTCTGGTCGGGAGCAAGCTCCTGGGCCTGCTGCGGCTGCTGGCTCACAGGCTCTGGCGCAGGCTGCGCAACCCTCAACGTCGGCACCACGATGTTTTCCGACTCAGCCACTACAACCGTATCCGGCTCCGACACCGGCTCCGTGCCGCCAGCTACCTCCGTGACCGACTCCGCACTGACGATCGGCTCTGTAGCGCCCGACGTCGCCAAGGACACCGCGGCAGACGGCGCCAGCGTCGGCAGGTCCGGAATCACCGGCTGCACGAAACCCACCACCCGTCTTTGCAGCCACAGGATATCCAGGCTGCTGAACGCGCCGTTGCCGCTGGTGTCGCCCACGATCGTCGGATCAAGCAGCGGATACGCCGCAAAACCAGTATCAA
>Ga0209491_10005271_pt1 | contig 19059 bp, 20 predicted proteins | sample BON02_FD_187213 | JGI IMG/M metagenome (GOLD analysis project Ga0209491, IMG submission 187213) | Freshwater microbial communities from Lake Bonney liftoff mats and glacier meltwater in Antarctica - BON-02 (SPAdes) (version 2) | ecosystem: Environmental > Aquatic > Freshwater > Ice > Glacier... | reverse complement strand
CTTGGAACGCTTTGCATTTTTCTTCTTCTCACTTCTTTTCGTTCGTTCCGGCCGTTTTTTGAATTGTGTTTTGTCCGTCAGCTTTTTGGTTGTTGCTCGGCTGTCGTTCTTGTTGTATATTCTAAGGCACACAGGCATGGCATAAAGGGTGTTCTGATTTAAGAATGGAATTCAATATAATACTGTAATTATTGATTAATGGCTTCGTTTAGTATTTTTTCGTGTGTGGCCTCTCGCGACGACCCGGCTATCTCCGCCTGGTCTCCTTCTAATCCAAATAATTTCTCTCTCTCTCTTATCTGTCTTAAAACGAGCTGCTCCTAATTTGTTGTTGTTTATTTGTTTCTCTCACCCTATTCCCGCCGTAATGCTGCTTTGCGTTTCTCCCTCGTACAAACGAGCACAAAAGGCGAAATAATAGCTGGGGAAGCAGCAGGCGCGCGCTTTTCTAGACCTAAATAAAAAAAGGGTCTCACTCACACACTCACACACTTATTGCGCTTGCGGTTGCTGCTGGGTTAGGGATGTGCCTGACCTTAACTTGGGCTTTGCTTGTCCTGTCTTTCTGCTACTATCTCTCTCTCTCAAACGCTCTGTCTGACACGTCTACATTCGTGTTTTTGGTCATCATTTTCTCTTTCTCTCTCTGAAAGAGGGCAGCGCCTCTCTTTCCGGCTGCTCCCCTTTATCCCTCTTGCTCAATTGTTTGTTTATATTTTTACTTTTATAATCTTCTCTCTCCCTATCTCTCTCTCTCTCTGAAAAAGGGCAGCGCCTCTCTTTCCGGCTGCTCCCTCGTTCCCTCGTTCCCTCGTTCCCTCGTTCCCCTTTCTTTTCTTTTCTACATAAAACAGGTGCTCTGCTCGCGGCTGTCCGCTTGCGCGAGGCGCGAGATTGTCGTGCTCATCACTCGGCTGGTCTAGTCGTAATTCCACACCATCGTGTTTGTGTGTGTTTGCTTACTAAGTACATGCCTCTTTTTCTGCTGCTGCTACCAGGTGCCCTGAAGCCCTCCACAGGCTCCTTCTGCTGGCTTGCCTCTGACGTTTTTCTGTGTATTTCAACTTCCTCTTTTCCTCTCTCTTGCATTGCTCTCTCCCTTTAGTGTTCAATTACTCCCTTATTCTCTCAGACACACACACTCTCTCTCATCCATTTTCTGATCTAATCCCTATATCATTCTTTTATTTCATCATATCTCTCTTGCTTGTGCTGCTTCCTATGGCCAAAAATCTTATTACCCACACAAGCATGCACGCTTCCCTCCACCCTCTCTTCCCTCCCTCACTCCTTTCAAAGCACATTGAGAACACGCTGTGTTTGTGTGAGTTTTTAAATGCCTGGCTTCTTTCTTCTTATGCCCTCCTTTCTCGTCAAATTATTCTCGGCCTAACAAAGAGGCCAGGTCAAAGAAAGGAGGGTCATTGTCTACATAACCAATTTATTTGCTCAAAAAAACATCAACTACCTCTTGTACACTTCAGGCGTTTTTGCCCTCCTTCATCTTACCCCCCACCAGCCTCGTCACATCTTCTCAGAGACGGGGGAAGCTACCAACTGTCAAACCACCAAAATAAAAAGTGAAATGCAAAAATATGTTTTTCTCTTGATCATTATAGAGATTAAAATAAGAGAAAATGGTATGCTTTCTCACACAGTGTTGGTATCTTCGACGCGCCCATCCTAAACTAATCATCACGGCACGTCCATCATCATTTCTACCCTACCCCTCCTCTCCATCTTTCAACAGTCCACATATCTCTACCGCCGCATCAAAGGCACAACCCCCGCCGGTGCAGGCGCCACGTGATGCTGGTGGTGATGGTGGTGGCCCGGCCCTCGGCCCCGCCCTCCAGGAACGTGATCGTTCCCCCCACTATTACCAGCGCCGCCGCCACCCGTGCTCAAGCCCGCCGCCCGCGCCGCCCGCAAGACAAACTTATCAATGTGCCCGCCCCGACGGGCCCCTTCCAAATAGCGCATCGCCAGGTCCACGTGCCCCGTCGCCCCACACAACTCAATCAACGGCGCGTAGATAGGCGAGGTCCGCGAACGCACGGGCAGATACTCATTCAGCAGCACCAAGGCTGCCTGAAGCTTGGCCGCGTCTGGGTGCTTAAGGAGAAGGGTAAAGAGCGTCTTGAACGTCACATGCGTGGGCTTATGCCGGCGAGACTCGAGCAAGCGCCGCACCAGGTCCAAGCCCCGCCCGCACCCATCCACGTCCCGGGCGTTTGCATACACCTTGAGCATGCTATTGATCGTAATCACATCACACTCCAGCCCCTTGGCCTCCAAGCGACGCAACACGCTCTCAGCCCCCGCCCACCAGCCCTTATTCGCGTAGGCGTTAATGACACTCGACAAGGTCGTCACGTTCGGCTCCACCCCATGCTCCTGCATCCGCACCAACACATCCTCCGCCCCAGCAAAGTCCCCTCTGGTCGCATAGGCATTCACGACGCTCGACCACGTCGTCACATTCGCCGTCAACCCAAACTCGTGCATCATCCTCGCCAGCACATTCTCCGCGCCCTCCGCGTGTCCCTCCTTGCTAAAAGCCTTGATGATCGAATTAAAGGTGGTAACGGTGGGGTCTACGCCTCGCTCCAACAGCCGCGCCAACACAGACAAAGCCCCATTAAAATTCCCGTCTTTGGCATGCGCATTAATCAAGCTATTGTAAGTCATAATGGTCGGTGCAATCACACTCCCTCCCGCTGTCGTGGTGGAGAGCATGCGCTGCAGCACCTCTTCCGCCCCCCTCCAAGCCCCCTTCTGCGCGTAGCTATTAATAAGCAAATTATACGTCGTCGTCGTCGGCTCCACGTGCGGGTCCGCATGCATGCGCCGTAGCACATCCTCCGCACCGGCGTGGTTGCCATCCTTCGAATAGGCCGTCACCAAGAAGTTGTAGGTGACGAGGTTAGGCTGCACGCCCTGGTACTGCATCCGCCTTAGCAGGTTCTCGGCCCCCCTCCAGTCACCGCGCGCAGCGTACGCGTTGATGACAGAGGAGAAAGAAATGACGTTCGGCTTCGCCTCCGCCAGCTTGTTCATGCGCCGCAGCACATTTTCAGCGCCCTCCACATTGCCCTTGGCTGCATATGCGTCAATCAAAGTGTTGAAACTCGCGGCGTTGGGCTTGACGTTGCTGGCGCTCATGTGCTGGATCACCTCTTCTGCCCCCTTCCAGTGGCCAGACTGCGCATGGGCACTCAACACAGCATTGTACGACACGGCATTCGGCGTCACGTGCGCGTCCGTCTGCATCCGCCGCAGCACGTCTGCCGCCCCCAAATAATTTCCATCACGCTCATAAGCAGTCGCGAGCGAGTTGAACGTTATCAAATTCGGCTGCACCCCCTGCACCTGCATGCGCGCCAACACCGCCTCCGCCCCATCCGCCTGTCCTCGCATCGCATAAGCATTCATCAAGCTCGAATAAGTCACCACATTCGGTTCCACCCCTCCTCCCCCTCCCCCCGCCTCCCCTCCAGCCCCTCCACCACCCATCCCTCCCGCCCTCATCCTCCCCAAAACGCCCTCGGCCCCTTCGATATTTCCATTCGTAGCATAGGCAGACAACAAAGCATTATACATCACAACATCAGGCTTCACATTCCTATCACTAAGCTGACAGAGCGCTTCCTCAATCCCTGTCTCGTCCCCGACGCTCGCAAACGATTTAATGATCGAAGCATAAGCAACGGCGCTATTGTCCAAGCCAGGCAACCCCGGCGGCGTGGTCCCCACCGCTCCAATCTCCGCCGTCGGCAGCGGCAGCTGCTGCACGTGCTGGGGATGCACCAGGCGCTGCTGATGGTCTAGCTGCTGCTGCTGCAATTGCTGTAAGTGCTTGACCGCCCCGCCCACCACAGCCGCAGAAGGCCCCAAGTGGGGAGGGGAGGGCAATGGGGAGGAAGCCAAAGACCTGGGGGGAGAGCCCACGGGAGGATGGCCTCGCAACAAAGAATGGTGCGGAGAAAGAGAGCCAGGCGGCGCGGGCACCGGCCGAGGCAGCAGTCCCGTGCCGTTGCGAGGCGCTAGGGGGGTGGGCGAGGCTGAGGTGAGCTTTAGGCCGTGGAAGCTGTCCTCGAGCAAACCGACGTCCCCCATCATTGACATGGGGGCGGAGGCATGCATGAAGCCCGTCGAGGCGTGGTGGAACTGGCCAGGCGCCGGTAACAGCTGCTGCGGCGGTTGTGGGAGGGGCACGACCGGGGCTGGGTGGTGGTGGTGGTGCGTGTGGTGCCGATGGTGGTGGTGCTGCTGCTGCTGCTGGTGCGGAGGATACGGATGGGTGGATTGCTGCGGGAAGGAAGCGTCGCTTTGGATGCTGCGAGGTTTATAGGCTCCTCCGCCGGTGAGAGGCATTTTGTCCAGGGGCACAACGCCCAGGGGGAAGACGCTGTCACCACCGTTGGTGACGCTGCTGCCGTGTCGAACGCCGTTGCTACTGCTGCTGCTGCTGCTGCTGCTGCTGCTGCTGCTGCTGCTGCTGCTGCTGCTGCTGCTGCTGCTGCTGGCCGGGGCCTCGTACAGAGCAACAGTAGCAGCAGTAGCAGAAGGAGCAGGAGCAGGGACGCCTAGGAAAGGCAAAGCGGCTTGTGCCTCGACGAAGCCCATCTGCCGGGAGGAGTGGTGGAGGATAGGCGCGGCCTGCTGCAGGTGCTGCTGCTGCTGATAGTGACTGTGCTGGTGGTGCTGGTGGTGGTGATGCTGGTGGGGATGCTGCTGCTGCTGCTGCTGCTGCTGCTGATAATGGAAGCCATTGCTTTGATCCACAGGCGCTGCCACGTAAATCGGCTCGCTCTGAGCACGACTTAATACTCGCACGGAGGGCGGAGAATGAAGAATCGAGCCCAGCGAGGTGAGACGCTCCCCATAAACCGGCGGCGTGTTTGGACGCGGGGAAGGGAAGAGAAGGGCACGCCCGCCGGGCATTGTCATTCCGTTGCCGTGCATGGCGTAGGTAGGGCTACCGCCACCATTTGCCTGATGGCCCCCCTGGGACACGCCTTCGAGCGTGGGCGAGTTAGAAGACGACGACGAGGAGGAGGAGGAGGAGGAGGACGAATGACACGAGGAAGAATAAGACGAGGAGGAAGAGGAGGAGCCGGGCGAAGTGGACGAGGACGACGAGGGGTGGGAGGGCGCCGAGACCGAAGGCGACGCCCTGAGCACATCCACGGTTGACCGGGGGTCGTGCAGGCCGTGAAAATGTAGAGGGGATGAATGCAAGCCTTGGAGGGCGCTGTGCATGCTCGACATCAACATCGAGGAAGAAGAAGAAGGCGGCGGGGCCGGCGGTTTGGAAGAAACCGGCATGTCTACCACGTCTGTCTTTTCGTCGCATCCGCCGCCGACGCCACTGACTGTCGTTGTGTACAGCTGCGGGTGGAAGGGGGAGGCGCCCAGCAGCAAGGAGGAGGAGCAATGCGGCACAGAAAGGGAGTTTGTGGATGCCCCCGAATTTGACGACGAGGACGAGGAGCACGAGGACGAGCTGGAGGAGGAAGGGGAGGAGGACGAGGACGAGGAGGACGAGGAAGAGGAAGTAGAGTTATGCGAGACCGAGCCCGGGGCAGGGGCCGGCATGTGCGGGCTGGCCATGGAGAGCGATCCGGGAGAGGTGGAGGTGGAGGGCGTGAGCGAGCCGGGAATCTCGAGATCAGCCAGCCCTCGCCCGCCATTGCCCAGGTAGGGATGGTGGTGATGGTAGTACTGCCGCTGCTGCTGCTGCTGTTGTTCACTCGCGCTCAAAGCCACTGCCGCCGCCGCTGCCGCCGCGGCCGCTGACAAGGGAGGAGAACACGACTTCATCTTAAACAATTGCTGCAGCGGGCCGTGACCATTGTCCAGTGCCCCGCCGAGGTCGCCGGGCTGGGCGACCCGCAGCGAGCTCTGATTCCTACCCCCTCCCCCTCCCCCTCCTGCTCCTGACGTCCAGACCAACGTCTGTCCGCTCGCATCGCTCCCATACGCTTGGTCCCCCGCGTGGCCGTTGCCCAGATGCCTAGTCACTGTTTTGTTTGTAAAGGATGTGGGGGAAGAGAGGCTGCGTCAAAATGCTTGCTTGGCTCTTGAGGCTAGGACCGATACTTGAAATGAAAATAATAATGAATTTCACGCGTTTAATAAATAAGATGGCAGTAAAAGAAACAAAACAAAGATGATCCCCTTAAACAAGCCTAGGCACACACGCAGAAAGATAGACTTACCGTTGCCATCTTCTGTTGCCGTGCCAGCCGCGCGGATCCCCTGCTGCTGCTGCTGCTGCTGGCGCATCTGCTGCTGGTCGGAATGGCCACCAGGGCGCAAGCTCCACATAGACTGCATGCTGCTCTCGTCATTCCCATTTGCCAGCGCCATGCCTAGGACAAAAGGAGCTGTGTTGATAGATATGTGCTGGGAAGGAAAGGGAGGAGTGAGTTGGGTCGGGGGGATGCGGACGCTTTGCCTCTGTCTTTGATCAATGCAAATGAGGAGGCACGCACACAGACCAAACTTCTATGACAATAAGGATAAGAGGGAGAATGCAAACCATTTCGGTCAGGGTGGACGCCGTGATATACAAATTTTGGGCAGCATTCGCTCCGATCAGATCAAACCAATTCAGGGCACCGCACGCACACGGGCTCACGCCCGCTAAGGGGGAGGAAACCTGCCTGTGGCTCTACCACGGCGTGGAGGCAGCCCGTGTCTACACTGTCTACTTGTCGAGCCTCTCAATCATGCCGCCCCCCAAGTTTCCCCCCTCCCTCTTCCCCTCTTTCCCCGGAGTGCGCATCAGCATTACTTACCTGGCAATGAGCCGTCGCCGCTGGCGATGAGCCGTCGCCGCCGACCAGAGGACAAAAAGACCTCGTCGCTTCGCAAAATGTACCCGAGCTGAGGCTTAGGTCTCTCGTAGCATCCACTGTAAATTAGTGTGGTGGAAAGGGGACAACGAGGCGGCGTGAATGGGTCAGCAAAGGTCGAACCAATCCATCTGATTGAGCGCTCCGACCGCGTTCGAACACGTCCACGCACGCGTCTAGAGTCTAGATACGCGGCAGCCGACGAAAAGCAGCCGGCTCGGGGGTGGGGAGGTCAGTCGTGAACAAGTGGTGTTGTTGTGGTGTTGCTTGCCGGTGCTGAGGCATTGGAATGGACGCAGGGGCAATGCCAAAGGCACAAAATAGAGCCCGCGTTTGACAAAGAACGAAGCACCAACGCGTATGCAGCGTCCAGGAGCGGTCCTGGAGAAAGCGAGGATCTCCCTCTTTTGCGGGAGGGTGCCCTGCCCAATTGAAAGCCCAACCAATGGCCTGCATGGCCCACAAAGGTGCGACATTGCTTTGTCTGCCAGTCTGCATCATGATCAGGTATTTTTGGTCATGTTTGTAGACCCTGTAGGGCGCCTTTGCTGGTACAGAAAAGAAGGGCAATTTACGTACGCGTGTTTCCGTTGTCCTAGGCCTGTGAAGCAAGGGTGGATGCCCTAAAACCTCCAAGTGCTATGGTGTACACCAAAAACTCTCTATTTGATCCGCAGCAGTAATTTGTTGGTGAAATTTTGTGTTTTGGTGGCACTGGACCTTGACAAAAAGAAGACACGATTGTGCTCTAAGATCTGGCTCGGCCGGGCTTCGGCACGTGGAAGGAGTGCTCTCGCGAGGAGAGCACCACCAGGCAGCCGAGCGAAAGGAGGAGCCGAAAAGGAGGGTTTTACCCCTGGCAGAAATGGTTGGCAGCAAAGAGTTTGTTTTTCCTGAAAAGACTGCCTTAAAAGGCGTGCGGCTCAGTCTTTTTTGCCCGGACCATGTGGTGTTTGGCATGCGTGGATGAGAGGCCGTGAGTTTGAATTCTTTCTCTCGGAAGAAAATAAAGCGCGAACGGAGCGGAGCATGAACGTGGACCCCTCATAAAGTACGTGCAGGACTGCACGCATGTTTTGGCGGGAAGTGGTTCGTGACTTTTGTATCGTGTATTTTTGAATTAAGGGCTGGGAAAGTGGGGTCTTGAAAGATGGGCTGGATTGGTCGAGGGGGGAGGTTTTCGGCAGATCGAAAACAAAGGGGGAGTGGCTTGTTATGCCCAGTTTGGAGATCTTATTTAAAGGAAGAGTTTAAAAATATAATTGGGAGCAGCATAATTGGGATCTGGGCATTTTCTAGAGAGATGGGACTGATAGAGAGATCGGAACGTATCGTATTTTCTACAAGTTTATGGTCGAGGACGGGCAATACATGTGTAAGAGCCGCACAATGCCCCGAGATGGGTCAAGTGCATAAGACCTGAGCAGCTGTCCATGGGGGTATGATGCTCTGCATGGTACAGTGTAGGCCTGCTTCGGCATGCGCTAGAAAAAGCCCTCATAGAGGGTGCACTCTAAAGAAACAAGACAAGACAAGACAAGGGTTGCCAAAAGGCACATGCGAAACAAAGCACCAGCCACAAGACCACATAAGTCAGAAAACATGGTTTAGTATCCCTTTTTGTGCTTTTTTCATTGTAAAGTGGGTTCAAAGGAAGCATTCAAAGGAGTCGGAGCGCGAGAGCCAAGAAGGCAGGACAGCGCCCTGTGCAGCACATGTTTTGGGACACGCTGCCACACAATAGGGCAGCTTGGTGTCCGAAAACCCAATAAGTAAGGGCTGATCCACGTTTTAATTTCAATAAATGAGATTGTGGGCTTTTGTACAACAACCTCTAGTCAACCTCCCCGCCTCCACACTCCCCATCTTGTGCCCCATTCCATCTGTAACGCACCCGGCACGGGACGCAGCGAGTTCCGTGATCTTTGCTTTGTTGCATGTCTTGCCACACAACACACAACACACGCTGCCACCGCAACCACGCCCACCCACACACAGAGACAAGCGCCAGGCACAGCTCTTGCCGTACTCTTGCCCGGGGGGCGCAACCCTGCAGCCAAGTCAGATGCACCCCGAACGTTCATCTCGCTCCCGGCCTCTCCCCACGTCTTGCCGTGCATGTCTTTGCAACCCTCTCACCACGCTCCCCACCCACCACCACCACACCCCACCACCACCAACACAGCGCCCCAAGCACCCTTTCTTCTTCCAGCCAGTCAGCAGCCATGGCTTTTTGCATCTTTTCCACCCTGAGCACCAGCAGCACCAGCAGCACCAGCACCAGCACCAGCGTATACATGTGCCAGCGGCACCAGGAAATCCACTCGTGACACCGGCACTGCACCTAGACAGTAGCAGCAGCAGTAGCAAGCCAGTGTACAGCAACAGTGTTTTCCTGTCCGTGATCAAGCGGTGACAGCCTTTAGCAAGCAACAGCAAGAAATATAATCTCTATCCAAATCAAATCAAGCCGCGTAGCACCACCACCATCATCAGCCAGCCTTTCCCTGGGTCAGAGGTGGACCTATAGAGAGTACTACACGTAATATCAACACCAGCACAACAGCAGCGGCGACCTTCAGCGTTCCACGGAGCCTGAAAACTCACCAGTATATATAACACACCACCACCGCTGCTCCATCAACCCAACCCAAAAACAAAAAATGAAACGCGCGCATTCACCGGCGGTCCCTTCCCTTGATCTTCGAGAGGGGCTACCCCCGCCGCAGCAGACGGTTGTAGACAGCATCCCGCCCTGCCCTTTGATGCTACTGCGGCGGTCCCGGGTTGCCTCGCAGCCCATCAGCGTGGGGGACAATAACAACGACACAAACAACACCAAGACCAACACCAACACCAGCAGCAGCAGGAAGATGGGCCATGGCACCCCCTCCACGACTACGACCACGGCAGCAGCAGCAGTGGCGGGTTTTAGCCGTCCCAACGTTATGCGGACCATGTCGGACTCGTGCATCCCTCGTGCCCCTCGCATGTCTTCCTCCGAGCCCAACCCTCTCTTTTTGGAAAGCCTCCCCCAACTCTCCTTGCCCCCCCCTTCGGTGGAAGATGGCGAGTTTCTTGCCATGGACACAAAGCGCGGGAACAATGGAGGAGGAGGGGGGCAGAAGCTCTCCTCGTCTTTGCGGGAGCGGATGGGTTCGTTGGCTGCTAATTTTATGCATTTTACTGCTACTTCGTGTCCTGGTTCTGTGGGTGATGCCGCTGGGGTTGCAGACTGGCAACTCGATCAAGAAGATGAGATACGGTCGGCGGCGGCGACTGGTCTTCTTGTGGGGAGGGAGGGAGGTTCTGCTAAGACCAAGGTGGTGGCGTCATCGGCGTCCTTGACGGCGTTGTCTCTGTTGGTGAGCAAGGCTTTTCCTACAGCAGCAGCTGGAGCAGCAGGAGCAGCAGCTGGCAGCAAAGGAGAGGAGAGGCGACATGGCGTGTTGGCTGGCGTCCGTTTGGATGGCTCGTCGTTGTCGACCTCGTTGCCTGCAATGCAGCTCCCTCCGCCGGCCCTGGCTGTCTCCACCACACCAAGGACAACAACAACGACGACGAGGCACGGCCATGCCCATGCCCACGGGGAGAGGAAAGGGGGGGAGGCCCCCTTTTCCTTCTCGGCGTTTACTGCCTCCACGGCGGCGACCACAGCTTCTTCTGTTTCCTCTGCTGGTGATGGGTTGGAGGAGGATGAAGACGTTGCTAGCGCTGCGTCGTCTGCTGCATCTGCCTTGTCCTCCTCCTCTTCCTCGTCTCGGGCTTCGGAGGGGGAGGTGGAGGAAGGGGAGGAAGCGGTGGGTTCGCCGTCGGCAGATGCCGCGATGGGGCCTTTCGTGTTGGAGGAGCTGAGCCTCGAGCATTAGTGCGAAATAATATGACAAACCAACGAGCGAGCAGCAGCAGCAGCAGCAGCAGCAGAAATTGAGAATAATAAGAAGATGAAGATGAGAAAGAAATGCCGGTGCTCAGTGTGCCATGATTATTAGAAAAAAGAAAGCACCACTAGCCCACTCAATCACCTCTCCGTCACCCCCACTCTTGTTGCAAAGGGAGGGGAGGAGGGCGGGAAGGAGGGAGGGGTGGGGGATGAAATGAATAGACAGCTAGGAACCGGCATTTACGTGTGTGTGTGTCAGCCAGTGTACAATTCAAAGAGAAAAGTAACAGTGGCGATCATAGACATAGGAAAGCAGGGAGGGAGGGAAGGACGGAGTAGGGCAGAGCAAGCTTTTGCCTTTCTTCAGTCTGTTTCCCTCTTCTAATATTTTAAAGAAAGGTGTGAAGAAAGGGAGAGGAGGAGAAAAGGATGATGCCTACCTGTTTGTCATACCACAGACATAGTGCGTTCTCTTCTTTCATCAAACGATTTAAAGAGAGAGTGTCACCCGTACCACCACCACCACCACCACAACCAGCAAGCAATCATACGGCATGGCAAAAAGATGAAGTCAAGAAGAAAGAGAAGAGAAAAGTCAAGAGAGCAGCAAAGGCGGCAGCGACAGCAACAGAGCGGTTCTGCAAGCAGGCAAATAAGTAACCCCCAAAGAGTGTTTCAATGTGTGTTGTGTTTAACATTTAATAAGTCGGAAGGCCTGTCATTTTCAGCAGCAGCAGCAGCAGTAGGAGTAGTGCGTGCCGCCGTCGCAAGAAGCAGCAACGTGCAGCACCGAGCAGCAGGGTCAAGAAAAGACAATGTCGAAGCACTATTTTCACATACACTTATCTTGTTTGATCGTCATAGTGTGCGTATATTTCATTTGTAGGATGACCAAAAGCGCGGAAACCATAAGCGAGAGGACGAGGGGAAAAGACATGTAGAAGCGGGTGTGTAGGTGTGTGTGTTTTTGTGTGTTTGTTTGTGATCTTTGGTTGTTCACCACGCGCGGTGCCCTAGTTGGGAGCCGCTATGGCGAAGCAATACACATACAGCACGCAAGCACATACCAAGACGCATAGCCCGAACAAAGGAGAGTGTAAACCTAACCCAATTCTCTTCTTCTGAGACGAAGAAGAGCAACAAATAATGTCCACCACCACCACGACTACAATATTGAAGAAAACAAACGAACGAGAGAAGCCAATTTGTCAAGAAGCACACCAAGCAAGGAAAAAGAATAGGACCACAAAAAAAGAAATGAAGTTATTCATGAGACAAAGGATCCTAGCACAACTCACCAATCATTTTCTTTCATTTCGACCATTACAAACCTACCATTTTCCTATCTCACCCTCCTTCCCCTTCTCCTACTCCTCAATCGGCTCGACATCCATCCCCGGAAAAGCCCCATCAATCGTCCTTGGCTCCAGCACCAACTCCGCCACATCCCCCAAATCCAACCTCTCAAACACCTCCACGGTCAATTGCATATACTCATAAGCACTCCCCGGCGGGATAATCGCACCATCCTCCTCATACACCAACCCCTGCGCCCGCACCTCTTCCAAAGAATAAGGCGGCCTCGTCCTCGTAGTAGCAGCAGCAGCAGCAGCGTCAGCAAAAGGCATGTTGCGGACAGAAGCCATCTCCCCCAGCACATCCACTCGAAATGGAGCCAGCGTAAAGGAATGCAAATTCGCATTCTCCAGAATATGAGAGCGACTCAACGAGTTGGGCACGACGGCCACGCCTTGTTGCACTGCCCATCGCAACACAATTTGCGCCGGGCTGCATTCCAGGGCCTCGGCCGACATTTCAATCAAAGGCTCCTTCAGGGGATTACTACCAGGAGGCCGCGAAAGCGCAGGGCGGCCCAACGGAGTGTGTGCCAGCAGCTGAATCCCCTCCTCCTTGCAGTACTCAACCAAAGCCTCGTCTCGATAAAAAGGATGATACTCCAACTGACACACCACCGGCCGGCGAGTGAGGGCAGGGTCGTCCTGCAGCGCCTGCAGACTCTCGAGAGGGAACCCTCCCACACCTAAATGCCGCACCAGCCCTTCCTCCACCAAGCCCTCCATGGCCTTCCACAATGAAGCATGCATATGCTCCTCATCGTCGCTCCCTGCCTCTGTGCACGGTAGCAGCAAAAGGTCGAGGTACTCGATGTTGAGCTCCTTGAGCGTCTTCGTTACATCTGCCCTAACCTCGTCAACGCCCCCGCCCGCCAGCACCACCTCCCATCTCAGACTGCTCACAACAAAAAGCCGCTCGCGCGTCGTCTCACGGGCCGCGAACACCTGACGTAGGGCCTCGCCGACTTCAGATTGTGTGCCATAATTAGGGCTGCAATCGAGGAGGCGGCACCCTGCACGCAACGCCGTCCGCACCGCTTCCACCAATGGCAGCTCCCCCTCTCGTTCCCGCCCTCTATAAACGCTAGTTCCATACCCCACCAAGGGCATATAAGAACCAGAAGACGACAATGCCACAGATAAAGTAGGAGGAAACGGCTCTCCCTCCCCCCCTCCCCCCCCAAGCGGCGCAAAGGCCTGCTCGACATGATTCACTCTTGCCCGGAACTTGGCTCCTTCCCCCAAGAACTCCGCGTAGGGTCCACTCAAACACTCCACCATTGCCGCCTGATTTGGAAATTGATGCCAAACCCGATGAGCGCTAGGATAGGATGGATCGATGTACAGCTCTGCACGTTCTGCTGGCCCCCCTAGGAAGGGGTCAGGGTCAGTGACCTCGTCCAAGTAGTGATTGAGGCGCTCCGCGTGCAGGCGGATCTTGCGTTCCGACGACCAGCTGGCTTGTAGGAAAGCGAGCAAAAAGACGGAGGATGCGGTGGTGGGGTGGGTGGTGGAGGCGAGGGGCTGCGTGGGAGGACCTTGGGGTCGGATGCGACGATAGACGGCTTGACTCATGGGCATGGTCTCGACGGGGTCGTCCTCCTCCTCGCCCAACAGCCGATAGGCCGCCAACCGACTTTTGAGGGCAGCGCGCCATGCTGAAATAGCTTGTTTAGCTCTAGCCTCGGCCTCGGGATTTGCAAAGGTCCCACACAAGGAGACACGGGAGCGGGAGGGCACGCGACCTGCTTGACTGCCTGGGTAGGGAGTGTCTTCCAGCTCGGTGGGTAATCCAATTAGCTGAAAAGCCTCCCAGAAGACCTCGCCCTCCTCCTCCACGTGTCGTTGCGCTTGAATGAAGTCCTGCAGGGCCTCTCGAAAGCTCTGCAAATGGTGGGTGGCTACATGAAAGTAGAGGGCGACGCTTGGGTAGTTGCCGGGGGCCGTCAGTTCGGGATGGAGCGCCTTGGCAATCTCTCGGGCCTTGACAAGGTCGGGGCGGTTCACGAAGTCCTCTTCCTGGAGCGGAGTCAATGGCGGAGGGGGTTCCAAACCAGGGTTGCTGAAGTGGGTTAGGTTTAGCCGCCGCTTCAGGCCCTCGAAGTTAAAAAAGACATCCGAGTGCAGCTGCGTCGAGAAGGGCCGTGACGCGGGCAAGGTGGGGGAGAAGGAGAAGGAGGAGCCGCCGACACGGGGATGGAGGTAGAATGCCTGGCTTGTAGGAAAAAGAATGGCAAGGAGGAGGAGGAGGAGGCGGAGGAGAAGTGGCGGGCGTGTCATGGTGGGAGGGACATGGGGGGGGGCTGTGTGTGTTGGGTGGTTTGGGTGTGGGAGGGGGAGGTAAGCAATCTTGCTTCTTTGTTGCGGTCCTTGAGACCCTCATTACCATGCCCGTCCGCCATGGCTGGGTCGATGGGAGGGTGTAGGCTTGGGCAGGCAAGGTGCTTGGACGCGTGCGAATCGCTGGATTTCTGGCCGCTGCTGTTGTTGTTGTTGTTGTTGTTGTTGATTCTTTTTTCTTCTAATCGATGCTGACCATGGTTAAGCCTTAATTGTATCGAAATGTCTTAATCATCTAATCAAAACGAAGCGTGCGTCTTTCATGATAGTCTAGCGGGGGAGACTTATAATGGTGGTAAGGGATGCTGCTCCCGTTCTCGGTCCAACCTCCCCACCCCTACCCCTCCCAAACCCAAGCAACTCACGGCATAAGAAGAGGCAAATGGGCGCAAATGGTGGCAGAGTTGTCGCAGAGAGGTGTCGAGACGGCTTGTGTCCGGAATCTATGCGAGAGAGCGGCCTGCTTACGCCCTGAGCTTCTTCGCAAGGTCCGACACGTTGTCATTTACGCTCCCGGGCGAGCAAGCAACGACCTTGCGCACACGATGAGCGTGGAATGTTTCTTTGTATTGCCGAGGTGCAATCTGATGCCGTCTTCTAAAGCATCTTTGACCGGCAACCCACTCCTTCTCAACCCTAACACAGCTACAAACTGATTACCATGCCGGTCACCCATAAAGCTGTCGTGGTGCGCAAGTATGGGAGTCCCGCTGTCCTGCATAATGTGGAGGAAGCGCGGGACCCGAACATAGGCGAGGTAAGTGAAGTCATGAAAACGTGTGAGTGGGCGGGATTGCGTGACAAGGTCCGTTTCAAAGCTATACCGTAACAGTCGCCCACATGCCTCTGACAAACACAGGTCTTGATTGCCCTGGAGGGGGCGGGGGTGAATCCGGGGGACACATACATCCGCAGCGGTAGCTTCGGGGAGAGCTTCCCAGTCCCTTACATTCCTGTTACGTTGAGTAATTGCTAAGAAAGTTCTCCTTATGTCCCCCTGTTTGTGTTATCTAGGTTCTTATGATTACTCTCCTTATATGTGCTTTGCGCGTCTCCCACCTCCCTCTCTTTCAAGGTTTCGACGGCGCGGGGGTTGTGGCGGCCGTGGGGCCTGGCGTTGTCAAGTTTAAGAACGGAGACCGGGTCTACGTGACAAAGTGCATTACTGGCACGTACGCCACACACTGCATTGCTTCCGCTTACGTACGTTAACTGTCTTTTGTGTCGATCGTCTCTTTCTACGACTTCTTTCAGCTCAACTCTGCGTGGCTCAATAGGTTTAAGGCCTTGTACATGCATATATGCACTGACTTCACCAAGAATTTCTTACCTACCCTTCTTACAGACTCACTCCTTGCCGGGGAACGTGTCCTTTGTCTAAGGGGCTTGCTTGGGGATCGCTTACCATACTGCCTTCCGCGGCCTCTTTCAAAAGGGCCGCATGCCTCAGCAAGGCGACAAAATTTTAGTGCACGGAGCCAGCGGGGGCGTGGGCATTGCAGCGGTTCAGTTGGCCGAGCAGCAGAATCTGTATGTGGTAGGCACTGCCGGGACGCCCGAAGGCCTGGCTATCGTGAAGGGCGCCGGCGCCGACGCTGCGGTGAACCACCGAGACCCCCATTATGTTGAGCAACTGGCGGCCTTGGTGCCCAACACAGGCTTTCATTCTACTCTCGAGATGCTAGCCAGCAAGAACCTGGCGCATGATTTAGAATTGGCCAGCGAGGATGGGCGCATCTTGGTCATTGGCACCCGTCTCGCGTCTCCCTGTGAGTGAAACCCGTTGGGGGGATGACACGGGTCAGATCAGGAGATGCAACACAGGAGTACAAGCAGGGCGAGGCAGTCATAGATCCCCAAGAGATCCTGACCAAGGAGCTACAGGTGCTGGGCGTTCGACTCTTCTCTGCCACCATTGACGAAGAGGAGATAGCGGCGGCCAGGTCCTACGGCACCCGTCGTCTCGACGACGTACGCTCTTGGTGACGCAGCTACCGCCCACGTCGACGTAATGAAGCACCACGGGAAAGGCGCCACGGGAAAGCTGGTTTTGCTGACCAAGTAAAAATAAAAGACAATCGAGAGAGTACAAGACATTGCGGGCAGGCTAGGGCTCGGAACAGAGGCGAAAGCGTCGTGCTTATGGCTGGGGGGAATTTACAAAGAGAATTGAAAAGAGAGACATAGATGATTGGGTGCTACAAACTTGATCAATGGGCCCTCAAAAAGCAAATATTTCACTTTCGACATTTCCTGGTGTCATTAAGATACACACTTTTGTTTTAATTTCCTTTTGTGGCGTTTCCATCAGTCTTTCGTATTCAGCAATTTCTAACTCCGTTGGCGACGGTGCCAATATGCCGTCGCCCCAGCCAAGGTCATAAAGAGCAGCCAACCCCAGAGGGCAAACCAAAGGGAGCTGGGTACTTTATGTTTAGCGTTGGATGAATTTAGTGAAAGCAGCAAAGCTGAGGGTCCTACATGCACAGTGACATTGGCTGTCGCTACCCAGCAGCCGGTGAACCATAGGGACGTTGAATTAAAGGCACGCGCAGGCAAGCAGCCATCTTGGCCCCCGTCAACCGTTTGCCCGTCGTAAACCGCCACTCGCACAATGTCGACCACGTTGGTGGTCGCTGAGCGGTACTCCATACCTTCCAACAAGAGTTGTAAGTGCGCGGGGGAAGCTACAAACACCATGGCTCGGTCCTCTCCACTCCCTTGACAAAGTGACGACGGCGCAATTTCACCATCTTCAGCAAATATCTGGCACCGCACCGAGGCAAAGTCTGCCAAGAATAAGTATTGTGGGTTCAGGCGCACGATACCATATAAAGCACTAATGCGCACCAGTACAGGATCCACGTCAAGGTCGGCGTCCACCACTTGCCAGCCTCTTAGAGTTAAGACATCCTCGTAACCCTGCAGAACCTCGCCGCCGCTCGTGTTGGTAGCTACATCAAGTGCGCCGAGTCCCAATACTGACAGTAGATGCGCGGATGGTGCGGCAAGTTCTATTGCGTCGTTTACGTTTTGCACCGTGACCTGTTGCTGAACGGAGATCGATGCCGAGATGGCGTCGTCTTGGTCTCCGTCACATGCTACAACGCGGAAATCAAACCCTTCCATCACCCCGCCTTGCGGGAAAAGGGCGGAGCCGTTCCAGGTTTGATTGGGCTGCGTGAAGAAGCCAGCATCCGAAATATAATGCACTGTGACGCCCGTCTCGTAGGGATACGATGATACCTGCCCATGCAACCGAAAAGGCACCGAGGCCGCAGCATCGGTGATGGTATCGGTCGCCGCCGATATGCGCAAAGTGCCATGATGCGGCAGAGCCGTGATATCAAAGCAGAGGTTCCGATGCTCCAGGCTTTGGTAGTCCACGCCATACAAGCGCACAGGCGTCAGGGTGTTCTCGGGCACGACGGGCGTACTGACTGCGGGTAGGGCCACCAGTGAAGGCACAACAACGAGGTTGACAGAGGCCGGCACGGACGAGGCATCAAAATCGTCAGTGACCGTATATGTGAAGATGTCCGTGGCAAGCGTGTTATTTGTGCTGGCGGCACGATGAGTGCTGCTGTCGTCACTTTGCATAGCCAGCAATTGCGGGCCCGTGTAGAGATAAGACACCTGCGCGGGCGCGATTGGAGTGACCACGAGCTCGTCTCCCACCTGCAGCGGCGTAATAGCTTTGATGTCGTTGAGCCGGTAGAGATGGCCGTGCGCAGGCAGAGAAGCAATTTGGGCTGTAATGATGCTGAAGCCCTCGGAGGCGGTGCCCATCAGTGTCGCCGCCGTGAGCCGGCCCGCCATGGCCTCGAGCGACAAAAATGTGACGTTGCCGGCCTCGTCCAAGATGCCCGCCTTAGGGATGTCGTGCACAGTCCTGACCTGCACAGAGACGGTGGCTGTGTCACTGGCCAAGCCTGTGGCTCCATCCAGTGCATAGAAACTGAACGTGGTGTACACGGCGGGCCACGATACCTCCTTCCAGCCTGGGCGATACCTCATGTGCGCCACAAAAGCGCTACTGGTACTGTCATTGGCCACGGTCACATCGAGCGAAACGGGTAAGGATCCTGTGATGGCCGTGCCGTTAAGGTAGTAGAGCGTTCCATTTGCGGGAAGCGTGGCCAAGTATAGCAGCGGCATGGTTGTCGCCAAGGTCGAAGCGTTGTAATTGGGGCTGGCGGGGTCGTGATCTCCATCTAGGACCTCGAGGGTCAGCACCACCAGCTCGTCCACGGGGAGAGGGGACAAGTAAAACTCGGGCGTGTCGAAATGCGTGCCCACCTCGCCATTCTCCTGCACGACATGGATGGCGGGGAGCACGACGGGTCGGCTGTTTGGTACGCGGGCGGCATAATTTTGCCTGACCTCGGCCAAGGTAAGCGAGCGGTTGTAGAGCGCCCACAGGTGCAAGCTCCCCGGCCAGTTTACAGTGTCAACGCTGACGGACGCAGGCTCAGAAAAGAGGTACAGACAATCGGACTGGTTCCAATAGTTGGGCCGATTGTCCATGGCGGCCCGTTGGTTGGTGCTCACATTGAACGCCCCATTGAAATATACCCGGTGAGTAACGCGTTTGCGTGGCACCCCGGCTTGTAGGGCG
>Ga0209491_10005270_pt1 | contig 19063 bp, 6 predicted proteins | sample BON02_FD_187213 | JGI IMG/M metagenome (GOLD analysis project Ga0209491, IMG submission 187213) | Freshwater microbial communities from Lake Bonney liftoff mats and glacier meltwater in Antarctica - BON-02 (SPAdes) (version 2) | ecosystem: Environmental > Aquatic > Freshwater > Ice > Glacier... | reverse complement strand
CCTAACCCCTTTAGGGTAACCCTAAAGGGCTAAGGGGCCTTGATTAGGAGAGAGCACTTAGGGCTCTATCTTTAAACACCAAACACCAAACACCAAACACTCTCCAAGGCCCCTTTTTTATTAAGGGGCCTTGGAGAGTGTTTGGTGTTTAGATGATCTACTTTAAAGGGGGCTATAAAAAGTAAAAATAGCTTTAGCTATGCTAAAGAAATAATAAAATTTGAAAATTATTTGAAAATAATCTAATAACTCAAGTAACTTTATCTATAGAAAGTTAAAGTTAGAAAAAAAATTATTATGTATAAAAAAAGATCTATAGTTAAAGCTATAAATATAGCTTTTTCTGGCAAACCCCATTTTCTCGGGTTTGCATATAAATATGCCCTTTTACTATCCCCTTTTAACACCCCCCCTTTTTTAAAAAAGGGAGGCCATATAAAAAGGGTGGCCCCAAGTATGGCTACAAGTAGTGGCCCATTAGGATACATCTCATTAAACCTAATGCCCATTAAATGTTCGGCCCTTAATATGGGCGGGCCACCCTTAAAATTAGGGTCTTTAAATATGGAGGGGTCATATTTCCCTTCACCCCCCCTGGGGGTAGATGAAAATAAACTAATAACAATTGACTACCCATTAGAAAGTTTTCATCGATCAAATCAAGATACAAGTTTATTACATAAACCTGCTGTATTCGAAGGTCAATGGGTAGAATCAGGGGATTTAATCGCAGATTGTTCGACTAGTGTTGGTGGTGATTTATCTTTAGGTCAAAATATATTAATTGGTTACATGCCTTGGGAAGGTTATAATTTTGAAGATGCTATTCTCATCAGTGAAAGATTAGTATATGACGATTTATATACTTCAATTCATATCGAAAAATATAAAATAGATATTCGAGAAACTAAACTTGGCATTGAACAACTTACTCGAGAGATTCCTGATCTTGAACAAAAAGAACTTGAACATTTGGACTTTAATGGAATTGCAAAATTAGGAAGTTGGGTTGAACAAGGTGACATTCTTGTTGGAAAAGTGACACCAATACAAAAAAAAGAAGAATCACCATATCAAAAATTATTATATACAATTTTAGACAAAAAATTTGTTCCGGTACGTGATAGTTCTCTACGCGCACCTAAAGGAACGAAAGCTAAAGTAATCGATCTTCAGTTTTTTAGAACTCACCACTATTTAAAAGAGGCTTTACCTTTAAAAGGAGTCTCTGGGGGGCAGGCTATTAGCCCCCCATACACAGAACACCACCCTGGGGTGGCCAATACTTTGGTGGTTGAAGGTCTGAGCAAATTTGGCGCGGATAATTCCAATACAGTTGAAGATTTAGGACCCTTAAAAAGAACCCCCCAAAAAAAGCCTCTGCCCATAAACCCCGCCGGCCTTAATTATAGTCTGGAAGGAAAAACCTTAAATAGACCTTTAGGTAGGTCTTTTAAGCAGGTACTTTTAAAAGGGGCTTTGTGGGCAGAGCCCACAAGACAGCCCCGTCTAATAAAGGGGTTACCAAGAAATGCCCTTAGAAGAAAGATAGAGCCCATAAGGGTCAATAGTGGAAGTCCCAATAGAAAATTTTATTCAACCTTCCCCGTATTTATGGGGGTTAAAGACAAACCTTTTTTTAATAATCAAGGTTTATATTTAAAAAGGGATTTGAATTTTAAAAAAACAACTCACACCCCTGTTGCTTTTAAGAGTGACCCTTTAAACTTTAAAAGGGGGCACCAAGGCCCCTTAATAAAAAAGGGGCCGAGCCCTAAGGCCCCTCAGGGCCGAACCCTGAAGGGTCTTAAATTGAAAGGGTCTTTTAAAAAGTGGCCAAAAAAAAAAAAATCATTCATTAATCAAATAAATAACGCAAATTTACTAATAGACATTAATAAAGGTTTGCTTGACATAGCCGATCAATCAACGAGCTTATTATGGGCAAAGCCGGGGCTTTATTTAAAGTGGGGTAAGGGGGTAATAAGACAGCCTTTAAAGAAAAAAAGTCAAATTCAAAATAATTTATTAAAACTTTATTGGAAACAAAAATTTACTTCTAAGTTTATATCTGTAGAGAATAATTTCGAGTATGGCTTTCAACCTCTTTTAAAGCCAGCCATGGAGGAAAAAAAGTTCCACTTAGGGGCTTTGTGGGAAGATCCCACAAGACAGCCCCTACCAAGGGCTAATAGCCTGCCCTTGGTCATATTCGACTTTATAGCTAAAGCTATGCACCCCTCATATTTCAAAGCACCTTTTAAACCCTTATTTTTAAGGCGGGCTCCCCTAAGGCCCCTAAGGGCCGAACCCTTAAGGGTCCTTCTTCCCCAAGGGGGGTTAGGGGCGGGATCTTTTTCCGAAAAAAAAGCCCCTCTATTACGGGCTCTGCCCTTAAGGGCATTGGTAAGGGCATCGGACCCCGATTTAAAAGGTTGGCCCGACTTGATAAGCCATAGCCCAAAATCTAATAAAAGAAAAGTAGCTAAAACAATCCTTAAATCAATATACCCAATATATAAATCAAAAATAGAAAATTTAAAATTACACCCCCCCAATGCCCTTAAGAAGAAAGATAGAGCCCTTATGGTGGTCCCGAGCTATAAAACAAGGGTGCACAGCTTTAGCTGGGGCCTCCCAAGGTCTAAGGGGGGTGCATATCTAAATTTTACTCAAACTAATTTCGTGAAATTTAGATATAGAAAAAATTTAAATAGAAATTATTCCATGGGCTCTGCGCAAACCGTAGGGTTTAATACAGAGATTAAGGGGCCACCCCATAAAAGAGTTTCATTTAAAGGGGCTCTGCCCCCTTTAACAAATAAAAAGAACTCCCCAATGCCCTTTAGGGCTGGGAACACCCCCCCCCGGAATGAAGATGTACCCCTTACCCCTTTATATCCCCCCCCCTTTCTTATTAGGGGGGGGGGTGGTATGGGGTTAGGGGTGTCCCGAGCCCTTACGGGCATTGGGGGGGCCCCCGGATTCACCGCAAGGGGTAATAGACCTTTAGGTAGGTCTTTAAAAAATGGGGGTGGTTATATATCGCTTTGGCGAAGTATGCTAAAGGTAGATTCTAGGAGAGCAATAAATAGAATCTTTTTCTTAAAGAATAAACAAAAAAATAATTGGCATAATTGTTCACCAAACTCAATCCGTTCGATTCATATTTACTTAGCTGATAAAAGAAAAGTGCAAATAGGTGATAAAATGTCTGGGCGTCACGGAAATAAAGGAATTGTTTCTCAAATTCTTCCTCGAGAAGATATGCCTTATTTACCAGATGGAACACCTTTAGATATGGTTTTAAATCCTCTAGGAGTTCCTTCTAGAATGAATGTTGGCCAAATTTATGAATGTTTATTAGGTTTCGCAGGGAAATATTTAGGAGAAAAATTTCGAATTTTACCTTTTGATGAAATTTATGGGCCCGAAGCTTCTCGAAGTTTTGTCTATTCAAAATTATATGAAGCTAGAGTTAAAACTGGTTGTGATTGGATTTATGATCCAAATAATCCTGGTAAAATGAGATTATATGACGGTCGAACTGGAGATTGTTTTGATCAAAAGGTAACCGTTGGCCACTCTTATATTCTAAGATTGGTTCACATGGTTGATGACAAAATTCATGCTCGTTCAACAGGTCCATACTCTTTAGTAACTCAGCAACCTTTACGTGGTCGTTCTAAACAAGGAGGTCAACGTTTAGGAGAAATGGAAGTATGGGCTTTAGAGGGTTATGGAGCGGCTTTTACTTTATTAGAAATGCTAACAATTAAATCAGATGATATGGCCGGTCGAATGACTTTATGGTCGAATTTACTTTTAGAAAAAGATCTTTCTATTGGGACACCAGAATCTTTTAAAGTTCTTATATGTGAACTTCAAGCACTTTGCTTGGATATAGGTTTATTTCGACCAAATCCTTTAAAAAATTACCGTCTAGAAAAAATTGAAAATCTTATGAATTTACGCTAACATTAATCTCTCTTTATGTTTATTGGACACTATTTAAAAGCCCTTATAGCTTTTAAACACTCTCTAATAGCCTGGCCCTTTAGGATAAAAAACAGGGCCCCTATAAATAAACACTCTCTAATAGCCTGGCCCTTTAGGAGAAGGAGAAAAAACAGGGCCCCCTAATGAAATAAGGGATAGAGGGGACCACCCCCCCTGCTAGTAAACGGAGGGGGGTACCCTTTACCCCTTTATATCCCCCCCCCTAATAAGAAAGGGGCCAATGCCCTTTATATCCCCCCCTAAGGCCCCTCAGCCCTTTAGGGTTACCCTAAAGGGGTTAGGCCGAGTGGGCCCCTTTAGGGCCCTTCTTATTAGGGGGGTAGTATGGGCATAGCCCCTTGTCTTCACCCCTTTATACCCCCCCCCTTTCTTATTAGGGGGGGGTATAAAGGGGTGAGGGGGGGGTAGTCTGGGGTAAGGGCTGAACCCTGCCCTATGGGCATTGGCCCTAACCCCTTTAGGGTAACCCTAAAGGGCTTTGGGGTTAGGGGGGTCCCTACGGGGACAAGGGCCGAGTGGGCCCCTTTAGGGTCTTAAATAGAAAGGGGAAAATAAGGCCCCTATGGGCCTCAATTTTAAAGGCGGGCCAATGCCCGTCCCTTTAATCCTTATTACCCCCCCCCCCTAATAAGAATAAGAAAGGGGGTTGGTAATAGCCTGGGGTTTTTTTCGGGCACGTTTCGGAGCCCCCCTTAAAGTAAGGGTAGAACCTTGCCCCCCCTGAGAAAAAAAAATAACCCTCCCTTTTCCTATAGGGTAGGGTAATTATTCCCCTACCCTATAAGAGCCCTATAAAAGGGCCTTGGAGCATTGGTGCACTAATTAATCAATTTTAAGTCAAAAAAGTAGAACCAAGTATTACCCCGCACCCGCCCTATCCTTAAAATGGTGGCCCATAATAAAGTACCCCTAGTACTTTCCCCGGTTTAGTTAACTTTTTTTTCTAGATTAAAATATAAAATTGCTAAAGTTAGATATTTCCTTAATTATAACAGTAATTTTCTCTTAATTTGATGTCAATTCTTAAACAGGTTAAGTATTTTTCTATTATATAACCTTTCGCCTTCATATTTATGTCCCCTTCAGTAATACTAAGTGCTCTCCTCTGCCCACCCCCCCTTCAAGGCCCCTTAGGGCCGAGCCCTGTCTTCATGGGCCCCCATACCACCCCCTAATAAGAAAGGCCCTAAAGGGGCCCACTCGGCCCTTACCCCTTTAGGGTTACCCTAAAGGGGTTACCAAGGTGGGCCTTAGGGGGGGATATAAAGGGGTTGTCCCCGTAGGGACCCCATACCACCCCCCCCCTAATAAGAAAGGGGGGGATATAAAGGGGCCAATGCCCATAGGGCAGGGTTCAGCCCTTGGGGCATAGCCCTAACCCCTTTAGGGTAACCCTAAAGGGTAACCCTAAAGGGTAACCCTAAAGGGTAACCCTAAAGGGTAACCCTAAAGGGTAACCCTAAAGGGTAACCCTAAAGGGTAACCCTAAAGGGTAACCCTAAAGGGTAACCCTAAAGGGTAACCCTAAAGGGTAACCCTAAAGGGTAACCCTAAAGGGTAACCCTAAAGGGCTGAGGGTGAGGGGGGTTGGTATGGGGTTTAAGACAAAATATGGTCTAAAAAAGCTAAGCGCAAAAATTTAGTGACCATATTTACCCTAAAAGGCTCTGCCCCTAGGGCATTGTGTCTTAAACCCCCCTGGGGTTTATAGAGCACTTATAAACACTCTTTCTAAATATGGTCACTAAATTTTTGCGCTTAGCTTTTGTTTCTGGGAGACCGACCAAAGGTTAACCCCCCTTTGAAATAAGGGTGGGCCCCAATTTGCAAGTGCTCTCTCAAATATGGTCACAAAAAATGATAGATTTTTGTGTAACCATATTTACCCTTCCTTCCCCTCCGGGGGGCTCGGCCCCTTTTTTATTAAGGGCTTCGCCCTTACCAAGCCCCTTTATAAAGGAGGGGTTACCCTCCATTTATAAAGGGGTTAGGGAGAGCACTTGCAAACACTCTCTCTAAATCAAACACTCTCTCTAAATATGGTCACAAAAAATGGGCCCACCCTAACCCCTTTAGGGTAACCCTAAAGGGCCAGGGGGGGTGATAGATTTTTGTGTAACCATATTTAGAGAGAGTGTTTGCAAGTGCTCTCTCTAAATATGGTTACACAAAAATCTATCACCCCCCCCCTTTCTTATTAGGGGGGGGGATATAAGGGGGTGGGCCCATTTTTTGTGACCATATTTCCCTGCCCTAAAGGGCAGGGGCTCGGCCTAACCCCTTAACCCTAAAGGGCTAAGGGGCCTTGATTAGGAGAGAGCACTTGATGGTTACAGAAAAATCTATCACCCCCCCTGCCCTCCGAAAGACAGAAAAAGGGGCCCACTCTGCCCTTAGGGCATTAGGGGTGATCCCATTTTTGTGACCATATTTGCCCCTAGGATTCTTCTGGGACCCTAAAGGGGCCCACTCGGCCCTGAATCCAGGGGCCTTAGGGCTCCGCCCTAGGGGGCCTTGGAGCCAATGCCCACCTTGGTAGGGCATAGCTCTCCCAGAAGAATCCAGGGCAGGGTTCAGCCCTTGAGAGAGTGTTTGATTTAGAGAGAGCACTTAGTAATTAAATATTTAAAAAAGCTATTAACACAGATCAAACTAAAAAAAGGAAAAAGTGATATTACCTAGCCTATAAAATTCAAAGTTTTAAGTGCTCTTTTTAAAATCCTAAAGGGGGCCCACCCTTATTTAAAAGGGGGGTTAACCTTTGGTTGGTCTCCCAGAAACAAAATGGGCCTCAGGGGGTGGGCCCATTTTTTAGACCATATTTGCCCCTAAAAAGCTCGGCCCTAGGGGGCCTTGGAGCCAATGCCCACCTTGGTAGGGCATAGCTCTCCCAGAAGAATCCAGGGCAGGGTTCTTCTGGGAGCCCTTGACCCCTTTATAAAGGACCCTCAAGGGTTCGGCCTAACCCCTTTAGGGTAACCCTAAAGGGCTTAGGGGCCTTAGGGGTTACCCTCCCTTTATAAAGGGTTGAGAGAGTGGTTGGTGTTTAGACGCATACCCTAACATATAAACCTTTCACTTAGCTTTTATGAAGACAAGATCTCTTCTATCCCGCAAGGGGAGAGCCCATATTTGAAATTCTCTTTATTACCCTTATAACCACTCTTTTGAAGGCTTTAAATGGAAAATAAATAGGGCCACCCCTATGGACCCGGCAATAGAGCAACCCCAGCATTTAGCGCTCCCTCAATCCTTTATAAATGGAGGGTAACCCCTAAGGCCCCTAAGCCCTTTAGGGGTTAGGCCGAACCCTTGAGGGTCCTTTATAAAGGGGTCAAGGGCTATGCCCTTTTTATAAAAGGCTATGCCCTTTTTATTAAAGGGCATTGGCCCCTTGGGCAGAAATGGCTCCAGAAATGGCTCCAGAAATGGCTCCAGAAACCCCCCCCCCCCCGGGGTAAAGGGGGGGGTTACACTATTTATGAGTTATTCTGGGCCATTTAATGCTAAGAATCTCACTTTAAATTTATAGCTAAAGCTAGAATAAACCTTTAAAATTTAAAAACGAATTTGAGCCGTGTGCAATTAATGTTGCAAGCACGGATCTTTGGGGAGAATTACCTTCTTAAAGAATACTGATTTTTTTTTAAAAAAAAGATTAGCCTTTATGTTGATTACTTCTAACCTGACTATGTATTTCCACGGAGCTCGTTTCTCTAACTATGAAGCATGGTTAAGTGATCCAACTCACATTAAACCAAGTGCGCAAGTTGTATGGCCAGTTGTTGGTCAAGAAATCTTAAATGGTGACGTAGGTGGTGGATTCCAAGGGATTCAAATCACGTCAGGTTTCTTCCAATTATGGAGAGCTAGTGGTATTACTAGTGAATTACAACTTTACACAACAGCTATTGGAGGTCTAATTTTAGCTGGTGCGATGTTCTTTGCTGGTTGGTTCCACTACCACAAAGCAGCTCCAAAATTAGAATGGTTCCAAAATGTAGAATCAATGTTAAACCACCACCTTGCTGGTCTTTTAGGATTAGGAAGTTTATCATGGGCGGGTCACCAAATCCATGTATCTTTACCTATTAATAAACTATTAGATGCAGGTGTTGATCCAAAAGAAATTCCATTACCACATGAATTACTATTAAATAAAAGTATCATTGCAGATCTTTATCCAAGTTTTTCCAAAGGTTTAACTCCATTCTTTACTTTAAATTGGAGTGAATACAGTGACTTCCTAACATTTAAAGGTGGATTAAACCCAGTAACAGGTGGTTTATGGTTAAGTGACACAGCACACCACCACGTAGCTATTGCGGTTTTATTCTTAGTTGCTGGACACATGTACCGTACAAACTGGGGAATTGGTCACAGTATGAAAGAAATTCTAGAAGCTCACAAAGGTCCATTTACTGGTGAAGGGCACGTTGGTTTATATGAAATTTTAACAAATTCATGGCATGCTCAACTTGCAATTAACTTAGCTTTATTTGGTTCATTATCAATCATTGTAGCTCATCACATGTACGCTATGCCTCCGTACCCGTACCTAGCAACTGACTACGGTACTCAATTATCGCTATTCACTCACCACGTGTGGATTGGTGGTTTCTGTATTGTAGGTGCTGGTGCTCACGCTGCTATTTTTATGGTTCGTGACTATGATCCAACTAATAACTATAACAACTTATTAGACCGAGTAATTCGTCACCGTGACGCAATTATTTCTCACTTAAACTGGGTTTGTATTTTCTTAGGTTTCCACAGTTTTGGTCTTTACATCCACAACGATACTATGAGTGCTTTAGGACGTCCTCAAGACATGTTCTCAGACACAGCAATTCAACTTCAACCTGTTTTCGCACAATGGGTTCAAAATACACACTTCTTAGCACCGCAATTAACAGCTCCTACAGCTGCTGCAGCTACAAGTCTTACTTGGGGTGGTGATATTGTTGCTGTTGGTGGTAAAGTTGCAATGATGCCTATCTCTTTAGGTACATCTGACTTCCTGGTTTGTTTGGCAAAAACACATATATTTTTGCGGGTTTTCAGCTTATCAACCCCTTATTACCCCCTCCTAATAGTAAAGGGGCCAATGCCCTTTATATACAGGGGCATAGCCTTTAATAAAAAGGGCATTGGCCCTTTGTCCCCGCAGGGACCCCCATACTACCCCCTAATACCCCTAGCCCTAAAGGGTTCGGCCCTTGTCCCCGTAGGGACCCCCATACTACCCCCCCCCCTCAGGGGCTATGCCCCAAGGGCTATGCCCATACTACCCCCCCCCCTAATAAGAAGGGCCCTCAAGGGTTCGGCCCTTACCCCCTTTAGGGGTTACCCTAAAGGGGTTACCAAGGTGGGCCTTAGGGGGGGATATAAAGGGGCATTGGCCCCTTTCTTATCAGGGCCCTCAAGGGTTCGGCCTAACCCCTTTAGGGTAACCCTAAAGGGCTTAGGGGCCTTAGGTATGGATATAAGGGTTGTCCCCGTAGGGACCCCTAACCCCTTTAGGGTAACCCTAAAGGGCTGGGTGAGGGGCCTTAGGTGTGATATAAAGGGGTTAGGGGGGGTTTGTAATAGCCTGGGGTTAATAAAAGAAAATAATAAAATGGTTTTATTAAAGATGGCAAAGCCCCCTATAAAAATCAAAAAAGGCCCCCATTTACTGGATATGCCATTTATTAATGTCCGTACACCTATGATGGACCAGGTAAAACTTCGCTATATGCTGGAACAACCCGTTGTATCAACCCTCCTGGGGTTAATACACAGAAACTCGAGTCCATATTTAATCTATAAAAGTCAAATTGTTCACTGCCTAATGCCCTTGCCCCTTTATAAAGGACCCTCAAGGGTTCGGCCTAACCCCTTTAGGGTAACCCTAAAGGGCTTAGGGGCCTTAGGGGTTACCCTCCATTATAAAGGGTTTAGGGCAGGGCCCTTAGGGGTTTTATGGCCTATAATTAAAGCCATGCTTAAACTTAAAGTGAACTATAATCTCTTGAAAGTTAAGAATAAGATAGGAATATGGGAAAATCTCGGAGATAGGGTCAATCAGCAGGTAACTTCTTGCGTTTTCAAATCCCAAGTATTCTTATTTAAGGACCCTATAATTAATGCCACGGGTGGACCCTTTTTAAATCCTAAAGGGGGCCACTGTAAAAGAGGGAGACTCTTTAAAAAAAGCATACTGTGTTTATCTAAAAAAGAAGGAACCTCAGAGACTACACGCGAAGCTCTTTCTTCTCACTTTAACTATTTTGACTATATTCAAGTCAAACCCACCCATACTAATCCTACTTTAATTGATTTAACTTGGTTTATAGGCTTTTTTGAAGGAGATGGCTCATTTTGCTTCCTACCAACACAAAACAACTCTCTAAGAGTTCACATTGAAATCACGCAATCGATAAAAAACGTTAAAGTTCTTTATTCAATTAAAAAACAATTAGGTTTTGGTCGAGTTTTATTCTTTCAGAAAAACGGCAAAGATTATGCTCGCTGGTATACAAGTCAAAAAAATCACGTATTAAGTATCGTTGCTTTATTCAACGGTAATCTAATTCTTGAAAAAAGACAAATCCAATTTGAAGAGATGATTCTACAAATTAATCAAAAATGGGGTCAAACCATTCAAATTAAACCTTGGCTTTTCAAAGTTAATCTTGAAAATAGCTGGTTAAGTGGGTTTACTGACGCTGATGGCGGTTTTTTTACCAATCTTAATACCGACTTTCGTAAAGGCAAACGACCTAATGGGGGTTATTATTACTCTTTTCTTACAAAATACTACATTACTCAAGATGGTGAAATAAATTTCTTGAACAATCTTCAAATTTTACTTAGAAATACTACCAAAATTTCTCAAATATCAAGTTCAAAAAAAAGTAAGAAAAAATATAATAGACTTGAGATTTGTAACCCAGAATCAAGCGAAATTTTAATTGACTACTTTACTCGATTTCCATTAAAAGGAATTCGCAAGCTAAGTTTTTTACGTTGGACTCGTGTCCATCAGTATAAAAAACGAAACCTTCAACTGAGTGAACGTACAGCTATAAAACTAGCTAGATTAATTAAACAATTAGAAATCCCAGAGTAATTTATTTTTAGCTATTAAACACCAAACACTCTCTAGGATTCACCCTACCCCCCCCCTAATAAGGTCCCTAACCCTCAGCCCTTTAGGGTTACCCTAAAGGGGTTAGGGCTATGCCCCCGATTCAGGGCTGAGTGGGCCCCTGCCCATACTACCCCCCCCCTTCTTATTAGGGCCCTAAAGGGGCCCACTCGGCCCTGAATCCAGGGGCCTTAGGTGGGGATATAAAGGGCATTGGCCCCTTTATAAAGGGAGGGTAACCCCTAAGGCCCCTGGATTCAGGGCCGAGTGGGCCCCTTTAGGGTCCTTTATTTATAAAGGGGCCAATGCCCATAGGGGCCTTAGGGGTTCAGCCCTTGGGGCATAGCCCTAACCCCTTTAGGGTAACCCTAAAGGGTAACCCTAAAGGGCTGAGGGTAAGGGGGGGGTTGGTAATAGCCTGGGGTTTATATGGTCTCCCAGAAAAATTTATACGCTTTGCCCCTTAGCCCCTTAATACCCCCCCTTTTGTTATTAGGGGGGGGGGTTGGTAATAGCCTGGGGTGAGGGGGGGTTGGTATGGGGTTGGTAAGGGCATTGGTAAGGGCATTGGTAAAGGCATTGAGAGAAGAAATTGATGATATAGTCCACAAGGCTTAAAACTTTGTTAAATCAAAGTGCCATAGCCAAGCATCACATTCATGCATTTACAATTCACGTAACTGTATTAATTCTTTTAAAAGGTGTATTATTTGCACGTAGTTCTCGTTTAATCCCAGATAAAGCAAACTTAGGTTTCCGTTTCCCTTGTGACGGTCCAGGTCGTGGTGGTACATGTCAAGTTTCTGCTTGGGACCACATTTTCTTAGGCCTATTCTGGATGTATAACTCATTATCAATTGTTATTTTCCACTTTAGTTGGAAAATGCAATCTGATGTATGGGGTACTGTAAATGATTCAGGAGTTTCACACATTACAGGTGGTAACTTTGCACAAAGTGCAAATACAATTAATGGTTGGCTTCGTGACTTCTTATGGGCACAATCATCTCAAGTAATTCAATCATATGGTTCTGCATTATCTGCTTACGGACTTATGTTCTTAGGTGCTCACTTCGTATGGGCATTTAGTTTAATGTTCTTATTCAGTGGTCGTGGATACTGGCAAGAATTAATTGAATCAATTGTTTGGGCACACAACAAACTTAAAGTAGCTCCAGCTATTCAACCTCGTGCTTTAAGTATTACTCAAGGTCGTGCCGTTGGTGTAGCTCACTACCTTTTAGGTGGTATTGCTACTACTTGGTCGTTCTTCTTAGCTCGTATTATTGCCGTAGGCTAATTTAAAAATGACTTTTTTAGTTAGCAACAAAAATTACTTGGGCACTCCCCAAGTAATTTTTGTTGCTAACTAAAAAATCAACTCGGGTCCACCCTTTATATCCCCCCCTTTCTTATTAGGGGTGGTATGGGGTGACACTATTTTCCTGGGAAAGCACCCTATAACCGCCTTATTTAGCGCTAAATAAGGCGGTTATAGGGTGCTTTCCCAGGAAAATAGTGTCACCCCCCCTTTAAAAGTTGATTTTTTTAAAAAAATAATACACAAAATATCTAAAGTTTTTTTGTCGAAAATTTTAGAGTTAAAAAACTTATTATAGTTTTAACTATACTTTTTATGCCACTTTTTAAAAAAAAAAAAAAAATTACTAAAAAAAAAGGTTTACAAAAATTTAACCGACCTGTATTATCTTTATCTCAATTATTAAGACGTCATAAACCTCAATCACGTTATCCTTATAGAATTCAACAAACACCTATTAAACCAATCATTCCACCAAAATCGTTTGTAATTATTTTAAAAGATAAACCAAAAAAAGCTACAACTTATAATCAACGTATTATTGATTATAAACACTGTGGATTACTTCAACGTTATATTGGATTAGGTGGTAAAATTTTACCTCGTCAACAAACTAAATTAACGGCAAAAGAACAAAGATATATCGCAAAAAATATTAAAAGTGCTAGAATTATGGCATTATTACCATTTGTAAGTAAAGAAAAAGGCTTTTTTAGATAATTAAATAAACTTAGCTATAGCATAGCTTTACCTTTAGCTTTACCTTTAGCTTTACCTAAAGCGTAATCTTTTAACCCCAGCAAGAATAACCCTATGGGTTATTCTTACTGCTGGTGGTTAGAAGCAAAGCTGGCTTTATCAACCTCCTCTCCCAGAAAAAACAAACCCCTTTAAAAGGGTTATGGGGCTCTGCCCCTCTTAAAGTAGCCGGAGGTTATCAACCTTCTCCCCCCGGGGGGAGAAGGTTGATAAACCTTAGGCTTTCAAATTGGGGCCCACCCTTATGTTAAAGGGGGGGTTAAATATGCGGGGTTCTAGTGGTTTTAAATAGAGTGTCTTTAAACACCAAACACTCTCTCAAATATGGTCTAAAAAGTGGGCCCCTTAAGGGGCCCACTTTTTAGAGACCATATTTAGAGAGAGTGTTTGCAAGTGCTCTCTCTAAATATGGTATCTAAAAAGTGGGCCCCTTTAGGGGCCCACTTTTTAGACCATATTTGAGAGAGCATTTGGCTCTCAAATATGGTCACAAAAATGGGCCCACCCTTTACCCCCCTGGGGTAAGGGGTGATCGATTTTTGTGTAACCATATTTACCCTAGGATTCAGGGCTCGGTCCTAAGGGGCTCGGCCCTAAGGGCTTCGCCCTTACCAAGGGGCCAATGCCCTTTATAGAGGGGGCATAGCCTTTTTTTATATAGGGCATAGCCCTTTGTCTTCATGGGCCCCCATACTACCCCACCTAAGGCCCCTAAGCCCTTTAGGGTTACCCTAAAGGGGTTAGGCCGAGTGGGCCCCTTAAAGGCCCTTTCTTATTAGGGGGGGGATATAAAGGGGTGAGGGAGCGTGTTTATAAGTGCTAAATATGGTTACACAAAAATCGATCACCCCTTACCCCAGGGGGGTCAGGGGTGGGCCCATTTTTGTGACCATATTTGACAGAGCACTTAGTGGGCTCTATCTTGTTTGGGACCCAGGGGGTCCCAAACAACAAAGCCCAGCCTTGCTTAGATGAGATTTTTCTATAGCTAAATTGATTATTGAGCGACACATAAAAACTATAATTAAGGCTTTTGAAATAGGGGTGCACCAATGCCCGCGCTGGTTCTCTAACTGGCCCATAAAAAACAGATAGGGCTCCCTCAAGGGCTATGCCCTTTTTATAAAAGGCTATGCCCTTTTTATAAAAAGCTATGTCCTTTTTATTAAAGGGCATTGGCCCCTTGGGCAGAAATGGCTCCATAAAAAACAGGGCCCCGCGCTGGTTCTCTTGATAGGGATAGAGGAGATCTTTTTCCATAAGGGTATTGGCCCGCCTTCAAGTGCTCTCTCCTAGGCCCCTTAGCCCTTTAGGGTTACCCTAAAGGGGTTAGGCCGAGCCCCTGTCTTCATGGGCCCCTATACCACCCCCCCCCCCTAATAAGAAAGGGGCCAATGCCCTTTATATCCCCCCCTAAGGCCCCTCAGCCCTTTAGGGGTTAGGCCGAGTGGGACCCTTTAGGGCCCTTCTTATTAGGGGGGGGGTAGTATGGGCAGGGGCCCACTCAGCCCTGAATCGGGGGCATAGCCCTAACCCCTTTAGAGTAACCCTAAAGAGCTGAGGGGGGGATATAAAGGGGTTGTCTTCACCCCCCTGGGGTGAAGGGGAAATATGGTCACAAAAAATGGGCCCACCCTAACCCCTTTAGGGTAACCCTAAAGGGCCAGGGGGGGTGGGCCCATTTTTTGTGACCATATTTGAGAGAGTGTTTGAAAAGAAGGGTCTTCAACCCCAGCTTCGCTGGGGTTGCTAGCCCCGGGATCATGACTCTTTATAAAGCGGGGCCCCCCTTTTAAATTGGGTCTTTAAAAAGGGGGGGTGCTTTAAAAGGGTAATAGCTTTAGCTATAAAGCAATAACTTTAGCTATATAGCTTTTTAAACTCTTGAAAAAAAATTAAGATAAATGTATATTTATAACAAGACAATTAATTATTTTTTACAAAAGGGTTACTAACTCAATGGTAGAGTACTCGGCTTTTAACCGATAAGCTCTGGGTTCGAGTCCCAGGTAACCCACAGTAATAGCTAATGTTATTACCAATATGATTCTTTAACCTTCCCGCTATTTATGGGGGTTAAAGACAATATTTTCAGCCTGCTTAGCTCAGTTGGTTAGAGCGTCCGTTTCATAAGCTGATTGTCACTAGTTCAAATCTAGTAGTAGGCAAATATATAAGTAAATTTCTTCACCCCGGTATGGGCTTTGCCCATACACCACAATAGCTAAAGCTATGCACCCACCCTGAATTGACCTAATAAGTGACTATAGCTAAAGCAATAAGTCCACCCCTCCTTCAATACAATAGCTAAAGCTATAGCAAGGCCCATTTCCCTTAGCTAAACCTATAACTCCCCCTTTTGCACATTTTGTGGCCTGACTTGCTCTCTTTTTGCTTTGAAACACTCTCCCCTTTACCCCTTAATACCCCCCCCTAATAATAAAAGGGGGGGTTAGGGCCACCCCTCAACCCTTGAGGGGTCAAGGGCTATGCCTTTAGGCATTGGCCCCCGGAGTTAAGATGTACCCCCCCTGGGGTCAACTATGGTCTAAAAGAAAGAGCGCTCCCTCAAGGGCTGAACCCTGCCCGTAGGGCATTGGCCCCTTGGGCAGAAATGGCTCCAGAAAACCCCCCTGGGGTAAAGGGGCCAATGCCCTACGGGCAGGGTTCAGCCCTTTGTCCCCGTAGGGACCCCATACTACCCCCCCCCCCCTCAACCCTTTAGGGTAACCCCTAAAGGGCTATGCCCATACTACCCCCCCCCCCTAATAAGAAGGGCCCTAAAGGGGCCCACTCGGCCTAACCCCTTTATAAATGGAGGGTAACCCTTCCATTTATAAAGGGCTGAGGGGGGGATATAAAGGGCATTGGCCCCTTTCTTATTAGGGGATATAAAGGGGTGAGGGAGTTCTAGCGCAAAAATTTAGAGACCATATTGATTGACCCGCGCTGGTTCTCTTGATAGGGCTCTCTAACCCCCCCTGGGGTAAGGGGGAGGCCCCCGCGCTGGTTCTCTTTATAGGGTCCCTCCAATGCCCTAAGGGCCAAGGGGAGGAGATCTTTCTTCTAAACACTCTCTTCAAGGCCCCTAGGGGCCTATAGCTTTAGCTATAAAGAGAGCCCTCTTAAATAGAAAGGGAAAAATTGGGGCCCCCCCTTTAAAATAAGGGTGGCCCCCAATTTTTCCCTTTCTATTTAAGAGGGCTCGGCCTAACCCCTTTAGGGTAACCCTAAAGGGCTAAGGGGCCTTGAAGAGAGCATTTAGTAAGGGTATTCCCAACCCTTACGGGCATTGGGGGAGAGTGTTTATAAGTGCTCTCCCTAAATATGGTCTCTAAAAAACCCTTACGGGCGATAAGCGTATAAATTTTTCTGGGAGACCATATTTAGGGAGAGCACTTAGTAGCTAAAGCTATGGACCCGGAATCGAATTTTATTACAGCTAAAGCTGTACTATGAGTCAAATAATAAAAACGAAATTTTATATGTGAAACTTTTTGTCGCTTTATAGCTAAAGCTTTATATTTAAGTTTTAGTGATCACTAAAACTTCAATGTTATGGGCACCCCCCTTACGCCTTATGGTGGCTTTATAGATTAGCTTTAGCTATCTTTACTACATGCCATACAGGCCACCCCAGTACCCTTATAACGCAACCCCCTATTTAGGGGGTGGCTTTATAAGGGTACTGGGGTGGACCCGGCTTTGCCTATAATATGTCACTAAAATTTGACTTTAAAAGCATATTAGTGACCCCAATTTAAACCCTTATTTTCAAACACTCTCTCAAGGGCTATGCCCTGGATTCTTCTGGGAGAGCTATGCCCGTAGGGCATTGGCTCCAAGGCCCCCTAGGGCCCTTTAGGGGCAAATATGGTTACACAAAAATCTATCACCCCCCCTGCCCTAAAGGGGCCCACTCTGCCCTTACCCCTTTGGGGTTACCCTAAAGGGGTTAGGGCATTTTCTGTCCTTCGGACCCTAAAGGGTTCATTCTTTAGGGGTGATCCCATTTTTTGTGACCATATTTCCCCTTCACCCCAGGGGGGTGAAGACAACCCCTTTATATCCCCCCCCCCTAATAAGAAAGGGGCCAATGCCCATAGGGCAGGGGCCCACTCAGCCCTTGGGGCATACTTGTCTTCACCCCTCTGGGGTGAGGGGGGGGTGGTATGGGGTCCCTACCAAGTGCTCTCTCCTAATCAAGGCCCCTTAGCCCTTTAGGGTTACCCTAAAAGGGTTAGGCCGAGCCCCTGCCCTTTAGGGCAGGGAAATATGGTCTAAAAAAGCTTTGCCAATGCCCTTTAGGGCATAGCCCTAAAGGGGCCCACTTTTTAGATACCATCAAGTGCTCTCTCAAATATGGTCACAAAAAATCATAGATTTTTGTGTAACCATATTTAGAGAGAGCACTTGCAAACACTCTCTCTAAATATGGTTACACAAAAATCTATGATTTTTTGTGACCATATTTAGAGAGAGTGTTTGATTTAGAGAGAGTGTTTGCAAGTGCTCTCTCTAAATATGGTTACACAAAAATCTATGATTTTTTGTGACCATATTTGAGAGAGCACTTGAAGGGCATAGCCCTTATTTGAGAGAGGGGTGGACCCCGTATTATATAAACTCCTTACCCCTTATGGTCAGAGCCCATAAGACACTGTATCCGCTTATGGTCAGAGCCCATAATACAATCCCCTAATGAGGTGATAGGTTACGCGCAAAGCCCATGCTGGGGTGTATAGAGCCACCCAAAAAACTTATAAGCAAGAAATAAAAAGCTATTCTTAGGTCTTTAAAAGAACTTTCCATATTAAGGGTGGTCCCTCCTCTATCAAGAGGGCCGTCAAAAATGCCCCTCTAAAGAGTTATAAAGCTGTCTTATTACCCCCCCTGCCCTCCGAAGGACATAAAAAGGGGCCCACTCTGCCCTTAGGGCATTAGGGGTGTTCCCAGGGGTTGATAAGGTGGACGCAGTTTGTAAGTATAAGTATAAGCAAAACCGGGACCTATTAAATTAGAGTCACCCTTACATCATAGCCTTAGTTATAAAGGGGGGTACAGGAGGGTTTATAGCTTTAGCTATTGTTTTATGGACTCTATCTTGTCTTCATAAAGGCAGGGGTACTTTAAAATAGGGGTCACCCGTTTAATTATATTATAGCTTACTTATAGGCCCCAGTTTAAAAGGGCTGTCATACTTTACACTTAATCTTTTTTTATTTAATTCTAAGCCTGGGCTTATAACCTCCAGCATTTTGCACTGGGGTTAGAGTCTTAATGGTTGTATAATTAAACACTCTCTCTAAACACTATCTCCCCTTGCGGGAGGGGGGGCCACCCCTAACCCCCCCTGGGGTAAAGGGGTGGCCCCCCCTCCCGCAAGGGGAGAGAGCACTTAAAATAAAATATGGTCTAAATTTTTGCGCTAGAACTCCCTCACCCCTTTATATCCCCCCCCTTTCTTATTAGGGGGTGGTATGGGGGCCCATGAAGACAACCCCTCCCCCTAATAAGAAAGGGGGGGGTAGTATGGGGTCCCTACGGGGACAAAGGGCTGAACCCTGCCCGTAGGGCATTGGCCCCTTTACCCCTTAATACCCCCCCCCTAATAAGAAAAGGGGGGGTTGGTATGGGGTTAGAGCGCTCTTTCTTTTTAGAGACCAGATTTACCCTTTCTATTTAGGACCCTAAAGGGGCCCACTCGGCCCTTGTCCCCCAAACACTCTCCAAGGCCCCCTAGCCCTTTAGGGTTACCCTAAAGGGGTTAGGCCGAGCCCTGAATCCTAGGGGCAAATATGGTCTAAAAAGTGGGCCCCTTCACCCCCCCC
>Ga0209491_10005262_pt1 | contig 19076 bp, 16 predicted proteins | sample BON02_FD_187213 | JGI IMG/M metagenome (GOLD analysis project Ga0209491, IMG submission 187213) | Freshwater microbial communities from Lake Bonney liftoff mats and glacier meltwater in Antarctica - BON-02 (SPAdes) (version 2) | ecosystem: Environmental > Aquatic > Freshwater > Ice > Glacier... | reverse complement strand
TTATCTCTAGGAAATTAACCAAAAATGAATAATTTGTGTTCAAATCGGCACCAAATAAAATCGGCCTCTAGGCCACGCCAGTATTAGTTCTTACTGAAAATTAACCCGGTTAAGCCGGACAGCAGTGGTAAAAAATATTAAATTAATTTTCACTTAAATGACTTTCCTAAGCGCTTCAACCGCCTGAAAATGACTTAAATAGATATGCCCTTTTAGATGAGTATAAAAGGGGGTATTTTTAAGGCGATCCATGACAGGCCCTTTTATTTCAGAAAAATGTAAGGTAATGCCTGCATTTTGAAGCCGATGGTCAATTGCCTCTAGGCTTTCTAGGGCGCTGGCATCAATACTGTTTACAGCCGAGCATTGCAAAATAACATGCAACAATTCAGGCCTTTGGGCTACCTCTTGATTGACGCGGTCTTCAAGTTGCCGAGCGTTGGCAAAGTATAAACTTTCGTCGACCCGTAAGCTGAGTATTTGCGGCTCACACATCACGTCATGTCGCAGTACATTTCTAAAGTGTTCGGTGCCTGGCACTTGGCCTACGACGGCAATATGAGGGCGACTGGTGTTATATAAAAAAAGTATGATTGAAGCCCCCACTCCAGCCATCAAACCTATTTCAACGCCATATATCAGGGTGGTCACCAAGGTGAGTGCCGTGGCGGTGAAGTCTGATTTGGAATAGTGCCAAGACTGTTTCAAAATACTGAAATCTACTAATGACAAAACCGCCACAATGATGGTGGCTGAAAGCGTTGCTTGCGGTAAGAAATACAGCGCGGGCGTTAGCAACAAGCACGCGATGCCGATGCCCACGGCTGTGAGTACCCCAGCCGCAGGTGTTTGGGCACCCGCATCAAAATTCACCACTGAGCGTGCGAACCCACCTGTGACAGGAAAGCCCCCTGTAAAAGAAGACGCCACGTTGCTTGCACCTAAGGCGATCAATTCTTGATTCGGCACAATACGTTGTCTGCGCTTGGCTGCTAACGTTTGCCCAACCGAAACCGATTCAACAAACCCCACCACACTGATCAGCAATGCGGGTATAAAAAGCACTTCCCATAAAACGGGGTCAAACGAGGGTAATGTAAAGGGGGGTAACCCTTGCGGAATATCGCCCATCACGCGTAAGTTGCTGGTTGCATCCCAACTAAAGTGCCAGCTTAAAACAGTTGTGATAACAATCGCTGCAACAGGCCCTGCACGAGACAATAAATCGGCAGCAAAACCTTTAATACCTATATTGAGTAATGTGCGTTTAAGGTTTTTGCGTGACCAAAATAAAAATACGGTAACGCTTACCCCAATGGCGAGTGTCAGCATGTGCGTTTGCGTGGCTTTTTGAAATAAATTCATCAAAATACCCGGCAAGTGTTCACCCCCGCCTTTGACGCCCATAATATGCTTTAACTGGCCTGCAGCAATTAAGATGCCCGCAGCTGAAATAAACCCAGAGATGACCGAGTGGCTTAAAAAGTTAGCTAAAAAGCCTGCTCGCAATAAGCCTAGAACAATCAAAATGCAACCTGATATAAAGGCTAAGGCGATGGCAGCTTGCCAATAAGCCATGCTACCTGTTGCAGCGATTTCTGCGATGGCCGTGGCCGTCATAAGCGACACCACGGCTACGGGCCCGACGGCTAACGCACGACTGGTACCTAACAGGGCATAAGCAATTAACGGTGCCATGCTGGCATATAGCCCAACCTCGGGTGGCAAACCCGCCAACATGGCATAAGCCAAGCTTTGCGGAATGAGCATAACCGTCACGATTAGTGCGGCAACCAAGTCTTTGACAAAGGTTTCTTTGTTGTATGACTTGATCCAGTCTTGTTCCGGAACTGAAAAACGCCCCATTTTTATTAACTTCCTTTGAACTTTTGTATTTTTTGTTTTGTGGCTTCGGTGTTGTAATGTTTGATTTACTGACATATTCTTATTTATATTGTTACACGCGAACTAAGCGAGACGCTTGTTTACACATAATAAAAAAACCACGGTGATTAGCCGTGGTTTGTGTTTTAAGTTAACAAGATAAGTTTTGTGAGCCTATCTGTTATTAACCTGAGAGTCTAAAAGCCCAATTAGGCTTTTTTAACCCAAAGGTTGCACCAGCCGGGGCCAGCTACAAGCTTGCCTGGAAATATGCTACAGGCACCATTTTCAGCGCCTTTAGCTGAATATAAAGCACATTTATTACAGAACTGATCGGGCTTGTGCTTGGGGAATTTAGCGACATCAACTTTGGTTGAGTCAGCGTAGTAACCCAATGCAATAGCTTGGGCATCTGTTTCAGCAACCATTGCTTGTGCATTTGCAGTTGAGGCTAAACCCATCGAGGCTAAACCAGCGGCTGAGGTCATCATAAACTGTCGACGTGTTGATTTCATTTCAATTTCCTGTAGCAAACATGAACCACCATAGGTTCGTATTTCATTTTAATATAATGTTTGAGATTTTCTTTGATAACCGAGCAGGCTAGTCGGTTGTTTTTATGAAAAAAAGTTATTTTGTTCTCATCTCATGGCTGAAAATAATTTGAATGATAATCACTCATATATTAAATAATAATCATTCTTAGTGGCGCAGCTTATCGACTTACAATAAATCAACATTACTTATTCTGTAATCTGTCTGTAAAGCGTATCTTTTGGAAATTCGACGTGCCCGTTAAACATTATTATTGGATAGCGCCAACCTTTATTTTCTTATGGAGCACGGGCTTCATCATCGCTAAATATGGCATGCCCTATACCGACCCTTTGACCTTTTTGTCGATGCGGTTTGTGGGTGTGTTGATCATACTGATTCCTGCAACCTTTATTTTTAAATCAATATGGCCTGCCCCTCGACAGATGGGGCACATTGTGGTGGCGGGTTTACTCATGCAGTTTGTTTATCTCAGTGGTATTTGGGAAGCCGTGAAGCATGGCATGCCGGCCGGTCTAGCAGCGTTAATAATTGGTTTACAGCCCGTTTTAACGGCAGTTTGTGCAGCAGGCATCGCCGAGAAAGTGTCGCATCGCCAGTGGCTTGGCTTAGCTTTAGGCCTGGTGGGGGTTGGCATTGTTTTGTCTGACAAAATATCAGTGGCTGGTGTGACGCTCTTTACATTGGGCTTCACTTTAATATCTTTGCTGGCATTTACTGCCGGTACGCTTTATCAAAAAAAGTTTTGCCCCGTGTTTGATTTACGAACGGGCACCATTATTCAATATGGTGCCAGTGCTGTGGTGTCAATTATTTTGATGTTTTGGCTTGAACCGATGAAGGTGCAGTGGTCTATACCCATGGTGAGTGCTTTGTTGTGGAGCATTGGGCCTATATCTTTAGGGGCCATGACGCTGTGGTTTGTTCTGTTGCGAAGTGGGGCAGCTACCAAGGCCAGCAGTTTGCTTTATTTAACCCCGCCCACTACAGCAATCATGGCGTGGGTTTTATTTGACGAATTATTGACGCCAACGATTATGATGGGTACGGCAGTGACAGTAGCAGGGGTTTACTTGGTAACCCGTACACGTCGGTCGTTTTGAACGATGGTTTTATAAAAAATAGGAATATTCAACATGAGTGCTTACATCATTACCGTTGTGAACGTCAGTGACCCTGAAAACTATGCAAAATACTCGGCTTTGGCCTCTGTTGCAAACGAGCAATATGGTGGCAAATTTATTGTCAGAGGCGGCAACCCTGAGGTTTTAGAAGGGGCTATACCTTACACCCGGGTTGTCGTGAATGTTTTTGACTCGCGTGAACAAGCAAAGAAGTTTTATAACTCTGTTGAGTATCAAGCCGCTAGACAGCATCGTATGGGCGCGGCCGATTTCAATATGATGGTCGTTGATGGCGCGTAATTTATAGCGCGTAACTTATGGAGCGTTACTTACAACGCGTTATTTAATTACGTGGAGCGGGGCGAATAACAGTGGCCATGGCAAGCAAAATCAATATCAATGCAGCATAGTCAAAACCGCTTAGCGCCTCACCCATAAATAGGCTTCCAGCAAATAAACCCACAACGGGCACCAACATAATTGACAGGCTACTGACCACGGGTGGCAACTTACGGGCAACCCGAAACCAAGCCACATAACCAAAAGAAAATGTTACGACACCTGCATAAATAATGGCAAGCCACTCACTTAGAACGGGCCAGCGCCAGCGATCATATTCAGTAAAGGAAGTTAAAATAAAAAGGGCTATACAGGCCGATACCAAAGACCAGAACGTAAGTACTTCGTTGCTAATAGACAAAGTTGAATGGCGTGTCATGGCTGTGCCCGCGCCCCAAGATATCGCCGCACCGAGCATAAGAATGACACCAATAGGTGCAGCCGAAAAAGCGCTGAATTCGGCTACACCCAGTAATAAAGTGGCGGCTAAGGCTAGGGTTACACCTAAAACACCTTGCCAAGTCAATCGGGCTCCGTACACCAATACGCTGGTGAGCAATGCCCAAACAGGCATGGTGTAACCGATGATTGCAGCACGGCCAGAGTTTAAGAGCAGCACCCCGTACATTAAACCGATTTGCCAAAGAATCATGTTGAGGGCGCTAAGCTGAAAGACACGCAATCTTTCTGCTTTTGGCACACGAAAAGAAATGCGCTGCCTGATTAAATATGCACCCAATGCCAAAATACCTAAAACAAGGCACCACGTTCTGAATGCAATGGGCGGGTAATCTTTTAATGCAAATTTAATCACCGAGTAGCTTAACCCCCAAGTGAGGGTAACAAGCATGATCAAAATGATATCTGTACGATTAATTTTTTCAGAGAGCAATTTAAACCTTACCCCGCAAAGATGGCGGGGTTAGACGGGCTAGACTAATAAATCAAATTACTGCATGAACCAGCCATGGCTCACAATAAATGATTGACCGGTTAAAGCCGCTGAGGGGAAGCCAGCCAAGAAAGTCACCGTTGACGCCACATCTTGCGTTGTGGTGAACACACCATCAACTGTATTTTTAAGCATCACATTTTTAATGACGTCAGCTTCAGAAATATTCAATTCTTTAGCCTGCTCAGGAATTTGCTTGTCAACCAATGGGGTACGAACAAAGCCTGGGCAAACCACATAACTACGCACATTTCGTGAAGCACCTTCTTTAGCCACTACCTTAGACAAACCAAGTAACCCGTGCTTAGCCGTGACATAGGCTGATTTCAAAGGTGAGGCTTCGTGTGAATGTACAGAACCCATATAAATGATAGAACCGCCGCGCTTGCTGCTGTACATATGCTTGATGGCAGCTTGAGTGGTTAAAAATGCACCGTCGAGGTGAATGGCGAGCATTTTCTTCCAGTCAGAGAAGGCATACTTCTCAATCGGGTTCACAATTTGAATACCCGCATTTGAAACCAAGATATCGATGCTGCCCAGTGTATCGACGGCTTTTTGAATGCCGGCGTTTACTTGTTCTTCGTTGGTGACGTCCATCGTGACAGCAATAGCCCTGCCGCCCGCTTTTTCAATTTCAGCTGCCGTGGCATTTGCACCATCAAGATTCATATCGGCAATTACAATTGCCGCACCGGCACGAGCCATATCAAGTGCACATTCTTTGCCGATGCCGCTTGCTGCGCCCGTAATGAGTGCGACCTTACCTTTTAATGTCATAGCTTTTCCTTTGAAAAGAGAAAAATATATTTTTTATTTAATATTCATAGCTAGAATAGTTACCTAATATTCATAGTTAGAATAATTACCTAATATTCATAACTAGAATGGTTACCTAATATTCATAGCTAGAATAGTTACCTAATATTCATAGCTAGAATAGTTACAAGCCAATAGTAGCAAAAGTATTAAGCATTGGTTGAAATATCGTCTTCAGATTGACGTTTCTGCATACCCCACATTTGCTCATATGCACCGTGGGAGCGCATTAACTGTTGGTGCGTGCCCCGTTCAATAATGCGACCATTTTCCATGACCAAGATTTGGTCTGCGTGCACAATCGTTGACAAACGGTGGGCAATGATGAGGGTTGTACGGTTACGTGCCAACCCCCAAAGCTCTTGTTGCAATGCCCGCTCTGTTTTTGTGTCAAGTGCTGAAGTGGCTTCATCGAATATCAGCATAGCTGGGTTTTTAAGTAAGGTCCGTGCAATCGCTACGCGTTGCTTTTCTCCGCCAGACAGTTTTAGTCCACGTTCACCAACGGGTGTTTCGTAACCCTGCGGCAATTGTTCTATAAATTCGTCAAGCTGGGCCGCTTTAGCGACGCGTTTCACATCATCAAATGAAGCGCTTGGGTCGCCGTAGGCAATGTTGTAAGCCAGGGTGTCATTAAATAAAACGGTGTCTTGGGGCACAATGCCTAAGTTTTTACGTAGGCTCGCCTGCTGCACCTCAGTGACGTCTTGTTGATCTAAGGTAATGTGACCCCGTTGTGTATCGTAAAAGCGAAAAAGCAAACGCGCTAAGGTGCTTTTGCCAGAACCGCTACGGCCGACCACTGCTGTAATGGTGCCGGCAGGAATGGTGAAATCAACGTCAAACAAAATTGTGCGATCTGTTTCATAACCAAAAGTAACGTGCTCAAAACGCACCTCGGGGCCTGTTTCAGGGTTGCGTATGACCAAGGGTTTGGCTGTAGCTAAGTCGGTGACTTCACGATCTGTTTTAAGCAACGTAAACATACGGTCAATATCAGTGGTTGATTGCTTGAATTCTCTGTAAATAACACCTAAAAAGTTTAAAGGTATATATAACTGAATCATTAAGGTGTTCACCAACACTAAGTCACCTAAAGTCATGGTGCCGTCTGTGACACCTAAAGTGGCTCGCCAAATAATTAAAACCAAACCGATACCAATAATAATTTGTTGCCCAAAATTTAAAACGGCAAGCGATTTTTGAGACACCACAGCCGCTTTTTGATAATATTCAAGGTTGCTGTCGTAACGTTTGGCTTCAAACGCTTCATTACTAAAGTATTTAACGGTTTCAAAATTTAATAATGAATCAACGGCTTTTTGGTTAGCTCGGGTATCAAGCTCATTCATTGTGCGACGCAAATGAGTACGCCACTCAGTCACCACAACAGTAAAACCAATGTAGAGAATCAGTGCGACTAAGGTTATGGCAGAAAACCAGACATCATAAAAAATGGCGAAGTAACCCAACACCAACACGAACTCAACTAAAGTGGGAAAGATGCTGTAAAGCGAAAACGATACAAGCGACTGAATGGCTCTCGTGCCCCTTTCGATATCGCGGCTGACGCCACCAGTTTGGCGCGCTAAATGAAATCTTAGAGAAAGCTGATGTAAATGTTGAAAAACGTTTAAAGCAATTTCGCGCACGGCATGTTGTGTTACCCGGGCAAAAAGGGCTTCCTTTAACTCATTAAAAAGAGATGTGGCCAAACGCAAAGCGCCATAACCTAAAATAATACCGACAGGCACCACCAATAGCATTTTTGGGCTGTTGGTAGAGACATCAAGCGAGTCAATTAAATGTTTCAGCGTAATGGGTATGCCCAAGCCAGCAAATTTGGCAATGACCATGCACAACATCGCTAATGCAACGCGACCCTTGAAGGTCATGAGGTAGGGAATAAGTTGATTGAGGGTTTGCCAGTCGCTTTGTGAGGGTTGATGGCGGGTTTTTGTTTGGGGCCCAAAACTTCTCATGGGTAATCTCGATCTAGCTAAAATGGTGTGAACGCCAGTTTAGGCGCGTATTTCAATCAGTTAAACTCAGCGCTATGAAAGCCAAGCAAGTATTAATAAGCATTAAAACCCAGATATCGATGACTTTTGATCAAAAGCATCGTTTATTTGGCCCGCTTTCTTCGCCTATATCGCTGCCCAATGCTAGATTTAATGCTTTGTATTGGGGTGGTATTGCGTTAGGTTTAGCTTTGGCTTGGCTATTTGCAACCCAGCAAGTCGTTGACGGCGACCAAGAGCAGATGCTTTTTAATGGCTACATGGGCGCCTATTTAGGCCAATGGTCAAGTTTTGGTAATACTGCAAGTGTGGTCGGTAATGTGCCGGGTAACCTTTTAGGCATTGTTGTGGGGGGGCCGCTTTTAATGTGGAATTCCCCTTATTCACCCATGTTGTTTCTAGTCTTAACCCGTTTGTTTGGGTTTTTCTTGTTTGATTCTTTAATTAAACAGGCGTTCACAAATAACGATGGTTCGGCGCAAGTTACCCGTTTAACGTTTTTATTATTGTGCTGGTTGAACCCTTGGTTTTTATACGAAACGCTACTTTACAACCCGTCCTATTTATTTTTCTGTGCAGCGTTGCATTGTTGGTCAGCTTGGCATTTACGTTTGAAGCGTTCATTTGTGATGACGTTATTACACGTGTTAGCGATCGGTTTAGCGATGCAATTGCACTACTCATGGCCGCTGTTAGCTATTATTTCTTTAATACTGTGGTGGCAACGACAAATAAAAATTAATTATTGGGCTGTTGGTGCGGCGCTTGGGTTTATAGCCCTATCTTTGCTACCGTATTGGTTGGCTTTATCGCAAAATGCCAATCTGGCTCATAACGCTAACCCTGAAACACAAAAACGATACATCGGTTATGGCGCCGTCCATGTTTTTCCGGTCATAAAGTCTTATTTTTATTGGTTACGATACGGTTCTTGGTGGTACCCCAGTAAGTTAGTAAACGATACGGCCTTTATTTGGTTGTCTAGCGAGGTTTGGCTTCAGCTCACAGCCATGTGGCTTTGGCGAACGCTTATTTATATTGCCGGTATAGCAAGTTTATTGTTTGCGTTGTGGGCGAATATTTTGTTAGGTGTTGCGTTACGCGGTCAGTGGTTGCGCCGTCATGTGAACAAAATTATTACCCCTGCCCACTGGCTTGGTTTGTATGCCTTAGCAGCGGTTGTGGCCACACTTATCACGGCCGGCTTGGCGCCTATCACTTTTAATTATTGGCATTTGATTTTGGTGTTTCCGTTTGCGTTGTTTCCCGTTTTATTGCTTTTACGTTTGATATTTAAAGTGTACCCACACGCCTTAAAAGGGGCAGGGTTGGTTGTGTTAGCCTTTTTCATTTTCGTCAATATGATTGTTGCAAACGACAGCCGCAAATTTTCTCATCATGCCAGTTACCATCAACAGGTAATTGAATATGTGCAAAAGACAGTCGTGCCCAAGTAAAGACGTCATGTTGTATGGGTAAACCCTGTGAAATTTACTCATAAAACAGGCTTTACCCCTGCTAACATTAGTTAAGGTTATCCCTTCTTATTTAAGCGCTTAAAGGACAATAAATGAAATCATTACGATATGTTGCGTTGGCAGTATGTTTGTCAGTCGCAAGCGTGGGCGCCCACGCCCAACAATTTATTAATATTTTGACCGGTGGCACCAGTGGTGTTTATTACCCAATGGGTGTTGCCTTATCGCAAATCTACGAAAAAGCCATACCAAACGCTAAAATCGCGGTGCAATCAACTAAAGCTAGCGCAGAAAACGTCAACCTCGTTCAAGCCGGTCGCGGCGAATTAGCTTTTGCATTGGCCGACACCGTTTCAGCTGCATGGCAGGGTGACGAAGAAGCGGGCTTTAAAACTAAACTAGATAAATTACGGGGTATAGCGGGTATTTACAGCAATTACATTCAAATCGTCGCGTCAGCTGAGTCAGGTATTAAAACTTTGGCTGATCTAAAAGGTAAGCGTGTGTCAGTAGGTGCAGCCCGTTCGGGCACTGAACTAAATGCCCGTGCCGTTTTAAAAGCAGCGGGGATCACATATGCCGATTTAGCTAAAGTCGAATATTTGGGTTTTGGTGAATCAGTTGAGTTGATGAAAAATCGTCAGCTTGATGCAACCTTGCAATCAGCGGGTTTAGGTGTGTCGTCAATACGTGACTTGGCTAATTCTGTTCCGATTGTGATCATAGCTGTACCTGAAAGCGTTGTCGCCAAGATCAACGACCCGGCTTACATTGCGGGTGTGATTCCAGCGGGTACCTATGAAGGTCAAACTCAAGCTGTACCTACTGTTACCATTCCTAACGTGTTGGTTACCAATGCAGCCGTGAGTGACGCGGTGGCATATGAAATGACTAAATCACTGTTTAATCATCTGCCACAATTAATTGCTGCACACTCAGCAGCTAAAGGTATTGACCCAGCGAATGGGCCTAAAACCCCTGTGCCTTTACACCCGGGTGCGATTAAATATTACAAAGAAGTGGGTTTAATTAAGTAATTAAAGTCTATTTTTTGTTAATAAAAAACCAGCTTGATTGATACATGCTGGTTTTTTTCTTTTTTTCTTTTGCATCCCCCTTTTAGATAAATAACATGTCACAAGCGACAACTAATATTGAACAAAACCCTGAATTCAAAAAACTCACAGGTTTTGTATTCTTAATCGGTTTTATTTTTTCAGCTTATCAAATTGCGATGGCTGCATACCACCCCCTGTCTTCACAAATTGTTCGCGTGTTGCATGTTGGTTTTTTGTTATTGATGATTTTTGTACTTTATGCCCCTAAGACACCGCAGGGTTCAGTGTTAAAGCACCCTTTAGGGCTCATTAGTTATGTTGCTGCCTTTCTAGGGTTCACACTTTCGCTATATCACTGGTATTTTGAACCCGACTTGGTCGCGCGTGCAGGCGAACCCACCATGGTTGATACCTGGGTGGGTGCCATCATTATTTTGTTGGTGTTTGAGGCCGCTCGCCGTGTGATGGGTTTTGCATTGCCTTTAATTTGTGCATCATTTTTCCTTTATGCCTTATTTGGTCAACAGTTACCGGGCATTTTTGTGCACCGTGGTTACCCCCTTGAGCAACTAATTGATCACCTCGGTTTTGGTACCGAAGGTATCTACGGCATACCCACTTACGTCAGCTCCTCGTACATCTTTCTTTTTATTCTGTTTGGTTCTTTTTTAGAACAAGCAGGCATGATTAAATTATTTACTGACTTTGCCATGGGTACGGTCGGCCATACACGCGGTGGCCCCGCTAAAGTGTCGGTGGTGGCATCAGGTCTGATGGGTACGATTAATGGCTCTGGCGTTGCCAATGTGGTGACAACAGGGCAGTTCACCATACCGATGATGAAACGTTTTGGTTACAAACCAGCCTTTGCAGGTGGGGTTGAGGCTACTTCAAGTATGGGTGGGCAAATTATGCCGCCTGTGATGGGTGCGGTTGCTTTCATTATGGCTGAAACAATTGGCGTGCAATACATTGAAATTGTGCAAGCAGCCCTGGTGCCAGCAATTTTATATTTTGTAACCGCATTCTGGATGGTGCACCTTGAAGCGGGGCGATTAAACTTGGTTGGTCTACCAAAATCAGAGTGCCCGAACCCCTGGAAAGCGGTTAAAGAAAGTTGGTACTTACTCTTTCCACTGGCGATCTTAGTGTTCTTATTGTTCTCAGGTTACACGCCTTTATTTTCTGGCATGGTCGGTTTAGCGCTTACAGCTATTTTAATTTTAGGTGCAGCCATTGCGCTTAAACTTAAAGGCATTGTTATGCGCTATGTCTTTTGGGTTGCATTAGGTATTTTTAGTGCAAGCTTTTTTAAATGGGGTATTACCTCAGTATTAATAATTATAGCTGCAATGTTAGCGGTGTTATTTTTTATTAAAGGTGGTCGAGACACCATAAAGTTATTGACTAAAGCAATGGTTGAGGGCGCTCATCATGCGTTGCCCGTCGGTATTGCATGCGCCCTAGTGGGTGTCATTATTGGGGTCTTGACATTGACTGGTGCAGCCACAACTTTTGCTAGTGCCATCATCAGTGTGGGCGAAAACAGTTTGATTGCCTCGCTCTTGTTAACCATGTTGGTTTGTTTGATTTTAGGTATGGGTATACCAACTATTCCAAACTACATTATTACTTCGTCATTAGCAGCCCCCGCTTTGTTAGAGTTGGGTGTGCCCTTAATTGTGTCGCATATGTTTGTCTTTTATTTCGGTATCATGGCCGACTTAACGCCCCCTGTTGCACTGGCTGCATTTGCGGCTGCACCTATCGCTGGTGTGTCGGGCCTTAAAATCAGTATTCAAGCCGTACGAATTGCATTTGCAGGTTTTGTTATACCGTTTATGGCGGTGTACTCACCGGCGTTAATGTTGCAAAACGACCCCACCATATGGGCCGTCATTTATATTGTTTTGAAAGCGCTCATTGCAATAGGCTTATGGGGTATTGCCTCGGTTGGTTTTATGTGGAACCCGGTCAACGCTTGGGTGCGTATTTGGGCTCTATTATCAGCAGCTTTGTTGATCGCCGCACTACCCCTTACAGATGAGCTTGGTTTGCTTTCTTCAGCGCTCGTGTTTGCATGGCTTTATTGGCAGCACCGAAAAATTAAAGCCCATGCTTCAACACGCGCGCAAGTTTAAGTTTTAGCGCCTTATATATGTCTATTTGCTTAAGCGTTGGTGCAGTGATTGTTTCAATTGCCGCCCAACAATTCACATTAAGCTGGACGCATTCAGTTGAACGTATTATTTGGCAAGAAGATTGGCGTGTGATGGATCAAACTTTAAGCCTTGTTGAGGCTCGCGTTCGCGGCAGTGGTGCAGGCATGGAGGTGCCTGAAGGCGCGGTATTAAAAGAGGGGGTTTGGCACTATTTTGCATCGCGCGATGTGCCCGCTTTGAACCTAACGATTTCACCATTTGGTCGCGATGAGTATCAAGTATGCCTTCCCGTTAGTGGATGTGAGGCTATACCAAATATTTTAAATCGCTTCGATTTAAAACCTACTGAGCCGAGCTACGTTGTTAAAGTGGCGCCTTGTGAGATTGAGAGGCGCCACCCCTTAAAAAAAAATTAAGATGCTAAACGTGCATTGCCAGGAAAGAGCACTTTGCGTGACTCTTCGTCCATTTCTGCTTTAAATGTGAACTGAGCTTTTAAGGCTTCGGCGCGTTGTGCGGCTGGCCTAGCGTTAATGCTGTCAAGCCAACGTTTAATGTTAGGTAGTTTTTCCCATGCCTCAGCACCGAGTACAAATGGTATAACGCGTGCCCAACCCCAAAGCGACATATCAACAATAGTGTATTGATCGCCCATAATATAGAGTTGGTTTGTCAGGCGTTCTTCAATAATATTCCAATGACGCCAAGCTTCAAAATCGTAGCGGTTAACGGCATACTCTTTTGGCTCGGGGGCGAAATGTTTGAAGTGCACATATTGGCCGCTGTAAGGGCCAATGCCTGTTGCAATAAACATTAACCATGAATACATTTCAGCTTTGTTGTCAGGCACAAACTGACCCGTTTTTTCAGCCAAATAAATCATCATGGCATTACTATCAAAAAGACGTACGCCATCATCGGTCATGGCAGGTGTTTTTGCGTTGGGGTTTATTGCCTTAAACTCTGCTGAGTGCTGTTCACCTTTGCGTGTATCGACCGGTACCAGTTCGTAAGGCAGGCCCGTTTCTTCTAAGTAAAGTGCAACTTTGAGCGGGTTTGGAGAAGGGTGGTAATAAAGCTTAAGCATTTGAAACCTCTTTTTATGAGTTTTTAATATATAAAAATGTATGAGTAAAAAAATACACTGAATTACTCAGTGAAATCACTGAATGTTTAGTAAGATCTAAATTGAGTGCAGTCAACTATAAAACGTACCACAAATAATAACGCTGCTAATAAAAAAACGAGCTTAACTTGACCATTACCTATCTTAAAAAAGCCATAAAAGCCCCCGCAGCAGAAGACGCGACCACCCGTGAAACCGTTTCGCGTATGTTGGGCGAAATTGAAGCCGGTGGCGAAGACGTGGCTCGACGATATGCAAAAGAGTTTGATGGTTGGGAACAAGAGATCGTGATGTCTCGCGAAAACCTCGAGAAAGCGATTAAAACGGTTCCCGAAACCGTTAAAGATGATATTTGTTTTGCACGCGACCGCATTCGCGACTTTGCCCAAAGACAGCGCGATTCCATGCAAGAGTTTGAAGTTGAGTTGCTGAACGGTTTAGTGGTTGGCCAACGCATTGTGCCTGTTACGACCGCTGGCTGTTATGTGCCGGGTGGACGTTATGCCCATGCAGCATCGGCTTTAATGAGCGTTTGCACCGCTAAAGTAGCCGGTGTGCCTAATGTTATAGCCACCTCACCGGGTCACCATCAACAAGGCGTAAACCCAGCTATTTTGTATGCCATGCATTTGGCAGGTGCCGACCAAATTTTGACACTCGGTGGCGTGCAAGGCGTTGCAGCCTTAGCGTTTGGCTTGTTTACGGGTTTACCTGCCGATATGGTGGTGGGCCCTGGCAATCGTTTTGTGGCTGAAGCCAAACGTATGTTGTTTGGTCGCATTGGTATTGACGTGGTGGCGGGCCCAACCGAGTCAATGGTGGCAGCTGACGAAACGGCTGACCCCGCAATTGTTGCAGCCGACTTAATGGGCCAAGCTGAGCATGGCCCCGATTCACCCGTTTGGTTAGTGACAACGTCACGCGAGGTGGGTGAAAAAGTGATGGCTTTGGCGCCAAGCATTATTGCTAGCCTACCTGAATTGGCGCGTAACTCAGCGACAGCAGCTTGGCGTGATTACGGTGAAGTGGTGTTGGTTGATACGCGCGAAGAAATGGCTCAAGTTTGTGACCAGTACGCACCAGAGCACTTACAAATTCAAGCGATTGATCCAGACTGGTGGTTAGCCAATTTACGCAATTATGGGTCATTATTTTTGGGCGAAGAAACCACCGTTGCTTATGGTGATAAATGTTCAGGCCCCAATCATATTTTGCCAACCCGCGGTGCGGCTCGTTACTCAGGCGGCTTAAGCGCCAGTAAGTTTTTGAAAGTATTAAGCTATCAAAAATTAAACCGTGCGGCTTGTAAAGTTATTGCACCTGTGGCGGCCCGTATTTCTAGATTAGAAGGCATGGAAGGCCATGCCATGACAGCTGACGTGCGTTTAGATAAATACTTCCCGAATGAGACATTCGATTTGGGTAAAACAAGTTAGTAAGTCATATTATTAAATCAATTTGCCCATCCTTAAATGTAGGGCATAAGCTTTAAAATTTAAAAAAATATACTTTCAATTGCCTAACCGTGCAGGTATTTAGACACTTATGAAACTAAATCGTGATCTCGCCAGTGTTGACCCCATACCCGCTTCGGGTATGGCTCGAGCCCAAGCTATTATGCAGTCAGGCGCCCTGTTTCGGTATGGTGAGTTTGGCAGCGAGCTTGCTGAATCAACGTTATTTGAAGTTGATTTCGCAGCCTATGTTGGTCGGCGTTATGCCGTGGCACTTAACTCGTGTGGGTGTTCATTGTTTATTGCCTTAAAGTGTTTGGGTGTTGAAACGGGTGACAAGGTGTTGGTGAATGCCTTTACATTGGCTCCCGTGCCTGGCGCAGTTGCGCATGCCGCGGCGCAAGCTGTTTTTGTAGAATCAACCGAAGACCTGCTTATTGATTTAGACGACTTAAGATCAAAAGCACAAAGTAGTGGGGCTAAAATATTGTTGCTCTCGCACATGCGCGGCCATACTGCAGATTTAGATGCCGTCATGGCCATTTGTGATGAGTTTGGCATACAAGTGATCGAAGACTGTGCCCACACCATGGGTGGTAAATGGAACGGTCAATTTACTGGAACCTTTGGTGCGATTGGTTGTTTCAGTAGCCAAACCTATAAACACATGAATTCGGGTGAGGGCGGTATCTTAGTTACCGATGACGACGATATTGCGGCCAAGGCAATTCTGTATTCGGGTAGTTATATGTTGTACCGTCAACACGTTGCACGCCCATCAGATGAAGTATTTGAAAGGTATAAGTATCAAATACCAAACTGCAGCATGCGCATGTCAAATTTAGCGGCTGCTACCGCGCGCCCTCAAATAGACCTGTTGCCTGAACGTACCGTTATTTGGAATGAACGCCACGACCGTTTGGCGCAAAAGTTAAGTCAAATTCAAGATATTGTGTTGCCTAAACGATTGGCTGGCGAATCTTACGTGGCCAGTTCTATTCAGTTTCGTGTCATGGGTTTAAACGACGAAAAGTTTAAGCACTTTTTGGCATTAACCGCTGAGTGTGGTGTGAAACTAAAATGGTTTGGTAATGTTGAACCGGTTGGTTTTACCAGTACTTATCTTGATTGGAAGTATAGTAACGGCGGGCAAATGTTGCCACACACTACAAAGATAATGAAACAGCTTTGCGATATGCGTATTCCTTTATCGCTCACACTTGAAGAGTGCGATCTGATTGTTCAAATTATTGCAAAATCTTTAGCAACTGTTAAAGGTACATAATCGTTCAGGCTATTTTTTTTACATGAAGGTTTAAATAGCCTGACTAAATGTTATTTCTTTTCAATGTTTTAATTTATATGTTCATCTTGCATTTGCATCTTGCGTCTAATTCTAATACCTAAAATAAATGTCTAACTTTCAAACTGATTCTCAAAACGATCTTTCCGCTTCAGAGAACACCACGCGTAACACTCTTGACCCATCAGATTGGCAATCGCTTCGTGAGCAAGGTCATCGCATGCTTGACGACATCATTGACCATATGTCTGCGTTGCACGATAAGCCCGTTTGGCAACCTATTCCGCAAGTCAAGCGTGATCTTTTCACTGAGCCTCTGCCACATGGCCCCAGTTCTTTAGCGTCAGCGCATCAGCGTTTCATGGAAGATGTTTTACCCTATTCTGTTGGCAATGCCAGCCCTGGTTTTATGGGGTGGGTGCAGGGTGGTGGTAGCCCTGTGGGTATGTTGGCAGAAATGTTGGCATCGGGTTTGAACGCAAACTTGGGCGGTCGCGACCAAATGCCACTTGAGGTTGAGCGTCAAATTCTGCACTGGATGCGTGAGTTATTTCATTTTCCTGAATCGGCCAGTGGTTTGTTTGTCACCGGCGCCTCAATGGCAAATATGATTAGCGTATTGGTCGCTCGTAATCGTATCTTGGGTCAAAGTGTGCGACGTCAAGGTTTGGCCGATAGCCCCAAGAAACTGGTGGCTTACACGTCTGCCGGTGCGCATGGTTGCATTATGCAAGCTATTGATTTATGTGGCATGGGTACAGACTATTTGCGCGTGATCGAGCTTGATGACCAGTACCAAATGAATTTGGTGCAACTAAAGCAAACCATTGACAATGATCGGGCTCAAGGTTTAACGCCTTTCTTTATTGCCGGTTCGGCCGGCACGGTTGATGTGGGGGCGATTGATGACTTAGACGCCATTGCAGACATTGCCGCCGCAGAAAACCTTTGGTTTCATATTGATGGTGCATTCGGCGCCATGGCCATGTTGTCGAAAAAAATTGCCCCACGGTTAAAGGGAATTGAACGGGCAGACTCTATTGCGTTTGATTTTCATAAATGGTTGCAAGTGCCCTACGACGCGGGTTTTATTATTGTGCGCGATGGTTCATTACATCATGATACCTTTGCTTCACCTGCAACCTATTTAAGGCGGGAAACGCGTGGTTTGGCAGGCGGTTCACCTTGGCCGTGTGATTTTGGCCCCGATCTTTCGCGTGGTTTTCGGGCACTTAAAACATGGTTCACCATTAAAGTTTATGGTGCTGACAAACTGGGCAGCATCATTGATAAAACCTGCGATTTGGCCCAATATTTAAAAACAAAAATTGAGGCCCAGTCCGAGCTCGAAATGATGGCTCCCGTGGCGTTGAATGTTGTTTGTTTTCGCTATCTCGGTAAAAATAATATAACGGCTGATCAACTCAATGAAACGAATGCTGATATTGTTGCTGATTTGCATGAGTCAGGCTTAGTAGCGCCCTCTGCAACGTCTATTAATGGCCAAATTGCTATACGTGCAGCAATGGTCAATCATCGTATTGAACAACGTAATGTTGATATATTGGTTGAGCAGGTCTTAAGGTTGGGGCGGTTGAAGTTGAAAGACTAAGCGATCAAAAAACTGCAGTCGTTGCGCCTAGAGCACTTAGACATTGTTGCTAGAACCCTGAGACTTTGCTGCGTCATGTTTGTAAACCCACCATACAAGGGTTCTAAACATTTCGAATAGGTAAAAAACTCAATGTTAAGATCGACCAATGTCTAAATCACGCCTGATATGGCGTTATCTTCTTGCTGGGGTTTTGGTGTGGGTTATCGGCTCGCAACTTATTACCATCTCGCAAATTGTCTGGTACCAATGGTTCAACCCAACCTCTTCAGCATTTATCGATGCTGAACGTGACCGGTTGCGAAGCGAAGTACCACCTAAAGTGATTGAACAAACTTGGGTCGCTTACGATCAAATCTCTCGCCACGTTAAGCGTGCCGTGCTGGCTTCTGAAGACTCGGGTTTCGCAGATCACGACGGTGTTGAGTGGAATGCGCTTGAAGAAGCCGCGCGTGCAAATATTGAGCACGGTGCCATCAAACGGGGTGGTTCAACCATTACGATGCAGGTTGCTAAGAACCTTTTTTTGTCTTCAGATCGAAGCTATTGGCGTAAAGCCCAAGAAATTATGATCGCCACGCTTATAGAATTCATACTTGATAAGCGGCACATACTTGAAATTTACTTAAATATTGCTGAATGGGGCGTGGGTGTGTTTGGCATTGAAGCTGCCGCACAGCACTACTTTAATGTGCCTGCCAGCAAACTCAACCCTTGGCAGTCAGCTTGGTTAGCAGCCATATTGCCATCACCCAAACGTTATGACCTGAATCGCAAGGCCAGTTGGCCAGATCGTAAGGCTCAAATTATTATTCGCCGCATGCCTCAGGTGGCATTGCCGTAAAGCATTGGTTTTTAACGGTTGAAGTGGGTGCTTAAAAGGGCGAGTTGAAAGCATAATTTTAGTTGATAAAAAATGCTATACTTCTCACCTTTAAAGCGCCCGTAGCTCAGTTGGATAGAGTACTTGGCTACGAACCAAGGGGTCGTGGGTTCAATTCCTGCCGGGCGCACCAGTAAAATCAAGGGGTTACAGTTAAATTAGCTGTAGCCCCTTTTTCATAATGTGGTCTTTAGTCCTAGATTTGTCCTAAATTGAATGAATCCACCTGTGGTATGAACTCAGTCTTGACTGTTTTAGCCACCCTGTTGTTTTGACGCTTGTCACCCATACCCAAGCAACACCCTT
>Ga0209491_10005261_pt1 | contig 19076 bp, 9 predicted proteins | sample BON02_FD_187213 | JGI IMG/M metagenome (GOLD analysis project Ga0209491, IMG submission 187213) | Freshwater microbial communities from Lake Bonney liftoff mats and glacier meltwater in Antarctica - BON-02 (SPAdes) (version 2) | ecosystem: Environmental > Aquatic > Freshwater > Ice > Glacier... | reverse complement strand
AATCTTATCAATGTACTCAGATACCTGTTGCACCGATGACGCCTTCGGAAAGCTGAGGCATAGGTTGTCGCCCTTTATATCGCAGTGCGACTTCAAGGCGTCGGCCAACAATGTGTTGGCAATGCCGCCTGCGAACGTCCACCAGCGGACTTGTCCATTGGGTTGCAGCACGATGCTGGTTGCCTCGGCGGAAACCCAAGGATGCTCGTCCCGTATCTCCCGAAATTGCTGCACTGCACGACGTGACCAGGAGGGATCATCTTCATCGGAAGCGAGGATGCGGCGGATACTCTGGCAGAGAGCGTGAGTGAGCATTTGACCTTCCCCTAGCCAGCGGGAGCGTCCTTTTTCATCCGTGGGTTCAACGTAAGCGACACGGCGTTTCCAGTCCAAGTGCTTCGTCTTCCAGCTGCGACCGGCCAGTACAAGGATCGGTGGTCCTTCGTCTTTGCGGTAAAAGGTCGATTCGTGGACGTTGCCCAGTTCCTTTTGACCTGACATCACTTTGAACAGCGGCGGCGATGTGAACACCGACAGGATGTCCATGAAATTGCGTCGACCAAATGTATTCTCGCCCTCCGGCGCAAAAGCCAGGATACCGTTGTCACTCCACAGGATGCCTTTGGCGATCATGTAATCTACCAGCTCGGTAATCCGTTCTGCGGCCAGGTCAGCAAAACCAGGCACACTCTGGACCCATTGGAACCATTGTGATTGACCGACGCCACGTTCTTGCAGGATTAACGCCATCAACTGTTGGGCGAGAATATGGTAAGGACACGGTGGAGCCTGCACCGGCTCCACGTAGCCTCGTTGCCAAAGCTCGATTAAAGCAGCGGCTCGCAACAGTCCTTCGTCGCTCGTTGCAAGAAACAGACAGTTGCGTGTCGTATTGGATCGACGACCTGTGCGACCCATGCGTTGCAGAAACGACGAAACAGTACCGGGAGCATCAATCTGAATCACTCGGTCGAGGTCACCAACATCTAGCCCCAGCTCGAGCGAACTCGTTGCCACGATCACGCAATTCTGTCTCTGGGCAAATGCTTCTTCGGCTTGCCGCCGTTCCTCAATCCCGAGCGAACTGTGTGAAACAAATGTGTCGATGCCGTATTGACGCAGTAAGACTGCAAGTTGTTCGACTCGGGACCGACTGTCGCAGAACACCAGCCGCTTCTCACCCTGATGGAGCAGGCTGATGACCTTGGCCGCATTGGCAAGCGACCCCACAAAATCAAGCTGCACATCAGGCTTCTTTGAATCCGTTTCTGTTGGTCGAACGACGACCTGCGGACGTTGTGAGCCAGACGACAGCCATTCAAGCATCTTCTGTGGGTTGCCCACCGTTGCCGATAACCCAATTCGCTGAATATCTCGACCTGCAATCTTGCCAATACGAGAAAACACCGACAGCAAATGCCAGCCTCGATCGTCGCCTGCAAACGCATGAAGCTCATCAATGACGACAACACGCACATTGCTGAAGAACTGGCGATGGTCGACTTTCTGGGAGACCAACAGCACTTCCAGCGACTCCGGTGTCGTCAGTAAACAATCAGGCGGCTCAAAAAGAATTCGGCTGCGTTCGCCTTGTGGCGTATCGCCATGCCACAAGGCAGCACGTCTGCCGACCAACTGCATGTACTTGTGAAGACGTTGTTCCTGATTATTCAGAAGTGCCTTGATGGGGCTGACGTACAGAACAGACAAACCTGCCCACGACTCTGACAGCATTTGAGAGATCACCGGGAAGAACGCCGATTCCGTTTTTCCACCTGCAGTCGGCGCAAGCACAACCAGGTTCTTGCCATCAAGATAAGCCTCAATTGACAGCGCCTGCACTTCTCGCAAATCCCGCCAGCCGAGGGAATTGACGATGTGATGTTGGAGTGCAGGATGTAATCGGTCAAATGCAGTCACGAGTCAACAGTTCCAAAACACATGTTCGTCCACCTAAGTTGCGTTTATGGCATATAGAACTCTGGTTCGCCCCGAACCACGATAGGACAACCTTCGCAGCACCATTGGCATCCGTTCGCCCGCTCCCCATCGTTCGCATCTCCGATGTCTACGTCTTCTCCAGCACGAACCCGAAAATCGTCAAGCACGTCTTGCGGACTGATGCCATCTACAATTTGCTGGCGTACAGCGTCCATCGAGGCCTGGAGTTTGCTCTTTATCTCATCGGATGTGGCATGCCTGAGTTGCGATTCCAACTGCTCCAGGTACTCGTCCAGATCGCTGATGCGTCGTTCGATTTCGTCTTCCATGGAATAACAGTTCGCATACATGCTCACGAATAGTTGGGGCTCTCCGCCAAATCCTTTCTTAAGAGCACGGATAACCTTAGCCCTCTGCATGTACACGGCTACCATTACAATACGATGAAAAAACGCCTCGTTGATTTCTTCGACGTCACAGAATATTCCCTCACCTTCTTCCACCTCAATGCGATCGCAGGAACTCAACCCTGACTCAACAACCAAAGCACTAACAATCTTCTGGTCATTGATTGTGAGCAGTGCCCAAACAGGGTCTATATCGAAGTAGCTGATCCACTCGGTCCAGTAGGGGCAAGAGCTCCATTCATCGCTCTGAACGGCTCCAATGAAATCATGGACGAGCCAGCCGACTGCGAAAATGCGGAGGCGAACGACAAGGTTGTCCAATGGCACCTCAACTTGCGTGAGTTCTGCCTTGGTGAGATGCGTCCACGCTTCCTCATACCAACGCATCCAATCGTCCCTCGAACCATAGTCAGGGACATCAAGCTTTTCGAACAGCGGTTTGGCGTACTGCCATTGGAATTCCATGTTTCTCACTCACATATCTAACTCGATGTCGTCCACGGTGTTGGCCTGAGCCTCTCGCTCAATGCTGGTCATTTCATTTGTAGAAACCGTCAGCTCATAGTCCACTCGTGGGTCAAAATCATCAAACTGATCAATTCGATCCAAAACGTCCGACACAAGCTTCTTCAGGAACAGTCGAGGAGCGATGCCGATCTTACCACCCAGCTTTCCAGCCATGGATCGAGCCAGTGTGTGGATGTACTCATTGTTTGCCAGCCGACGAATGCGATCTGGGGCGGTACATCCAGCGGCATAGAGTTCACGTACTTTAACCCCAACCTCCACCAAACGTTCGTGATCAAACGTGGTTAGTCGCAACTGCACGGCTCGGGGATTATCAAAACGAGCATCCGTACGAAAATCCACATGTAGCCGCTGAGCCAACGGTTCAAGCCGCTGGATTCCCTGTGGCCCATCGTAGAAAGCAGGCGTGCCTGTTATTGCCAGATAAAGATTTGGAAATCGACCACCATCTACGTCATCTAGCAACTGTCGTAACGCATTCAATCCCTTCTCACGAACGTCCGACCGCACACGCTGAATCGTCTCGATCTCATCCAGTACCAACACCAGCCCGGAATATCCGGAGTCCTTGAGAATCAGCAGCAAGCCACGAAGAAAACTCAGTGCTGCGAAGTGATCCACGTCGCCTTTGATACCCGCTTCTCGTTTGACCGATGCTGCAATATGCGGTTGTCCTGCCAGCCATCCAGCCAGACCTTCTGCCGTTGCATGGTCATTGGTCCGTTGAGCGGAACGATACGAGCGTAGTGCGGCGGAAAACTGGGGAGTCGCTCGTGTAATCTCAACAAGTCGCTGTTCAAGCAACTCGTCGGACTTCTCAGCCAGCGCCTCAAGATCGTTGGGATCTATTGTTCCTTCTGCCAGAACATCCTCTTCCAACCCGTAGAACCAGCCATCAATCACAGAGCGGAATGCTCCCAAAAAGCAATCCGCCGTTGAAAGTTGTTCCATCGCCCGGCGATAAACCGTTTCCAGCTTGTGCAGAGGAGTTTCTGTTTCACTGATTTGAACTTCAGCGGTAGCGAATCCGTTCAGTTTTGCCTGTTCCTGAACCCAGCGTCCAAAGAATGTTTTGCCACAACCATACTCACCACGCACTGCCTTGAATATTGCTCCACCTTCAGCAACATCGTTGAGTTCAGACTTGATGGTGTCTTCGAATGGACGCAGCCCCACTGCCAAAAAGTCGAGTCCACGCTGTGGAACCGTACCCTTTCGCAGAGCGGAAATGATGTCTCGTCGTTTTTCGGGGCTAACTTCCATAATTACTCGATGTCAAACTGTCGCTTTAGCTTGGCAATATTCAATTGAACTTTGTTTTCCGTACGATCAATGACAAGGATTTCATATCCATCCACATTCAGAACTCGGCGAATGTTAGCAATAACCTGATCAAGTCTTGCTGCTGGCATATTGGTTTCTTTAATGAAAGCACCCGGCGTCAGAAATCCACCTGCCGCATTGAGTGTTTCAAGCACCTGCCGGATCACAGAATCATGAGGTGGATGCCTTTTGATTCGGGCCTTCTGATCTTTAAATGCCTCTGACGCCAACAGACGATCAATCCAGTCGTTGGAAGCATGAGGGCTGATCGATGAAGGGGAAATCGCAGGGACCGATTTATCCTTCCGCCTTCCGCCCTGATCTGGTTCATCTTCCTCCAACTTGTCGAACAACGTCGGTGGACCCGATGGCACAGTCACATGAACGACGGCTTCGGTTTCAACATGGGTTGCTGCTGGAGTTGCTCGCCACCAGTCTGGTGCTGGGTAAGAGCAATAGCTCAGACCTGGAGAGATACTGCTTCTGTCTGTCAGTATGACCAATGGACAAACCATTTCCTGTGGGGTTGCTCCGCCGTGATATCCGTGTTGTTTTTGTTTGTAGTGAATCCTTTCCGACCATGGAACGATGATGCTGTCAGCCGGGATTACACGCCTCCCAGCAATAACAATTTCCCCGTTTCTGCATTCGCCCTCGTTCTGACGCCATCGGCTGCCCTCGGTATCCGGCTCAAACTGAGCATCCGTTCGATGCCAAACATGGCCATGATCACTGGCTAGAACAACAACTCTTCCGGAATCCCGTGCCAGTCTCAGCAAAGCCCCAAGCGGATTGATGCGACTGATACTCCAACTGTCACGAATTTGCTGGGCGTTTGCCAAACGATCGTCGATAGCATTGATGACCACACCGACAATGTTTTGTTTTTCGTCAAGAAGTGCTTTGCTGACTTCCTCAGAAACCGCCCCTCGACTGCCTTCAGTGATGTCCTTTTTATGAAACAGCACAGGTGGTTTCCGGCGATCTGAACACTCGACAAGCGCACGATTCTCTTTGAAGTTTCGTTTTTCCGTCGTAGCATCGCCATCGGTCAGTTCGCCTGACAACAAGCTGGTTCGTGAGTACCTCGTTTCGCTTGGCACGGTAGCAATGACGGGGCTGGGAATGGCGGATTCTTCATCAAATGTAGACTCGAACCAATGATCCTGACGAATGTCTTCCAGCAATTCGTGGCAAACCGCCCAACTCATGCCGTCCAGTACAATCATCAGCACCTTGTTTTTCTGGGCGACGACTTTGGCAACAACATGTTCCAGTACATGTTCAACACCGATCACGCCGATGCTGGTCGATCCAACCGACGACCAGTCCGCCAGTCCCTTTGAAAATGTCTCGGCAAAGCCACGCTGTCGTTTTGACACAGTCGCATCCAATGCAATGTAAGCATCAGACACTTCAGGAATATCTTCTCCACGGCAAATTGATTCCCGTGCCCAGTCGGCAAACGCCAGTTCTTTAACATAGGCGTTCGATTGATCAGCAAATGAAGTGACGACATGCAGCGGCTGATTGAGCCAACGAGTTAAACGAACGGCCATCTCTGTTCGGGAAACCTGATCTGCGTAGCGCCGCTGTTTTGCAATTCGATGATCGGCAACATGCTTTTGTTGTCGCTCGCATTCAGCGATGGCTGTTTCATTGAGATTGCTGATCGCACGCTTAATGTGCTCACCAAAACGAATGAGTCGCTGCTCGTAGCCGTTTCTGGATAGCCCGTTTCGGTATGAGTCTTCTTTGCATTGAAACTGTTCCAGTAAAGCGTCGGCTCGTTCCAGATGGCTTTGGGCGATTCGAGGATCATCCCGACGATCCAGGTCAGCGATGGCGTCATTGGCCAATTCACCCAGCATTCGGCCAATGGCTTTGGAGATTGTCTTGTCCTGGTGGAATTTCTCCAATCGGGCTGCGGGTTTATCGAGAATGGGTTCGTCGCCACTGCCGAAAATCACCTGACAGGTCACTGACAAGGCAAGTGCGTCTTTGCCTGCTTCACTATCCACTATTCGCAGGATGGCATCTGCTGCATCACCCAGTCGTGAATGCAACCGATTACGCAAGCTGCCTCTCAATTCGTTTGTGGCATCGATGTACCGCTTTGGCCCATTGCTGGTTGTCGCCCACAACAACAGTGTCACCAAATCGGGTTCCCGATCTCCCATATCAAAGACATGGCGGCATAACGCACTCCAGACCGTTCCTGCATCCAGAACGCCTGCCGATACAGGTGGGTAGCCATCACGAGGCGAGTATTCCAGTAGTGCGTGAGCAATGCCAGGATCGCAAATGGTGCGGTCGAGTTCCTTGGCTTTGAACAACGAGCACAAACTGGCGACATGATTGAATGGGAATAGTCGGCTGCGAGCCAGACGTCCCACAACATCCTGCCCCAATTCGGTCTGTTGAAGTTTGGTCAGCAAAATAATGCGATCATTCTTCTCCTCAGCTTCCAGCAGAGCTTCCCGAATCTGGAACACATTGTCTGCTCGTAGAACGTGCGCAATACCAAACTCGAATTCCACTTCGGGAGGTCCCGTGACGGAAGACGATACGTGCAGGCCGAACGCAGACGCATCGACGTCCTCCAGCCATAGTTCTTCAACGATGGAACGCAGTTGTTGAGAGTTGAGGACGCCAACGGTCATTCTGACTGCTCCTCGAATGTCCATTGGATCGTGACACGTCGCTTTGGATTGTCGACCAGCTTGGCAGCCAGTTTCTCCGTCAGGGCCGAAAGGTCACTTCCGGACATCCGTTCGGTCGATCCTGAATCCAGCCGCTTCCAACCAGGTTTGACTGGTGGCAGCTCCGGCTCATCATCGCCAGTGGGAGTAACGACTCTCGGTGGCCGCAATAATTTCACTGCTCGGCCTTCAGCATCGGACAATTTTGCTGGAAGTCCACCAGCCAGAGCAAACTCGTCCATCTTCAGACTGTCACGTAGATCATCCAGAAGCAGCGTTGCATCGGTCTTGCGGCGGTCACTGATTTCAGCCACTGCCTCGAACAATTCCCAGCGGTTTGGTTCCAACAAACTGGCAAGGACCGTAGCCGCTGATTTGATGCTGCGGCCCAATGCCTTTCCGCTGGTTTCAATTCGAGCTTTTGCAATCGTCTTCACCAAAGGCGTTGCTTCCTGACCATCGACGGCGTTGAACAGATCACGAGCCGCTTTGGCGGATTTCACTCGGTCACATTGCCCTGCCTCATCTGCGCTAACGCCCAGTTTGTGCAGAATCAATTGCAGCCGATTGGGTAACGCTTCACAGTCAGCCTTGAACTTAGCGAGATAACCGCCATTGGCAGTAAATTTCTCGCCCAAACTCGCCAGATTCGTGGCATTCAACAGGCGTGAAACATCATCACCAAAGAGGTCTGCAATCCGTTTCTTTGTCTCCTGCCATTCCTCTTCAGTGGGCAGCACTTCCTGACGCAGTTCCAACTCACCGGGCATGTCATCCAGCTTGGGAATGAAGTTGCCACCAAAGCGCACGAATGCTCGATTGGTCTGTTCGGCGTAGACCATAATCAGCAGATTCTCGATCTCTCTGGGCAAACCCCGGTCATTCCCCATCCAGGACTTCATGTCGGCGACATCAGGATTTTCTTTCTCCGAAGCGGACAATGATTTGTTGAATAGTGTTTTCCAAAAACCTTCCAGAACAAAATGTGTTTCGCCCATCGAACCAAGTTCCAACGGATCGCAGATGTGCTTGAGACTTTTACGGATGCGACTATCTTCCACAAAGATCCGTCCGTCTTGCGTATGGGCCGCTTCCTGACAAACCTGCAACACGTCCTTCAAGTCCTTGTTGACCTTGATCTCCTGACCGAATTTCGGATGTTTGGGGTACTGGTGTCTGAGTGCCTGATCCAGCAGGTGTTCCATCGCCTCGCCGAGAGTTGAACCGACTGGTCTCTGCAATGACAGGGATGGAAACAGCGATGTGAATTGCGAATCCGTGATGTTGTAAGAATCATCCAGCGAACCGGGATGAGACACGCTTCGAATGCCGTAGGCCGCTTCCACGATGGACTGCAGCTTCGAAGTCAATGCGCTCTGGCGACTTTCGAGGATGGTGCGGGCAGTCTCTCGGTCCTGTGCCGATAAGTCTGATGCGTGCTGGTCGAGGTTATTTCCTCGCAACAAATGGTCAATGATCACCACCTGACCAAGTTCCGTTTGAGTCTTCGTCGAGAAGAACTCGGGAAGCCAGACGACCGTTTTTTGTGACTCGCCTTTTTCCTTAAACTTATCGATCCGGTCAATGTCTTCCTGTGGACTCTTCCCTTCGTTATCGAAAGGAAAGTCAATTACCAATTTCCATTCGTCGCCACCTGATCGCAGGGCCTCGTCGGTGGTGCGACGAACATTCTCAAACAACACATCGCAAATCCGTTGTGTGCCACGCCACCAAAACTTGTGGGAGAAGAACATGTTGTCCTGCTCGGGCATCCCGAATGAGTTGAGCAACATGCGTTTGATCTTGAGCTGTCGTTCCCCCGGTCGGTCATAGGCACGAGCCGCCTTAATGATTTGGTCGGTATCGACGCCAACCAATTGCAGAGAAACTGTGGGATTGGTGGCATCACCTGACAATCGAATTTCGCCATGCAATCCTGACCAGTCCTGGAATTTATTCTTGACTGTCTGGTATTCACGACCGGAAAAGCGTGATTTCACATTGCCATGATTCAACGCCGCCAGCTTGGAACAGGTCATGTCCTTGAGTGTTTCTTCGCCCTCAACCAACGCTCCCAACAACAGGCTTTTGATGAGCCGATTGTCGTTCTCAAAGGCTTGAAACTTGCGGGCCACTTCAGGGTCAGTCTTCGCTTTTTCCCGATCCACTTCCAGGTCCACCGAATGCTGTTCTTCCAGCATCGGCAACAGCTTGTTTGTGTACAGTTTTTTCGCATGAGTGAACCGGACACGCAGCACATCGGAGAACGTGTCGTCGCCATCGGCTACCACATCCCACAAGTCACCCAAAGGAACGATGTCACCCAGCATCAGTGTGTCACGGCGTTTGACCAACATCTCCAGCATGATTTTCAGAGCCGTGCGTTCCCGCTGCAAAGCACTGGAGATAGCGATCAGCGACTTAATCAGGGCTGGGCTGAACGGATAAACCTGCTTGAACAGTTCCTTGTTTCCGTCACGAGCCAGCAGAATCTCCATGACCTCAGGCTGGAGTTTGATGGCCTGTTCGTAACCGTTCAACATTTCCGCCCGACAAGCATCGTTTTTTGGTTTTAGTACACGTTTCTGAGCGATCAGCGGAAGGTTACGGTCCTCCAGCGTGATCATGTCGAAGCGCTCTTCCATGTGCGACAGAATGTCGGACAAGTTGACTTGCTGGATGCCGCTGATGGTGTCACCGATCAATTCTCGCAGGTCACGCTGACGAGCCACATAGCTGATGATCGGAATCGGTCGCTCGGCTTTTTTCGATTCAACCAGCTTGACCAGCTTATTGGCTTCACGCTGTACAAAATCGAGATTGCCGCTGTTGGTGGCCAGCCACAGAATCAACTCGTCAAGAAACAGAATCAGCCCGTCGTAACCAAGTGATTGAGCATGGGCGCTAAGAATGCCCAAGCCTTCATCCAATTCAACGTAGGCTTCGTCCTTAGCATGGGCGATCCCTCGGAAGGCCGGGAAAATGTTCTTCACTAAGTCACCAACAAGCAGGGACCGTACGTTGCTGCCGGGTTCTGCAACTAAAGCTTCTTCAAAGCTGTCAGCATCCCAACCGTCTGCCGACAGCTTGGCGTGTTTCATTTTATTAAAGCGAAGCTTTTTACCACCCCCGCTTTGAACGCCGCCTGTTTTGCCCTTGTTCAGTTCCGCAAAGAACTTGTCATCACCCAGACTGGATCGGTGCTGGCGTGCGTTGTCAAAGATTTCATCGGCCAAAAACACACCCGGTAACGGTGCATCAGGATGCAGCTCGGAAACGTGATCGACGTAGCCGCCAAAGATAGCTGTCTCCATGTCTTTGGCATTGATCATGTGGTACGGCACCAGCAGGAATTGTTTCCCTTCCACCCACTTGTGCTTTTCGCAGACCGGCTGCAATTCCTTAACGTTGCGGACATCGGGATTGTGTTGCAGCATCAGGTGCAGCACAGCCATGAAGTGCGACTTACCGGAACCGAAACTTCCGTGCAGATACGCAGCCTTGCTGTTGTTCGCATCCATAGCGGTCTTGATGAGACTCAGACTGTCGTTGAAACACTCAACCAGCTGTGGAGTCACGACATAGCGTTCGAGAGTTTTTTGTGGCTCATTGACGCCCTTGGACAGATTCAGGACGAAATCGCCTTTACGAACCCGTTCCGGAAGATCGAGTAATTCGGAAATCAGTTTTTCAGGCATGTTTGTCTACTTCAGTTGGTCGCAAAAATGGCAGTTCTATGCGTAAGGCACGGCCATTTCGTGGGTTTTATGTATACGCAAGTCGTTTCAGTACAGCCACTTGCGACTTGAGGCCCTGCTCTGAAATGCGTAAATCTATGTATATTTGTCTTCAATTGTTCGTCAATTATGTTAATCGCCACTTGGCCCAACGAGTCGTGCCCTCAACCACCAAAGTTCCTTCTCGACGCATGTCTTGCAGCAGGTTGTTGATGAAGTTCTTCTTCTGCCCATCGTCGAGTGCATCTGACAGTTTGGGTGTCAGAAGTTGGTCAAGGTCCTGCCGAGTCGCTTCCCCGAACTTCTCCAAGTAAGTCACAACCATCTTCTCATAATGGTCTTTGTCGAAAGCTCGGTTCCGAATGTAGTCCGCTTTTGCCTGAGTCGCCGCTGCAACAGCCGATGACACGAACAAATTGCGCCTTCGGCCTTCAACAAGTTTCTTGGCTCTGAGCGACTTGAGTTCTTCATCTGAGATCGGAACCTGCTTCTGCACCTTGTCCAAGGCAATCACATCCAGTAGTTCGAGATTGGTTTGGCTCATCAGCATCCGAGTGTAGTTCGGGTCCAGAATCTGGCCAATCAGTCGGACTTTGACCCGCTCCGGCTCTGACAAGTCATAAGTCGGCATCGGAAAATTGCGATCTCGTTGAATCTGAAATGTCCGTTTGATGCCACTCCCAAGCGTGTCGATCATATTCAGACTGACCATCGCCTGAGCCAGAAGCGGATTAGCTGAGAATTCCTGAGGACTGTCTCGAACAACAACTTCTTCAACGCTACCGGGATAGAACGCCCCCAAGTTTGTACACAACAGCGAATCAGGTTGTTCAACGACGATGATGCGACCCAGCAGAATCAACGCTGCCCGAGTCAACCGTCCATCAATCGCAACTTTGATCTTGTTCAGGAAGGTCGCATCGTCCCACTGCCACACCTCCTTCGCCAGATGCGACTTCTTCGGATCACCTTCGAATCGTTCAGCGTATTCACTTCGAGCTTTTTGAATGGCGTCTGGGGCAAGGTCATCCAGCGTTGCTGCTTCACAAATGCCTGCCGACCAGTCTACGACCGGACCCGAGACAATTCCCCAGAGCTTCCGTTCTCGTTCAGGATGTTCGCCGAGTAACTTCTTATGGCTGCCCACTCGTACATATCGACGCCCTGAAAAAGCGACGGGAGCAGTATTCGCCGCCTGCACTTCAAACAACACCACAGGATTGCCGTCCGCTTCAAACTCGAAAATGCGGAAGTTGATTCTGGGAGACAGCAGTTTGTTCAGCCATGGTTCCAAATCTTCGTTACCAGCCCCCTTTTGCGTTCGAGGCTTGAACGAAGTGCCGACCACGTGGTGAGTTCCGTCCTCGACGCCCCAAACGATGTATCCGAACGGCTGGCTCTCCAACGCCGCCGAGTTGGAGATCGCCGATAAGTATTCGCCAATCATCTGCGGGTCAGAATTGTTGTGTTTGAACTCAGCCCATTCTGTCTCGTGAGGCAGAGCCAGTAACTCGGCGAGCTTCGCTTGAAGTTGAGCGTCATTCATGCGTCAGCCTCCGTACTCCGAATACTGTATGAACAACCACGAAACACACTAACGACACGAACGGAAGCACAGTGGGAAAATGTGAGCATCGGGATTTCAGTATTCGTGCAATTCGTGTCATTCGTGGTTGTCCTCTTCTGCGTTGTTCTTTCGTGTGTTTGGTGTATTTCGTGGTTGAAATTTGGTCATTTAACATTTGCCATTCAGTCCGAGTCCTCGAAATGTTCAAGATGTTGATCGTCCTCATTGACGATTTTCAGCTTGCCTTTGCCCATACCAAACTGACGTGGTAAACGTTGCTTCTGGAGTGACGCTTCAAATTCATCAACCGATATCTCCTTCACTTTGCCATCGTCCCATAGGACGATGGGTGTGTTTGTTTGCTTGGCTCGCTCGATAATCTTCAAAGTCGCTTGTTGAGTCGCAGCATCTGCCTTGGTCCGAATCGAGTCCAATAGTTCGTGCTCGGTCATCATTCTATTCCTTTACAGATTCTTGAATTCGGCTGAAAAGATCCGACCGTTCGACAGTTAGCTGTCTGTCTTCTTCCTTTGCAATCAACTCCAGCGGACTCTGGCCAGCATCGTACAACCACCATGCGTTTACCAACGGTCGATAAAGTTGGAACAAATTCCGCTGTCCAGACACATAGCGTCTGCGGATATCGACTTCCGGCACATTGTGACCTCCTTGACGCACCCGATTTGCAACCCGAGAAACCGCCATGTCCGCACTCGGCAGCCAGAGGAAAAACAGCACGACTCGATAACTCTGCTGTTGCATGTCTTTGAGCAAACGGACGTAGCTGCGTCCCGACAAGGTGGTCTCGAAACCAAAATCTTGTTTCGCCTCACCGAGTTCTTTGATCCGCTCCAACAAAAGTCGCCCCGCTCGGACGTTCTGTGACTCGGGCGCAAACGGCGACAGACCAGCGGCGATCAGGTCCGCATTGAGGAACTCTCGACAGTCCACGAAGTCCGGCAGAAACTCCGAAGCAAACGTCGTCTTTCCCGCCCCATTCGGCCCAGCAATCACATAAACAGTTGGCATTGAAATACTCATAATTTATTTACAACCACGAAATACACGAATGACACGAAAGGAAGACAAAAACACAATGGAGTTAGTTTTCGTGTGTTTCGTGTCTTTCGTGGTTCACTTGTCTTATTCGTTCAATTCGTGTCATTCGAGGTTGTCCTCTGCTTCTGTTGCTGCTGCCTTCTTTCGTGTGGTTCGTGTCTTTCGTGGTTGTTTACTTGCCGTCTTCTTGGCCGCTTTCTTCTTGGCTGGTGGTGTCCAGTTGCGGATCTGTTCCAGCGTGAGTCCGAGTTCCTGGGCTTCAGATTCAAGCAACGTTTGGAACGAAGTGCCTGCTGTCTCGTTATATTCGGGATCAATCTCGGGATGCCATTGATGAATCCATGGCAGCAATTGATCGAGACCGGCGAGTAGCGGCTTCAGTTGTTCGGCGGACCATCCTTCGTTCTTGCGAGCGTCGTAGTAGGCAACGATCGCCGTACCTTGTTGCAGATGATTCCAGCCTGCCCAGCCGACGACGAGAGATGGATCGCTCTCGGTCTCGCAATGCGGGAAGCTAATCCAGCGTTCCTTGGGCAAGTCCAGCTTTCCACGAAGTCGCCAATAGTCGGCCTTCTGAAAGTCAGCCGAAGCGTAATTCGGCGGCACTTTGATCTTGCCCACCTTCTCGCCAGCGTCTTCCTGGCGCTGGAGTTCCCATGTCTTTTCCCAGACTTCTTGCTTGCGAAGCCCCGTGGGTTTGTATCGCAGATTGGGCAGGAACGGGACGGACTCGGACTCGACCAGTGCAGCGACGAGTGCTGCCACGTTAAGTCGTCCCGCCCTCGGTAGATAGCGGCGACTTGCAGAAAGCCCTGATCGCCACTGGCCTTGTCCGACAACTCGGAAACGGATTGCAAACGAGATGCCTCGTCCGTTGCGTCGGACCAGTAGGTCGGGCTTTCCAATCGACCGAGCAACCAGCCACGCAATGCACGCTGCTGCTGAAGTTCCCATGGTTCAACTTGCCACCGACGCTTAAAATCTGGCTGCTCAATCAATCTGAGTTCTGGCGTCTCCTTAATTATTTCTAGGCGCTGCGCTGTAACGCTTCCATACTCTTCGGCAACTTGTGGTGTGTGGATTCCAGTCCCCCGATAACTGTGTACGTCATAAAATATCGTCTTTTCACCTTCGGCGCTTCGCATTTGAAGCAACTGTTCTACTGGCCTAGCCTCTGGATGCAATCCTGATTTTAATGCCTTCTCGCTTGCCGTCGTCTTCTCACACATGCCAAACAGTGCGTAAACTGCCCAGTCAAGCTCTTCCTGCAAAGCGACCATTTGTCGATGTAGCTGTTCATACCGTTCTCGGGACGCACCGAATCGTTCGCCCAGATTGCTGCTAGGGGGTGCGTCCACGATTCGGTGAGGAGAATACTCCTCGGCTGCGTGGGCGCAATCATGTAGGCGTCTTGCCAGCGGCACAACTTGTTCGTACTCATTTGGGATCGGACACTTTTTGAGCAGCGTCCCCCCGAACACATACGCTCGGAACCAATGCTCGGTCTTGATTCCCCCGCCTTGCCCACCAAGTCCTTTACATGGCATTACCTGCTTGGCCCAAAAACATATTGTTGAACTATTCAAGATGCCAAGCAATGAAAAATGTTCGTCCTCGGTGGCATCTGCTGGCAGCGTGATGATCGGTGCTGCTTGCGTAAATACGGTTCCCTTGTCATCCAAAACGAAATGGTTGTGGGTAGCGATTTCAGCAAAAGCGATCCGGAACTTGGGAGAAAACCGCTCTCGAAACAGCATCGAATACTCAAACCATGCGTTACCTCGTTCAAGCTGCGTTAGTCCGTATGCAACTCTCACACGAAGTTGAGTTCTCCATCGCCACAGAAAGCGAAGAAGTGATTCCGAGCCATTGGTCTTCAATGATTTCTGATCGTAAGGGAATAGCCCGTGTGGAGGATTGCTAAGTGCCCAGTCACGAACTCCATCGCCTGTCACGATTGGGCGTGTTTGTTCCGTTGTGATGCCGTGTCGCAATGACACCGCACTTGGAATAATGAAAACGTCGTCTTCACGTGTTACTGCCGAGAATCCAATCTCGTTGACGAGTGCATTGAGTGATGATTTCCCACTCTCACGGAGAGCCTCTTCTAACTCGGCTGCTCCGCCGCCGCCGATGCTCCAAGGATGTGAAGCAAATGTACTTCGAGGGATGTCGCTTGTTGAAATGAACTCGCTAGTCGTGTCCGACGTATCGATTTGGGATACAATAGCATTCCAAACTAGACCATCCGCTGGATTAGTAGGGGGCGCAGGCTCTCCCAGAATACCTAAGACTGCCCGAATCGTCTCTGATGTCGGTAGGCGATTGCGTCCAAACAAGATAACCGTTGAAGTTGTATGTCCCGTTATGAATGCCCCCGATGTATCCACCACATGGGTCAGATCTACGCTCGGCAGGAATTCCTCAATCAACTTGGTGCCAAAGACACGTTTCATGAATGAGTTCGCTGTAATCATTCCAACAAATCCACAACACTTGTCGCTGGACGCACGAGATAGATCAAAGAAACGTTCCGTAAATGGAACGCCCAATGAATAAGCTCTATGGCAAGACATGTAGCGAGTTCTGTACGCCTGATTTAGCCCCTTGTCCTTGACGGTGATATACGGCGGGTTGCCAACAACGGCATGATACTGTTGTCCCAACACTTCCGAGATGGCATCCTTGTCTTCGCAGGCGTAAATCTCAGGTGCCCAGTTTTCATCGTCCGTTGCAAAAAACTGTTGTTCGACTCTTTTCTTACCCTCTCGGTCCCAACGATTGCCGAACAACAGACTGTCGCCGGTCGCCAAGTGAATGTTCCATGCTGGCGCTTTCTTCAAGCTCTTGATGTCACATGCCTGCAGCGCCGCCACGATTAACCGAAAGCGGGCAATCGCCACGGCAAATGGGTTGATGTCCACGCCCCAGACGCCGTTAAGGGCCTTCTGTGCTGCCACGATGTCGTTGTCTTCCCGCTTGATCCACAGATCAAACAGTCGAGCGAAACCGCCAAGCAAAAAGTGACCAGAACCGCACGTTGGATCGATCATCCGCACTTCGTCGAGACCGAACTCATCAATAGCCGGATCAAGCGTGCGATCCAGAATGAACTCTTCGACAAACACGGGCGTTTGCAGCAAGGCATACTTCTTCCGAGCACGCTCGGAGAGATCTTGGTACAAGTCACCCAAGAATCGAGTGTCGCCAGCTTCAACATCGAATGTTCGTTTCAGTTGCCCGTTGTCAGTATCAATCTCTCGCCAGAAGTCGAGCAACGTCATCGCAGCATCACCGCTTGGTCCTACGGCCCAAAGCGGAGTCTTCCCTTCTGCAAACAAATCACGACACGCCGGAATCTTGCCGACTTCGTGAAAAACATGTTCGAAGTATTCACGATCTGACTCACGAGGATGCTCACGGAAATACAGCTCGTGCGTGTCTTCGGCCTGCTTTCGACGGTCGCCTTTACCAGCCAGCCAGCATTCGTCGATCAGTTGGTTGTCTTCCATGAACCGCACGAACACACAACTCAGCACCCACGCCACAGCGACCTGATCGAGATAATCCTCCCGCCAGACTTCAAACGCATCCGCCGTGCGACCACCTTTTTCAATCTGCGTGTAGGCTTCCAGCAAACCGGCATCAATCTCGGCAGTAGCCATACTGCGAGCCAACAAATCTTCGGACAGTTCCGTAACGAGTTTCTTCAACTGAGGAAGTAACGTCTTGATATCCACCATGCTTACTTACCACTTCCTGTTGCTGGTTCGGATGCGATCTCTTTGTTGCGACCACGATGCAGGTTGTCGATCCAGTATTCCGAAACAGCGGCTCGCTGGCCTTTGCTGATCAAGGGGATCTGTACGCCATCCAAATACGGCATTTCATTCTGGTTGTCGGTTGCTGTTAACACCCAGATACTCGGACAAGTTGCATCGTGGCCGACTCGATCTCGAAGTGTTTGGAGCACCGACATCAACTGGTATCGAGCAATCAATCCGGGATGCACCAGCAACACTGGCCGCTGCCGATTCATCAATTGGGTTTCAATGTTCGGTGCAACTTCACTCATTAAATGCAGCAGGTTCCGCCAGTCTTCCGACCCTTGTCGATTGGATTGCGGGATTTCGGCATCCGCTTCGTAGATGTCGTTCCATGGGAATTCGTATTCTTCCGATTTGACTCGCAATTGCTCGATCAACAGGTCGTCGAACGAGATTCGTTCCAGTTCAGGAAATCGATGCAGCAGATTGCGTTCGCAAGGTCGCAGGTAGCTGGGTTTCACGGTCAGCACCAAAAAACCGCCGTCTCGATAGGCATGTTGTAGTCGGTCTTCCGTCTGGCGAGCTTCGACGGTTTCCGGTGACGATGAATCCACATGGCGAGTGGAAGTAGCCGTATCACGCCTGCTGCCAATTGATGATCCTGAAGTGACCAAAACCCTGGCGTCCCGACGTCGATAGACTTTGGATTCCGATTCCCATCGCACGTCGATGCCAACCTTCTGAAGCATCAACTCCAGTTCCCTGGGATCGGTCGGCAGGTCCATCGCTGCGGGGTAGCGACTGCTGACTCGATTGTGAACTTGTCCGAGCGTAAAGCCTTCATTCTTTTCGCCCAGTCCCAAACCACTGAGTGCCCCAATCCCCAACTTGAGTGCTCGCAGTGCTTCCATGCCCAATGGATAGAGTTCCTGCCGTGACGAAACCGCAGCCTCGCTGCTCATCGCCGCTGCCAGCTTGATCAGTCGTTCGTTACTGAATGGGTGGCAGTCAGGAACAGGTGGCGGTTGTGGAACGTCGTACAACTCCTGAAATACTCTCAGTCGAGGCAACAGTGGATCGGCTTTGGCAATCCGGTCGGCAACCTCTCCCAGCTTTTCTGCGTACAGAGCCAACTCATCGGTGCAGGACACGACTACTTTGGGCCCCCTCACCCTAGCCCTCTCCCCCACAAGGGAGAGGGGAGTCGTGAGTCGTCGAATCTCGAATCGTGGTTCTGACAACGAACCTTCCGTCTCGACCGCCGCACGAGCAATCGTCGCTGCCAGCCTTTGTTGTTTTGAGGTGTCGATGGTCTCGGCAGCAGGCCGCAGCAGGATCGTCAATTCAACAAGCTCGGCTGTCGTGACGATTCCTCCCAATCGCTGAATCTGCTCGAAAAAATCGTTACGAAAAGCGGTCAACAGTGAATCTTTGCCCCACCGCTTTTGATCTGCCGCCAGTGCCTGTCCGACTCTGGCACGAGTCTCGTTCAATGCATCTGCGACATCCGACTGACTTGGCCACGCATCGACTGGTGTATCGTCTTCCGCAAGCAGGTTTAGCAGACCCGCACGAACATTCCATTCCGTTCCCTTTTTAGCATTGCGAGTGCCGACGACCCGATTGTGCAATCGTTCGAGGCTGGAAGCATGATCGTCTTCGACAACGGATGTCTTTTTGGCCGTTACATCGGGGAATTTTTCTCGCAGCTCCGCAATGAAGCCCATGATCTCTCGTCGATACTGATCACCGACGCCACGCATCAAGCGTATGTCATGGATCGAACAAACCAGCAGATCTTTAACAGTAGTGATGTCCAGACTGTCCAACGCATCCCGAGCACGAGCCGACAAATCAAGGGCAGCAATCAACGTGTCGAGTTCTGCCTGTCCCAGCGGAATCGTGGTCGTGACCTTCTCACCACTGGGCTTCGTGACCGTTTGATCGTCGGCCTCCATGAAGACCTTTTCCCATGCATACCGCATTTCTTTAGCATTGTCGAACCGCTTGTCGGGATCACGATCCAGAGCCTTAGTGAAGAATTT
>Ga0209491_10005254_pt1 | contig 19095 bp, 20 predicted proteins | sample BON02_FD_187213 | JGI IMG/M metagenome (GOLD analysis project Ga0209491, IMG submission 187213) | Freshwater microbial communities from Lake Bonney liftoff mats and glacier meltwater in Antarctica - BON-02 (SPAdes) (version 2) | ecosystem: Environmental > Aquatic > Freshwater > Ice > Glacier... | reverse complement strand
TCGGTTGCAGCTCATCCTTTGCGTGAGGCACTGCATTTAACTCTCTCATGAAAATCCTCATCACCGGTTCCTCCGGGCTCATCGGCTCCGAAGTCAGCCTCTTTTTCGCCCAGAATGGCTGCCAAATTTTGATTTTTGCACCCTGACCCCATTTCCATTTCGAGATGGAAACGAACTCGGAGTTTACGACCGTATTGATGGCCCGATTCGAGGATTAGAAGAACATTTTGGGAAAGATTTGCGTGAAGCGGTCAAAAAGTTTATAGAGGAGTTAAATGATCGTTACCTTTGAGCCAAATTCGCCTGTCGTCGGCCATGTGTGGTTTGATCCGAGTGACTCGCTCCTTCATGTTGAGATTTCGGGAATTGATCGATCCATCCCGCTCAATCAAATTCCCGATGAAGATTTCGAGTCTTCCACCCCAATCATCGGATTTGGCACAGGATGTCAGGGGACCGTCGTTGTGTGTAGGCATCAGGATGGCCAGGAGACCTGGTTTCCCGTCGACATGTGGCTACCAGAAGGCTTCTCTCAGGTCTGAATCGAATGGCTTGATATGGGGACATGTTCAGCCGCAAAAAAGCACATAAATCGCAAAGACTGACAAAGAAGATTAAGGCCGCTCGAGCGGCACTCAATCCGTTGCCTTCTTCACCCATCCCGGATTCCCAATCCCGCTTTTTTGCGCTCTTTGCGTCTTTTTGCGGCAATTCTCTTTTAACTTTTCGCTTTTAGCTTTTCGCTTTTCGCTTTCCACTTTCTCCCTCATGTCCCTCAACCTTCTTTCCATCGTCATTCCCGCCCGGGACGAGGAGGGCTGTATTGCTTCGACCGTAGAGCACCTGCACCTAGAGCTCGACCTACGCGGCGTCCCCCACGAAATCATCGTCGTGGACGATGGTTCCACGGACCGGACCTGGGAAATTCTTCAAGAAGAGGCGGCTGCAATCAATACTCCCGCAGATTTGCCACAAAAAGCACCTGCAACGGATCCGACAGTGACGGAACGGCCAGGCTTTCAACATTCACAAAAAAAAGGACTTCAAGATTCACCCTTGTGTCCTCCTGTGCTTCTTGTGGCCAGAAATTCATCGTATTCTGTTCTTCGTCCGATTAAGAGCCCCGGCCCGCACGGTTTCGGGCGCGCGATTACCAGGGGGTTGGACGCCATGAAAGGCGATGCCGTCGTCATCATGATGGCGGACGAATCGGACGACTGCCGCGACGTCGTGCGCTACTGGGAAAAGCTCAACGAGGGCTACGACTGTGTCTTTGGCAGCCGATTCGTTAAAGGAGGCGGCACCATCGACTATCCCCGTTTCAAACTCTGGATGAACCGCCTGGCGAATTTTTTCGTCCGGATTCTTTTCCGACATGGCCTCAACGATACAACCAACGCTTTCAAGGCCTATCGCAAAACGGTCATCGACGGCATCCGGCCCATTCTCTCGCCTCACTTCAACATCACCGTAGAACTCCCGCTCAAGGCCATTGTGAGAGGATATAGCTTCGTCACGATCCCTATCACTTGGCGAAACCGCCGCCATGGTGTCGCTAAACTCAAGCTCAAGGAAATGGGCAGTCGGTATCTATTTATCTGTCTTTACGTCTGGCTAGAGAAATATTTCTCTCGCGGTGATTATCGAAAGTCATCTGAGCTGAATTGATCAGAAAACATGAAATCCATTTCACGCTTCTTTCCTCTCATTGTCGCTGGCGCACTCTTCCTAGCTGCCGTGGGTTTTCCATTGTGGAGTGCTTGGCAAGGTTTCCCTATCTTCCGCGACCAGCATTTGGGAACAGCCATCTTGTATTCGCAGGAGGGAATCGATCTACTGAGGCCCAAAATAGTTGGCTTTACCGCAACCAATACCCCCGCCCCACAGGAGTTTCCTCTCTGGCAGGCTGTTGCGGCCGTCCTTCTTAAAGCCGGCGGTGGCTGGTGGGGTTGGGCGAACGTCGCCTCGCTCTTGCTCTTTGCCACCTGCTTATGGCCCATGTATAGACTGGGCCGAAGGCTCGGAAAGGAATGCAGCTGGGACGCCGAGCAGTCGGGACTATGGGCCGTCGTTTGTCTTCTAGCTGTGCCCGTCGTGTTTTATCAAGCGGGCGAGGCCAGCGTCGATGGCTGGTCTTTGGCAATATGCATTTGGTTCTATTATGCCTGCATCGAAATGATCGAGTCAGGGAAATGGCGTTGGTTTCCTCTGGCTCTCATCGCCGGGATTTTCGCCGCGACGGCGAAGCTGCCATTCTTTTTTGCTGCGGGGACCGCCTCGGGAATGTATCTCATTCTCCGACATTCTAAATCGCCCGCCCGCTGGGTACAAATATTGGCGGTTGGCGGTTTCTCAGGCATGTTATTTTTACTCTGGACCCGCTGGTGTGATTCCCAATTGGCTCTTGCTCAGTTTCCGTATTGGGAATTGCGATTGTCAGAAAACCCAGGGTTGTGGGACCACTATTTTGGCACATGGCAATATAAGCTGAATCCCGCCAACTGGATCAAGGGAGGATGGCGTTTCCTGAGCACGATCTTCGGGAGCTTCGCTTTGGCCGGCGCGTTCCTGTGGGCTCTCGTTTCCGTTCGTTCAAAGCTCCTGTGGTCCTGGATTTTTGGGTGCGTCATCATGCTTCTCGTCTTCACGCACTTGGTATTGGTTCACCGCCACTATTATCTCATTTTTGCTCCGGCCGCAGCGCTTGCTTTGGCAGGCGTGATCGCGCAACTGAAAGCAAATTCCAGGTGGTCAGGAAAACAATGGATGGTGGCACAAACCACCATCGCCTTGGCCTTGATGCTTTCAATCGCCCAAGGTTTAATGGTCATGGAAGTTCCGCTGAGATTCGATCCTTATCCCGCTGAAATTGCTGATCGGGTATCGAAGCTCCTTCCACCAGGTGCGAAACCCCTCGTTCAGAATGGGGGTTGGGGCGGCGAGATCTTTATGCGGATGGGACGTCCGGGACTATCTGTACATACAAGCATGTCATTGAAAACGCCTGAACAGCTCACCCGCCTGAAACAACTGGGGTTCACTCATCTGGTTCTGATCGCTGATTCTCCCTTGTTATATGCCTTTCAGGTGACGAATCCTGGGCAAGCTAGATTGAAGCGCACCACCGCTCATGATGAGAGTTCCCCACTCATCGAATCTTGGCAACCTTTCTACGAAGATGCCGACATCACCGTGTTTCAACTTCCCTGAATGACTCCTTCGCAAATTGATCTCGTTTATGAGCGCCAATGGAGTTCCCTGTCGAATCTCGTATCCGCTCTCCAGGGTCTTGAACGTATGGGGCGGCTCTATGGCGGCTTTCCGAAGTTTCGCTATGTCAAAGCGGGCATACCGCCGGAGATTATTCGGACTTTTCCGGTTGCCAGCCTCTGGAACTACGCGATCCAGAAGGTTCACCTTCCAGATATCTTTTCTTTTGAGGAGCCCCGCTGGGTTGGAGACTGGGTAGCCCGCCAGTCGGATCTTGCGCCGATCGTTTGGGCAAATGGAACCGCCCATCGTTTCCTGTTTCCGAAGATCAAGGACAGCGGGCGCACGCTCATCGTTGAACGGGGCTCGATGCATCCTCTCGACTACTTTCGCCAGCACCAGTTTGCCCGCGAAGATGCAGGGTATTCTTTCTCTTCCGAAATTCCGCAACACTATCATGACGAAGTCGAGAAGACAGATCTGGCCGACTTTGTCGTCACATGCAGCGATTGTGTTCGCGACTCCTATATCCGTCATGGCTTTCCCAAAGAAAAGCTGCTTGATGGGACTTTTGGCATCGATACTTCTGCTTTCGCGTTCCAGACCCGGACTCCACCCATTCAACGCCCGATCCGAATCGCAATTGTCGGAGTCATTGGATTTCGCAAGGGTCTCCATCGCCTGTTAAGGCTCGGAGACTGGGCGGAGCGAAAGGGTATTGCACTCGAGTTGCATTTCGCGGGCCCCGTCCAAGATCAGGAAGCCCACGAACTCATTGCCCAAAGCCCCGCGCGATGTATGCTTCATGGAACCATCAAGGGGGAAGCTCTTCAAACCATGCTCAGGAACTCCGACCTTTATGCTCTCCCCTCCTATGAAGAGGGTTTACCTTTTTCGGTTCTGGAGGCAATGAGCACGGGACTCGCGGCCATCGTCAGCAACGACACGGGCGCACGAGAACCTGTCGAACATGGAAAGAGCGGCTTGGTTTTGCATCGCTTTGACGATGAGGAGTTCGACTCTGAGGTGGAGCCGATGCTCAGAGACCCGGAACGCATTGTCGAAATGGGGCGAAGAGCGCGGACTCGAATTGAACATAACTACACCCTTGACCACTACTGTGAGCGCATCGCGAAAGCTCTCGAAAAGATCGATGCGAAGAGAACCTTAAAGGGGTAGCAAAAACCATCCGATGAATAATCTAAATTTTGGCTGTGGCGATAGAATCTGTCTCGACAACTGGACAAATCTTGACTTTCATTCCCATCATCCGTCGGTCGTACAACACAACTTACTTGAAGGCTTTCCGTTTCAAGACAGGTCTTTTACCGCAGTCTATTCAAGCCATGTACTTGAACACTTTCCTCTCCCTGAAGCACATTTCTTACTTCAAGAAAGCTTTAGGGTTCTCAAACCGGGCGGCATTATCAGAATTGTCGTTCCGGATCTTGAGAACACGTGTCGCGAGTACGTCAGGATACTTGATGCTTATGACAGCGATCCCCTCGCAAGACGCCAGCACCAATGGATTTTGATTGAAATGCTCGATCAAATGGTTCGCAACCGTCCGTCTGGAATGGTTCCTGACTTCAAAAAGCAGATTTTTGAGCAAAATGATCACGAGATCATTGCTTATGTTAAAGGGCGTACACAAAACACGCCCTGGACTCAGCCTCCCAAAGGATCATTTATTGATCGCCTCAGAAAGCTTCATCCGGCCAAGGTCAAAGAGAAGCTTTTGTATCTCTGGGTGCGTGCGGTTAGACTTCTTTTGCCCAAGGCTCTCCGGCAATTTGCAATTGATGATACACCTCTTGGAGAAAAACACCGATGGATGTATGATCGACACAGTTTGGAGTCCGCGCTGGAGGCTGCCGGATTTATATCCCTTTCATTCAAGTCGCACTCTACCTCTAACATCACCAACTTTCACGCTTCTGATCTTGATTCTCATGCCGATGGCAGCCCCTATAAGAATAACTCGATTTACGCGGAGGCGATGAAATCTGAAGATCTCTAGTCGCAGCTCTTAAAGTGTGCTCAAAGAACTATGGTTAGCGAATGGTAATTTCTTAAACCGGAGTTTTCAGTCAAAAGACTCGCTTCGCTTTCAGAGATCCTCAGGCGGCACACGGTGCTGGGTTCTCGATTCTCCATTCCTTAAGAACCCATGTTAAGATTTTTCAAACAGCGCCTGAAGCGCGCCCTTTACGCCGCACGCGGTCTGAAACCCGACATCAAGATTCCGGTAACGACCGTCAATCCCGGGGATCAGGCGTGGTACTTTGCGGATGGCACCTTGAAGGAAGGCGATATCGTCTATTCCCTGGGACTGGCGACCAATATCGAATTTGACCTCAACCTTATTGAGAAATTCGGTGTCGAGGTTCATGGTTTCGATCCAACCCCGGAGTCAGTCGAATGGGTCCGCTCTCAAAGTTTGCCTCCCCAATTCCATCATCACGCTGTTGCTGTCGCCGGACACGATGGCGAACTCACCTTTCAGCTCCCTGAGAAAGAAGGCCACTGCGCACGCGCGATTGGTGCCTCCGATCAGAAACCAGAAGTCAGACCTCAGACCCCCGATCTCCGTTCTCTGACCTCCGAACTCCGAACTCTGACCTCCGACTCTCGACCCTCGACCCTCGACCCTCGACCCTCGACCCTCACCGTTCCGTGCAAACTCATTTCCACCCTCATGCGCGATCTCGGCCACAGTCGAATCAATCTTCTAAAGATGGACATCGAGGGGAGCGAATACGACGTCATTGATGACATTCTTACCAATAATCTTGAAGTCGGACAGATCCTCGTTGAATTCCACCATCGATTTGCCGACATTGGAATGAAGAAGACCCTCACTGCCGTCGCGGCACTGCGGGCCGCCGGATACGAATTGTTTCATATTTCTCCCTGGTGTGAGGAATACGCTTTTATCAAAGAATGAAATTTTCAATCCAAACGCTATACCAGCCGATTTTTCGTATTTGGCGTCGAAAACGATTCGGGCTTTTTTTGGCGAAGATACGCCCGCGGCCGACTGATATTCTCCTTGACGTTGGTGGATACCCGCATTTCTGGCTTCAGTATCCGCCGATAGCGGCGCGCATCGACACTCTCAATCTTCATCTTCAGGGCGGATGGCATCCGGAAGAGTTCCCCAACTATTCATTTGATCGGATTGTGGGTGACGGTTGTGCGATGAGTTTTGCCGACAAGAGCTATGATATTGCATTCTCAAACAGTGTCATCGAACATTTGGGATCGCCCGAAAGCCAGGCCGCATTTGCCTCTGAGATCATGCGCGTCGGTCGGAAGATATGGGTACAGACCCCAGCATTCGAATGTCCGATCGAGCCGCACTACCTCACGCCCTTCGTTCATTGGCTTCCTGTATATTTAAGACGGAAGATCGTACGAAACTTTACAGTATGGGGTCTGACCAACCGCCCGTCTTTGGCACAAATCAATGAGATGGTAGATACCACTCGATTACTGTCCAAAAAGGAGTTTACGAATCTCTTTCCGGATTGCTTGATTTTGACCGAATATATGTTGGGGTTCATACCCAAGTCATATATCGCCTATCGCCATTAGTTTTTCATGCGCGTTATCCATATCGGTCACGTTCCCCTGCCAGCCGGCCACCCCCTAGGCGTCAGCGTCTCCGGATACGCCTTTCATCCTGGGCGCTGGGTTCTGAATCTGGCAATCGCCCAACGTAAGCATGCCGGGATCGATGCGGAAATCGTGATCAAAGTTCCTGGAGCAACCCAACATTGGGACACTGTAATTGAGGGCGTCCCGTGTCATTTCGTTCCGGTTCCAAACATCCTCCGCGGTAAAACATTTTTCTTTTTGGATCAGAGGATTCTGGCGCGAGCTGCCATGCAGCTCCACCCGGACCTCGTTGATGCCCATGGCACCGAGGAGGCCAATGCTCTAGCGGCACTTCGTTGTCCGGTTCCGAACGTTCTCACTGTTCAAGGCTGTTTCTTCATCATCAATCGGGTTATTCGACCGCGCTTTTTCAGTCGCGGCTGGATTGTCGAACGACTTGAGCGGCGTTCGATCCCCCAATTTCAGGATGTCATTACCAAAAGCGAGTACGTCCGCCGTGATATCCTCAGGGAATTCCCAAAACTCCGCACGCATGTCATTCCTAATACCTATGACCCGCGACTCGAAGCGATCTCAATAGGCCAGCCAAAAGAGCGCGCGCTTGCCTATGTTGGCTCCATTGACCCGAGGAAGGGCGTTGATATCCTCTTACGCGCACTGGAAACATTGAAGGCGATTGGAACGTCCAGTGCGGAAGACGCCCTTCCTGATCTCCACGTTTTTGGAGATCGGCAGCATGGAGCGACTGATTACGAGGAAGCGCAGAAGCAAAACCTGCGTTCTCTTTTGGGCGAAAAGCTTCATCTCCATGGCCTCACTCCACAGATCGAGATGGCGGCGATCGTGGCACGCTGCCGGGCCCTCATCGCGCCTTCGCGCGAGGAAATGTTCGGCAATCAGATCATCGAGGCTCTGCTCGTTGGCACCCACGTGATCGTCACGGGCCAAACTGCCATGGCCGAAAACGTTCAACGCTTCGGCAATGGAACCGTCGTTCCGCAAGAAGCCCCTGATGCTCTGGCCGTAGCGATTGCGAGTGCGTTGGGAAAAGATGCCGACATTACCAAAGCAAACAGCGCCAGAAGCAAAATTCAGGAATACATGGGGCCTGGCCGAGTTGCACTTGAACACCGGAAGCTCTATGAAGAAATACTTGCGAGACGTTGACGCGGAGGGGGGCAACCGGGTCGATACAATTTTCCGCTCCCCGTGGCTTGTCCCTTGCCACCTTTCAAATTAGAATTCACTCTCACTCTCACTCTCACTCTCGCTTTCCGCTCCCATGCTCAACCATCTTTCACTTGACCACCTCAAAGGTAGCCATCTTCTCATCACAGGAGGCACTGGTTCGTTCGGCCGGCGACTAGTTGCCACCATTCTCCGGGAATGTCCCGAGGTCAAACGCGTGGTGGTTTTTTCACGAGACGAACTGAAGCAGTTTGAGATGGCCCAAACATTCCCGGAGTCTCGCTACCCCGCAATGCGGTATTTTATCGGAGACGTGCGCGACCTGCAGCGGCTCGAACGGGCCATGGAAGGCATCGATACCGTCGTCCACGCCGCCGCTCTCAAACAGGTTCCGGCGGCCGAGTACAATCCCTTCGAGTGCATCAAGACAAATGTCCTCGGAGCTCAGAACGTGATCGATTCCGCGATGAGTCGGGGAGTGAAACGCATCATCGCGTTGAGCACGGACAAGGCCGCAGGCCCCATCAACCTCTACGGTGCGACGAAATTGTGCTCAGACAAACTCTTTACGGCATCGAACAATTACAGGGGCCACCGCGATTACAAGGCGGCCGTCGTACGGTATGGTAACGTCATGGGCAGCCGGGGCAGCGTCATTCCATTTTTCCTGGAACGCCGGGATACTGGCGTACTTCCCATCACCGACGAAAGAATGACCCGCTTCAACATCACGCTTCAGGAGGGGGTCAACATGGTGATCAATGCGCTGAACCTGATGTGGGGCGGGGAGATTTTTGTGCCGCGCATTCCCAGCTATCGCATAAACGACGTCGCCGAAGCGATCGCGCCCGAATGCCGCCGAGAAATCGTTGGAATACGCCCTGGCGAGAAGCTCCACGAGGAAATGATCACTGAGACAGATGGAATATCATCACTAGAATTTGAAAACCACTTTGTAATTCTACCTTCCGTTCGACAATGGGACCCCGCAGATTATGCCACAAAACTCAATGGCAAGGCCTGTGGCGATGGATTCAAATATAATTCCGGCACAAACGACAAATGGCTCAGCGTAGAGGAGTTGCGCTCCCTCATCGAAAGAGAATGTGGGGGCATCTAAACCGAACCAAATTTTGGACTTGCTTGTAGTCGCTACAACATTCTAGATTCTTGATTGCAATGAAATACGCGCTACGCGAATCGCTACTCACCCGCATCGAAAGGCTTACCGGCCAAACGATCTCTCAAATCAGATCGGAGCCCATTTCCACGAGGCGGATAAAGATCGAGGAGTCATCCGGTCTCAGGACGCGCGTCTCGCGCCACTATCCACTGGTCGGTCGGGGTTGTGTCCTCGGTGATCGGATCATTCCGCAGGCCGACATTAATTCTGAGGTGGACCGCATGCTCTGCGGAGTGGAATAGCTCTGCACCGCAACCATCCGGGTTGGGACGTGATCCTCGAAAAAATGGCAGGGGCCCCCAAAACATTTTCCGAATTATTCGATTTTTACCACAATAGCGTCAAAATCTATTACGGCGTAGTCCAATCGGAAAATGTGCTTCCTGCCGAGGTGCTTTTCGAGCTGAACGCAGCTCTGGATCATCTGTCGCGTTTCTACATCTACAAGGAACCCGAGCGCGATGTCGTATCAAAGGCTTATTCGCATATGAAGCGGGCTTGCCTAGATATTTTCAAGATTACTCTGCGTGAAACATTGGATCAATACCAGGAACTGCTTAAAGTCGACATCAGTCTCATCGACAACGGCGACTTCGAGAAGAAACTCAAGATGCTAGCGAACACGATCAAGATAGGAGCGCGCGAAGCGAGAAGACTGGAGGGGCGGCCGACTTCCTCTGCATCTGCGGAGTTAACCGTGCCGGCCTTTGATCGTTGGTTACCCGTCTATGAAGATTGCCTCGCGCTACAACAGGACTACTATCTTCACGACAGCATTGACTGGGCAAAGTCAAAAAGCCGGGGTCTTACTTGGCGCGCTTTGATTGGCACTTCCCTGGTCTCGGTTGTCCTCGGCTTTTTGTTTTCCAAAATTTGGGCGTGGCTTTTAGTATTGGGTGCGGGCTGATGTCCTGAATTCAGAGCCTTCAAGTCTCCGCTTTTCAGGCTTCAACTCTCTTCGTTCTTTCCGGCCAGCATCTATCAGTTCCATCCGACAACAAACCACCCCCCAGACATCACCCACCTCACATTGATTCCCTACGGCAAACAATCTATCACCGAAGAAGACATCGCCGCTGTCGTTGACGTTCTTCGCTCCGACTTTTTGACCTGCGGTCCAAAGGTCGAGGAGTTTGAGCATGCTTTTGCGGAAAAGGTCGGCGCGAAACATGCCGTCGCTTGCAATAGTGCCACCTCGGCATTGCATCTTGCCATGCGGGTGTTGAACGTCGGGCCCGGCGACCGGATCGTGACAAGCCCAAATACCTTCGTCGCGTCGGCCAATTGTGCCGCCTTTGTGGGGGCAACTCCGGATTTCTGCGACATTAATCCCGTCACCTACAATCTCGACCTAGCGGTTTTGGAAGCGGATTGGAAGTCGGATACAAAAGCCGTGGTCGCGGTGGATTATGCCGGTCTTCCATGCAACATGCCCGAAATTGCCCGGATCGCGAGGGGAAGGGGCGCCTACGTGATCGAAGATGCGTGCCATGCAGTGGGAGGCGGTTTTGAGTTTGAGGGAAAGATGTGGAAAGCTGGAGGCCATCCGTGGGCCGACATCACGACCTTCAGCTTTCATCCGGTCAAGACGATGACAACCGGCGAAGGGGGAATTCTCGTGACCGACAATGAGGAGTGGGCTGCAAAAGCACGCCTTCTGCGATCCCACGGCATCACTCGCAATCCAACCGATTTCGTTGGCTTATGTGATCCCTCTATCATTTCGAGGGCGAATCCTGAACCACAACTTGCCTCTTCGAGTGTTGAAAGCCCGACCGTTCGGGCTGCGGCCAATCCGTTGCCGCCGCTTTTGGAACGCGGCCCTTGGTACTATGAAATGCAGGAACTCGGCTACAACTACCGCATCACCGACATCCAGTGCGCTCTAGGCATCTCGCAACTCTGCCGCCTCGACGCCTCGATCCGTCGTCGCCAAGAAATAGTCTCCCGATACAACGCGGCCTTTGCCAACCTCTCTTTGCTCACCACCCCCGGTCTAAGACAAAATTCCAAAAATTCTCGTCCTTCATCTTTCATCCTTCATCCTTCATCCTTGTCTTGGCACCTCTATACCGTCCTGATCGACTTTGACACCATCGAAAAGAACCGCACAGAAGTAATGACAGAACTCCGTGCGAAAGGGATCGGGTCTCAGGTCCTCTATATTCCCGTCTACCTCCAGCCCTGGTATCAGAAAACCCTTGGCTACGGGCGCGGGAAATGCCCGAACGCAGAATTTTTCTACGCCCGCTGCTTGAGTCTTCCTCTTTTCCCGGCCATGACTGACGAGGGCATTGAGTGTGTAATCGCGGCCGTCATGGGTCTTGTGCATCGATGAGCCATCTCCCAGTCTCAGAAGAAGCCACTCATTTTCAACGTTCCATGCCCTCATTCGCCATAATTCCTGCTCGCGGTGGCAGCAAGCGTATCCCACGCAAAAATCTCAAACCATTTTGCGGGAAGCCAATCATTGCCTATTCCATCGAAGCCGCCAAGCAGAGCAAGCTATTTGATCGCATCCTCGTCACAACCGACGACGATGAAATTGCGGATGTTGCGGTATCACTGGGAGCGGACGCCGCAATTCGTCGACCCCCTGAGCTTGCCGACGATCACACTCCCACCATTCCCGTGATCCGTCATGCCATTGAATCTGCTGAGAAGAGCGAGGGAGTCCATCTTGGTTTCGTTTGTTGCATTTACGCAACCGCGCCATTCGTTCAGCCGTCGGCCCTTCAGGAGGCCCACAAACTGCTGACAGAAAATCCTGGCACCGAGTTTGTCTTTCCCGCCACGAGTTTTCCATTTCCTATCTTCCGTGCCCTGAAACTTAACAACGACGGCACCACGGGTATGTTCTGGCCCGAGCGCGAATTAACCCGCTCGCAGGATCTGCCCGAAGCGTACCATGATGCGGGCCAGTTTTACTTTGCAACGCGGAACGCCTGGATGACGTGCAACCGTATTTTTACTGCACACTCCCGTGCCGTTCTGCTGCCGCGTTCCCAGGTACAGGACATCGACGTTCCCGATGACTGGACTCGGGCTGAGGCAATGTTTCGATTACTATCCGAATCGCCTTTCTCCTTCAGTTTCTAATTTCCCATTTAAAAATTTGGCCCCTTCTGAGTATCAATTGCCGTCGGCTTCCTCTTCCAATGCGTCCTCTCCTCATCCGCACCGATGCCTCCACTCAGATCGGGACCGGACACGTCATGCGCATGATGGCCCTAGCCCAAGCTTGGCGACGCAAGGGCGGCAAGGCGTACTTTTATTGCTGCCAATGTCCCCGCCCGCTACAAACGCGGCTGAAAGACGCGGGATTCCCGGTACGAATGCTTAGCGCCAGACCCGGGACCTCGGACGACCAAGAATTCTTTTTACAGGCATTGAGCAGTCATTCCGATGCTTTTGTCGCACTCGACGGCTATCACTTTGATCTCGCCTATCAGTCTGCGACGAAAGCTGTGGCGCGTGTCTTGATGGTCGATGACTACGGACATCTCGCCCAATACAATTGCGACGTTTTGTTGAACCAAAATCCGACGGCAACTGAACTTCTACTTTTTGAGAGAACGTCCGGCGCGAGACTTCTCCAGGGGCTTGACTTCGCCTTGCTCCGACAGGAATACTTGGATTGGGGTTCACGAGAAAAGAGAGTTCGACATAGTCCACTCAATGTACTTCTTACACTGGGGGGAAGCGATGCCGGCAACGTCACGGAGAAGCTACTGAGAGCCCTTGATGCCCTGCCCGATCACATCGCTTCGTTGAGAATCATCATAGGGTCCGCCAACCCCAATAGAGCAAGCTTGGAAAGAGCCGCTTCATCGCTTTCGATTCCTACTACCCCGTTGGTTAACATTCACGACATGCCCGCTCAGCTTGCCTGGGCCGACGCCGCAGTGGCAGCCGCAGGTTCGACTTGTTGGGAGCTGGCATACATGGGTGTTCCGATGGCAGTAGTTGCCCTCGCTGAAAATCAGCGTCTAATCGCAAAGAATCTCGCTGCGCATGGAATGGCTATTGATCTGGGATGGCATGACGACCTCACGTCTGGTTCATTGACGAAATCCCTCCGGACATTGCTCGAGGACTTCCAACTTCGGAAGATGATGACATCGTCTGCCCAACGGCGGGTGGATGGGAAGGGCGCCGCGCGAGTCGTGGCAAATTTGCGCGCAACGGATGTACTTTTACGATCAGCAACCATCAACGACTCCCGATCAGTGTGGAATCTCGCCAACGATTTTCACGTGCGAAAGGCATCATTCCTGCCCGATCCGATTCCTTGGGCCGATCACGTATGTTGGTATGAAGCGAAACTGCTAGACCCTGATACACATTTTTTGATCGCAGCTGATCGCAGCTCAGAATTTCTAGGAGTTGTCAGATTTGACCAAGGCGAAAACGGAAATGCCTTGATATCTGTAGCTGTCCCACCAGAAGCTCGGGGACTGTCCACTGGGACGGCTCTGATCATCGAGGGGAAGAGCTGGCTTTTCGCGAATTCAGGCATGAAACAAATCGAAGCCCTCATCCGGCCACAGAACGGTGCTTCAGTAGCTGCGTTTGAGACGGCTGGCTTTAAGCTTGAATGCGAGACTTTCGTCCATAACCAACCAGCGCTGCGATACGTCTGTGCATCAAGATAGAGCACCACTCATGGAAGGCGTAATAGAAGCAACCAGAGAAGTAGGAACTCAATCCAAAGCATACTGCGCACGGTCCGTTAGTGGATATTAGCAGTGTTGTCTCTTAAATCCTTTGCCATGCCTTATCTCATCGCCGAACTCTCCGCCAACCACAACGGTTCGTTGGACAATGCTCTAGAACTCGTCCACCTCGCCAAAGAATCTGGCGCTGATGCGGTCAAACTTCAGACTTACACTGCCGACACGCTGACCCTCGACTGCGACAATGAGTATTTTCGGATCGGGGGCGGAACTCTCTGGGATGGCACAACGCTGTTCAAGCTCTATCAACGAGCCTATACACCGTGGGAATGGCATAAGGCGATTTTCGACGAGGCTGCAAAACTGGGACTCGACTGCTTTTCAGCGCCATTTGACGAGACTGCTGTCGTTTTCTTGGAACAGTTCGATCCTCCGTTCACAAAAGTCGCTTCATTTGAGTTGACCCATCATCCCCTGTTGCGCGCCATCGCGAAAACGCGGCGACGGGTGATTCTATCGACAGGAATGGCAAGCCTACAGGAAATCGAGGAAGCCATAGTCGTCCTTCGGGAATCGGGTTGCCCAGATATCACGTTACTGAAATGCACTAGTTCATATCCAGCTCCGCCGGAGGAGGCCAATCTGGCCCGCCTCCCGGATATGGCACAGCGCTTCGGGGTTCACGTCGGGCTTTCCGACCACACGATGGGTATTGCCGTGGCTGTGGCCGCCGTTGCGCTGGGAGCTACGGTCATAGAGAAACACCTCTGCCGTTCAAGGAATGAGCCGGGACCCGATAGCGCATTTTCCCTCGAACCAGACGAGTTTCGCGAGATGACCGAGGCCGTGCGGATCGCCGCTCAAGCGATCGGAACGGCCACTTATGAACGGACTGCGGCTGAGAGGAAGAGTTTGGTGTTCCGAAGGTCGATCTTTGCGGTTCAGGACATTGCGAAAGGGGGACTCCTCACACCCGAAAACATCCGCATTATCCGGCCTGGTTATGGGCTTGCACCAAGTGCATGGGATCAGACGGTTGGAAAGCTTGCCTCAACCTTCATTCAACGCGGGACTCCGCTGGCGGAAGCCATGATCGCAGGCTCGGCTGAGAGCAGCCCCTAGGCAATAATTTGTGTCGAGGAATCTGAACGAAATCAATTGTCGGTTTCCCTTGTGACATCATCCAGATCATGACGACGTTCATTCTTTTAGCTGCCATGGGCCCAATTCGTGAGGCACTTGCTCGGGCCTCCGGCGCGTGGTTAGCTGGACATCAAGTCGAGATTATTTGCTTTCGTCGCGACATTTTCGACTTGGTGGCACCCATCCAAGAGGATCTGGTTAGGAGACATCTTTTTGAGGATCAGTTGGGATTCAGCCTAAAAGCGTTTCTTCAAGATACTTCGGCTCTGCGTGATTTCAAGCGACGATTTTCATTTCTCCTCACCGATCAAGCCGAGGCCTACACGTATAGTACATCCATCTCCATCGCGGCAATCTGCGCAACTGTGATTCTATCGGAGAAGATGCCTGTCTATTACGAAGGTGTTTACGAGGGCCGCGGGGCAGCCGATGGAATATTCCAGTTTCCATGCCGCAAATGGACCCGCCGTTTACGCTCTCTAGCGCTTTCTTTGCTGGTGCGCGCACCCATCGAGTTTTGCCGCGACTGGAGCCCCGTTCCGGTCCTTGGCCATTCTTTCGCCACCAAACGTTTGCGGGAAGCGCCAGAATGGCAAAAATTGGCCGTCTCCTCCTTTGAAAGACGTCTCCTCCGGCCCATAGACGCCGAGATTGTAATTCTTTTTACCAATTATTCAGATTATTTTCGGCTTGGAGACGAACCCTCCAATGAAAAAGAAATCTGGAGCGAATTAGGAGACTTCCTCAAGGACCTTTGCGAACCCCATACCGTGGCCGTGAAACCCCATCCTTCTTACAATCGACTGCCCGAAAGCTGGGATTGGATGGAGATAATTGACCCAGGGTTTCCCTTAGAGCTCCTAGAGTTTCCCAACTTAAGAATAGTTCTTGGAGACGCAAGCACTGCAATGATCGATCTGAGTGTGCGACGCAACATACCGGTCATCTCTTATGCTTATCTTTATACTGGACCGTTGGCTGATAAAGTCGGCAAATACCTCGATGTTCGCGTAGATCCCCATGAGAAAGTCATGCGCCCAAAAACGTTTTCACAATTTAAGCAAGCCGTCAGAACTCTTTTCGGTGAAAAAGTTCTGCCTTCGGATGGACGCGCCGTTTAATCTGCAGTTGATATCGTTCAATTGTAGTGCCACGACAATTCGCCCGGCGGCTCGTAAGGAAAACTCGCAGACAATAAGATAGCGTCCAATTCGGATAGACTTACCGTGACAAGTGGCGTCTTTTCACTGCAAATGTTCTCAATTTCATGATTCAACGGTTCATCAGATTGCTTCTCCGCCTTGGTCTCTACCGGATATTGTTCGTTCTACGAAGCGAGTTAAATCGTGCCCAGGCCCTTCATCAGACAACCGACTCCTCCGGCGGAACTTTGCGGTTTTCTGGCCAAGGAGAAGGTAGCGTCACGATATGTGGTTTGCCGGGACAATTTTCCATGGATCCCACGAGCCATCTCAAGTCGGGCACCTATATCCATGCTGGGGGAGGAGTGACAATTGGAAAGTATTTCCACCCCGGGCGCGGATTGCTGATCTATTCCACCAATCATGATTATGACGGAGGGGAGGCGATTCCTTACGGTGAAAGAGTGATCCGAAAAGCCGTAACGGTTGGTGACTTCGTTTGGTGCGGTGCTAATGTCACACTATTGCCGGGAGTGAACATCGGCGAAGGGGCCGTCATAGGAGCCGGTTCTGTCGTGACCAAAGACATCCCCGCCTATGCTGTGGCGGGAGGAAATCCTGCCCGTGTGATCAAGTATCGTGACCGACAGCATTTCGACGATCTCAAGACGCAGGAAAAATTCTGCTGAATGACGCTACTCAAAAATAGCGTCATTTATTCCGGTCTCGGAATCCTGGAAAAAGGAATCGGACTTCTCTTACTCCCCGTCTATACGAGATTTCTTTCACCTGCGGAGTACGGGACCGTGGCGGTCGTGGATAGCTTGACGGCTTTTCTCGTTCTGGTCTACCCGATTGGATCGGATGCAACACTGATCCGGACACAGTTTACAGAAAATGATCCAACGCAACTCGCCAGACTGCGTGGCACACTTTTTACTTTCCTTCTAGCAACAGGTTTATTGGGTACGGTTGCGCTGTCTGTCGGAAGGGAATGGCTCATTGAACCTTTTGCCGGTACCATTCCTTTCTGGCCATTCCTCGCCCTCGGTCTGTTTTCGGCATGGCTTCAACCAGTTCAGCGCGCTTATCTTTCGATCCTCCAGGCCAGACAGGATGTATGGGGATTCTTTATCCAGGCCGGTGGTTCCTCCCTGTTTCGCATCTTCCTCGTGCTTCTTTTTGTTGTCGGATTCCGTTGGGGAGCCTTCGGACTTCTCCTCGGAATTGTCTTGCCGTACGCTTTATTCGCAAGCATTGCCTTATGGAAACTAAATAAGGAAGTCACATGGGGCTTCGATCTCAAAATTCTCCGAAAGAGTCTGGCCTATTCACTTCCAGTGGTCCCTCATCTCCTTGCTGGTTGGACCACTGGATTTCTCGGTACTATTGTCCTCAATCATTATGAAGGCACGGCTGATGTCGGACTTTACGGGCTTGCTGCGCGTTTTGCTTTGATTGTCGGGTTTGTGGTGACCGGGTTCGCCCAGGCTCTGCAGCCCCAAATGTATGCCTACCTTTCTGCACCGGGTGAGGCCACCGCTCCAATTGCGCGACTCAAAGTTCTGATGGCCCTGGCACTGTTCGGAATCATTACTGTTGGGGTATCGCTGTTTTCCGGAGATGTTATCCAAGTCATAGCCACGCCAGCATTCTTTCCGGCTGCAGGACTTGTCCCCATACTGGCTTTTGCCGCCTTCGCTCAAGGCGCATACACATTTTATGCAAACGCTCTATACTTTGAGGAGAAAGGTCCACGTTTTTTACCCATTGCATCGGTATTCGGTGCATTTGTGTCACTTGGGCTGATGTTCTGGTTGATTCCACGATATGCTGCATACGGAACCGCAATCGCCACACTGGCCGGAGTATCATGCAGAATGATTGCTGCCGCCGTCGTCGGCAACCGAATGGCAGGTATCTATTGGAGCCAAACTCGCTTCGCCGCAATCGCGCTGCTTACTGCGGCACTCTGCGCTCTTGGATATTGGCTCAGCAACAACCACACGCCTCTTTGGATCAGAATAGTTGCATTTTTTGCGAGCTTGGCTCTTCCAGTCTTGGCCGCTCGATGGCAACTTCTCCGGACAGTTGCAAAGGGCAATATTGACAACCTTTTCCGAGCCTTGCGAAAGGCGCACCAACGATGACAGAAAAGCAAAATCAAAGCGATTCGCGAATTTTCCCGAAGCGATTCTCCAACACCGCAATCCACTCTGGAATGATTGCCGCGTGCGAATACTGTTCGACACATTGTTTTCGCGCAGCCATGCCCATAACGCGTGCCCGTCTGGGCGAGGTAACAAGTTCAAGCAGTCGTTCCTCCCAAGCTACCTGACTATCCACCAGGAAACCCGTTTCACCGTCCCGAATCACCTCAAGGCTATTTCCAATAGCAGTCGCTACGGGCGGGACTCCGCAGGCCATATAGGTTTTCACTTTGAAAACATCTTTGCAGCGCGCATAGGCCGTATCTTCAAGCGGGGCGAGACCCGCGCAGGATCCACTGATCCGTTCCGATTCTCTTTCTGAATCATAGGGGAACCACCGCCATGGAATCGTAAGGTCCAGAGCAGGCTTTCGACATCCTGAAATCACTACAAAATCAAAAGGATGCTTGGCAAAAACACGACCCAGCATCTCACGAGCGTTCGGAATCTCCTTGAGGTTCTTAGGGTTCCCGGTCCATATGACTTTCGGGATAGAGCTTGGCTCGGGAGGATCCAAAGCTTGAAGTCGAAGAACATCGATCGGAGCCCGTAAAAGCACGGTAGGTGTCTCCGGGGTTCTAGATGCAATGCTTGCTAATAGAGGCCGCGTAACTCCTCCCACCAGCGATGCAAGGTCGATCCGTGCCTCTGCCGCACGGTCGTAACCAGGAACAGCCAACCAGTCGTCGTGGAATTGCAAAATATACTTTGCTCCTGAGCGC
>Ga0209491_10005251_pt1 | contig 19107 bp, 9 predicted proteins | sample BON02_FD_187213 | JGI IMG/M metagenome (GOLD analysis project Ga0209491, IMG submission 187213) | Freshwater microbial communities from Lake Bonney liftoff mats and glacier meltwater in Antarctica - BON-02 (SPAdes) (version 2) | ecosystem: Environmental > Aquatic > Freshwater > Ice > Glacier... | reverse complement strand
CATCAAATTACACCACATGTATTGCAATGTTGACGCAGCCACACATGAAACCGCACGTCTCACAGGCATACACACAGACTTGTGCGCTCTCTCGCCCTATCCCTAGCATGCACCTGGATCAGACCGGCCAAATCTTCTCATGGGTTTGTGAGTGTGTGAGAGAGAGAGAGAGAGAGAGAGAGTGTGTGTGTGTGTGAGAGAGTGATGAACTGTGTGCGTGTGTGTGTGCGCGCGCGCGTGCGTGTGCGTCGTGTTACACACACATTAATGATAAGCATATATGCACACACACACGCAAACACACACACGCCTCTGTCTGTCTGTGTCTGTGTCTGTGTCTGCGTGAGTGTAATAATAAATTAAAGTGTGACGGCGTGCGCATGTACGTGCACTGTACGTATCGACTCGATGTTGAGGTACGTATCACTCCTGAGGTGAGATACGATGTACACGTACTCCCCACACATCTTCGATTTGCCCATTCGCCGATGCCCACGAACTATTCCGCACGAAAAGCGTCTGACAATCGCATACACCCTCACACGCACCCTCACGCCCACACACGCGCACGTGCGCGCGCGCGCGTGCGCGCACGTACATACAACAAACATATGCACAGGAGATTCACTTGCGTAATGACATATACACGCGTACACTCACACATTCACGCACGCACGCACACACGCACACCCGCACGCACATCACACACAAACACTAACACCCACACACACGTGCACTCACGCATATACACATAACCACCCATCCAACCATCTACCCACCCACCCACCCACCCACCCACAGGCACGCATACACACAGGCACACATACACACAAAGGCATCACACACAACACACACATGATACCTGTATCACGCCGTGATGCGACCGTACGTGATCAACCCCCCCTACTTCACACTGCTTGAAATGTGCTTGCGCAAGGTTGCTCACTACCACCGCTGCATCCTGATCGCGGTTGAAGAAGCAAGATTGGCCAATCTCCCACCGCCCGTCTATCAAAATGAGGGGGGGGGAATCAAATACGACCATGATAATTTTATTCGGGCGCGCACACGAAGCAGACCATTGAACACTGGACGGATGATTTTTCCGAGTCAACCAAAAATCCACTACACTGCAAATTCTGTATGGTTGCGAAGTTAACCGAAAGGCGCGTGGCGGCGGAGGGCCCGATCAACTCTTGGGCGCGCTGTAGCTTCCGTCTTGCCGCCGCGCGGCCCGTGCTCTTGCATGCAATTTCTCACGACATAGCAGGGGGGGGGGGGCAACCGTAGACCCACAGGTGGCCGTGAATTGTAAGTTTTCGCAGCGAACCGCAGCTCCCAATCCCCAGATGCAACCCCCCCACGAGAACCGCTCCCGGCTGCCCAAGGATGTGCAGCTCCTTCTCTACTTTTGTCGGCTGGAGGCGACCTATGGTGAGCGAGTGCTCTCCAGGCCGCAATACAATCGTCTGCATTTCAACCGCACGATTGCAGGCCTCCTGCAGCGTTCCGTAGTCGTCGGGCACCACCAAGGGCGCACTGACCAGTGCTAACATGATGCTGTGGACAATCTCTGGCAGCTCGGCCAGGACTCGTAGAGGCGAACCCATGCCCATGCGAGGATGCGTGCCACTGGCCAGCCACCCAGCTACTTCCCGAAATCCAGCTTCTGGAGGCAGCCTGTTCCACATCTCTGCCGCTTTCTCCGAGGCTCCAAGATTCCCCCTAATGGCCGCCATTAATACGCCGTGATGCGACCGTTTGTGAGGCAGTGGTCTGCACGTAAAGTGCAAGCACATCACGTGAGTAGGCAAACACGTACAGCTGGCAACCACGTACTTATTTGCACGACGAGTCCCACAGGTCCACGGACACGCAAGTTTCAGAGCTACTGAATCGAATGCCATATCACGGACACGCACAGGTGGCCATCTTTGTAAGATCTGCTGAATACGTGGGATATGCCGTACCTTTGAGCTGGATGAGCCAGGTCACGTTGGCTTTTTTGGGGGGGGAGCTCTATGTTGAGAGAGATGCCAAGATTGGCTTTCGCGGAGCACTTTTGGCAAGTGTGACTAGAGAATCTTGCTGTTGAAAAGCAAGGACAGATTTATACTCCAAGGCAAGGACCGCGGAGACGCGGAAGCGGAGCGTGCTGTCCAAAGTTGGACGTTTACGGTGTGTTTGCACAGCGTGTCTGGTTGTCGGCAAAGATGTCACGCAACAGTCCAGGCGCACGCAACAGTCCGGGCGAACGGAAAAGCCCTGGCGCAAGCAGAGGCTTTGTGGGTATGGAGGTGACAAAACGGCCTCCATTCATCGTGCTGTCGGTCGAGGACCTCATGGATACAGACTACATATTGCAGGGCCAGTTGGGCTATGGAAACGAGCTGGTCAAGCCGGGCGATAAGCTGCTGCGTGTCGAAAGTGTTGCCGTGCACGCCACCACCGTCAAGCACCTGCATGAGCTGCTTGGAGGTACAATGCACTCGCTGGTCGTGCTTGCATTTGCCCGTGCGCACAACGGAGCAGAGTACGTCATCAAGGTGCGTCGCCATGGTCTGCACGAGCATGACAGGGCACCCCAGGCCTCAGTCGACGCACACTCGGGCAAAGAGGACACGAGCGCCGCGTCGGCCGACGCGGTATCTCAGTTGCAAGAGCGGGTCAGTGTGTTGGAGCAAGAACAGGCGGACATAGAAATCACGCTGGGCCAGAACGCTCTTGAGACCCACACTGCAAAGCAGGAATGCAACGCGATGAGGAAGCAGCTCGAGCTCGCTCAGTCTACTCCGCCCACCGATGCCATGATGCCAGATGCATCATGTATAGCGTTGGAAGCGTATATCCTTGCCGATTTGGAAGAAAAGGGCAAGAAAATGGGCGAAACGCTGCAACGCTCCCGGGTGCTGTGGCGCGCGAACAATTTGCGCATGTCGGACATGGCTGCTGCAGAAGACCAGCTTCGCATGGACCTGGCAAAATCATTCAACGAAGGCGAGGCACTCAAGCTAAAGTGCGCAAACCTGGAACTGGAGCTCGAGGTGAGTCTTTGATACACAGTTGCTATGCCTGCGCTAGCACAGCGCCGCGCCAAAATTGCCGTGCGGCAATTGAACTTGCCTCGGGCTGATTGTTTTCCGTTCCCACGAGGGGCACGCCTGATTTTTGTGGGGGGGCGCACAGCGGCGAGAGCTGGGCGCGCGGCGTCTTCCAGATCTGCTGCGCGCTGTCATGAGGGAAAACTGGAGGAAAAAAATTGGGTTGGCTTATGTAGGTTGACGATGGGTAGACTATTAAGGTTGACTAAGGGTGACGATTAAGGTTGACTATCAACACTATAGGTTGACTATTATCAATAATAAAAAAACCCAGACACGGAATCCGCGTACATGATGATGATGATTGCTTTTATGACTTTCAACAGTAGGTTTATCACCTATGATGGAGGATCTATGCATGTAGCTCAAATCCATGTGAATTTGAGTTTTCGGTTGTTTTAGACGGAATAGACATGTTAAACCCACTGAAACAGTTTTTTGCAGGTGGCCCAGGATCTGGAAAAAGACCTTGCGAAGGCAACAGGCAGGGCTGAGAAGGCGGAAGCTGAAAAGCTCAAGGCAGACGAGGAGATGACGAACGCAGGCGTGCAGGGAATCAGGTTTCAGGACGAGCTTGATGTGCTTGAAAAAGAGAATCAGGAGCTCCACCAAAAATTGACAGAAATTGACACAGAAGGGGCAGCATCAATGATGGCTTTGGAGGAGCAGGTGGGTAGAGTAGCCGACTTGGAAGAGCAAATCGAAACTCTCAAGACCCAACAATCTGCAGCAGCACACAACCATGCTGTTGTGCTGCGGGCTTCGGAGGGTAAGGTCGTGTTAGAGAGTGCGCGAGCCACAAGTGCCGAGGACACGTTGAAAAGGGTGGAAGAGGTGCTTTCCAGTCTTGAGAACGAAAAAATGTCTCTCAATGCAGAATTGGAGATCGTTAAAACTAGGTGTCTGCATTTAGGTGCCAAGCTGTCTTCAGTGGATACAGAGGGAGCAGCAACGATGAGTGCATTGGATCAACAGCTAGCAGCTGTGGAACAATTGGAGGTGCAGGTCGTTGCACAGACGTCACGGGCTGAAAAGTCTGAGTCGTTTCTGAGGCAGGCAGAGATTGAAGGTCGTGAGCTCAGAAATAAGTTTGCTGCTGCGCAAACAGAATTGCAGACGCTCCATGTTGTGCTGGACGAGGAACTGGCGCGGCATGAAAAGACGTCGACTGACTTGCAAGAAGCTCAAAAGGTTGTTTCACGAAATTCGTTGGCCAACACCGAACTTGAAGCCAACGTTAAGAAACTGCAGACAGATTTGGAGTGGCTCGAGCAAGAGCGTCAAATGCTGTCGAACAAGCTGACTTCTTTAAATGCATTGCTATCGACCATTGAATCGGATGCAACAGGGTTGCAACTAGAACTCAATGCGTGTAAATCAGAATTGGACAGCAGAAAAGTGGAATTGGATTGGTGCAATCAAGAATTGGAGACATGCCAAAACGAATTTATTGCTTCCAAAAAGGTACTCGATACGGATTCAGAGACCTCAACTTACCAGCTGAAAATACAAGCGCAGCAAATCAGTGCCCTCAAGACAGAGCTGGAAGGAGCCAACTCTGAAAAGCGTACGGTCGTGGACAAGATGTCTGTGGCGAAAACGGATTGGGAAACCGTGGAAAAAGATCTTACGGATCAGTTGGCTGTAACGGCGTCAAGAGCAGAAAAGTTGGAATCAGATATGAAGTGCGCTGAAGATTTTATCAAGAGACTGCACGCCGATCGTCTTGTGGTGGAGGAAACGCTGTCTGAAATGGATACAGACAACAAGACTGTGCAGACAAACTTGAAACTGGCTGCGGCAAGGGAGAAAGAGCGTGCTAAAAAGTCCGAATCTGATTTACGAAAAGCTGAGGAAGACGTGTCCCGCTTGAATGCGCAAGTGTCTGAACTAGAAGAAAAGTTGCGTGGATTGGTCGAGGAGCTTGAAGTGGGTGAAGCAAAGCAGCATTCTCGGCAGGATGAGAGTGTTACAGCCAAACAACTCGCTGCTCGGGAGCAGCAACGTGCCGAGACCGCGGAGGGAAACCTATTGCGTGCAGGAGAAGAAGCGACAGAAATGAGCTCTTCCTTGTCATCGCTAGAAGAGAACTTGACATGTCTACATCAAGCGATGAGTGCGATGAGCAAGGCGCGAAAAGAGTTGCATGAAAAACTTGCGACGACAGAGGCTGAGCGGTGCAAGATACAGGAAAATTTGTTTCTCATAGGCTCGGACAAAGATTCTGCTGTCACGAGCCTGGAAGAACGAGTTTCGCATGAGTCGGCAAGGGCCGAGAATGCCGAGGCTCGACTTGCAAAAGCAGAGGAGCACGTTGCTGAGTTGGAGACGCAGATTCATGATCTTGGAGGCAGGCTGGAAGAGGTTATTGTTGAGAAAGAGATACATCGTCAAGATATGGAAAATTTGCAGGCCAAACACTTGGGGCAATGTGCTTCAGTGAAGAAGGATTTGGAAGATGAAACACAGCGTGCAAATCAGGCTAACGCAAAATTGGGTGTTCTGACACTCGAGAAAGAGCAGCTTGCATCTGTAATTACAAAGGTAGATACTGAAAATGCTGAAAGGTGCAGGGAACTTTTTGATCGAATCTCTGGAGCTGAAGCAGACTTGACGAAGGAGAAGATCCGAGCTGACAAGGCGGATGCTGATCTGAATCAGGTGCATGTCGAGCGTCATGCGTCAGCCACGAGACTATCCGAATCCAGCCAATCGGAAGAGTTACTGTTGCAAGATCTACGGCAAAAGGTGCTGGAGGAGACAACTAGAGCTGAAATGGCAGAGGATGATGCTGACGCGAAGGGTGTAAACAATCAACATCTTGCCGCTGAACGAGATGCGTTGGTGGAGGAGTTGAAGAGGGAAGCCAGTCGCGCTGAGCATCTGGTTGTTGAATTGCAGAAAGTTGAAGAGGAGGCCCACCACCGTGTCGTGCAAATCCAGGAGCTCGAAGATAAGTTGAGTTGTCTCGGATCTGATGTGGACGCTCTTGAATCTGAGCGGGACTTGCTCACTGACAAAGTATCTGCTGCGGATTCGAATGTCGAGGCAAAGGCTGACAAAGTCAAGGAACTCATTGACAAAATATCTGAAATGAAGATGCAAAGACAGGAGTTTGGAGATAAACTGAGCAGCCTGGAGTCAGAATTGGAAGCTATATCAGCTCAGCAACACACGCTCTCCGCAAATTTATTATCTGTGAAATCGCAAGCCAAGGTAGAATCTGACAAAGCGACGGAGCTTGCTGCCAAAATCACTACTATGGAAGCAGACAGCCAGACGAGGCAGAATGATCTGAAAGAGAAGTTGGCAAAGGAGAAGACACGAGCAGACAAAGCGTGGGCAAATCTGAAACAGGAGAAAAGAGAGACACATAGCATGCGCGAGTACATCACTGAGCTGAGCGCGAAATTAAATGGACTGAAGATGGACGCCGAATCTGCCACGCAGGCTGTGCACGAGAAGGCAAACAAAAAGATGGAACAACTCAAGAGGGAACTCACAGAGCTTTCGCAAACATCCAATGCAAGAGCCAAGAATTTGGAGAGGCAGGTGGAAGAGCTGAAGAAGGAACTCAAAAATGCACATCTCAAATACTGCGAAAAAGTGCTAGAGACCAAAACGGTGGAGACTGAGCATGCAGAGCGATGCAGAGAGATGGTGGAGCGCACAGCAAAACTCGAAAGAGATGTGGAGGTAGAGATGGCAAGAGCCTTGAATGCTGTGCGTGGTTTGAAGCAGGCAGAGCATGATCATGAAGCACGGCTCGAAGACGTGCATACTGAAATGGATGCCGAACATGCTGACAGGTGTAGGGAGCTAGCTGATCGAATCTCTTTGTCAGAAGCAGAGGCGGCGAGGCTCATGATGGAGCTTGCAGATGCGAATTCTGCCCTTGAAGGCGTGAAAAGGCAGATATCCAAAGAAATCGAGAATGCAGAACATGCTACAGCGAAGCTCACAACAAAACTTGCACTCGCGGATTCTGCCCTTGAAGGCATGCGAGATCAAATGTCCAGAGAAATGGAGAGTGCAGAAGCGGACGTAGCGAGGCTGACAATGGAAATTGCATTTGCGAATTCTGCTCTTGAAGGCGTAAGAGAGCAAATGGCCAAAGAAACGGAGGGTGCAGAATATGCCAGGGCATCTTCATCAAAGGCTGAACTGGAGATCAGTGTTTTGAAACTTATGAAGACTAAGCAAGATCAAAAGATTGTCGATATGCAGGAGGAACATGAGGCTCACAACAATGAGATAGAAATGGAGCTTACAGAGTTGTATAGATTCGTCGAGCAACACAGAGAAGCTGGAGACGATTGGCTTGCAGAATCAGAGCAATACAAGGAAGAAGTGCAAAGTCTGCGGGCTAGTCTTGTGCAGATTCGGTACGGATTCTTTTGCAAACTATTGCTCCTGCACAGTTTACCCACTGAATCAAACAAGAGCGAGACCACTCCTGCAAAAACGACCATGTTTGCTTCGCCTCTCGAAGGGCTACAGCAAACCCTAGAGGCGAGCCTACTCGGATCTGAAGCCACCCAGGATACCCAGGATACTACTTTCGGACCAGAGGGATTTGAAACGCTTCCGCCTCTGCAAATGTCAAGCAGAAAACAAAGGTATGCCAACAAGCGCTGCCCCTATTTGAGCGCACTGTTGCAATCATTTGCATTTGCGGCACTCTTTTTTTTTGGCTCGTTTTGACAACCGCAATGTGCTTCTCCGCACTTGTATTTCTGCTTGCTTGAAATTCATCCTTCTGATAGATGTGTTTGGTTTTGGCAGAAGAAAGTTCAATTTTGGTTCGTCTGCCGAGTCCACTGTGGAGCCGCAGACTTCAAGCCAGACTGAATCGATTCAGCAACATTTCGAGGACGTTCTGGACGAGCACATTGGGTTCAAGTTTACGTATTTGGCAAAATTACTGATCAGCAAAGCCAAATCTGAGATGATCAGCATATCTCTAAATCATAAGGTAGACGAGTTGGAACGGCAGTATGGCGTGATGGAGAGGACTACTTTTGGACTCGAGGATGACTATGCTGTGCCGCATACTGCAAACGAAACTATGGAGCAGGAAACGCAGATCAATGTTCGGGAATTGCAATCTGAGAACAGAGTTTTGCGCAAGAAACTTGAAGACTGTGTAGCTAGTCTTCAATCTTCATCAGATGCCCACACAGGAGAGGTTGCCGAGGGTATTGTACGGGTGCGGCGGCTGCATGAAGAAATGCAATGCATATCCAAAAGTGAGTCTACAGTTCAGGGAGCATTGTTCCTTTCAACTCCTCCTGTCACATCAGGTCGGCAAGACTTCAACCTTTGGAGCCACGGACCAATGCCGCCTCCCCTACCAGACCTGCCGGGAGACAATGCAAAATTAGGGCTGGTCGAGTGGCTAGAACTTCTTCGAAACGATATTTGCAATGGATCTTTGTTGCGGCAACTAGAAGAGTCGCGTCACCACATATCAGAATTGGAACGTACAGTTTCAACGTTGAAAACAGAGCACCAGCAACAGACTGCAGTGTTGAAGAACCAAGTTGTTGTCTTGGATGATACAGTGACGTCTATTCTATCGAAATACACTACGCAAAGTGCCAGTCGTCAAGCAGCAGATACGCCATCTGTAGAAGGACAAAGCAAGATGGACAGAATGAAGGCAATACTTGAAAAGGCAGAGCAGCATTTGAAAGAGAAAGTCGGGCAGTACTCTGAGACAGACAGATCTCCTGTAGCAGGGGCTTCACCTCCCAAGAGTCTCCGTCCGGAGTTGCAGGAAGGCGTTAGTGATACTGCAAATGCTTATATTGAATCGCATTCAATGGCATCTTCGGACTCCGAAAAAAATGTGCCTGTTGCTGTTGGGCTGACAGTAGACTGTGATTTCGATGAGAACTTTCGTGATATCGAGAGCACTGCGCAATTCAACAGAGTGCTCCAGGGTATTGTGAGCTCGAGTCTTGGTGTACCTATGGCCACCGTGCACGTGCTCTGCCATCAGCGAGGAAGTGTCATTGCAACTGTGGTGCTGATGGGTGATGAAGAAGATGCAGACAGCAAGACACCATCTGAGCTAGCGCAGAGGTTGTTGGATGTAGTTGATCAGGAAGGCGAGGGCTTGCGAGCAATGTCTGTGCAAGGCGGGCAGGTAAAGAAAGCGGAGCTTCTTGGACCGATTGCTCTCCCCGTGTACAACGCAGTACATGATGCAATGAATGAGCAGCAGGCAAGGAGTGTTTTGGCTGCAGATTGGATGGCTCAGGAAGCAGTAGCACTAAAGAAGCAAGAATCAGCTTTAGGGAAACGATTCAACTTCATGCACGGTGAGATCAATGTGGCTGTACAAAATGTGGAGAGTACGCTCTCGGGGCTTTCTCAAATAATCCGTTCGAGAGATTGGTTGAAAGAATTAGACTTGATTCCTGCTGCTTCACCAAAATCTGCGCAACCAGATCTTGAGACGCAACCTGGCAAGGCCAGGCAGGGCTCTAAAAAGGCTGTGGTATTGAGAACGCGTTCAGAAGAGTGTGTGGGCATAGATTCTCGGGAAGCCTTGATGGCGTCTGTGATTGAAAGGGAGGCCGAGCTTCCAAACGAATCGACGTTCCAGAAAAATGTGGATGTATTTATATCATCTATCGAGATGTCATCGCGCTCTACAAATATTGCTATGCTGAAGGCCGCAGATCAAGTCCTCCAAATGAAGTGCCATGCGCTCCAAAGGAACTCGCTTTTAGGGAAACGAACTGCGGATGAGGTCTCAGAGCTACAAGAAAATCTGGAGAGGGTATCGTTAAATGTTGATTATATGTCAGCAAGATTAATTGCAAAGAGTCAGGATCTACAGACAACATCGTACCTTGAAGAGGCTGCCCGTATGAAATCGGATCAATTGCGCCAGTGTATTGTGACAGCAGATGCAGAGGTTTCGGATTTGAAGGTACGAATGGCTGAACTTAAAAAAGATCTCCTCAATTTCAGAGGTCGTTCAATTATTCTACAACATCGGAAGGATTTTGCCCTTGCAGATGTGCAAAAAAAATTGCAAGCATTTCGGGACGGTGGCGACCTGCAGGTTCCTCTGGACGAGCTGGAAGAAAAGGGAATTTACATTGCACCGAGCAGCACCTTTATAAACGTACAGGGGCTCGAAAAACAAATGGACGAGATTGAGGAACTTCGTCGTAAATGTTTTTCTATTGAACAAGAGCTACAGAAGTATCAAATTTTTGTCAACGATGAAGAGAAGACATGTGTGTACAAAGAACAGTATGCAGAACAGCATCTTATGCACGGAAAACCTACCGAGGCAGTCTACACTTTCTGGCAAAGTCATGCGCAAATCGCAGAGAACGAGAAACTTGAGAAGCTTGAGAATGCTCTGGCGCAGGATAAGGTGAAGATTGTGATGTATCGGCAGAATGAAGGAAAATACAAAAGAGATCTAGCAGATATGCAAGCAGCTATGGCGGCAATGAAGCACGAGAATGTTGAAGCACATACTACGATCCTCGAATTGCGAGACGCAACCGCGGCTGCATCAGACCAATCAACGGTGACGTCCACGCATCAAAGCTTGCAGAGTTGGGAAATGAACGATCAAACTGTGCGTCAGATTCGCAGCATCGAACGACAGATGCAGTCGCTTGAGACCTGCTTGACTTCTATCGACCCGCAGAAGTTTTTCGCTTTATCGTCAACTTCGGTGGGTCAAGCCCTTTCTTTGCTGGAGATTTCTGCTCGAGAAGCGAGGATGAATATGCTTAAAGTGCAAGGGCGAATCAACGAAATGAGCTCTCAAGCAGCTCAGGGTGAATCCTATCGTCGGATGTATCTTCAAGAGCTGGCGCACAAAGAAAATGTAATCAACCCTGCATCAGTGGAAAGGACTGTCCAGGGCTGTATATTGCCAGGCCCGACACCTCCCCAAACACCTGAACCTGTCACCCCGCGATGCGCGTCATCCATTATTGTTGACGATGGCCTAGAATACATTACACCTCATTCCGAATATGCGTACATGAGAGCATATTCACGGCTTTTTACTGGGAAAAAACTTCGGGATGTTGAGGACCGTAGCATTCCTCAATCCGAACCCGACGAGCAACACCTTGAAACGAAGCAAAGATGTGACAGACTCGCAGAGATATTTGTTCAGTTACAGGAGACTGCCAAGAAAATATCTGGAGGCTTGCAAGACATGGAACTGCCTCTCCTTGACCTAATGAGCAAGGATTGTGATGCTTCTGAATTCGATACCAGTCTTTTGGAAGGACGAGAATCTGACTTCACGTTATCAGAGTCGAGTCGCTTTTTCCGGAAAACCGTGACTTTGAAATCAAAGTCAGACGAGCTCGAGACTATGCTGGCTGAGGCAAAGATACTCTTGACCAAGATATGTCTAGCTGATTCGTCTATGGAGGCACAAATTATAAGACTGAGGACAAAGAGTGCAGCTTCAGAGAAGGCCATGAACGAATTGGTATCAGGTCCGAAGGAATTGGAGGTTGACTTGGCAGTAAGAATAGGATATTTGGAAGACATTCTGTCCAAAGTAAGAAGGATTTACTCCCAAACTGTATTTCGCCATAGTGCTGAAGCCTTAAAGGAAGAACGCAATCAAACAGAGTTGGAAAAGATGCTGGCTATGTCCAAGGTGGCCATGACAGGGATGGAGGCTACTCAGGATACGATGCAAAAGCAGATGAATAATATGGACATGCAAAGTTCAGAATACTCAATTATCATGGAACGGCAATTGCAGCTGAGCAAGCAGCAATGTGCAAAAACGCAGGATGAGATCGAGAAGCTTCAGACGAAGTTGAAAGCTCAAAGCATCGAGTTTGAATCTCTGAAGAGAGAACTTGAAGGTGTGAACATAGAACTCACGAGCATAACAAATGCTCTTGGCATGGATAAAAAGGCGTTGCGGAAAGAAATGGAACGTTTGGTGTCGGGTAAAGATGCAGCAATAGAAGACTTGAATAAGATCCTTGGAGCGAATCTCGACGAGATATCAGAGCTCAAAAGAATGATACAGGAGACAGAAAATGATCGAGAAGATGTCAATCCTTCAGTCGTGGAAGCAAAAGCGCTCAAAGGTGATGGCAATGCAAACGATGGCAGGATTTTGGAGCAAAGGTGCGCAACAGTAGGCCTGGAGAACGAGTTGGAGAAGTCACGGCAGCTGGTGAAGGAGCTAGAGGATCGGATCTTGGGCATGTCTTTTGAGATGAGCGCTGCTGCACAACTGTCGGATAGAAAGAAAGAATCGGCTGAGTTGAAACAGAAAGCTGACGGGCTTGCACAGCAGCTGGCTGTTTGCAAGCTACGTTTGCGCGTAGTTGATGATGAAAATTCGATGCTGCGGGCCCATGTAGGCTCGGATGCTGCTGTTCTTGTAGCCAAAATGCAAGAGATGCAAGCGGAACTTGAGACAAGTGTCGAGACGGCCAGTCGAATTACATTGCAATCGACAAATCTGAAGGCTTTGTCAGAGGCGCTGGAAGCCCAGCAGGCTTCTTCCCGAGCAGTATGGTCAGGATCGATTGCACAAATGATCGATGCTCAAGGTGCGATGCAAGATCAGATCTCAGTTCTGAGCGAGAAGTTGACTGATGCTGAGGAAAACACGTCGCTGCTAAAGAATGAGCGAGATCAAGCGACCGAAAGGGAGGCGGGTCTGGTTCGACAGATGCATGAACTGGAGACGGGAATGTTGGCGGTCCAGAGCAGCTTGGAGCAAATGCAGGCTGCAGCAAAGCGGGTGTTTGAGGACACTTCCTTGGAGCTGGCACACGCAAAGACGACGATTGAAACGCTGCAAAATGAAAATGAAACGCTTAGCCAGCAGGCTGCAGCAGCAGGCATGGAGGACAAGTTGGAGAAGTCACGAGTATTCTTCACCACTTCAACAGGCGAAAACAAATTTGGCGAAAAAATCGCCCAATGGGGCTGTGAATGGGATTGCGGTTACAAAGGCGCTTCATTTGCGGATGTGGCGGAACATGAAAAGACGTGTGCAAGTGAAAAGACTTGTGACTTGCACAAGGCACAGTTGGAGAATGAGATGGTCAAAATGATGTTGAAGATGAGAGATGAGCTTTCAGAGTTAAAGACGCTATACGACACCCGGATCACGCAGCTTGAAGACGCATGTACCACGCTCAAAGGGGCCAGTGATGCAGAATCAGAGCTTGTGAAAGCGAAGGATTTGATAAAGCAGATGCATGAGCGCATGAACTCGTCTATCTTGGATTTGAGCACCGACTTGCAAGAGTCCGAAGCAAGGGCAAGGAAGATGGAGGAAGAGTGTGCAACACTAAAAAGTGTTTATAGTGGGTTGGAACTAGGTGTTGGAAGCTCACGGGCAGCAATGGCGATCATGTTCAGAGGTAAGCAAGACATGGCTTATCGGATGTCTGAATTGTCGCAAAAGGCCATGCAGTATCAACAGGAGTTGGCCGAAATTCAATTGCGCAAGTCTGCAGTTGACAATGAATTGATACAAGCAAAGGATATGAATCAGACGCTGCAAAATGTCAATTCTGAGCTCAGCCGGCAGCGTCCAGAGGCAGGTGTGGAGGACGAGTTGGAGACGTCACGGCAGATGGTAAAAGAGCTTGAGGATCGGATATTGGGAATGGCTTTTGAGAGCAGCACTGCTGCCCAGCCGCCTGTTGCACCATTGGCTGATGTACACAAGGATCTGGCTGAGTCGCAACAGAAAGCCGATGAGCTTGAGAAGCAATTAGCACAAGCAAAGGACGCCATCCAAGAGTTGCGAGGAGAAAAGCAGGAGCCCAGTCATCAAAGTTCCGTTGTTGCTTTGGAGGATGCGCTTGAGAGGTCGCGTACGTTGGTGGAAGGGCTTGAAAATAAAATCCTGGACATGCAATCCTGCAATATCTCTGCTGGCCCGTCGATCGAAGTCACATCTCTTTCCGCTGGTCATAACGATCCAATCACTGCCTCTTCGACAGCTAGAAATGGGGAGGACAAAGCGTCTTTGTTGCGCTGCGAGTGGAAGTGCGGCTACAAAGGTGCATCGTTCGAAGAAGTGGCGCAGCACGAAAAAAATTGCGGTCAGGGCAAGGAACAGCTGGAGGATAAGATCTCAAAAATGACTTTGGAGCTTTCAGAGTTGAAGACGCTACACGACACCAAGGTCAAGGAGCTTGAAGATGAGTGCGGTGCATTGAGAGACATTGTGAGCAGTTTCGATCCGTCGCTGCATGAGACAAGCTGTGCTGATACAGAGAGGGCGCTCAAGGATGCCAAGGCATCGGTGAAGCAGCTAGATACACGCAAAGTCGATATGGCTTTCCGCAATCTCAACCAGTCTCCACATGAATTCCCATCGACTTCAGGATTGAACCAAGGATATTTGAGTCACACAAACGAGAACAAGGGAAATTTGGGTGTTGGTAAAGACATGCCCTTTGCAGTGGCACTGACCCTTGATCGTGATTATGATGATTTACTCGGTGATCTTGTCAGTAAGACTGAGTTCAACCACGCAATCCAGAATGATGTAAGTATGTCCCTCGGTGTGCCCAAATCCACCGTGCAGGTACTCTGTCATCAACGAGGTAGCATTGTTGCCGAGGTGGTGTTAATGGGTGTTGATGGTGAAATTTCGGATCGAGTTCCAGAATATGACATGCCGTCTGATTTTGAGCGCAAGATGATGACGCCAGAAAGACTTGCACAGCAGCTGGTCCATTCGGTCAACTCCAAAGATAGCAAGTTTCGCTCACTTCCTATGGGTCAGTTCGCTGTTGACGCTCAAATGCACGGCCCCGTGGCCAAGACAATTTGCACAGCAGTGCAAAATGCGACGAGTGCTCAAGATGAGATCTGTACTGCCCAAAAGGCTGAGTTCAAGCATGCGAAAGTCAAGATGGAACGAATTGCTCGCGCCAATGAGATCAAAGCCCACAACCAAATCCTCGAGCTCGAGCGCATGCAGATTATGCTGAATACAGAGTTGGAAGCAGTGGCAGGTGGACTTGAAGGCTTAATTTTTTTTTCAACTGGATTGGAAAATACTGTCACGGAAGGCCTTCTTGAGCTGGAGGGGACCCTCTCAACATTGCAAGATCAAGTCAACATCTTGAACTTTGCACGATCTGAGGAGGGCGAATCCATGAGGCATGATCTTGCAAGTTGTCAGGAGGCAATGAAGAAAATGGAAGACGAATTCAAAGAAGGGATGGTAGCACTGAAGACCAAGCTGCAGGAAGAATTAAATGAAAAGGTATCGTCCATAAATTCTGATCAAGCTCTTTTGTGCGAGAACCAGGTGGAGATCGAGGGTTGCATGAGGCGATGCGCAAGTGCCGAGAGCGAACTGTCCACATGTAAAAAGGAAGCTACGCAGTTCCTTGGATTGGTCTTGGATCGCGTATTGCACACAAAAGTCCAAAATATGCTTTCTGGTTCGCAAGCTGTCCAACAGGAGAGACAGCAGACTGAAAGATTGGACACCTTGCCTGCGGAAGAACGTGGTAATTTGTTCAACGCTCAAAGACAGTGGGGCTGTGAGTGGAATTGCGGTTTCAAGGGTTCTTTTGATGCCGTGTCGGACCATGAAAAGTCGTGCTCTTTGCGCAAGCAGACGTTGGAGTCTGAGGAACATCATTCTGCCATTGCTGAGATGGACAAATTGCATGAATCCATGCAAGAGCGCAGCACAAAGTTGAACGCTGCACTGTTGATATCTACCGCAAGAGTAGCAGAGCTGGAGGGGGAGGGTGACAGACTCAGGGCAGGAAACACAGACACAATAACAGAACTTGCACAAGCAAAAGAACTGATAGAAAGGCTGGAGCACCAGATCCTGGGTATTCAGGTTGGCTGTAAAGAGAGCCCATCTGTGTCGAATAATCTGAATGATTCTGCTGTTGTCTCGTTGACAGCTGAAAATAAGGCTGATGATAATGTTGTCCAATGGGGCTGCAGTGAGTGGAATTGCGGTTATAAGGGCACATCGTTCGCGGAAGTGGCTGAACATGAGACAACTTGTGGCAAAGCCAGGCGAGAAGATGATGTCTCAAGGATGAGTAGCACAATCAGTGAGTTAGAGGTGAAGATTCAACTGCTTGAACACGAGTGCAGCACCCTGAGGGGCTGTGCAATCTCCTTCGATCCGTCAATGCATGAAACCAATTGTGCTGATGCAGAAAAAGCGCTCTCACACGCAAGATCGACGGTGACAGAGTTGGAGGTTCGCGTTGTGGACGTGGAATTCCAGAGTATCCTTAAAGACAATCGCATTGCAGCTCAGGAAGAAGAGATCCTGAATCTTGAGAACATGGCAGTTGACAAGGAGTCTGAAATTGATGATCTTAAAGTGGAGTTGTGTAAGCATCAAATGCAGCTGCAAGGGACTGCAGACTCTCTGTACAAGGACATCGAGCTCAATGATAATGGGGATCCGCTTCAAGATGAGCATTTCCTTTCGCGCATGCATGACAAGATTGCAGATCTCACAGCAAAATTGTGCTTTTCAGAGGCGGCACGGGAAGAAGGTGCTCGCCAAGTAGGCGAGACAGAGAACACGATGGAAAGTCTTCTTCAGGAGGTTGGAAATCTCAAAGAAGCAGCGACTGCGACAGTCATCGAACGCAAGACTGATGGAACGATGGCATGCAATGAGAAAAGAAAGCAATTCGAAAAATCGGCATCGCAGTTTGCTGGTCTTTGTAATGGATTAATTGATGTTGTTAGTGAATTGCAAGATAATGTGGACAAGCTGGCTCGCAAGGAAAAACGGGTGCAGCGGGCACTTTTAATCGAATCAGGCGCAGCTGCTGTTTTGGCTCGCCCAGGGGGAAAGGATCTAATTCCATTGCTGCAAAAATTGCGATCTGATCTTGATGTATCAATGAGCGCACAATCACAACAGCGAGACTACAACAGGAGCCGAGAGATGGAACTTGAACAGCTCAGACGCCAATCTAGTATCTTGAATGATCAACTGCAATCACTGCATGGATCCAATGGGATGTCGCCCTTCACTCCACGATCTCCCAACAGCGTGGCAGCACGGTCACCACTCGGTGTGACCATGACGCCGCGCGCCAATTAACACAGGTTTGCTCTTAACTGTTAAATGCTCATATGTGGAAAGCGTGTTGCTTTGTGTCTTTCCCTCGCGTGACAAACCCCCACTGCAGCTCAAGAGTACCTCAAACCTGATATCCCGTATTGCCACCTCCGGCCTATTTGTCAATAGAGTCTTCAGCTGGACCTTTGCCTTCACCTACTATGCCCCCCTCGCCAATCTCGCGCTCCTGTTTTCACAGCACAAAAGAGCAAGTGTAACAACAACTCAGTCAAATCACAGAACATATGCCAAAGATTTTGAATGCGGGCAACCTCGCTACAGTGATCTCACTCACTTGTTGTTGCAGCTGCCACATCGATGCATACAGACCATTTTCTTTCGATAGCAGCTCCACATGCGATCCGATCTCGGCGATGCCACCATCCTGAGAAGGCAATCAATTATCAATTAGAAATCAACTGATCAATTAGACATCATACAGAAAACTCTGCGAAAAACACTGCATCATGGAAACATCATGCAATTCCACTAATCGCACAGACAAAAGTTGTAACACGTTCCTTGTTTCAGCGTTGCCAGTCACAGCGTGTTCTCGCCATTGTGTGTATGTGCATGTGTGTGCGTGTTTGTGCGTCAGTGTGTGTACGTCAGTGTGTGTGAGTGCGTTGATATCCGTTGATTTTTCTCAGCACCTCCTTCCCATGTTGAGTGGTTACCTGCAAAACGGCGATTTTGTTGGCGTTGATGATGGTCGACAGTCTATGTGCTATGATGAGCGTCGTTCTGCCCTGGCACACCTTCTCGAGGGCGTCCTGTATGCGATGTTCCGTATGGGTATCGAGGGCGCTCGTGGCCTCATCGAGTAAAACTAACTTTGGATTTTTAAGAATAGTACGAGCAATGGCCACTCGTTGCTTTTCGCCGCCTGTAGTTTCATGCACACACGCACATCAGCTGCATACGACCATCTCCGCACTGTTCATGGAGTGCGAATCCAAAAAAAACACATTACGCAGCCTTGCATTGCATAATTCTAGCTTGCGTGGGACAGATCGTCAACTCAATGTCTACCCATAAAACTCCATAAACACGAACTCTGAAAATGACCATGGCTTGCCCATGGTTCAAGTTGTTTCTTGAGAAAAACAGCCACCACCATTCACACAAACTCAAGCCGCCAACCATTCACACACATACGCACAAGGTAACCTGACAAACGCAGACCACGCTCGCCCACTCTGGTTTCCCACTTGTCAGGGAAGTTCATAATGGTGTCATACACCGAAGCGGCCTTGGCGGCCTCTATCATCTCCTCCTCCGTGGCGTCGGGTCTGCTATACATGAGGTTGTAGCGGATGGTCTCATTGAAAAGAACCGCATCTTGGGGCACAACTCCAATAGACATACGAAGCGACTCCTGTTTGAATACAAATATATGTGTATATATAGATATATGTATATATATATATGTATATGTACGTATGTATGTGTATGTTTATATTTAAATGTATATATATGTAGATGCATACATGTACATATATGTGTATGTTTGTATATGTGTGCACATATGTATATATGTAAATATGTGTATATGTATATATGTATATATGTATGTATATATGTATATATATATATATGTATGTATATATGTATATATATACATATATATATGTATAAATATATGTATGTATATATGTATTTATATATATGTATATATACATACATGTATATACATATATATATATATATATATATTTATACATAATGAGGATTCATATCCAGGCGCTGCTCGCCCCTTCGCAGCGCGTGAATATGAATTCTGATTATATACACATATATATATATATATATATATATATACATATATATAAATATGTATATATATATGTATATATATATATACATATATACATATATATTATATACATATAT
>Ga0209491_10005250_pt1 | contig 19108 bp, 16 predicted proteins | sample BON02_FD_187213 | JGI IMG/M metagenome (GOLD analysis project Ga0209491, IMG submission 187213) | Freshwater microbial communities from Lake Bonney liftoff mats and glacier meltwater in Antarctica - BON-02 (SPAdes) (version 2) | ecosystem: Environmental > Aquatic > Freshwater > Ice > Glacier... | reverse complement strand
CAAGCGATGCAACTGACGCAGAATGGGAACTGGTCGCGCCGCTCATGCCCGCTACCAGGCGGATTGGTCGGCCCCGGACGACCCATCTGCGCGAGGTGTTTGACACGATCCTCTACATCGCCACGACCGGGTGCCAGTCACTGCCCGGCAGTGGTTTGCGCAGCAAACCATGAGAGGGGCGCATGCTGCCCAATGACTTTCCGCCCGTCTCGACAGTGCGACGCTACTTTTACGACTGGCGTGATAATGGCCTGTTAAGGGAATTGAACAGCCAGCTTGTCGCGGCGGCGCGTCAGACCGAAGGGCGCGCACCGGGCCCATCGGCGGGTGTGATCCCTTCTCGTGGAATGCTCTGCATTCAACTGCCAGGCAGTGGACAGTCAGAGCGTGAAAACAACTGAAAGTGGCAGGGTGAGAGGCTATGACGCCCCCTTTCACACATGCAAGCATGTGTTGCCGGGCAAATGGCAAGCGGATCAAAGGGCGCAAACGTCACATCGTCACTGACACGATTGGCCTGCTGGTCGGTCTTGCCGTTCACGGTGCCGATGTTCAGGATCGCCCCTCTCGGCGATGCAGGCATCGCCTGCCGGGCAATGGATGGGGCACCTGACTTGCTCAAATCCATTGCGATCACCTATCCGCTGTTGCGCCAAATTTTTGCCCCCTCCTGGCAGATTGCTGCGCAATCGCCTGCCGGGCAACGGATGGAGGCTACGCTGGACCCAAGCTGAGGGGTGCACTGGAAAAGATCGGGCGCTGAACATTGCAGATAATCAAGCGCTCCGACACCGCGCAAGGCTTCGAGGTCATCCCCCGCTGATGGGTGGTCGAGCGGACCTTCGCTTGGCTTGGAAGATGCCGCCGAATGGCAAAGGACTGGGAGAAAACCATCGCAAGTGCGAAGCCTGGCTCCTCATTGCCCACATCAGACGCATCACCCGCATGCTCGCAAGTTCCTGACATCTCTTACATAGTTTCGAATCGGACTCTAAGGACGGCCAGCGCAAGAGCCGGGCATCAAAAACTGCCTACACATCCCCGCCTGCCCCAGACTTGACATGTGCAGCAAAGTGGATATCGCCATCGCTCTAGCACTACTTTGGCAGATTTTTCGTAACTGGTGCATTTTGGGGATTCTCACGATGCGTTTTGGGTGATTCATAGGGCACTAGCTGTAAGGAGGCTGGCTGTTGTGGAAAACTGGCGACGCGATCTGGAAACTTGGTTGGTCCCGTTTGTTTTGGGGCTGCGGCACAAGACGAGGGCTCGGATGTGCCCGGCTTACATTGCCGGGCTGATCGGTCCGGGCGATCGCAAGAGCGTGCAGCCCATAGCGATGCGTGATGCGGCAGTGAGCTACGACCAGCTGCATCATTTTATCGCCAGAGGGGCCTGGGACACCGCGCCACTGGACGCGGCTTTGCTGGCTGAGGCGGACAGGATGGTCGGAGGCGAGGATGCCTGGTTGATAGTCGACGATACCGCACTGCCGAAAAAGGGGGATCACTCGGTCGGCGTCGCGCCGCAATATGCGTCCTCGCTCGGGAAGACGGCCAATTGCCAGTCGCTGGTTTCGGTGACGCTGGCCTCACGCGAGGTGCCGGTGATGGTGGGTCTGCGGCTGTTCCTGCCCGAGGGCTGGACAGAAGATCCCGGGCGCATGGCGCGGGCCTGTGTGCCGAAGGATCGCCAGATCGCCCTGACCAAGCCCGAGATCGCCATTGAGGAGATTGATCGTGTGATGGCTGCAGGCCTACGTTTCGGCTGTGTGCTGGCCGATGCGGGATACGGATCAAGCGGGCCTTTCCGCCAAGCTTTGAGCCAGCGCGGTCTCAAATGGGCAGTTGGCCTGTCGCGCCGCCAGAATGTCTACCCACCAAAAACCGGGCTGGTTTTTCCCGAAGCTGCAACAGGCAGGCGCCGGAAATATCATGTCCCGGACCGTATGGCCGTTTCTGCCGAAACTATGCTGGCCGAAGAAAAATGGAAGAAAATCAGTTGGCGGAGGGGCACCAAAGGCAAGTTGAGCTGCAGATTTGCAGCCTGTCGCGTCCGGATCGCCGATGGCCACAGGCATCGCATGATGGACGGACGAGTCCAGGCCATGCCCGGCGGCGAGGAAGTCTGGCTAGTCGGCGAGCGGCGCACGACCGGAGAGCAGAAATATTATGTTTCAAACTTGCCGGCGGATACGACACTCAAGACGCTCGCCTCTGCCATCAAGGCAAGATGGGTCTGTGAACAGGCGCATCAGCAGCTAAAAGAGGAACTCGGGCTGGATCATTTCGAAGGACGATCCTGGCTGGGCCTGCACAAACACGCCTTGATGACGATGATCGCATACGCGTTCCTTCAATCCCGCCGCCTCAAGGCCGCGGGAGGGAAAAAAAAGAGTCCCCGGGCCACCTCCAAAACCGACCATGCCAGCCATCAGGCAAGCGATCCTCGACATCTTCGCACGGCCACCACCCATACGCTGCCCTCATTGTGAAAGGCTCATCGCAGAGTCAGCCAATCCTGATCTGCCAAAGTAGTGCTAAGAGTCTGACTCAAAACTCCTGAGTGGTTTTTCTTGCGATGAAGCGTGCTGATCTTCGGATTGCTGCGATGAGGGTCCAGGCGTCGGATGACGCGATTGATGTCTCCCAATCTTTAGCCAATCGTCGGCACCGACCGAGCCAGGCGAAGGTGCGTTCGACCACCCAGCGTCTGGCGATGACGACAAAGCCTGTCACGCCGGGCGGGCGTCTGACAATCTCGATTGATGGCCCATCGACTGCGGCCATAGCGTCCTTCAGCTTGTCCCCGCCATAGCCTCCGTCCGCGAAGATATGCACCAGATCGGGAAAGCTTTCGCATGCCTGCGCGATCACACCGGGCGCGCCGTCCATTGCCCGGCAGGCGATTGCAAAGCAATCTGCCGAAAGGGGCGGTCCTGAATGTCCGCAGTATGGGTGACCAACCCCAACAGGTTTCCGTCCGTGTCGGTCACGATGTGGCGCTTGCGGCCCTTTGTTTTCTTGCCCATGTCGAAGCCGCGAGGTCCGCCGCTTTCGGTGGTTTTGACGGATTGGCTGTCGATGATCCCGGCTGTTGGCTGGGCTTTGCGGTCCTCGGCAAGACGCGCAGCTTCGACCAGCTTACGGTTCATCTCATCAAGCAGGCCGTCATCGCGCCACGCGTAGAAATAGCTCCGCACTGTCGAAACAGGTGGAAAGTCATTGGGCAACATACGCCCCTCTCATGGTTTGCTGCGCAAACCACTGCCGGGCAGTGACTGGCAGCCGGTCGTTGCAATGTAGAGGATCGCGTCGAATACGCCGCGCAAACATGTTGTACGAGGCCTACCAGTTGTCTTGGGCGGCGGCATCAAAGGCGCTATCAACGCCCATTCTGCATCAGTCATATCACTTGCATACTTATCGCCTTTTCGGTCATGTTGACGACGGGTGAGTTCAGTCTAGGCCATTGAGATCTCCGTTCAGCTTTGCAACCGAATAGAATCACAAACCACTGAACTCACTCAACTAGTTTTAAATCGGGCTCTAAGATATCGAGCAGACCAAAGGATCGCGTTCATGCGCATCGCAGTCATCGGAACCGGCTATGTGGGCCTTGTCTCTGGGGTGTGTTTTTCCGATTTCGGGCATGACGTGGTCTGTGTCGACAAGGACCCGGCCAAGATCGACAAGCTGATCCGCGGCGAAGTGCCAATCTACGAGCCCGGGCTTGATACGCTGATGGCCAAGAACGTCGAGGCCGGGCGGCTGACCTTTACCGGTGATCTCAAGACCGCCGTGGCAGGTGCGCAGGCGGTGTTCATCGCCGTGGGCACCCCGACGCGGCGTGGCGACGGGCATGCCGATCTGACCTATGTGATGGCTGCCGCCGAGGAAATCGCCCAGGCCATGGACGGCTATACAGTCGTGGTCACCAAATCGACCGTGCCGGTGGGCACCAACCGCAAGGTCAAGCAGACCATCATCAAGGCCAATGGTCAGGCCGAATTCGATGTCGCCAGCAACCCCGAGTTTCTACGCGAAGGGGCTGCCATCGACGATTTCATGCGCCCTGACCGGGTTGTTGTGGGCGTGCAGAACGACCGCGCTGCAGAGGTGATGAACGAGGTTTACCGCCCGCTGTTCCTGCGGGATTTCCCGGTTGTGATCACAGATCTCGAATCAGCCGAAATGATCAAATATGCAGCCAACGCGTTTCTGGCGACCAAGATCACCTTCATCAACGAAATCGCCACGCTTTGCGAACGCGTCGGCGCTGACATCAAGCAGGTGTCAAAAGGCATGGGGCTGGACGGGCGTATCGGCAACAAGTTCCTGCATGCCGGTCCCGGCTATGGCGGCAGCTGTTTCCCCAAAGATACCCGCGCTTTGGCCAGGATTGGCCAGGACCACGCCGTGCCGATGCAGATAACTGAAACGGTGATCAGGGTCAACGAAGAGATCAAACACCGCATGATCGACAAGATTATGGATCTGGCGGATGGCTCGGTGAACGGCAAGACCATCGCCGTGCTGGGCGTCACCTTCAAGCCAAACACCGATGACATGCGCGAGGCGCCGTCGCTAACCATCGTGCCCGCGCTGGTGGGCGGCGGCGCGAAAGTGCGCGTCGTCGATCCGCAGGGCCTGCGCGAGGGCGAGGCACTGCTGCCCGGCGTGCAATGGGTCGATGACCCCTACAAGGCGGCGCAGAACGCTGATGTGTTGGTGCTGCTGACCGAATGGAATGAATTTCGCGCGCTGGACCTCAAGCGGATGGCGAAAAAGATGGCCACGCCCCGGATGGCGGACCTGCGCAACATCTATTCGCCCCGCGATGCCAAGCGCGCCGGGTTCGAGGCCTATGTCGCCGTTGGTCGCTAAAGGGTTTTGACGCGCGCGTACCGCCCAAAACGGCCCACCACCCAAAGACTAACAGCCCTCAGCAGATAATCTACATTTGAACAACTCGGCTTAGCGACAGCTTTAGGGCGGCCAAATAGGTAAAATTCCGCCAAAATCACACGCGTTTCAGAATAGTAAGGAAAGGTCTATTGACTTCAATCAGATCCGCATGATTACAGGATGGAAATGTTTGCGTAGCAGTTTGCAGCGTACAAACCAACAATCCGATCATATAAGGACATCTCATGTCAGACACATCTGAATTTCAACAAGCCTATGACGACGACATTCTAGGCATGGCCACCGAAATTGTCTCTGCCTATGCCAGCCGTAACCAAATGTCCCAGGGCGATCTGTCCGGGCTGATCCAATCGGTTCATGGCACGCTGTCCGGGCTTGCCAACGGCACTGGCGACGGCGGTGAAGCCGCTGCCCCTGAAGCCCCCCCTTCCCCCGCTGTTCCAATCGACGCCTCGGTCGGCAAAGACGCGATCATCTGTCTGGATTGCGGCAAAAGCTTCAAGACACTCAAGCGCCACCTGTCGACCGAACATGGCCTGTCGCCCGTCGATTATCGCGCGCGCTGGGGGCTCTCAAAGGAATACCCGCTGGTCGCCCCATCCTATTCCAAGCGTCGCGCCGCGACAGCCAGGAAGATCGGCCTGGGACGCAAGCCTAAGGCGACGTAAGGCTTCAGACCTAACTATTGAGAAAACGGCCCGGCGCAGCGATGTGCCGGGCCGTTTCTATTTGTGATGGCGCATTTGATCGACTGGGCGATCCAGGCTGAAATGTTTCGCACGCGAAACATTCTGCAGTGCAGCATGACTTGTAATTATGCGCCCGACTTGAGCCAGCCTAGCAGTTTTGTCCGGAAAGCTTCTGTCACCCCTGCCCCGGTCAACGTCACCGAGCGCCCACTGAACACCATGTCGATATTCTTGACGGGCTTCATATAACCGCTGGTTGGCGCGCGTTCAGCCTTGGGTTCTTGATCAAGTTTCTTCTCTAAACCGGGGTTTAGAGACCCATTTCTAGCAAACTCACCCAGGGTCTTTTCAAGACAGGCAATCTCGTCTGCTGCATTTTTGCGCGACGTCCCCTGTAACGCAGCACGTAAGGTACCGGTGCGATCCTCGCTGCTTTCCAGCGCCTTCGACAGGGCAAGGCCCAGCCGTTCGGAAATTGCGGCAGCGTGGCTCAGCAAGTCATCCGCCGCGTGATACAGCGTCAGGAATGACCGGATCTTTGAGCGCTTGGCCCGGCTGGCCGCCGAGAACAACCGTAACAGAGCCGCTTTTTCGCTGTCATAGACCCCCTGCTCTACTGCCTTGGCCGCAACGCGGGCCCGTTCGTAATAGCTGAGACCCACTCGGATCTCGTTTTCCTCAACCATCGCCACATAGGCATCAGCTGCGGTTTCCGGCTGGCGCAGAATCGCCTGCACGGTGGCGAACCGTGCGTCGCCGGTCTCGTCCAGCAAACGCCGCAAGGCCGTCAGGCGGCGCCAGCCAGAAATCAGACCGAACCGTCCTTCGCCCAGCTTTACCACTTCGATGGGTGCCTGTTGGCCCCGCGCCTTCAGGCTTTCCATCAGCACCTGCAACTCGGCGTCGTCGGCCAGTATCCGATCGCGCACCAGATAGCCAACCTCGATCTCGTCAAGGCGCAGCGCCTGGATCAGCCGACCTTCATCGCGGGCGCGGTTCATTTCGCCTGCAAGTTCCTGCAAGGCAGCAGCAGCAGAGGCTTCGCCCGCGACCTGCGCAATGGGCGCACGGGACGGGGTGAACGGCATTGATTTTGTCTCTAATACGGGTGTTTCCGTATCTAGATAATCAGGTTGCGCCGGGGTCAGCCGCTTGCGTTTTGCCATTGTGATCTCCTTTGGCCCTGCCCTACACCGGCTGCTCTGAGGATTTAGTTACCTCACCGTGCGATCGGTCCTGGATATGCTGCGCTGCAGAATGTTTCGCACGCGAAACATTTGCCGCCAGTTCATCGCCGTTTTCGGCCTGCGCGATTTCATCACGACGCCAGATCCCCAGCAGCAGCTTCTTGAACGCTGCGTAGGTCTCGTCGAACGCCTCGCGCCCACGTACATAGGTCTCGCGGTTGAAGTCGCGGTAATCTGCCTCGTAGATGCCGTTGACTTGCTCGCCTGCCTGACCGATCAGCGCAGTGAAATCCTGTCGGTGCGGCGATAGCGTTTTGCCCAGATAGGCCTGCATCAGAGACGCTAGTTCGGCCTGCTGGCCACTGTCATAGCGGGTCAGCACGGCGCGTACTGCATCCCATTCGAACGCCATCTCGGGACGGCCCAGGGCGCGGGCGGCGATGTTTTCGCCTTGCTCGATCGAGTTGAAAGTCGAGTGCAGCATGTCGAAGAAGCGACCTGTGGAATCAAACTCCAGAAAGGATGCGCCAAGCGGCACCAGCAGGATATCGGAGGCGGCAAGGCCGTTAATCGTTAGATAGCCGAGGGCAGGGGGGGTATCGAGGAAGATCAGGTCGTACTGGTCCAGTACACCGTCGGCTTCCAGCCGGTCGGTCAGCGCATCCCACAGCTTCCAGGATCGGGCCTGCATCCGCCAGACAGGGATCTGGAACTCGGCCCAGTACAGGTTCAGCTGCGCACCGATCAGGTCGATGGTGGGCCAGTGGGTTTTTTGGATTACGTCTTTTGAGGATAGTGTCAAAGCTTCGCTTAGGGTCTCATCCAGCGGAATTGGGGTGTCTCCGCGATCTTGCCGCGCCTGATTCTCGCGGCGCAAATGATCGGCGTAGTGACGCGCCAGCAGCGGAAACACGGTTTGCCATTCATCTGCCACCTTACCACCAAAGATCGAGGTCATCGAGCCTTGGCTGTCCAGGTCGATCACCAGCACTTTGTAACCGTCCAGCGCTGCCGACATTGCCAGATGCGCGCAGGTGCTGGTCTTGCCGACACCGCCCTTGAAGTTTGCGACAGCGACTATCTTTGCGGGCAGACCCTTTGGGCGGTAGGGGGCGTATTCTTTTGCCTTGGACCCTTCAGTGGCAAAATGCGCGCGCAGGCGCAGCACCTCGTCGAGGGTGAACCACTTGGCGCCACCCTCGGTTTCAGAGCGGCCTTGCGGCAGGGCAGGGTTGGCTTTCAGTACACGGCGGAAATGGGCCGTGGCGACGGGGATCAGGTACTTGGTGATTTCCCAGGTCGAGAATTGGCGCAGGGTTTTGCCGCCATCCTCTGCCAGGTTGCGGCTGGCCAGATCGTCGCGTCCGCGCGCGCAGGCCGCAGCGATAGCCGCAAAGTCAGCGCTGCCCGCAGGTGTTCCGACCTCGGATAGCGCCGCGTCTGGCGATATGTTAAAATACGGGGGCGGCTTCGCCTGTGGAGAAGGTGCCATGAAATCTCCGCTCATGTGCGCTCTTTTTCCTAATATACCGCAAAACCACTCACATGAAAGAATAATGCGCACCCCCTTTCGTTTTTCTAAGCAAATCAGGGATTTTTGGGTGTGTGTCTGGGCTTATAGTTGTGCGCACAAGATTTTTTGGATGTTAGAATCTTGTTATTAATTAGTTACGCTTGATCGGTGTTCCCAGGAAAACATAGTTTTTCAAAGAGTTACGGGTAAAATTCTAGGGCTGGGTGACTCTGATCCCCCGATAGGGTGACTCTGATCCGACGTTCCAGCGACTCCGAACCCCCGATGGGGGCGCTGGACGGGTCTTGTGGATAACTTTAGAGTGGTGTCACTGAAACCACGATAGCGAGTCGCCGGGCAAACCGGTGCACATGAGGGCATGAGCGGGGCAGGCAGCCTTTTACCGGAGCGGCATCCGACGGGCGATTTCTTCGTCTGCGATATCTTTGGGGCATTGCCCAAGGATGACATGGCCTCGATGGAGCATCCGCTGTTCTCGCTGTCGACCCGGCCCGATCTGAAAGTGCTGGATTACGCCCATAATGGCATGGCGGTGCAGATCACCCCAAGCGTCAAGGGGCGCGCGACCATCCATGACAAGGATATTCTGATCTATTGCGTCAGCCAACTGATGGCGGCGCTGAATGCAGGGCGCCATGTCAGCCGCACGCTGCACCTGACCGCGCATGATCTGCTGGTGGCGACCAATCGCGAAACTTCCGGTGATGCCTATCGTCGCCTGCGCGAAGCGTTCGAGCGGTTGGCGGGCACGCGGATCACCACCAATATCAGCACCGGACCCAAGGACGACCGGGTTGAGGTGACAAGCGGCTTTGGTCTGATCGAGGCCTGGGAGATCGTGCGCAAATCGCGTGGTGGACGCATGGTGAGTGTTACCGTGACGCTATCGGAATGGCTGTACCGCGCGGTGCTGGGGCGGTCAGTGCTGACCCTCAGCAGGGATTACTTCCGGTTGCGCCGCCCGCTGGAGCGGCGGATATACGAGCTGGCGCGAAAACATTGCGGTCGCCAGCCAGCCTGGCGCGTCTCGGTCGAAACCCTGTGCAAGAAATCCGGATCAGCCAGCCCGCGCCGGGTGTTCCGCGCCATGCTGCGCGAGATCATCGCCAGCGATCATTTACCCGATTACACGCTGGCAGAGGAGCCCGGCGATATCCTGTGCGTTACCCCGCGCCACGCTGTCATCGAGCCGGGGCAGGGACCTGTGCTGACGGCAGAGACGCTAGAGCAGGCGCGCGCCCTGGCGCCCGGCTGGGACGTACATGCGCTAGAGGCCGAATGGCGCGCCTGGTGGGTCAGCACGGGGCGCACCCGCCTGCGTGCACCCGAGCGTGCCTTCCTTGGCTGGGTGCGGGTGCGCGCGGGCCAGCACACGCTATAAGTGTGCCCAAAAAAATTAGCGCTTAACCCACGAGATTGATTGAGTTTTGCGCCAAAATGCTTAAGATTGGCGCGATAAACCATATCTTAACAGCTTGGTGCATTTCGAACAGCGTAGCGCTATTGTAGGAAAAATGACTTTTATATCGTCGCGATGGCTTACCGTACCTGGCAACCGAATCGACTACGGCCCCGAATCCCACCGGTGCCGAAGACCAAAAAAGGCGGAAAGCTTGCCCGCCATTATTTAGCAGAGAGGACCGGGGCCATGACATTTGATAAGACATCTTCCACCCTTCGCGCCGCACTTGGCGCCACCGCGCTGACGCTGATCGCCAGTGTTGCCAGCGCCGACCAGGTGATCCTCGACGATCTGATCGTCGATGGCTCGCTTTGTGTCGGCCAGGACTGTGTGAACGGCGAAAGCTTTGGCTTTGACACGATCCGGATGAAAGAAAACAACCTGCGGATCAAGGCGCAGGACACGTCGAGCACGGGGTCGTTCCCAAGCAACGACTGGCAGATTACCTTCAACGACAGCAGTAATGGTGGCGTCAACAAGTTCTCGATCGACGATATTGATGGCGGGCGCACGCCGTTCACCATCATTGCAGGAGCGCCCAGCAATTCGCTGTTCGTGAGTGCCCAAGGTCGCCTTGGCCTGGGCACCTCGACCCCGGTGGTCGAGGCGCACGTCGTCGATGGCGACTCGCCGACCATCCGGCTGGAACAGAACGGAAGTTCGGGCTTTACCGCCCAGACCTGGGACCTGGCGGGCAACGAGGCCAACTTTTTCCTGCGTGACGTCACCAATGGCAGCAAGCTGCCGTTCAAGGTCCGGCCTGGCGCTGCGAGCGACGCGCTGAGCATCGGAACCAATGGCAACGTCGGGATAGGAGCTGGCGTCGGCAACGCGCCTGCCGCCTCGCTGCATGTGCGCCGCACCGACGGCACCGCGATGATCCATGTCGAAGAGGCCAGCACCACGACCGCTGACCGCACGATGCTGGAGCTGGAGAACGATGGCGGCTCGCGGATCCTTTACACCAACAACAACGGCACGTCCTGGGTGGCGGCCATCAACGCCATCGGCTCTGAATACCGCATTCTTCCGGTTGGCGGTGCGTCCGACGTGTTCCTGCTGTCGGCCGCGACCGGCAACCTGACGATCGGCGGCAACCTGACCGAGAATTCGGACAAGAACGCCAAGATGGCGATCCAGCCGATCGATCCAGCCGAGATCCTGCAGAAGGTGGTGGCTCTGCCGGTCAGCACCTGGACCTACAAGGACGAGGCAGCGAGCGGCGTGCGTCATATCGGTCCGATGGCACAGGACTTCTATGCGCTGTTTGGCACCGGCCATACCGACAAGGGCATCTCGACGCTGGACACCTCGGGCGTGGCGCTGGCCGCGATCAAGGCGCTGTCGGATGAAAATGCCGAATTGCGGGCCCTGTTGGCGGCGCAGGATGACCGGCTGAACAAGCTGGAAACCCATATCGCCGATTGAGCGCGCAAAATCAGTGAAACCTGGTCCCGGCGGCACTGTCCGCCGGGTAAGCCCTTTCAGCTTTCTACGGCCCGGACCTGCTGCAGCGCCTGATCCAGACGCAGTGACGCGGCGTGAATGCACAGAACGTCGTAATGCACTTCGGGGCCGCCCGGTGCCTCGGTCTCGACAATCCTGAAGTTGTCATGGGCCGAGTTCCTTGGCCCCTTGTTGCGAAAGAACCGATAGCCCAGCCTCAGCAGTATCTCTCCCAACTGGTCCGCATCCGCCCCGTGCCGGTGCAGGGCGGCAAGGTTGATCTCGAGGTACAGCAGGGGGTGATCCCGCCCAAGCAGGTCTGCCCCGCTTTGCAGCACCGAGACCTCCATGCCCTCGGCATCGACCTTCAGGACGTCCAGAGGTCGGGCACCTTGCTGTCTGGCCCATTGATCGAGACCGACAGCTTGTTGCTGCACGCCCGGCCCCGAGGCTTTTGGCTGGTGGAAATATTCCCCGCCGCCGGTATTCCCGGCCATGGGCACATACCGGTAGCTACCGGATTTTTGGGCCACGACAAAGTTTACCAGGTCGATTCTGTCCTGCAGACCGTTGACGGCGACGTTCTTTGACAGAACCGCAAAGTTGTCTGCGTTGGCCTCGAAAGCCACAAGACGCCCCCGGGGCGACAAAAGCCGGGCGATCGGAACAGCAAAGGTGCCCAAGTGTGCGCCGACGTCGATCACGAAGTCGTCGGGCCGAACAAAGCCCAAGAGCATTGCCAACTCGTTTCGCGTGTGAGCGCCAAACTCCTCAAGCTGCCCGGTGATAAGGTCGCCGTCTTCGCAGTGGAATTTGCCATAGGGTGTGGAGACAAGTTTCATCGGACACTTTCAGGAAGCGATATGCAGCCAATTCATATTGGATCGGCGCATGAGTTGTCTACCGCAGAGCTTTGAGCGGAGCGGCAGGTATGGTGCCTGCACCGCGGACGCGATAAGATGTTACGCGGTGTAGGACAATTAAGTGGCAAGCAATGAAGCCCATTCTGATTTCTTGTGGCATGGGCGAAGACCCGCTCTCGCAAATGCAGGCGTGGAACTGGCTGATGGCCTTGAAAAGCGGGCCCCGATCCGAGGCCCTGCGACCAGTCATCCATTCCGACGATCCCGAAGTGCCTGCGGTTTTCGCGGCGGCCGAAGCAGAGATCGCGCCATCGCGGCGCGGCGGCGTTTCCTATCTGGAGACGCAGATTCTATCGGCCATGGAGGCCGGCGACGGCCCGGTTCTGCTGGCGACCGGCGATTGCCTTTGCCTGGCCTGCCCGACACGGCTTGCCGATCGCCCCACAATCGGAGCGATGGCGCACCACGCCGATCCCGCCGGTGCCACAGCTGCGCTGACCCGGCTGTGGCGAGAGGCGATGAAATCAGAAGATACCAGCGGTCCGTCTGACTCGGATATCCCGGCTTTGCTGTGGGACGACGGTCTCTATGCGTTTCCGCAGGGGACATTGGCCGGTTTTGGGCCGGTCTGGATCGAGTGGATGCGACGTGCTGCGAGCCGACGGGAAACACCCGACGCCATGGAACTGTCCGATGCGCAACTGGGCTTCGCGCTGGCCCTGTGGCAGACCAGCCAAAGCGTGACGCTGATTGCCGACGCAGAGCATCCTACGGATCCGGAGGTGCTGCGGACCGCAGACAAGCTCGACAATCACGGGCTTTTGGCACGTGGCGGCGATCCGCTGAGCGACCAGCATGTGGTGTCCACCAATGCGCGCCTGCGCGCGGTGCGGCGGCACTGGTTTTCCAACGAGATTTTCTGGAACTTCCGCTACCGGTATTACCCCGAACTGGGCAGCGGCATCGGGTCGCGCGGCGACTGGCTGATCAAGAAGCGGGACCTTCTGGCGCCCTTCGCCAAACGGTTTGCCCGAAGCCAGGTGGTCGACATAGGGTTCGGCGATCTTGAGGCGACCAGGGAGTTGGAGTTCAGACACTATCTGGGGGTCGATCTGTCCGAGCGCGCCGTGGCGATGGCGCGCAAGAAGCGGCCCGACTGGTCGTTCCGCCAGGGCATGATCGCCGATTTGCCTGACGACAGTGCAGATCTGGTAATCTGTCTTGATGTCATTATCCATATCGGCGACCGCGAGACCTATCGCAGCTTTATCGCCCAGCTTTTGCGCGTGTCGCGCGGGGTGGTTCTGGCATCGGGATACAACAGCGGCGACATGAACGCAGAGGGCATCATTTTCTTTCACGAACCGCTTGCAGAAAGCTTTGCCCGGGCCGGGGCCGGAGCAATCGAAGAGGTCGGAGCCTATTCCGACGCGTCGCTGCTTTGCGTCAGCGCCAGGACTTTGGCAGAGAGCCCGCCCCCCGACGGCAGAAGGCCCTGAGCATGAACATCGGCCTGTCCACCGTCGTTGACGCGCATCCGCGTTTCTGGTGCGAGTTCATGCTGTGGACGCTGTGCGCCAAGGCGCATACCAAGGCCCCGATGCGGGCCTATTTCGTGGGAACCCCGCCCCCCGGGCTTGTGCGGTTTGCCGGGTCGCAGGGGGTCGATATCCGGTACAGCGAAACCCTGCTGCCCGCCTCGCCGCATTGCAACAAGCTGCTGCCGTTTCTTGACCCGGATGGATTTGCCGATCAGATCGTCACCGATACCGATATTTTCATGCTGGCCGATCTTGCCGCGCTGATGCAGCCCGACGCGGTGCGGCTGGCGCCAAACTATCATTGCAATCCGCCGCTGCCTTTCTTTCAGGACCTGTTCCGCGCCCGTGGTTTGGGACCGCCGGAACCGGGGCTGGCGCTGTTTGTCGGCGGGGCGGGGCTGCGCGAGACCTATCTGGGCAATGTCAATTCCGGGGTCATCATGATCCCCCGGGCGCATCGCGATTTCGCCCAGGCTTGGCTGGAGCGGGCGCGCTGGATGCTGGACAATCCCGGCCTGATCGGACGCTGGGTCATTCACACCGATCAGATCAGCTTTTCTTTGGCTGCGCGCGAGACCGGGGTGCCCTTTGTTTTCCTGCCGCCCCAGGCCAACGCCATGCTTGAAGTTCTGCCCCAGATACAGAGCCTGATCGCGCTGCATCTGACCAGCGCCCATGTCCCGAAATACCCCGATTGGTTCGCCGCCGACAAATCCCTGCGCATCGCCGAGATCAACCCGGCGCTGGAGCCTGAACTGAGCGCTTTCAATGGGCTGATCGCACAGGCGACGACGGCGATCAACGCGGTGCCGGAGCTTAGCGCTTTTGCGGAAAATTTCATCAACCCCGCCTGGCGCCGCTGACTGGCGCGGCGGTGGTATGGAAGGAGGATTGCGGCCCCGGGTCCGGGAAGGCCCTGCAAAACAAGCCTGTTTCCACATCAGGGACTTAATACCGCAAAGCTGTCACGAGCGCTTGGCCCAAGGCAATACGAGAACCGCCCTGGGCGCGCCTTGTCAGCTACGGCAACGGAGGGTAGGTCAGGGTCGACCCAACATGTAGGAGTGCGAAGTGATCACACCGGTTCTTCTCTGCGGCGGCTCTGGTACCCGGCTGTGGCCTTTATCGCGCAGGAGCTATCCCAAGCAGTTCGCCGCGCTTCTGAGCGACGAGAGTCTGTTCCAGACCTCGGCCAAGCGTCTGAGCGGGCCGGATTATGCCACGCCGCTGGTGGTGACCAATGCCGAATTCCGGTTCATCGTTACCGAGCAGCTGGCCGCGATCGGTGTCGATCCGGCTGCCGTTCTGATCGAGCCCGAGGGACGCAACACCGCCCCCGCTGTGCTGGCCGCCGCGCTGTGGCTGGAAAAGACCGACCCGGACGCGCTGATGCTGGTGGCGCCCTCGGACCATGTGATCCCCGATGCAGAGGCGTTTCGCGCCGCCCTGGACGCCGGGACGCCCGCCGCGCAGGCGGGGCGTCTGGTAACCTTCGGCATCACGCCAACCCATGCCGAGACCGGCTATGGCTGGCTGGAACTGGAGACCGCGCCAAACGGTGGTGCAGAGGTGCTGGACCTGATCCGTTTCGTGGAAAAGCCGGATGCGGAAAACGCGAAAATCATGCTGGATCAGGGTCGATTCTTATGGAATGCGGGCATCTTCCTGTTCTCGGTCGCCACCATCCTGAAGGCCTTTGAAACCCATGCGCCGGAGATGATTCCCGCCGCCCGGCAGGCCGTCGAACAGGGCCGCACAGATCTGGGCTTTCTGCGGCTGGCGCCCGAACCCTGGGCCGGGCTTGATGATATCTCGATTGATTACGCAGTGATGGAGCGTGCCGACAACCTAAGCGTCGTGCCCTATTCCGCCGGCTGGTCCGATCTGGGCGACTGGCAGGCGGTGCTGCGCGAAATGGACCGCGACGGCGACGGCGTGGCCACCGGGGGCAATGCGCTGGCAATTGACTGTCACGATACGCTGTTACGATCCGAGGCCGAGGCGATGGAACTGGTGGGCATCGGGTTGGACGGCATCGTTGTCATCGCCATGCCTGATGCGGTGCTGGTGGCCGATGCGTCACGCAGCCAAGAGGTCAAGGTGGCGGTCGCGGCGCTGAAAGCGAAAGGTGCCAAACAGGCAACGGCCTTTCCCAAGGATCACCGCCCCTGGGGCTGGTTTGAAACCCTGGTGCTGGGGGGCCGCTTTCAGGTCAAGCGCATCGTGGTGCATCCCGGCGCCGCCCTCAGCCTGCAAAGCCATCACCACCGGTCCGAGCATTGGATCGTGGTCTCGGGCACCGCGAAAGTCACCATCGGCGACGAGGTCAAGCTGCTTAGCGAGAACCAGTCGGTTTACGTACCGCTGGGCGCGACGCACCGGATGGAAAACCCCGGCAAGGTCGACATGGTCCTGATCGAGGTGCAAACCGGCAGCTATCTGGGCGAGGATGACATCGTTCGCTACGAAGACGTTTATGCTAGGGACTAACTCATGCTGATTAAAGATACTGCACTGGAAGGCGTGAAGATCCTCACCCCGAAGCGCCACGGTGATCATCGCGGGTTCTTTTGCGAAAGCTGGAATGCGCGCGTGATGGCCGATGCGGGCATTGATTATGAATTCGTGCAGGACAACCACTCGATGTCCGCCGCTGTCGGCACCCTGCGCGGGCTGCATTTCCAGTCCCCGCCGCATGCTCAGGGCAAGCTGGTACGCTGTGGGCGCGGGGCGCTTTATGATGTGGCGGTCGATATCCGCGAGGGCTCGCCCACTTATGGCCAGTGGATAGGGGTCGAGCTGTCGTTCGAGAACGGTAAACAGCTGATGATCCCGGCGGGTTTTCTGCATGGCTTTGTCACCCGGCAGCCCGACACCGAGATCATCTATAAATGCACCGATTTCTACGATGCAAAGGCTGACGGCGCGGTGCGCTGGGACGATCCAGATATTGGCGTCGACTGGGGCCTCAGCGACGCTCCGCAGCTCAGCGGGAAAGACAGAAAAGCGCCTTTTCTTGCTGAAATAGGCCCTGTTTTTACCTTCGAGGCCGCGTTATGAAGATACTGGTGACGGGCGGCGCGGGGTTCATAGGCTCGGCTGTGGTGCGACTTGCTATTGGCCGCGGCCATTCTGTGGTGAACCTCGATGCGCTGACCTATGCTGCCTGCCTCGATAACATCGCCAATGTCTCTGATAGCCCTGCCTATGTCTTCGAGAAAGCTGATATCCGCGACCGCGGCGCGCTGGATCGGATATTTGGTGATCACAAGCCCGATACGGTGATGCACTTGGCCGCCGAATCTCATGTCGATCGCTCGATCGACGGCCCCGGTGCATTTATCGAGACCAACATAACCGGCACCTACAACATGCTGGAAGCCGCGCGCAGCTATTGGGTGGGGCAGGGCAAGCCCGATACGTTCCGCTTTCACCACATCTCGACCGATGAGGTGTTCGGCACGCTTGGCGCGACCGGCATGTTCACCGAAGACACGCCTTATGCGCCAAACAGTCCCTATTCCGCCTCAAAAGCCGCCAGTGATCATCTGGTGCGCGCCTGGCATGAGACTTACGGATTGCCCATCGTGATGAGCAATTGCTCAAACAACTACGGCCCTTACCATTTCCCCGAAAAGCTGGTGCCAGTGGTGATCATCAAGGCGCTGGCGGGCGCGCCGATCCCGGTCTACGGGGCGGGCGAGAATATACGCGACTGGCTTTACGTCGAGGATCACGCGGACGCGCTGCTGACGGTGCTGACAAAAGGCGCAGTGGGGCGCAGCTATAACATCGGCGGCGAGAACGAGGCCCGCAATATCGATCTGGTACAGACGATTTGTACAATTCTCGATGAGAAGCACTCTGGAAACAAACCCTATTCCGCGCAGATCACCTTTGTCACCGACAGGCCCGGTCACGATGCGCGCTATGCCATCGATGCGTCCCGCATCCGGGACGAACTGGGTTGGCGAGCCTCGGTCACGCTGGCGCAAGGGCTGGAGAAGACGGTTCAGTGGTATCTCGACAACGAGGACTGGTGGCGCGCGCTGCAGGCCCGTGACGGGGTGGGCCAGAGGCTGGGAAAGTCCGCATGACAGGATCGGAAAGATAGTCCGGATGCCGGTTTTTTGCGTTCATGATCAGCTTTGCTACTTCAGCCATGTGCCAAAATGTGCGGGCACCGCAGTGGAGCATTATCTGCGCGAACGCTTCGGCAAGCTTGGCCTGCAGGACAGCGCCTATCTGAAGGTCCAGCCCTCTCGGCGCTGGACCAAAAGCTCGCCACAGCATATCGACGTCGCCGCGCTGAACCGTCTGCTACCAAACTCTTTCTTCAAGGCCAGCTTCGCCGTGGTGCGCCACCCGGTCAGACGTCTGCTAAGCGTTTTCCTGTTTCAGCGCGACATCGAGTGCAAATTGTCTGTCACAACCGAGTTCGGCGCCTTCCTGGAGGATCTGGAAAAGCGCAGGCGGCGCAATCCGTTCTATCTGGACAATCACCCACGCCCAATGTCCGATCTCGTTCCCGACGACGCTACGGTTTTCCGGCTTGAGGATGGCACCGATGCCGTGGTGGACTGGTTGGATGAGCTTGCCGGTGACCGCCTTGGTCCGCGCCAGATAGCCAACTTCAACAGCTACCGCCAGCGACTTGACCAGCTTCGGCGGGAACCAGGCCCCGAACTTCGGATCACAGCCGGGAACCGCGCGCAGATCGCCGAGATATATGTGGCCGACTTCAAGCGTTTTGGATATGGCATCGACGACATGGCGGAAGACGGGGTGATGTCTTGAAAATACTTGTCGTCGGCAAGACCGGCCAGGTGGCCCGGGAACTGCAGCGGCGCGCGACGGCAGGGGTCGAGCTGACGATGCTGGGCCGCGACGGCGCCAATCTGACTGATCCCCCGGCCTGCGCTGCGGCGATCCGTAGGGCCGGTGCCGACGCGGTGATCAATGCCGCCGCCTATACTGCTGTCGACAAGGCCGAGGAGGACGAGGTGCTGGCCACCACCGTTAACGGCGCGGCGCCCTCGGCGATGGCGCAGGCGGCGGCAGAGGCGGGTGTGCCGTTTGTGCACGTGTCCACCGACTATGTCTTTGCTGGTGACGGCACCGCGCCCTGGACCCCGGACGCGCCCACCGGCCCGCTGGGGGCCTATGGGCGATCCAAGCTGGCGGGCGAAGAGGGCGTGCGCGCGGCGGGGGGATGCCATGCGATCCTGCGCACCTCCTGGGTGTTCTCGGCACATGGCAACAACTTTGTGAAAACCATGCTGCGGCTGGGGGCGGAACGCGACGCGCTGAACGTTGTGGCCGATCAGATCGGCGGGCCGACTGCGGCTGCCGACATCGCCGATGCACTGCTGGTGATGGCCCGCGCGCTGGTGCAGGATCCGAACAAGTCCGGCACCTATCATTTCGCCGGTGCGCCGGAGACCAGCTGGGACTGTTT
>Ga0209491_10005249_pt1 | contig 19113 bp, 16 predicted proteins | sample BON02_FD_187213 | JGI IMG/M metagenome (GOLD analysis project Ga0209491, IMG submission 187213) | Freshwater microbial communities from Lake Bonney liftoff mats and glacier meltwater in Antarctica - BON-02 (SPAdes) (version 2) | ecosystem: Environmental > Aquatic > Freshwater > Ice > Glacier... | reverse complement strand
AAAAAAATAAAGCATTAGGACAAAAAAAATGCGCCAAATAAGCGTTATCAAGACTTAAAAGGGGCATTTTTATAGTACGACATTTCTATTCTTTTGTACGCTATTAGAAGGTTTCACAGGCCAACTAATATCGTTCTTTCCAATCTTTAATCAAACCACAACCTTCATTCCAACCGCATAAGGTTTAGAGTAAAATATCGTTCTTTCCAATCTTTAATCAAACCACAACGTGTGAGTGAAATAAATACTAATACTATACAATATCGTTCTTTCCAATCTTTAATCAAACCACAACGACGGAATAGCATACAAAAACAACTTAGAAAATATCGTTCTTTCCAATCTTTAATCAAACCACAACCCTGAGCGCATCAATTGCGTGGTTAAGGTGAATATCGTTCTTTCCAATCTTTAATCAAACCACAACCTCCAAAGGTTTCTATTCTACTCTCTTTAAAATATCGTTCTTTCCAATCTTTAATCAAACCACAACCGTGAGCAAGAAATAGCATTTCAAAACGCAAATATCGTTCTTTCCAATCTTTAATCAAACCACAACGGACAGAAACAAAGAAATTTCCGCCACAAAAATATCGTTCTTTCCAATCTTTAATCAAACCACAACCGTTTATGGTTAGGCTGCATTGTCAAATGCAATATCGTTCTTTCCAATCTTTAATCAAACCACAACGCTGGACTTGGTGCTGTTATAGATATTGTTAATATCGTTCTTTCCAATCTTTAATCAAACCACAACCAGAGGAAGGATGGTTATTGATTGATGATTAATATCGTTCTTTCCAATCTTTAATCAAACCACAACAAATCTATTTTGAAGATTCAACTGGTTTTTAATATCGTTCTTTCCAATCTTTAATCAAACCACAACTTGACCGAAAACAGACGTGCCACAATTAACAATATCGTTCTTTCCAATCTTTAATCAAACCACAACGGAGAAGATTGTGGATGCGATGAGAGAAAGAATATCGTTCTTTCCAATCTTTAATCAAACCACAACCAAAACCCAAACGATACCAATTGACCCGTTAATATCGTTCTTTCCAATCTTTAATCAAACCACAACGAAGTTGTTGTTGCCATTTTAATTTTTTTAAATATCGTTCTTTCCAATCTTTAATCAAACCACAACCAACTATCAGCGTACACCACGCCCACGATAAATATCGTTCTTTCCAATCTTTAATCAAACCACAACAAAAAGGTAATCTAATCTATTATGAAAATAAATATCGTTCTTTCCAATCTTTAATCAAACCACAACTGTGAACAAGAAATAGCATTTCAAAACGCGAATATCGTTCTTTCCAATCTTTAATCAAACCACAACACGACCCTATTTTCATGTGAAAAGGCAAAGAATATCGTTCTTTCCAATCTTTAATCAAACCACAACGAAGGAATCGCATACAAAAACAACTTAGAAAATATCGTTCTTTCCAATCTTTAATCAAACCACAACGAATTCCTTTTCGGTTAAACATTTCAATTGAATATCGTTCTTTCCAATCTTTAATCAAACCACAACGTCCGCAAGGCGCAGTCTAGCAACATTCCAAATATCGTTCTTTCCAATCTTTAATCAAACCACAACGTTAGCTCGCTTGTTTTGTAAACGAAGTGAAATATCGTTCTTTCCAATCTTTAATCAAACCACAACTATTTCATTACTATTTTCATTAAATTCACTAATATCGTTCTTTCCAATCTTTAATCAAACCACAACTCTGGACTTGGTGCTGTTATAGATATTGTTAATATCGTTCTTTCCAATCTTTAATCAAACCACAACCAATATCAAGGTAGCCCGATGAGTTAATAAATATCGTTCTTTCCAATCTTTAATCAAACCACAACTGTACGATAGCACTTACGCTAGTCACTGCGAATATCGTTCTTTCCAATCTTTAATCAAACCACAACTTCAGCAACGCGCTTGTTATCAATTTGTACAATATCGTTCTTTCCAATCTTTAATCAAACCACAACTCCTTGTCATTTACGCCATATTTTTTCTGTAATATCGTTCTTTCCAATCTTTAATCAAACCACAACACGCAAACGTGTTGAATTACTAAAAAAGATTTAAGTGATTAAACGCTGTGAACCGTATGTCAAAGAACTTGTCCCAACTGCCTTAAAAGGTCATCAGGGTTGTTTTGGTTAAACCAAAACGTCAATATTGTAATTATTTCATTTTCCTTATTCAAGTCATATACTACCGTAATGTAGGCATTTACCATAAATTTACGTTGTTTCGTATCAAACAAAAAGGGAAAACTCTCTGGAAATAGTAAAAGTTGGTTTAAATGTGCTTTAAATTGCCTTTCAAATAATTCTGCTTTTTTTATATTGAATTTTTCATTCAAATAAACAATTATTTCTTTGTATTCCTCTTGTGCTAGTTGCGTGAATTGTAAATTCATTTTTGACGTGCTACAATATTTTTCGCACTAAATTCAAAATCTTTCATCGCAATCACTTCGCCTTTTTGCATTTGCTCTTCTGCCAGTTTCACTTTCTCCGTTAACATCTCATACGCATATTGCTCGGGTTGTATAACCTTCAAAATCGCAATCATTTCATCGATATTGAATTTATTTTCCCTCAATTTTCGATAAAACGTAGGCAAGGGAATTTCCGTTTGCGCACTGATGTACTCCGTTTTATAGGGCGAATCAGAAACTGTTTTATCAAAATTCAAAATAATATTTTTTGTTTTTATCAATTCTATTATCATAATTAGTTAATTATTTTATCAAATATAGATAAATAATTTTACAATTAAGCTGAATTAATTATCAATTAATTTTTAATCGTTCCTGAAATTCGGCTAACATTTCAACTTTTGTTTGTTTTTCCGCAAGCCCACTCCCAACGCCTCTGTTTATTTCCATCTGAACATAATCGCGATATCCCTGTCTTTCCCGTTCTTTCCAATCTTTAATCAAACCACAACACTTTTACCGTTATGATTTGATTCTTTAAAGTGTCTTATTTTCTATTTCTAAGAGCTGTTTTTGTAAAAAACATCAATTAGCAAAAGCAAGTTTGCCTGAACTGGAAATTTTCACTTTAATAGGGTTAAAAGTAAGCCAACCTGTTTTTCCGTTTCCAAAAGACTGAATTCTTCTAAAAACATCTGAGTTTGTGTCTTTAATTTGAGTTGAATCCGTACTTAATCGAAATTCATAAAATCCAGACGAAAGAGTTTGAATTTTAAATAATGATTTTTTTAATTGCTCTGAATTTATTTCATCCAAATTTATTTTATTATTATCGTAACCCAGAACAAACATATCATTTATATGAAGAGACGTAATTATTTCCGCCCCATCAAAAGGTAATTTATAAACTGAATCTCCATTTCTCTTTCTTTCAACCGCTGTCCAAAAAGTTACAACATCCTCCTTTAAATTTCCGTCTGAATCTTTATAAATTAAAACATGATGATTATTTCTTGGATTTACCCATTGGTTTATTTTATCTTTTAATTTTTCTGCTCCACTAAAGTTTTCTTTCATTCTAACTTTTAAAACTGGCACTGGAGCACCATTTTTATTGGGTAAAAAGATTTGAGGTTGCTTTATTCCATTTTCATCAACGATGAAAAATGTGTTGTTCGGAATTTTGTCTTTCTGAAAACCCCCTAATTGCTCTATTCGTTTGTAAATCAATTCTCTGATTTTTGTATCTACAACTTTTAAAACTTGTTTCTCTGTCGTTAATGAATCAATTGCTTTCCGAACATGGAATGCTTCTTCTGCAAAAGGAGCTTTCCGTTTTCCGAAAACAGTCTCTTTGTGCAATTGTCCACGCGCCGCGACTCCAAGGTTTCTGTATGTTTCGCCATTTTTCTCAACTTTATGAGAACGAACAGTTATTACATTTTTTGATCTTTTATGAGAAACCAGAATAGAATTCACATTTGTTTCTGCTTGTTTTCTAAACATTTCCCAAGGAATAGGAAAATCATTCAATTCTGAATTACGATTATATCGATTCCATTTTGATAATTCCTGCAAATAACTTTGTTTGCTGCACGTTAAAACTAACGCATCAATAGCATGATGACGATGGTCTTCTCGAGTTTTTATATTCTCTTCATTAATGAGAGAATTTAACCCCCATTTTTGTCTTAACACTGCTGTCATTTGTCCTGGAGAAACAGTAACTTTTCTGCATATTTTAGACAAGTAATCCTTGGCTTCTTTGCTAATATAACGTGTATCGTTCAATTGTCTTGAAGAAAAATCATCATCAAATTTCTGTTGCACAAATCGTTTAAATTTTTGATAAGCTTTTGGGTATTCTTTTGTGTCAGAAAATAGTTTTAGCGCTCTATGTTTAATAACTTCCCAATTCGCTTCATCTCCGCTATAAAACTCATAAGGTGTTTTGTCACCTTTTTTCCTGTTCTCGTCAGCCCAACAAAGGGTTTTATTATTATAACTATCATTCAAGGAGCGGCTCCAAGGATGAATATGCTCAATCTGAATTTCTCCTGTAAAAAGTTTGTTTAATGGAATTTGAACTCCTGTATATGGGCAGGTTTGCTTACACTCTTCCCAAAGTTTGAACTTCAGCATGTTATCGTGCGACACCCGAGTATATTTCTCTACTTCCCCCTTTACTCGATCATTTTCTCTCTCTAGTCTTTTTTGTTCGCTTCTGATCGCATTTCGTTGTGATTTTGAAGCTTTCAAATCACGTGCCATTTCAACTTTGATTTCGTAAAATGAACCATGTTCATCTATCAACTCATTGATTAATTTTCTTAATTCAAAAAGAGCAGTAACCACAATAGGGTTTCTCAAATCTTGTATTTCTTTATCTGCTTCTTTTCCAATAGGTAACTTATTCAGAATATCTTCCTTCTTTAAACTCTCCGAATGATGATATAATTTTTTTAACTCTTTTTCAGTTAAACCATATTCGTTCATTAAAATCTCTTTTAAAGGCTCTATAAATCCACCTTTCATTTTTGAACGGACAATACTTGGAATATTTGTCATTAAGAATTCCATTTCTAAGTCAGTCAATTTACTCCATTTTTCACCAAAAGCATTTTTAACACCTCCGAAAACTACCGCCATATCGTAAGTGAAACCTAGCTTCAAAAAAGGTAAAATATTATTAATTGCTTTTCTGCTTATGCTCGAATAACCATCTTTTAAATTAAATTTAGATATTGCCTCTGCTTTTACTTCATCAAATCCCCACTTTTCAATTGCATATTCTTTCAAATTGGATTTACTATCAAAGAAATACAATACGTGCCAAATATCTTCTTTCTCTTTTTCTGAAAAACTGGCCCACTCATTACTAAAAAATTTCTTGTTAGATAAACTCGAAATTGTATAGGCTCCAACTACTTTATCATCATCCTTATAATTGAATTTGTATTCGGCCCCAATTCTACCAATAACCTTTCTGATTGCCTTAAATTCAACTTTATCCTTCGAAGAAGGTAAAGAATATAAGCTTTCAACTATTTTTTCTTTTTCTCCTTGCGTGATTTTCTTACCATTACATTCAACCGTATTTACCCATTGCCATGCTCGAAATTCCTCGAAAGGAATAGCACTAATTGGGCATTTTATTTTGTTGTTCTCAAATGAACAATTACCAACCAAATGTTTTTGAGATTTCAAAGGTCTTTGGTGAAAAAGGATGCCATCTTCAGAGAAATCTTCCTCTACTTTTCTACCACCAAAAAGTTGTTTCATTTCTTTGGTAAATGATTGATAGTATTTTTCTTGATTTTGCCAAATCTGCTCAAATTCATCGACATACATTTTTCGCGTAGTGTATCTATTTCGAATTCTTTCTAAACCAGATTTAAAAGGAGCCTTGTCTTTTGGATAAATTTCATTCAAGTACGACCCTAATGTTTTATCATTGATTTTTTCGTTAGTTTCATCAATGCCTATTTTCCCTTCTTTGGGATTTCCTTTAAAAATCGCACCATCGTCAGCACCGCCTTTTCTACTATTACTTAAAAAGCCACGTCTCTGAATTAGATGATAAAAAACTCTTCCTACTTCATGTAAATCTAATTTTTCCGTTAGAGCTTTATCTCTTAGTTCATAAGGATTCATAGCAAACCACATTTTCAATTTTTCTTCTGGAAAAACTTTTTTATTCTTCCATTCTTGAAAATCCTCAGAAGTTAGAGGACACATATTGTTTTCTGAAAGTGCTTTTAAAAGAACTTTTTTTCTTAACCTTTTTCTGAAAAACTGTCTCCTTACACCTCGCGCTCCTGTGCGACTAGCATTTTTTGATATTTCCCCATCTCCGTCTCCAAGATTCTCAACACCCATTGGAAATATTCGGCTTCCCATTCCAAGAATTTCTTCTTTTCCTTCATCAACAATTGCCCACCCTATTGAGTTGGTTCCTAAGTCTAGCCCTAAAATTTTTCGAGAAGATGTCATGTTTTGTTTTATTAGCAGTAAATTATTAAAAAAACGAAAGTCTAATTTAATATTTTTTTGTAGATTTGACTCAGAATAAAAAATTTTCCAATCTTTATTCTTATCACAATAAGGCTATATGCCGTAGATGAAAATCTTTAATCCCGCTTCGGTGGGATTTTTTATGTCTGAAATTTCTGAAATATGGAAATCGGCTTTACATTCTCAAAATCAGCTTCAAATTAAACCTTCGTTGGGTGAGATTATTTGGTATCGCATAGAATTGGCCGTTTGTATCTTGAATCCATTGCTTCGAAAGCACGTTATTTATGCCAAGCAGGTTGAAAACTTCAAACGACAGTATGGCGTCGTTGAAGTTTTTGGTTAAGAAATTTTCCCGTTTATTTATCTTCTGCTTCTTCTTGTACAAGAAATCGTAAGAAAAGCCTATATCTGTTCGAAAGTAGGATTTCAACGTTAGTGTATCTTTATAGCGTTGTCTATCTGGCGGACCATAGGGTAGACCTGTTCCAAATTGTATACCCAATTGAACAGAGAAGCTTTCGTAACCCGGCATTTGATCTTGGATTAAAGCGGCAAATGTAAAGAGTTGATCAGTTGGCCGCCGAATATATCCGGGATTCACGACATTACTATCGACAATCGTATCGTTGAAAGTATAACCAAAGTAAATTCGTTTACCTTCTGAATTAAGATATTCGGTGTATTGGTCGTTCAAAATATCTTCTTTGGTCTGCATTAAGCCAAATTTAAAATAGGATTCTATTCCTTTTATGAATTGGCCATTCATATTAAAATCTAAACCGTAAGCATAGGCAACGGCATTGTTTTCGGCGTAATAACGTGTTCGAACATTATCAATTTCATAAGGATTTACATCCCATAAATATTTATAATATGCGTCCAAACCAATTTTAAACGGCAGCGGCCTGCCCCATAAATTCACATAAATATCTGATCCAGCGACGATATGGAAAGATTTTTGAGATTTCACATCGAGATTCAATTTTCCATCGAAGGTTCTAAATTCTCTGTAGATTGGCGGTTGGTAATACAAACCACTCGCTAATCTCAAGCGAACATCGCGTCGGGTTAATTTCCCATTTGTTCGCATGTAAATTCTAGGAAAATAAGTCAAAGAAACTCTTGGTGTAACGAATATTTCTTGATTTACACCAGTGTATCCTACTCTAAAACCGCTATTCAATGCCAATCTCGATGCTGACTCACTCAGCGTATCTACAAATTCTTGCCGCGATTTTTTGCCGAGTGAATCGCTCATGCGCGCGTATGTTTTTGTAACGAAGTTACGTTGATTTTTAGACCATAGACTATTCAATTGCATGTAACCAGTTGCTCGAAAAGTATTTAGCTGCAGATTTCCCTTTATTGTTTCGTACAGTTGAACTTCGTTCGGATCTGTCTGAGGAATACTATATCCGGCAGAATCGATTAATTTCCATTCACTCAAGACATCCACGAATTGATCGTATTGAAAATTTACGCCCCAATTCAAGCGATTGCTATAGAAAGTGAGGCGTTCTTGATCCTTAAATCCTTCTTTCAATAAATGTGAACCATCGTGGTAAACATTTATTATTGTTGCATTTAATTTATTTCTCGCGTGGTTTAAAAATCCTCCAATACCAACATTTCCAATAGAATCTCCGAATGTCGTTTTCGACGGATCTGTCTCCAGTTCATTCAAAAAATACTCACCTAAAATATCGAAATATTCTCTTTCGACTGAACGGAAAATAGTTGCATACAAATCTAGATTTGTTTTTTTAGTAGGTTTATATTTCAAGGAAGTTCCGCCCATTGCAGTTATAAACCTTGTTTTTTCTTGACCTTCAAAATAAATATTCAGGGACAAACCTTCGTTGTAGGTTCCGAAATCAGTTTTTTGTGATTGTGGCGCAAATCGATAGTCGTTTGAAGAAAAATGACCCAATACCGACCAATTTAATTTCTCATTAATGGCAAAATTCGTTACAAACTGGCCATCAGCGAAAATCGGATTGTACGCCCCTTTCGCTGGAAGAGAATTCAACAAGTAGCCATTTGCACGATATCTTGCTCCCAAAATATAATTAAAACGAGGGCCCAATGCCTGTTCTACGTGTGTTTCTACGCCTAAAAGTGACGCCATTGCCGATGCATGAAAAGCTTTGGGTTTCCGGTACTGAATATCCAATACCGAGCTCAATTTATCTCCATAACGCGCATCAAAGCCACCTGCTGAAAAAGAAATTTCATCTACGAGCGCAGTATTGACAAAGCTCATTCCTTCCTGCTGTCCAGAACGAGTAAGAAAAGGTCGATAGATTAAAAAACCATTTACATAGACTAGATTTTCATCGTAATTCCCTCCTCGAACGTTGTAGTTACTCGTTAGTTCATTATTTGAAACAGCGGCAGTTGTATACGTCAGAAATCGCTCGACGCCTCCAAGCGGAATATTTTGGATGTCATTGAACTTCAATTTCTCCAGAACAAAAGGATCGTAAACTCTTTGGGTAATCTCTATTGTGCTTTCTTGTTGGATATTGAATGCAATCGTTCCGATATTTTTTTCGCTTTCGCCTCTTGCAATATAGTCGTTTACTTGTTTTTTTGTTCCGAGCGAATCACTGACGGCAAAGTACATTTGAATTGAATCACCTTGCGGGACGCTAAGTGTAAACCGACCATTGGCATCAGAGTAAGTGGCTGTTTCAAAAGCTTGGGGACATTTTATTAATATTCCTTCTACGCCTTTTTTTCGGCGATCAACGCATCGACCATTAATGCTACAAACTTGCGCCTGCGCTTCAAAAGCAAGGAGAGAAAAAAGAAAGAAAAACCAGTTTTTCATAAACTAATAGCCAAACGCCAAAAGCACAAAAATATTTTATTGATTCAAATTAAAGGTATAAAACAATAAAATCTTTTTCAAAAGGATCGATTATTGCTTTGATTTTATCCAAATGAGACCTTACCTGACCATCTGCGCAAAAATTAAAAAAGTTGGTATTTCTCTCTTGCAAACCATTGTTAGGAAATAATTTATCTCGAATTTGATCCATTTGTTTTAGCGCTTTTTCGTACTTACTTTTTTCCGTTCGAATTAGTTTTTCTTCTAAATTATCCAACTGTTTTTTGAGTCGCGTCATTTCAGCTTCAACAAATGCTGATAAATTTGGATCTACGGCTACAACCAAATTTCGGCAAGCTTCAATCAAATTGTTTTGTGCTTTTCGCATTTCCGTTGCATCCAATTCTTCTGCATTGTCAAGAACATATTTTTTTTTCAAGGCGTCGACATCTTCGAAAAGCTGTTCTACCGACCAACCAACGGTCTCCATTTTTTTACTTGTCCCCGAATCAATTAGCAGCAATGAATTTCGGACTTGAATAAGCGGGTATTGAACTCCATAGGATTCAAAAACACCTTTCAATTGCAACCAATAAGCCATTTCACCGCCGCCGCCAATATAACAAAGGTTAGGCAAAATCATTTCTTGGTACATCGGTCGCAAAATCACATTTGGAGAAAATTCAGCTGGATTTGTTTTTAAATGCAAAAGAATTTCCTCTTTCGTATAGCGCGTTCCTGCATCCGTAAAGTAAATTCCATTTTCATATTGTATTCTTTCACGTGAACCTTTTTCCAACAGGAAAATATTGATTTCTCGAGCAAAAGCTTGCGTCCCTAAACCAACTTTCTCTAATTCAGCATTGGTTTTTGCAACAGCATGAAATGAAAGGTTTTCCGTTAACTCTTTTTCAAAAACAGGCTCAAAACTTGACTTCAAGCGTTCATCGTCTCCATCTAATACGATTAAACCATCCTTGCCAAAAAGCGTATTGACCATTTTAAATGTTGCTTCCGATAAATTATTCCCGGTATAAGCATCCAACAAGTCGTGAATTTCAGCCTGTTGATGATTCGCGAATAATCCTTTAATTTGGTCAATGAGTGTGGACCAATTTTCCATAGTAAATCGCCCAACAGCGCCAGTTTGCGACGTTTCCCACGCAAACTTTTGATTAAACAAATTCACATCATTAATTTCTTTAAAATCGTGATCTTCGCTTGCCATCCAAAATAGTGGGACGAAGTTTGCTTGTGGATATTTTTCACTCAATTCCTTTGCTAATTTAATGGCATGAAGAATTTTAATCACAAAATACAAGGGTCCTGTCAACAAAGAAAGTTGGTGACCCGTTGTTATTGTAAACGTATTTTCTTTCGAAAGTTGTTGAAGATTTCGTTTTTGTTCTGGTGTTGATGTGTACTTGTTATATTTCGACACCAAAAGCTCATGCAGTGCTCTTCTATCTTCTGCACTATACTGATTCGATTTCAACTTCATTTGATTTTCAAACGCATCTAAGCTAAATGGTTCTTGAATGAAGTCTTTTAATGTGTCCTGATTATAAACGAGTTGATTCGCTAAATCTGAGAAAAGTCCCGTTTTCTGTCGGTGAATTTTTACACTTGTCATGGTGCAAAAATAAGGTCTCTCAGCAAACTGCAATTGCTTTTGTTTATAATCTATTACTATTAACTAAAAATGGCTATTTTTGCACTCCAATAATACATTAAAAATAAAACAAAATGCACGCAATAATTAAGACAAGCAAAGGCGAAATGAAAGTCGAATTTTACGACAAAGACGCTCCAAAAACAGTATCAAACTTTACTAAATTAGTAAAAGCAGGTTACTACGATGGATTAAAATTTCACCGTGTATTGCCTGATTTCGTAATACAAGGAGGTTGCCCAAACACACGAGAAGGTGAAAAAGGAATGCCTGGAACTGGCGGACCTGGTTACTCAATCGATTGCGAGACCAAAGGTGAAAACCAACATCACGAAAGAGGCGTTTTGTCCATGGCGCATGCTGGGAAAAACACGGGTGGGTCTCAGTTTTTTGTTTGTCATTCGCGCAACAATACTTCACACTTGGATGGTGTTCACACTTGTTTCGGTAAAGTAATTGAAGGATTAGATGTGATAGATGACATCCGCCAAGACGACGATATTTTATCCATGACTATCGTTGACTAACTAACAAGGAATCAAGCCAATTTTGAGTTATTCAAAACTTGGTTTTTTCTTTCGTAAAAAAAATATACTTTTGCAACGTTAAAAAAGCAAACATGTTAGAAAATATTTCATCTGATAATTTAAAGAATGAGTTCAAGTCGAATTCAAAGGTTCGCACCGTCACTTATGTCGTTGGAGGCATATTAACATTGTCTTTGGTTTACTTCGCTTACCACCAATTCATTTGGAAGCCAGCCAACCTAAAATCAACAGAAGTTGGTTATGCGGGATTGAACTACGCAGCAATGGACTCTACTGACTTAGCGATTGAGGAATTGACTCCAATTGTGAAAAAATACGATGGAAAAGCGGGCGGTGAAGTTGCTCAATTCGTTTTGGCTCGTCAATTGATGGCAAAAGGTGAATTCAAAAAAGCTCTTGACAACTTAGAAGGCGTAAATGTTGAAGATACTTACGTTCATGTTTACGCTATAGGCTTACAAGGTGATTGCTACAGTGAATTGAAAGATTACGACGAAGCCGTTGCGCATTACTTAAAAGCTTCAAAAGAAAACGAGAACGATTATACGACACCAATGTATTTGTTTAAAGCTGCATTGGTAACAGAGTTGAAATTAAAAGACCCTGAAGCTGCTACCGAATACTACCAGACTATAAAAGACAAATATTTACAGTTCGGTAATCAAAAAACGATTGACAAATACTTGGCAAGAGCTAAGAATAAAAAAGTGAAATAAATGGCAACCGCTTTACGCAATTTGTCTGAATATAATAAGGATTTTGTTCCAAACGGTGCCGATTATAAGATCGGCATTGTTGTTTCTGAGTGGAATGAAAATGTAACATTAAACTTATTGAAAGGTGCAAAAACAGCACTCTTGGATAATGGAGTGAAAGAAGAAAATATTCTTATTCACATGGTTCCTGGAGCCTTTGAACTTCCTTTGGGTGCACAATTTTTGTTGGAAGCCAGCTTCTTGGACGGAATTGTAGCCATTGGTTGCGTAATTCAAGGTGAGACAAAGCATTTCGATTTTGTTTGCCACGCGGCAACAAATGGAATTGCAGCATTGAATTTAAAATACAATCGTCCCGTTTCTTTTTGTTTATTAACAGACAACACACTTCAACAATCCTTGGATCGATCAGGAGGAAAACATGGGAACAAAGGCATAGAATGTGCCATTGCTTGCATGAAAATGATTGATTTAAAAAAATCGCTTTTCTAAAAACCGAACTTATGACACTAATCAAATCTATATCTGGCATTCGTGGAACGATTGGCGGACCTGTCAACGAAGGCTTAACTCCCGTGGACGCAGTAAAATTTGCTGCCGCTTATGGAACTTGGTTGAAAGATGCAAATCCAAATCAAAAATTGAAAGTTATAATTGGTCGTGATGCTAGAATTTCAGGTAAAATGATTTCGAATTTGGTTGTATCTACACTTATTGGATTAGGAATTGATGTTGTTGATTTAGGGCTTTCCACCACACCAACTGTCGAAATCGCCGTTCCACTGGAAAATGCACAAGGCGGAATTATTTTAACCGCTTCGCACAACCCTAAGCAATGGAATGCGCTAAAATTATTGAACCAAAAAGGAGAATTCATTTCAGGAGCCGACGGCGAGAAAGTTCTGGATTTGGCAAAAAGAAAAGCTTTTAATTTTGCTGAAGTGGACGATTTAGGAACAATCACAGAAGATAATTCTTATTTGCAAAAACATATTGATGCAGTTCTAGCTTTACCCTTGGTAGACAAAAAAGCCATTACTCATGCCGATTTTCACGTTGTCGTTGATGCCGTTAATTCAACAGGTGGGATTTTTGTCCCAGCTCTTTTGCGTGCATTAGGCGTAAAAAAAATCACAGAAATGTATTGTGAACCCACTGGAGATTTTCCACACAATCCTGAGCCTTTACCTGAACATTTGACTGATTTATCGGCTAAAATTATTACATCTAGAGCTGATGTAGGCATTACAGTTGATCCAGATGTAGACCGTTTAGCTTTAGTTTGTGAAGACGGAAGTATGTTTGGCGAAGAATATACACTTGTTGCTTGTGCAGATTACGTTTTGTCACATACGCCAGGCGCAACAGTCAGCAATTTGTCCTCAACCCGAGCTTTGCGCGATATAACCGAAGAGAAAGGACAAATATACGCCGCTGCAGCCGTTGGCGAAGTGAATGTTGTTGCGAAGATGAAAGAAATCAGTGCGATTATCGGTGGCGAAGGAAATGGTGGAATCATTTATCCTGAATCGCATTATGGTCGCGACTCTTTAGTTGGAATTGCTTTGTTCTTGTCTTCTTTGGCGCACAAAAAAATGACGGTTTCTCAAATGCGCGACAGTTTCCCGAAATATGTTATTTCCAAAAACAAGATAGACTTAACTCCTGAAATCGACGTAGACAAAGTATTGGCCGACATGGCGAAAAAATACGAAGGCTACGAAGTGGATACAATTGATGGCGTGAAAATCTATATTGAAAAAGAATGGGTTCACTTGCGCAAAAGCAACACAGAACCGATTATTCGTATTTATTCTGAAAGCGAAACAGCGGAAAAAGCAAATGCTTTGGCGGAAAGGATTATTGGTGAGATTAAAGAGTTGATATAAGTTTACTTCTTTTTTGGATTCGCGTACAATTCAACCTCATCGGCAGAAATTTCTTTGCCACCCAAAATAATTAAACGTTCAATAATATTTCGTAATTCACGAATATTACCCGTCCAATCTAATACTTTCAATGCTTTTAACGCACCTGTAGAAAAACTTTTTCTTGGTATTCCGTGATCAGAACAAATAACCGTCATAAAATGCTCTGCAAGCAACGGAATGTCTTCTTTTCTATCATTCAAAGACGGGACATGTATTAAAATCACAGCCAAACGATGAAATAAATCCTCTCGGAATCGACCTTCTGCAATTTCCAAATGGAGGTTTTTATTAGTTGCAGCAATAATTCTCGCATCTACTTTAATATCCTTTTCACCTCCTACACGCTGAATTACATTTTCCTGCAATGCACGTAAAACTTTTGCTTGAGCGCTAGGCGACATATCGCCAATTTCATCCAAAAAAAGTGTACCTCCAGACGCCAATTCAAATTTTCCTTTTTTCTGTTTAATAGCTGAAGTAAAAGCACCTTTTTCGTGACCAAACAATTCACTTTCAATTAACTCAGACGGTATCGCCGCACAATTTACTTCTATAAACGGATTTGATTTTCTTTTGCTGTTATCGTGTAGAGATCGCGCAACCAATTCCTTCCCCGTTCCGTTTTCGCCTGTTACAAGTACACGTGCATCAGATGGGGCAACTTTTTCAATCATTTCTTTGATTTGATGAATTTCAGATGTTTCACCAATAATACTATTTCCCTTAAATCGATTTACGGTTTTTTTTAAAACTTTAGTTTCTTCCACCAAAATCGTTTTATCCTTTGCATTTCTGACCGTGACAAGGATACGGTTCAAATCCAAAGGCTTTTCTATGAAATCGAAAGCACCTTTTTTCAGTGCTTGAACAGCCGTATCGATATTTCCGTGGCCGCTAATCATAATAACAGGAACGTCAATTTTCTTTTCACGCAGCGCATCGAGAACCTCCATACCGTCCATCATGGGCATTTTGATATCGCAAAAGATAATATCATAACTTTCAGAAGATGCTTTTTCAATAGCTTCTTTGCCATTTTCTGCCTCATCAATCTCAAATTCTTCAAATTCTAAAATTTCTCTCAACGCTCGTCTTATGCCACGTTCATCATCAACGATTAGAATTTTACCCATGTTTGTTATGTTTAGATGTTAAAGATAATGAAATTGAAGAGTTGAGAATATTTCCTTAAAATTCCTCCGTAACCAAAGCTCCTTCTTTCAAAGAAAATGGAGAAATCAGTATGCGCTTAGTTTGTAATTTCTCCATCAACCACAAGGTTTTTACTGCGGTAATCGGCGCCATTATTTTGCGAATCGGAAGAATGAACTTGTTGATTTCTCTTTCTTTTAAAGTAGATTTAACAACTTGATTCAGTGTCACTTCAAAGTCATCTATATTCATTTCAAAACTTCGTTTTTCTTCTGGCATTTCTATTTCATGGGTCATTTCCCAAAAGGTTTCAAAACTACCTGATGAACCAATCATAATTTCTTCGTTTCTATCGTCCAGAAAACCATCACATTCTACTTCTAAAAAATCACGAATTAACCGAATATCATTATCGCAAAAAGGATCTTGAAATTTGAATTTTTGATAAATCCTCGAAACACCAATGTTTAGACTTTTTAGTTCTGTTGGGCCGTTTGTGTTCGCAAAAATGATTTCCGTACTTCCACCACCAATATCAACGATAACGGCTTTTTTATCAAAATTGTAGACTTGTCGAACACCGTTATAAATCAATTTTGCTTCCAATTTACCAGAAATAACCTGCACATTTAAGTCACAATCATTTTTCAGCATCTCTAGAAAATCTGATGTATTGGAAGCATCTCGCAATGCTGAAGTTCCAAATGCAAGAATTTTATCGACCTTTTTTTCCAAGCAAACTGAAAGGAAATGTTTAATCGCCTTTTCTCCTCTCAACATTGATTCAGTGGTTATTAAATTGGTATTGATTCCTCCCATACCGATTGCAACTCCTTCTTTTTCATTATGTACAATCTCAAAATTTGTACCTTGTAGATCCGCAATAAGTAAATTAAAAGTATTGGTCCCCAAATCGATAATCGCCTTTCTCATTTAAATGTTTTTTGTCCATTTAAAGAAATGACTTAATTTCAATCGGTGCCCAAATTGAAGGATTCCATTTTTATATATACGGGCAGAGATCCAAAGCATGAGAATACTTGAAACTAGTAATATGAAACCCGCTAAAAGTAAAGAATATGCTTCACCAGGATTAAAACCTTGCGCTAACTTCACCAAAACAACAGCTGGTGAAGTAAAGGGCAAATAATAGAACCATGTCGTTAGTGCAGCTTGCGGATTTGCCAAGGCAAAATATCCAGCATAAACACCAAAACAGAGCAACAGAACTAAAGGAATGACAAATTGTTGTCCATCGCTTTCAGATCCAACTGAAGCCCCGACAGCTGCAAATATCGAAGAATAAAATAAATAACCACCCAATAAGCAAAGGACAAAAGCTGAAATCATTGGTCCAAATTGAACACGTTCAAAAACTAGATCAACAAATTCATTGTATTCGAAATCTGTAAACTGCTTTTCAAATTGTCGTGAATTCTGAACCTCATCTACTACTTGAATTCCGTTGTTTAAATTAGCGGAAAGATAACCAGGAAACAAAGTATTTCGCATCAAGGTCAACCCAATAGTTATGGCGACAAGCCAAATACTAAACTGCAACAGAGCTGCCATTCCGATGCCCAAAATTTTGCCGAACATTAGTTGAATTGGCCGAACAGAACCCAAAAGCACCTCTACGATTCTATTACTTTTTTCACGACTTATGCTTCGCATTAATCCCATAGCGAAAAGAGCGATAAAAATAAAGATTACAAGTCCGAAAAATAAGCCAACCCAAGCGCGCTTATCCTGAGACTGATCATGCGGATCATAAACATTTCTAAAACTTAGATTCAAGGGCTGTTTAATTTTTTTGAAGTCGGACAAAGACAAATCGGTAAAGCGTTTTATTAATATTTCCTCTAAACGACGCTCAATTTGATACTGAACTCTTTTCTCTAAATTTTTGGAAGGTATTTGTCGATAGAAAACAAAACCCGACTTATTTGAAAGCACTTTTTCATTGATTTCAACCATAGCGTCGAAATTTTGAAACCGATTTCCGTTTGCAAACTCTTTTATTTCAACGTAACCATCCGCGAAAGAATACCGAATATTGCTATCCGTTTTAGCCATTATTTTGTCTCCAAATAATCCTGCCGGGTCAGTAATTAAAATAGTCCATTTCGTTGCTGTTTTACCGCCATAAGCGAACAACATATATAAAACTGTTAAAACTGTCATAGGTCCCGTAATCGAGAACAAGATAAAGCCTCTCGAACCAACTCTTTCGCGCCATTCGCGCATCGCGATTATCCAACTATTTCTCATCTTCAACTACATTTTGCACCGATTCGATGGCTTGAATAAATACCTCTTGCATACCAGGCAATTTTTCGTAAATCGCTTCTACTTTCACATGACCAATCAAAACATGCATGAGCGTATCAATTGAACTATCGCCAACCAATTCTAAATCAGCTTCGAATCGATTATTTCCGAATTCCCTCGTTTCAATAATTTGAAATCCGGACCAGAGCGCATTGACAAAACCTATCATATTCCCTTCAAAGCGAACGACATAATGTCCTGTTTTATACTCATTTCTCAATTCAGAAACTTCACCTTCTAGCAAAATTTCACCTTTATGCAGCAAAACCGCTCTGTCGCAAATTTCCTCAACACTGTTCATGTTGTGTGTGGAAAGTAAAACGGTTCTTTCTTGTGCTTTTAGACTTTGAATTTCTTTTTTAATCAATTCAACGTTCAGCGGATCAAAACCACTGAAAGGCTCATCGAGAATAATTAGTTTGGGTTGATGAAGAACGGTGAATATAAATTGAACTTTTTGCGCCATTCCTTTGGACAGTTCTTCAATTCTTTTTTTGCGCCATTCGTCGATTTCAAATCTTTCCAACCAATATTTTAGGGCATCTTTTGATTCTTTTGAAGACATTCCTCTCAATCTTCCGAGAAATATTCCATGCTCTTCAACCGTCATTCCACGATACAAACCTCGTTCCTCTGGCAAATAACCAATGTTCCTTAAATGTTCTCTCCTAAAAAGATCATTTTTGTATTTTATCCAACCAGAATTTTGTTCAATGATTTGATTTACAATACGTATCAACGTTGATTTCCCTGCACCATTCGGGCCAAGCAAACCAAATATTTCACCTTCTTGCAATGCAAAAGAAACATCTTTCAAGGCAAATTGATGACCGTATGTTTTCGTTATTTTGGAAATTTCGAGCATGCGCTGTTTTTATTTAGCTTATCAAAGATAATCGCTCACACGAAACAAACAAATGTGGAATCTTATTTCTTTCTACGAATGAACAAGCTTGCAAATTTTTACAAATCAAATACTACTTTTTTAAACGTGCTAAAAATAATCGTTTGTCATAGCTATTTAATAACAAAAAACCCCCATAAGACAATGCTCGAGGAGGTTCTAATTTTCTAAATATCAAAATACTATTTCACAATCATTCTCTTAGACAAAATCTCCTGTCCATTTTGCGTAAGGCTGTAAATGAACATTCCTTTTCCTATTTCAGAAGCCAAAACAGTGATTTCACCTTTGTTTCCATCAATTGCGCAGTCTTTTACAAAACCACCGTTTAAGTTGAAAATAGTGATTGATGCTTGATTTACTCCTGTCGCCAATTGGTAACGGATTACACTTCTGTCGTCAAAAGGATTCGGTGTGTTTTGCTCCATGGAATAACCTTTTACCGTATTGTTGTTTTGCAACAATTGACTGCGCACATTGTCGTTGGCTTTGTATTCGTTCAATTCTTCACGAACAATTGCAAGCTCGGTATTCAATTCTT